>Ga0255092_1000815_pt1 | contig 10906 bp, 10 predicted proteins | sample Colum_Yuk_RepC_8_2_FD_188454 | JGI IMG/M metagenome (GOLD analysis project Ga0255092, IMG submission 188454) | Freshwater microbial communities from Columbia River, Oregon, United States - Colum_Yuk_RepC_8d | ecosystem: Environmental > Aquatic > Freshwater > River | place: USA: Oregon...
AGAAGATCAAGGTGGACACCCGCACGGGCAAATACATGGAGCGCGCCTGAGCGCGGCGTTCTGCCCCTTGTCAAAACAGGCCCGCTTCAGTGCGGGCCTTTTTGTTTTTCGAGGACGTGTCGTTCCCTGACCACCACAACGCGATTCCGTCATGCTGTGATTGCCATCACAACACCGCACTCAGGCGCTTGAGCAATCCGGCGGTGCCCTCCAGCCACCACCCCAGCACCGTCAGCAACCGGGCGTTGCCGGTCAGCAAGGGGATGCCCAGCAGCAGCACCAGCACGTTGCCGAGGAAGATGACGACCCCGCTGAAAAGATAGCCCTGCCCGGTGATGTCGGATTGTTCCGTCTTCAAGATTTCCCATGTCAGGGTGAGATGGAACGCATACGCCGCACCCAGCAGAATATGAAATAGCGGAGCCCATCGTGACCACCCCCAGATGAGGTGGCCGGCCAAAAACACCAGCACCACCAGCACGGCATAAAGCGGAAAGAAATAGGGGGCCAGCGCGACGAGGAAATTTGACTTGGTAAGCACCACCTCTCCGCCCCGGGAGGTGGCCTTGAACTTCTTCACCTTCCCGCCAAACAGCCATGACCACACCACATGCGTCAGCTCGTGGCCGACCACATACACCCACATGGGCTTGGGCAGGAAGGCGAAAACCACCAGCCAGCAGGCCGACCCGGCCGCCACCGGCACCCAAACCTCCGCAGCACCGCCGCTCGCCCGCACGACCCGCGCCAACGCCGGCAAAGCTCCCGCGCACAAAGGCAGAAGGAGCAGGCCGACGATGAACTTGAGCCATTTGGGCACGGCGGAAAGTGGGGCGAGCGACCCCACACAATCCAGTGCAATCTCACCGCCCAGCCCCGCCGTTTTGACAGTCGGCTTGAATTAGGACACTCTTTCGCATGTCCATTTGCCGACTCATGAATCAAGAACGTTATCGATTCCGCTCTGGCTTCACCTTGATTGAGCTGCTGGTGGTCATCGCCATCATCGCGATTCTCGCCGGGATGCTGCTCCCTGCCTTGTCCAAGGCCAAATCAAAGACCATGGGCACCCGCTGCCAGAGCAACTCACGCCAGATCGCTTTTGCCTACAAGTTTTACAGTGACGACGCCGACGGCAAGATCGTCGAGCTGGCCCGGGCTAATTATTCTGTGCCCAATCCAGTGGCTCCAAACGGTGGAACTTACGTCTGGTGGCCGGATCTGCTGCTGCCGCAACTCGGTGGGAACAGGGAGGTTTTCCAATGCCCCAGCGTCAAGGGCGGAAATGGGCTCGGCATCGGCATGAACCACCCGGACCTCGGCTACTGGATCCCCACCGGCAACAACTCACTGAAGGAATCCAACATTGCCAATCCGGAAAATACAATCGTGCTGGCTGATTCCGCCAACATGAGCCAGGCCTCCACGCCCAGCCCCACTTTGAAACCGGACGACTGGAAGCCAAACGATCCCTTCTCCGGCACGATTCTATGGCGCTCGCCTTGGAACGAGCCGTGGTATAGCGGCTACGGTTCCTCCGGCGGCACGTTTGCAGAGCGGGTCTTCAACCGGCATGTGGGACGGGCAAGTGCCGTCTTTATCAACGGCCGCGCTGACTTCATGCCCGCCAGCCAGTTTGGGTTCCAACACCCCGTCACGGGGGCAACCATCCTGCGGGGCGATCCAATCGCATTGTGGGACACCCAGTGACCGGCGTCGTCACTGGTCTGCCAGCACGACCCGCACGCCTTGGCGGTCGATGACGAACTTTTTCCCGGCGGGAGCGGCCGGCACCTTGGCAATCATCTTGGCCTGAACAAACTCGTCCACGCTGGTGGGAAAGCTGTTCTTCGTCATCACCCACGCCTGAAGCAATTGGCTCATGACCTGAAGCTGGGCCTGGACATCTCCGCTGGCCAGCTTCTGGTCCATTTCGTTCAGCGCCTTGGCAGCAGGTGAACCCGGCGGAGGCGTCGATGGAGTCTCAGACTTGCGGCAACCGCCGACCATGAGAAACGCGGCGGTAAGGGCAACACCCCAACTCGCTCTGCAAAAGTAAGATTTCATGAGTGCGAACAGTGCCTATGCCGCGATGCATTGCAAGTTTGGAGGCAGCTTCAGCCCTGCGTTTCGCAGGGCATCAGGTGGCCCATATTTAGAATAATTCTAAATCTTGACGCCCGTCATATTCGCCCTAGCTTCTGCGCCATGAATGCGGGAGCGGCCAAATTCCCATCGGAAAGCAACCTGAACGAGCGCCTTGCCCACAGCGGGCTGCGCCTCACGCCCCAGCGCCAGCAGGTCCACGAGGTGCTGCGCGAAAAGATGGACCATCCTACCGCCGACCAGGTCTTCATGCGCGCCAAGTCGAAGATGCCGGAAATCTCCATGGCGACGGTTTACAACTGCCTCGATGCCCTCGTGCAGTGCGGCATGGTCCGGCAAGTCACCCTCGACCGCGGCGCGACCCGCTACTGCCCGAACATGCAGGACCACTCGCACTTTTACTGTGACGAGTGCGGCAGCGTTTACGACATCCTCCAGACCATCACGCCCGAGGATTCCGACATCAAACTGCCGCGCGGCTTCCGGCTGAAGAACATCGAGACCAACCTCCACGGCCTCTGCCCCGACTGCGCGTCAAAGGCGAAGTGATTATTTCCAACCACAGATGAACACGGATGGACACGGATTGAAGACTTGGAACGACTGCGCTCCCCCCCGGAATTACCGTCCTGCTTTCGCGGGCCTGTCTTCCAGGAGCTGTTTCCATCCGTGTGAATCCCTTTCCATCCGTTATTAACCCCCTTTCCGCATGAGCGAATCCACCAACACCATCGAAGAGTTCGTCGCATCCGACTACAAATACGGCTTCGTCACGAACATCGAGTCCGACACCGTGCCGCCGGGCTTGAGTGAGGACACCATCCGCTTCATCTCGGGCAAGAAGCACGAGCCGGCATGGCTCACCGAGTGGCGGCTCAAAGCCTTCCGCCATTGGCTCACGATGACCGAGCCGAAGTGGCCGAACGTCCACTACACCCAGCCGGATTACCAAGCCATCAGCTACTACTCCGCTCCCAAGCAGAAGAAGACTCTCAACTCGCTCGACGAAGTTGACCCCGAGCTACGCAAGACCTTCGACAAGCTCGGCATCTCGCTCAATGAGCAGAAGCGCCTCAGCGGTGTGGCGGTGGACGCCGTCGTGGACAGCGTGTCCGTCGCGACGACGTTCAAGGGCGAGCTAGCGAAGCAGGGCATCATCTTCTGCTCGTTCAGCGAAGCGGTGAAGGAGCATCCCGACCTCGTGCAGAAGTATCTCGGCTCGGTCGTGCCGCACACGGACAACTTCTACGCCGCGCTGAACTCAGCCGTCTTCACGGACGGTTCCTTCTGCTACATCCCCAAGGGCGTTCGCTGCCCCATGGAGCTGTCCACCTACTTCCGCATCGAGGCCGCGAACACCGGGCAGTTCGAGCGCACGCTCATCGTCGCGGACGAGGGCGCTTACGTCAGTTACCTCGAAGGCTGCACTGCCCCGATGCGCGACGAAAACCAGCTCCACGCCGCCGTCGTCGAGCTCATCGCGCTCGACAACGCGCAAATCAAATACAGCACCGTTCAGAACTGGTATCCCGGCGACAAGGACGGCAAGGGCGGCATCTACAACTTCGTCACAAAGCGCGGCCTCTGCAAAGGCGCTAACTCCAAGATTTCTTGGACGCAAGTCGAGACCGGCTCCGCCATCACGTGGAAGTATCCGAGCTGCGTGTTGCAGGGCGACAACTCACAGGGCGAGTTCTACTCCGTCGCGCTGACCAACCACATGCAGCAGGCCGACACCGGCACGAAGATGATTCACATCGGCAAGAACACCCGCAGCACCATCGTGAGCAAGGGCATCTCCGCCGGACGCGGCCAGAACAGCTATCGCGGCCAGGTGAAAATCATGAAGGGCGCGGCCAACGCCCGCAATTTCTCCCAGTGCGACTCACTGCTGCTCGGCGACAAATGCGGCGCGCACACCTTCCCCTACATCGACGTGCAGAATCCGACTGCGCAGGTCGAGCACGAGGCCAGCACGTCGAAGATTGGCGAGGACCAGATTTTCTACCTCAACCAGCGCGGCCTCGAGACACAGGACGCCGTGAATATGATTGTGAACGGCTTCTGCAAGGAAGTCTTCCGCGAGCTCCCGATGGAATTCGCCGTCGAAGCGCAGAAGCTGCTGGGGGTGAGTTTGGATGGCAGCGTGGGCTGATTTTTTAGCCACAGATTGAACACGGAAGAAACACGGATGAAGACGGAATTGCTCCATGCGGATGTGACGGAGAAGATTGTCGGTGCGGCTTTCGAGGTCTATCGCGTGCTGGGGTATGGCTTTTTGGAATCCGTTTATCAGCTAGCGATGCAGGCGGAACTTCAGCGGCAAGGGCTGAAGGCTGAAATCGAGGCACCCATCAAGGTGCTCTACAAAGGCGTGGTCGTGGGTGAGTTCCGCGCTGACTTGTTTGTGAATGAAGTCGTGATGGCAGAGTTGAAGGTGGCGAAGGAATACAATCCAGACGACGAGCCACAACTCCTCAACGAACTGAAAGCCACCGGGGTCAGAGTCGGTCTGCTCGTTAATTTCGGCCGCACCAAAGTCGAATTTCAACGTCGGGTATTTTAACCACTGAACACTTAGCCACGGATGAAACACGGATTAAACACGGAAGGAAAGAATGTCGTGAACGCGCCTTTCCTCTTGTCTTCATCCGTGTTTATTCCGTGTTCAATCCGTGGCTAGAAAAACTTTTCCCAATGAGCCAACCACTAATCGAAATCAAAAACCTCAGCGCCGGCATCAACGGCAAACAAATCCTCAAGGGCATCAACCTCACCGTTCGCCCCGGCGAAGTCCATGCCATCATGGGACCGAACGGCTCCGGCAAGAGCACGCTCGGCTACGTCCTCGCCGGTCGCAAAGGCTACGACGTGACCGGCGGCTCAGTGACCTACGACGGTAAGGACTTGATTGAGCTGCCGCCCGAGGACCGCGCGCGCGAAGGCCTGTTCCTCGCCTTCCAGTATCCCGTCGAGATTCCCGGCGTGAACAACACCTATTTCCTGCGCGCCGCCTACAACGAGCAGCGCAAGCATCGGAAGCAGGAGGAAGTGGACGCCGTGGACTTCCTCGCCATCGTGCGCGAGAAGATGAAGCTCCTCGAACTCCCCGAAGGCATGCTCAAGCGCTCCGTCAACGAGGGCTTCTCCGGCGGCGAGAAGAAGCGCAACGAAATCTTCCAGATGGCAGTGCTCGACCCGAAGCTCGCCGTCCTCGATGAAACCGACTCCGGCCTGGACATCGACGCCCTGCGCATCGTCGCCGAAGGCGTGAACAAGCTGAAGCGCCCCGACAACGCCGCCATCGTCATCACCCACTACCAGCGCCTGCTGAACTACATCGTCCCCGACTTCGTGCACGTGCTCTGGAACGGCCAAATCATCAAATCCGGCGGCAAAGACCTCGCGCTGGAGCTGGAAGAGAAGGGCTACGACTGGCTCATCGGCAAGAACGCCAAGTAACCGGAGCGCGTAATGACAACGACGAAATCAAAACCTACGGCCGAACTCGGGGCGCATCTCGCCGCTGCCGAGGCCTTCGCCGCCGCCGCACCCGGCGCGGAATGGCTCCGCACCCTGCGCCGCAACGGCGTGACGCACTTCACCGAACTCGGCTTTCCCACGACAAAGCTGGAGGACTGGATTTACTGCAACGTCGCGCCCATCACGAAGTTCGCGTTCAAGCCTGCGTCCTCGGCTGACACCGGCGTGACCGCAAAGCAACTCGCTCCCTTCGCCTTCCCTAGCTGGACCGGCTCGCGACTGGTCTTCGTGAACGGCCACTTCACGCCCGCGCTCTCCACACTGCCCGCACCGCAAAAGGGCGTGACCATCACGAACCTCGCCGCTGCCCTCACGAGCGGTGACAAGCTCATCGAAGCTCAACTCGCTCACCACGCCAGCGTGGACGGCAGCGGTTTCTCCGCGCTGAACACCGCGTTCCTTGCCGACGGCGCGTTCATCGCGCTCGCGCCGAATGCCGTCGCTCCCGGGCCAATTCACCTGCTGTTTGTCAGCGCGCCCGGCGACGCCGCGAACACCGCGCAGCCGCGCAATCTCATCGTCGCCGGCGCGAACAGTTCGGCGAAAATTGTCGAGCACTACGTCAGCCTCGGCGGTGCAGCGCACTTCACCAACGCGGTGACGGAAATCGTCGTGGGCGAGGGCGCGCACGTCGAACATGCGAAGTTTCAGGAGGAGAACCTGGAGGCCTTCCACATCGCCACCGTGCAGGCCACGCTCGCGCGCGACAGCCGGTTCCTCTCGCACAGCATCAGCACTGGCGCACGGCTGGCGCGGCACAACATCAACCTCGTCATGACCGGCCAGGGCGTGGATTGCGTGATGAACGGCCTCTACGCCGTCGGCGGCAAACAGCTCGTGGACCACCACACCGTCGCCGACCACGCGCAGCCGCACTGCGGCAGCCACGAGTTCTACCACGGCATCCTCGGCGGCAGCTCACGCGGCGTGTTCAACGGCAAAATCTTCGTCCGCAAGGACGCGCAGAAGACGGATGCCAAACAGACCAGCCGCAACCTCCTGCTCACCGACACCGCGACGGTCAACGCCAAGCCGCAGCTCGAAATCCTCGCGGACGATGTGAAGTGCACCCACGGCGCGACCGTGGGCCAGATGAACGACGAGGCGCTCTTCTACTGCCGCACCCGCGGCATCGGCGAGGTGGACGCCCGCCGCCTGCTCACCCATGCCTTCGCCAGCGAAATCGTGAACCGCATCACCGTCGAGCCGGTGCGCGAGCACCTGGAGCAGGTGCTCTGGGGCCGGCTGGAGGAGTTGATTGAGAAGAAGTAGCCGCCAATCGCCATGCAACCGACCGTGAATTCACTGCTCGCTTGCCTGCTAGCCAGCTGGGGGTCACTTGCGGGGGCCGCAACTCCCTCCTCAATTCAGTCGTTCACATTTCCAGACCACACAAATGTGGTGAACGTCACCAGAGCGCCCTACCACGCGAAGGGCGATGGCGTTACGGACGACACTGCGGCTCTGCAACTCGCCATCAATGAGAACACCGGCCGGCACCGCGTCCTGTTCTTCCCGCCAGGCACCTACCTGGTCAGCGCCACTCTCAGTTGGCCAAAGAAGTGGGCCGGCAAAGACAACTGGGGCAAAACCATGCTTCGCGGCCAAAGCAGGGACCAGTGCACCATCCGGCTGAAGGATGGCACGTTCACCGACAGCAAGAAGCCGCAATCCATCATGTGGTGTGGGGGCTTCGGTTCGGCGGACTGGTTTCACAACTACGTCGAGAATTTGACCTTCGATGTCGGCAATGAAAACCCCGGAGCGATTGCCCTTCAGTTCTACTCGAACAACTCCGGCGCGGTGCGCGACTGCCGCTTCCTCGCACCGAAAGGCAGCGGCGTTGTAGGCCTCGACCTTGGGCATCGGGACATGAACGGGCCGCTACTCGTGCGGAATTGCGAAATCATTGGCTTCCAACGCGGCATCACCACCGCGCGCGCGGTCAACGGGCAGACCTTTGAGCACATCACCCTGCGCGGACAGGCGCAGTTCGGCTTCGACAATGAAGGGCAGACCATCAGCATCCGCGGGTTGACTAGCGAAAACGCCGTGCCCGCCATCCGCAGTTACGGCACCCTGACTCTCATCGAAGCCAAGGTCACCAGCGCTGGGACCGCGGCGAAGTTGCCTGCCATCATCAACTACAACGGCGGGCGCATCTTTCTGCGGGACATCACGACGCGAGGCTATGCACGCGCGCTCGGTGATGTGAAAACACCTGACTGGTTCGCCGTGACACGCCTGCCAGCCACGGACAAGCCGGGCACCCTCGGCCCGGACATCCAGGAGTATTGCTCTGAGACACCCACCAGTCCCTTCCCCGCACCGGTCACCTCTCCCCGGCTGCCCATCAAGGAGACGCCGGAAGTGCCTTGGGATGACCCGAAGACTTGGGCAAATGTCGATGCCTTCGGCGCGGACCCTTCCCATCAGAAGGACTCTGCGGCGGCGATTCAGAAGGCCATGGACTCCGGTGCAACGACCGTGTTCTTGCCCGGCAGCTACAAGCTGGGAGCCACCGTCATCGTGCGCGGCAAAGTCCGGCGGATTGTCGGGCTTGGCGGAATGGTCAACTATGGCAAACGGGAGCGTCCCGATTTCCGAATCTCCGACGGCGATGCGCCGGTGGTGTTGATGGAGCACTTTGCCTATGTGCATGGCGGGTTGGAACTGGACACCCGTCGCACTGTCGTCCTGCGAAGCGTGTCGGACTGTGACCTGACCAACACGCCTCGTGCCGAAGGGGGCGAACTGTTCTTCGAGGACGTGGTCACCCACAACCTCCACCTGCGAAAACAGCGGCTCTGGGCGCGGCAGTTGAACGTGGAGAACCAAGGCACGCACATCACCAACGACAGCAGCGACCTCTGGGTGCTCGGCTACAAAACTGAGCGCGGCGGCACCCTCCTTCACACGCGCGGCGGTGGTCGGAGCGAAGTGCTGGGCGGTTTCAGTTACACCACCACCGCAGGAAAGCTCGCGCCCATGTTCGTGAACGACGACTCATCCGTTTTCGCGTTCTTCGGCGAGGTTTGTTACAGCGGCGACCCCTTCCTGACACTAATCCAAGCGACGCGAGGGTCACAAACGCAGGTGGTGCGTAGGGGTGAAGGTGGCACCACGCCCTATGCTGGTTGGGCAAAGCAACCATGAGAACCTCGTCTTCACTGCTGCTGGTTCTGCTGCTGTCGCTCCTCGCGTCCTCACCCTCGCACGCCGCCCAACTCCTCGCCGGCGTCGCGAAGGTGGACATCACGGACCGCGCGGCGGGGCCGGTGAACGACCCTTCCTACGTGAAGGCGCTGGTGCTCAAGGACGGCTCCACCACCGCCGTGCTCGTCACGGTGGACGCGGTGGCCATCGGCGGCATCGGGCGGATTGGGAATGATTACCTCGGCAAGGTCCGCGCAGAGTTGCAGCGGGAGCTGGGCATCCCGCCCGCGAACGTGCTCGTCAACGCCAGCCATTGCCACAGCGTCGTGCGCGCGGACACCGACGCGCTCACGGTGCAGGCCGTGAAGGAGGCGGCGAAGAATCTCGTGCCCGTGCGCGCCGGGGCCGGGCGCGGGCGCGAGGACCGCATCATGGAGAACCGCCGCATCAAGCTGAAGGACGGCAGCGAGCTGGACCTCCGCCGCGCTTACGCGACGCCGCGCGATGACGACGTGGCCAGCGTCGGCCCCGTGGACGCGGAGATTGGCCTGCTGCGCCTCGACCGCGCGGATGGCCGGCCCTTTGCGCTGGTTTACAACTTCGCCTGTCATCCCATCCACGGCGTGCCGGCGGGCGGGAACACGGCGGATTTCCCCGGATTCGCCTCGAAGGTCATCGAGGAAAACTTCGGCGAGGGCGTGATGGCGTTCTTCGTGCAGGGCTGCGCGGGCGACATCAATCCGTCGCTCTACAAGGCCACGAGCCACCCGCACGACGCGGAGTCTTACGGAAACTTGCTCGGCTTGAGCGCGCTGCGGGCGGCGCGCGGCATCAAGACGGGCGACGCCAGTCCGCTGCGCGTCGTGCGCGAGGTGGTGTCGCTGCCGCGTGCGGCGGACTATGCTCAGCGCATCGCGGCGATTGAGGCGGAGCAGGCGCGGCTGTTGAAGTCGTTTCGCGGCACGAGCCTGAACTTCAAGGCGTTCCTCCCGCTGTTCCTCCAGCACAAGCTTTCGCCGGATTTCCCCAGCTATCACAACTACGGCTACCTCCACGAAAAGGCTCAAGGCCGCGATGCCTTGGCGAAGCTCGACGCGGAGAACCGGACGAATCTCGAAGCCTACCTGCAAAACATCCAGGCGATGGAGCGGCTCACGCATTTGCAGGTGAACCTCGCGCTGCTCAAGATGCATCAGGCCAAAGCCATCGCCGCCGGGAACGCCGCGCTGGAGACCGAGATGTCCGGCCTGCGCGTCGGCGACTTCACGATGCTCACGTTCCCCGGCGAGCTGACGGTGGAGCTGGGCCTCGCGGTGAAGAAGCGCGCGGCGGGCAAGTTCACCTTCGTGGCCGGCTACACCAACGGCTACCTCTTCTACCTGCCCACCGAGGCGCAGCGAAAGAACACCGGCTACGCGCAGGAAGATTGCGACTGCCTCGTGGCCCCCGAGTGGCGAAAGATTTTTGACGAGCGGACGGATGTGGTGCTGAAGCAGCTCGCCGAGCTTGGTGGAAAATGAAGCTTCTCCGGCGGGAACACTACGACTGGAAGCCATGCTCGACGACCTCACCAACCGGTATCAGGAAGTCACTCTGGGGCAGGTGCTGCGCAGCCAGCTCGGAGGGTTGATCTAGAAGAAGCGACGCAGCAATCCACCGGGCCAATCGTGAGCCGCAGCCCTTGAAACTGAGCATGAAACATCTCCTAGGCCTGAGTCTGTCGGCTGCCTTCGTAGTCGTCGGCATGGCCGCCACGCCTCCGTCAGCCACCACGCCGCCAGCGACGCTGCAAATGCTCATGCCCGGCTTCACCGTGCGCGAGCTGCCGGTGAAGCTCACCAGCCTCAACAACGTGGAGTATGCGCCCGATGGCCGACTTTTCGCGGGCGGCTACGACGGGCGTTTTCATCTGCTGCGCGACACCGATGGCGACGGGCTGGAGGACAAGGTGGACACGTTCTCGCCCGAGCCGAGCGCGAATTACCCGCTCGGCATGGCGGTGAAGGACGGCGTGCCTTACGCGGTGTTGACCGATGAAGTCGTGCGGTGGCGCGATACGAATGGTGACGGCGTTCCCGACCTGCGCGAGACGGTGGTGAAA
>Ga0255092_1000817_pt1 | contig 10887 bp, 10 predicted proteins | sample Colum_Yuk_RepC_8_2_FD_188454 | JGI IMG/M metagenome (GOLD analysis project Ga0255092, IMG submission 188454) | Freshwater microbial communities from Columbia River, Oregon, United States - Colum_Yuk_RepC_8d | ecosystem: Environmental > Aquatic > Freshwater > River | place: USA: Oregon...
ATGTATTGGTGGGGACCACTTGTTTTAATTACAACCTTTTGTATAATGGAATTCATGGCTTGGGCTACACACAAGTTTGTGATGCATGGTTTCATGTGGTATTTTCATGCCGATCATCATGTTGATGAACCTGGATTCTTTGAGCGTAATGATGTATTTTTCCTTATATATGCCATTCCATCCTGGTTGTGTATAATGTTAGGAATGATGAATGAAGCATATGTCTCGGTTTGGATTGGGTTTGGAATTGCAGCATATGGTTTTGCCTATTTCCTCGTTCATGATGTTTATATTCACCGCAGATTTAAATGGTTAAGAAACATTGAGAGTCCTTATTTCACGGCAATCCGTAAAGCTCATAAAGTTCATCATAAACACCAGGGAAAAGAGCACGGAGAGTGTTTCGGGATGCTTTTCGTACCTCCTAAGTATTTCCGAGAAGCTAGAAAGGCTTTTCAAAATAAACACAACTAGTTGTGAGTCTATATTTCTGGATCATTGCACTATCATTCGCCGGACCTTTTTTTCTAAGTTTCGATAAAAAAGTTCATTATTTCAAAAAATGGAAGTATTTAATTCCATCTATTCTTCCTGTAGCAATCGCTTTTGTATTATGGGACGACTTCTTTACAAGAGAAGGGATTTGGGGTTTTACTCCTGAACATTTACAAGGAATCTATCTAAGTAAATTACCTATTGAAGAGGTGTTGTTTTTTTTCGTTATCCCCTACAATTGCGTTTTTATTTACGAAGTTCTTCAAGCTTATTTTCCAAATGTTAGATTAGAAAAAATCACTAAAGCATTTGCTTTTTATTTTACTATTTCTGGCTTAGTATTAACCACTTGGTTTCTTGACAATTGGTACACTAGTGTTGCTTGTGGCATCACTGCCATGTTAACCATCGGATTTTATTTCATTTACAAAGTAAAATGGTTTCAGTGGTATGCCTTTGCTTATATCGTAGCATTGATTCCTTTTTTAATTGTAAATGGAATTCTAACTGGAATTGCGACTGAAACTCCTGTTGTTTGGTACAATGAAAATCACATAATAGGCCTAAGAATTATTACGATTCCATTCGAAGATCTGTATTACAACTTCGCTTTATTTTTACCAATTGTGGCGCTATACGAGTTTTTTAAATCCCGATTTGGGAAAACTCATCGAACATAAATCACTTTTTTTGTCTCAAAAAAGTCTTCTTGAAACCAATCTGAAATAGCGTAGGTACGAATATGCTTTTTGACTTTATTGAGCTCGTCTGATAAATCTCCTCCTTTCAAACAAATCCAACCATTCGGAAGTTCATTGTTACTCTCAAAGTTAAGTCGATCCTTTGTCCAGAAAATCAAATCACTAAGTGGGGCAACAGCTCTGGAAACAATAAAATCAAATTTTCCCGGTATTTTCTCTACGCGTTCATGGATTCCTCGTACATTCTTTAATCCAATTGCATTTGCCACTTCATTAACCACCTTGATTTTTTTACCAATAGAATCAACTAGAACAAACTCTGATTCAGGAAACATAATTGCCAAAGGAATTCCAGGAAATCCACCACCCGTTCCAATGTCTAGTATTTTTGTTTCCGCTTGAAAAGAAATCAATTTTGCAATTGACAATGAATGAAGTACGTGGTGTATGTAAAAATTTTCTTCATCCTTACGGGATATTACGTTGATTTGTGCATTCCATTCTCGATAAAGAGAAACTAATTGGGAAAATTGCCGCTTTTGATTCGTTGTAAGGTCGGGAAAATAAAATTCAATTAATTTGCTGTCCAGCATCAAATTGAATCTTTGGTTTTTTCCATCATATTTGCTAAAAAATCCCGGGCTCTGAACAATTGAGCTTTAACTGTACCTAAAGGTAATTGCAATTCTTCGGCAATCTCTTCATAACTTAACTCATCGAAATATCGCTTTTCAACCAATACACGATATCTAGGCTTTAATTTACTGACAAGCATTCTCATGTGTGTAACCTTTTGACCATGTATTATAGTTTCTTCGGGATTCATATTGGGCGCCTTTGCATCTACTTGCATTCTCTCACCATCATCATTCATATACCCCGAATCCATGGATGTCACCTGAATACGCTTTTTACGAATAAAATCTATAGAATTGTTTGAAGCAATCTTGTACAACCATGTGGAAAAAGCAAAACTTGGTGAATACTGATCTAATCGACTAAAAGCCTTTCCAAAAGCTTCAATTGTTAAATCATCAGCATCATCTGGATTTCGCACCATTTTTAGCATCATAAAATAAATAGAATCCCGGTAACGTTCCATTAATTCAGCATACGCAGATTGTTTTCCATTGCGAGCTAATTCAACCAGTTCCAAATCTTGTTTAGCTCGATCGGATAAGTGTTGGTTTTCTACCATTTAGTATTTCTCTTTTGTTCAGTTAACAGAAACATCAAAGGTGCAAGAATGGCATAAAAGAGATCCCAAAATGGCAATAAGTAAACAAATCCTTTTTCTTTCAATTTAAGTAAGCATTTGCCTTGTAACCACCATTTCAAAAGTATTATAAATCCAAAAACAACACCACTGATAATTCTATAGTCAGCTTTAAAGAGCAAAGTAACAAAGGAAACCCAAAGTAAAATCAAACTAATTGGATATATTCCTAACAACAACTTTTTAATAACCTTATAGTGGTTTGATGTAGAGTAATGTCTGGATTTCTGTCTAATCCATCTTTCCCATGATGGTGCTGCTGGCGAATAACAAAATGCCTCTGGATCTATGTTTATGGAATAATTCGATTTTTGAGCTGCTTGCTGTATAAATAAATCGTCATCACCAGAGGGTAAATAGTAATGAGATTTAAATCCACTCACCGAGTTAAAAACAGTTTTGGTGTAAGCCAAATTTCTTCCAACACCCATGTATGGAAATTTAGCCAAAGCCATAGAAAAATAATTGATCCCTATCCAAGCCGCATCAAATCGAATAATACGATTTAATAACCCTTTATCTTTTATAAAAGGACCATACCCCATTACGATTTGCTTTTTCGAGCTAAATGTGGTAGCTATTTTCTTTAACCACTGATTACTTGCAGGTTTACAATCAGCATCTGTCAAAATAAAATGCTCGTATTTGGCTCCTTTTATCGCCATTGTAATTGGAAACTTTTTTCCGGCTCGTAGATGCTTATTTTTAGGAATATCAATTATCTTGAGATTTTTGTATTGTTGTTTAAAGGCATATAGAAGCCAATTACTATCATCGATCGATTGGTGATTTACCACAATTACTTCAAATTCAGGATAATCTTGAGATAAAATATGCGGTAAATTTTCATATAAATTATCCGATTCATTTCTAGCTGCTATAATAACACTAACTGGCAATAGCGAAGTTTCTTGTGAATCTAGAATCTTGTAAAATGATAACCTTGCGTAAATGAATATCAAATAGAACAATTGGATCAACGTTGCTAAACACATTGCTAAAAAGCAATACGTAAAGAAATCGTTTTCAAAAATTGGAATTATCTGATACATATTTATCGATTGCAAATTTCGTGTTCAAACCTAAATAGATGTATCTTTGCTTCGCTTATTTTTCAACATTTTATGCACTTTGATTTAATTCATTCAGACAACTCAACCAGAGCAAGGGCCGGAATACTTCATACAGATCATGGAGCCATTGAAACTCCTATATTTATGCCCGTTGGCACTCAAGGAACAGTGAAAGGAGTGCATCAACAAGAATTAAGAGAAGATGTGCAAGCACAAATCATACTTGGGAACACATATCATTTGTATTTGAGACCAGGAATGGAAGTTATGGAATCTGCAGGCGGTTTACACAATTTTATGGGATGGGAGAGACCGATTTTAACCGATAGTGGCGGCTACCAAGTTTATTCGCTTTCGGGAGCGCGAAAAATCAAAGAGGAAGGTGTGCGTTTTCAGTCCCATTTAGATGGAAGCTACCATTTTTTAAGCCCCGAAAAATCAATGGAAATACAGCGCAGTATTGGAGCAGATATTATCATGGCTTTCGATGAATGCACTCCGTATCCATGTGAATACTCATATGCCAAAAAATCAATGGAAATGACACATCGTTGGCTAAGACGCTGCATAGAATATATTGATTCAACCAAACCTAAATACGGACATCAACAAGCACTTTTTCCAATTGTTCAAGGCAGTGTTTACAAAGATTTACGAACACAGTCTGCGCATGAAATTGCTTCTGTTAATGCCATTGGAAACGCCATTGGAGGACTTTCTGTTGGTGAACCTGAAGATCATTTATACGAAATGACGGATTTGGTTTGTTCCATTCTCCCAAAAGATAAACCTCGTTACCTAATGGGAGTAGGAACTCCAGCTAACATATTGGAATGCATAAGCTTAGGAATTGATATGTTTGATTGCGTTATGCCTAGTCGAAATGCCCGACATGGACTTCTTTTTACTTGGAATGGAACAATCAATATCAAAAACGAAAAATGGGCAAAAGATTTTTCTCCAATTGATGAAAAAAGTACTCTTTGGGCGGATCAGGTATATACCAAAGCTTATTTGAGACATTTGATTAAAACACAAGAATATTTGGGTGTTCAAGTTGCTACCTTGCATAATTTAACATTCTATTTACAACTCGTTAAAGAAGCAAGAAAACAAATATTAAACGGAACTTTTGAACCTTGGAAAAATGCCTTAATTCCAACATTAAAACAACGTCTTTAGTCAAATGATAAAGCTCATTGATAGATATATCATCGGCAAATTTTTGGGTACGTATTTTTTCATGCTCGGAATAATCATGTTGTTAGCCGTTGTTTTCGACATATCAGAAAAACTGAGTGAATTCATTGATAACCAAGCGCCTTTTAGCGAAATCTTATTGAACTATTATTTGAATTTCGTTTTGTTTTACGGGAATATGTTTTCTTCTATGATCATTTTTATTTCCGTCATCTGGTTCACTGCAAAAATGGCTCAAGAAACCGAAATTATTCCAATTTGGTTTAGCGGAAGACCAATTTCACGATTCATCAGACCATACTTCCTAGGAGCAACCGTACTCATGATTTTATCCCTTATTTTGAATCATTTTGTGATTCCTAGAGCCAACAAGGTACGACTAGAATTTGAAGAAAAGTATTATCGAGATCGCATGCATATTGAAGAATATCATGCTGAATTCCCTGGAAATGAAATCGTTTACTTTTCGAGCTACGGGAGTGAAGACAACTTAATCAATGAGTTTGTTGTTGAAAAATGGGGTAAAGACAAAAAGATCAAGCACTTTATCAAAGCAAGAACAGCCAAAAATATTATTGGGACAAACCGCTGGATTTTGAACGACTATTATGAAAGACATGTGGGGTACCCAAATGATCAATTAATTCAAAAACACCATAAAGACACCACTTTTCAATTCACCATTGAAGATATGGCACAACGCGATAATATTGCAGAAGCTATGACGTTTACGCAACTGACAAAACACATTGAACGAGAGCGAAAAAAAGGATCCTCCAAAGTTCCGTATTTTGAAATTGAATTGCATCAACGCACATCTTATCCCTTTGCAGCCTATATTCTTACTATTATCGGTGTTGCTGTTTCTTCTCAGAAGAAAAGAGGCGGAATCGGAATGAATATAGCCATTGGACTTGGAATTGTTTTTATCTACATTTTCGTAATGAAGGTAGCAACTGTCTCAACAATCAAAATTGGTTTTCCGGCCGTTGTCGCTGTTTGGATACCAAACATGATTTTTGCTATTGTCGCAATGTTCATGTATCGCTTTGCTCAAAAATAAAATTAAGGCCTCATTTGATTTGAAAGTAAATCGCGACAATATCGCTGATAAGCCGCTTTCAGACGTTGAATTTCCATAAATCTCGGATGATTTTTAGGATACCTTTTTGACTCATTCCAAACTTCCGGTTTTCCCGGTGTGCTGAATGAAATTAAATTTTGTTGAGCAAATGCAGCAAGAATTTTTTCACGCTTTGTGTAAAATGAACTCCCGATGGCATAATACTTTGTTTTTATATTTAATAAATCTAAAAGTGTTGGATAAATATCAATCTGTTGGAAAGATATATTTGGCTTTTGGGGTTTAAGTTCGCCTGATGGGTCATAAAATGCAATCGGAATTCGATAACGTAAATCTAGCGTTGCTTTTTCAGGTCGAGAAGTTGGTCCCGTGTGATCAGCACAAATGACAAAAAGTGTATTCTGATACCATGCCTGCTTTTTTGCCTTGTCAAAAAATGCACGTAGAGATAAATCCACATAACTCAAAGTCGCACAAATGGGTTCAGGACCTCGTTTTACTTTCGTTTTATAATAAGCGGGAATCGTAAATGGATGATGAGACGAAAGGGTAAAAATCATAGAAAAAAATGGTTTTTTTAACTGATTCATTTTATCTATTGACCAATTCAACATGTGGTGATCCCAAATTCCCCAATTTCCATCAAAGTGTTTTTCATTATTATATTCCTTCCTCCCAAAGTAATAATCAATTCCGCTAGCTTTGCAATAACTATCAAAACGCATCGATCCATTAGTCGCTCCGTGAAAAAAAGCTGTTTCATAACCATTTTTTCGAAGTATTTGTGGCAAACCAGAAAATTGGTTACTACTATAAGAAGACAAAATGAATGGTTCATCCATCCAAGCGGGAATAGACGACAAGATAGTTGGCAAGGCATCCATGGAGGTACGTCCATTGGCATATCCGTTTTCAAAAAACAATGATTGATTTAAGATCGAATCCAAAAAAGGAGTATAACTTTCTGGATTTCCCGGTCCGACATAAGCGCTTCCAAAACTTTCGAGCAATATAAAAACGACATTTTTAGGACTCGAAAAAATTTTCTGAGGATTTGAAGTATGAATAGGATTGAAATATTTAAGTTCTTCTTGTTTTGAGAAATAATTTTTAGATTGTACACCCCGAAATTCAATCGTTTTAACAACAGTAAATGCCGAATTCAAAACAATCGGTGATTTTTCGACTGAGGTATATATAGTCGCTTCCAATATTCCAATTGGTTTTAATTGAAATCCACCTCGTCCCAAAACAACAAATATCGAAAGCAATATTGGGAACAAAATCCACCCCTTTATTTCTTTAAAGTAAAATGACTCCGCTTTTAATTTACGCTCGGTCCAAATTAATAATCCAACACTTAATAATACCATTAAAATCAACCACCAGAATTCCAATAAAAAAACACCCGCCAATGCATTTGTTTCGGTTGAATTAAGCATGAAAAGTAAGTAATCATAACTAATTCGCTTAAAAGTATAAGAATAATAGGCAATGTCCCAGGCGTTAAATGCAAGAATTACAATAACTGTTATTACAAATAAAATGGAATTGAATCGATGCTTCCATGGAATCCATTTTTCAGGTGTAGGAATTAGATAAACTATAATCCAGGGAAACAACAATAAACTCACTGTAATCAAATCAAACCAAGTTCCAATTAAAAAGTCAAAACCTGTGACGCCTTCAAATAAATTCAAATTGAAAAGATAAAGCACCAGTCGATAAATGAACAACAATGCGAGTACAATTCCGATTTTTTTCAGAAATGGTATCAACACATTCATGAGTCCATTCGAATTATTGGACATATTCGGTATTATTTCAATTTTGAATTAGCCTGATGTCGATCTGCATCCCGGGAAGTTTTTTTTTTCAGATTTTTCTCCAGAGCACTTTCCAAATCCACACCTGTTTGATTTGCTAGACAAATTAACACAAAGAGTACATCGGCCAATTCATCGGCCAAATCTTTGTTTTTATCCGATTCTTTCTCACTTTGCTCACCATATCGTCTTGCAATAATTCGAGCAACTTCTCCAACTTCTTCGGTTAGCATAGCCATATTGGTAAGCTCATTGAAATAACGAACTCCTACTTTTTGGATCCATTCGTCAACGATTCTCTGAGCTTCTTTGATTTCCATACTTATTCTACAACGATGATGTAGTTATTTTTCTTGCCTTTACCCAACAAAATATACTTATCGTTAATCAAATGGCTAGAATTAAGTATCAAATCTTCTGTCACTTTTTCTTTGTTAACACTTACTGCATTTGCTTTTAGTTCTCGTCTGGCCTCTCCATTCGATGCTAAAAATCCCGTGCGATTTCCCAACATATCAACTATTCCCAATCCTTGATCATATTCCAATTTGGTCATATGAAACATGGGAACACCTTCAAAAACGGCTAAAAAATCATCTTCGCTTAATTTTTGTAAGTCTTCAAACGTTGATTTACCAAATAAAATATTACTCGCTGCTATTGCTGCCTCCAAAGCTTCGCTTCCATGAACTCGAATCGTAATGTCTTCAGCCAAGGCCTTCTGCAAAGTTCTTAAATGAGGTGCTTCTTGATGCTGTTTTTCTAATTCCTCTATTTCAGATTTTGATAACAAAGTAAAAATTCGAATATAATTAGATGCATCTTCATCACTCGCATTTAACCAATACTGATAAAATTTATAAGGTGAAGTTCTCGATTTGTCAAGCCAAACATTTCCGCCTTCTGTTTTACCGAATTTTGTTCCATCTGCTTTTTTAATCAAAGGAGTCGTAATAGCATATGCCTCTCCCCCATTCTTTCGACGAATCAATTCAGTTCCCGTAACGATATTTCCCCATTGATCAGAACCACCTAGCTGAACTGAACAATTTTTATGTTGATTTAGGTAATAAAAATCAAAACCTTGGAGCAACTGATAAGAAAACTCTGTAAATGACATTCCGGTTTCCAAACGATTTTTCACGGAATCTTTTGCCAACATGTAATTTACTGTAATGTGCTTTCCAATATCTCGAATGAAGTCCAAAAAAGACATGTTTTCGAACCATTCGTAATTATTTAATAGCTCAGCAGAATTTACACCACAATTAAAATCTAAGAATTGAGCTAATTGAGAACGAACACCATCAATATTTTTTTGCAAAGATTCTTTGTCTAATAAGTTCCTTTCTTGAGATTTACCTGAAGGATCCCCAACCATTCCAGTTGCACCTCCCACAAGTGCAATAGGCTTATGACCAGCTCGTTGAAAATGAACTAGTGTCATTATCTGAACCAAACTCCCAATATGCAACGAATCTGCCGTTGGGTCAAAACCAATATATGCTGTTGCCATACCTTTTCTCAAATGTTCTTCTACTCCAGGAGTCATATCATGAATCATCCCTCTCCAGCGCATTTCTTCAATAAAATCCATGTAAATCGATTGTTTTAACAAAATTACTTTTTTCTGTGAATATTTGCGTGTTTCTTGGGCTAGTTCTTCTTGATAACAGAATGTATCTTACCATTTGCCAATATAGTTTCAATGATGTCACCGTCTTTCACTTGATTAACATTGTCAACCGATTTACCATTTAATAATGAGATAGAAAAACCACGATTTAAAACATGGATTGGATCCAATAATTGAACGTTCTTTTCCATTTCATTTAGCGCTCTGAAATGTTCTGAAAATATATTAATTATGCGCGTTTGCATGTTTTGTTTTGATTGAAGTAGTTCAAAATTCGGTTGAGTAAGCACTAATCTTGAGGTTTGTTGAATTTTTCTTTGCAATTCTATCAAATCGGATTGATTTTTCTGAAAATAATTTCGAATAGTATATTTGATTGACGAGTGTATTTCTTGCAAATATTGTCTCGAAATTTGAAAGCTATGTTTTGATAAATGATTGAACAATCTTAAGGCTGCTTCAAATTGCTGATTTGCATTAAAGAGTAAATCAAACGATTTAGTTTGAATAATATGCTTACCGTAATCAACTTCTTGATCAAATTCACGAAATGTCTGAATCAAAAATTCCGCTAATTTGGTTGGTGTGATAGCATTCCGATACGAAATCATTTCGGCAACATTCAGGTTTGTGGAATGACCTATTCCGGTCAAGATAGGCAATGGGAATGTGGCAATAGCATTACATAATTCATAGTGATTGTAACATGTCATTCCTACTTCAGCTCCTCCCCCTCTAACTATCACAACAATATCAAAATGATGTTGAACTTTTCGAATTTTATTCAATGTTTGAATAATAGAATCGACAGCTTGATCACCTTGCAAATAGGCATTGAATAAAAAAGTAAAATAGGTATATCCTTCTTCATTCCCTTCCAAAACCTCCATAAAATCAGAAAGACCTTTACTAGAATCTGCAGAAATAACCGCAATTCGTTTGGGTAATAAAGGAAAAGATAAAGACTGATTGAGATTTAAAATCCCCTCTTGCTGTAATTTCTTCAAAGTTTCCTCTCGTTGTCGTTGCACTTCTCCAAGTGAAAATGAAGGGTCAATATCCACAATTTGTAAACTCAAACCATACAATTCACTGAATGTAATCTTGACTTGCATGAGTAAATTACTACCGTCTTTCAATGGCTCTTTAACAACTTCTATAAACTGCTGATTGATTCGATCGTAATTTTGTTTCCAAATTGTTCCTGAAAGTTGAGCGACAATTTTGTCATTTTCACGCTGTACAATTTCTGGAAAAGCATGACCACTTGGAAAGCGATTAAACTTATAAATTTCTGCTTTCACCCAATAAAGTTGGGTGTAGCGTTCCTCAATTGTCTTTCGAATAGAGGAAACTACTTGTTTAAGGGTAAAGATTTGTCGATTGCTAGACATGAAATTATGCCAGATGAAGTTACGAATTATATCAATCCCAAACGTTCAATAAGCAAAATAAGTTCTATTTGAGAGACTCCTCCTTCAATGATAAAACTAGGATAAAATCCTTTAATCCCATACTCGTCAAATAGGAATACTTTATTATTTTCAAAACTCAAAGATGGATTGAAATTTTTAGTTCCAAATTCATTGCACAAAT
>Ga0255092_1000829_pt1 | contig 10764 bp, 9 predicted proteins | sample Colum_Yuk_RepC_8_2_FD_188454 | JGI IMG/M metagenome (GOLD analysis project Ga0255092, IMG submission 188454) | Freshwater microbial communities from Columbia River, Oregon, United States - Colum_Yuk_RepC_8d | ecosystem: Environmental > Aquatic > Freshwater > River | place: USA: Oregon | collected...
TGCCTGTGCCATCACGAAGCACTAGAAACTTAATCTTTCCTGAGCTTCTCTTGTGATAAACCCAACCTCGAACAGTCACAATCTGACCATCGAACTGTTCTGCATTCTCAATATAAAAACGATTTGACATACAACTCACTCGTCTCTTTTCTATCCTCAAAGCAAACTACTGAGAAGACCTCAAAAGTCTGCAATAAACTGAGCAAGAGTTCTGACATAGATGCCACTTGCTCCTTTTTTAGGGAAATACGAATAGCTAGTTAAATGGTTAGCCATCGCTGCAATATCAAGATGAGCCCAGCGAGTATCCTTGCGAATAAACTGCTTCAAAAAGATGGCTCCTCGAATTGTACCACCATTTGAATCATTTGCAGAGTTTTTCATATCGGCACAATCCGATTTCAAATCCTCAAAATACTCATCAAATAAGGGCAACTCCCAAATTCTCTCGCCCGTTTGCTCACTGGCGCGCTCTAAGGATTCAATTAATCCCACATCATTACCTAAAACAGCACAACATTGCTTACCCAACGCAACGGAGACAGCACCCGTCAAGGTTGCAACATCAATGACTGCATCAGGCTTAGAGTCTTGAGCATAATCCAAGACATCAGCAAGAATTAAACGCCCCTCGGCATCCGTATTAATCACTTCTACGGTTTTGCCATTTCTAGCTGTAATCACATTCCCGGGCTGAATCGCATGGCCCGATGGCATATTTTCAGTAAATGCCATAATTGCCATCACTCGATGAGGAACTTCCCACTGAGATGCTAAAAGAATAGCACCCATGACAGTGGAAGCACCCGTCATATCGTGCTTCATCTCTTCCATACGAGCTGAAGGCTTAATTGAAATTCCTCCACTATCAAAAGTCACGCCTTTTCCTACCAAAGCAATCGTTTTGACTGATTTTTGAGGTCCTTTTCGTTTCTTCGGCGTGTACTCAACAATGACAATCTTACCCTCTTGATCTGAGCCCTGCCCCACTCCTAAGAACAAGCCCATTTTTTCCCTTCGAGCATCTACCTCGGAAAGGACCCTGCACTTTAACCCATGCTTTCTAGCCAACTTCTTCGCTTCATTCGCATAATAGGTAGGGGTTCCATGATTTGAGGGCTCATTAGACCAATCTCGAGTCACACAAACGGCTTCCCCAATCGCAGTGACCTTTTCTAATTCCTGACTTAAAACATCTTTTAAAGCTCGATCACTACTCATAAACTGAATGAGACTCGGAAAATTTGAGTTCTCCTTGTCTCCTTCAGTCTTTGTAGCTAAGTTCTTGTACTTATCAAACTGATACGCACTCAAAATCAAACCCTCTGCTAAAGCACGAAGCCTTTTCATCAAATAGCCCCACTGATGAGGATTACCCAGATGAAGTAAAGAGGCCGCATCTTCAGATGTAACCCTTGAACTCTTACCCACAAAAGTATCAGATTGGATCGCAACTTCTTTGACTTTTTCAGAGACTAATTTTGCCCAGACTAGCCCCCCCAAAGACCTTAACTTCTCATCCGTCAGATCAGATTCTAGTCCTAAACCTACGAGTAGCAAATTTTCGGTCAATCCTGCAGCTGGAGTAGCTCTAAAGAACATCAAGCTTCCCCTCTGTGCCTGAAACAGATGATCCTTTCTGAGTTGATCAACCCACCCACCGTAGGATCCTTGTGGAGAAATTGCTTTTTTTCCAGTATCTTGGAAAACTCCAACAATAAAAGTATCTTTTTTACCGGAAAGAGATGTTTTTGCTTCTAAAAGAGGTAATTTCCACATGTTCGGTCTTTGCCCTTTCAATCAGAATTCATTAACATAGGGGCTAGTTATGTTGAAGCGCTATCACCACATTGTCGGCGGCATTTTTAGATTTACAGACGCAGTAATTATTGGCTTAGCCTGGCTGGCTGCATATGCCATTCGATTTTATATCCCTCTCGTCCACGTGACTAAAGGTTTACCTCGTTTCAGCAAATATGCCGCCTTGTCCCCATTGATTATTGCCTTATGGATGGTTGTTTTTACCTCATTTAACGTCTACCAAGCTCGAAGAATGCTCAGGAGAACCCATGAGGCTTACCTACTACTCAAGGCCCATACCGTAGCACTCCTTCTATTCATTTCCATCACCTACTTCTTTAGTGAGTATTATTATTCACGTGTGGTGATTGCCTATTTTGCGGCAATAGGTGGATTAGGAATTATCCTATTTCGACTCATTCTGAGAAATACCCTCAGGGAAGTGAGACGACGCGGCTACAATCTACGGCATGTGATTGGAATCGGAGAAGGGGTTGCTCTAGAGACTCTCATCCACAGACTTGATCGATTTCCAGAACTAGGCTTAAGAATGACTGGAATCATCACCAAGAATAACTCTTCGTCTGAGAGAATTGCAGGTAAACCTGTCTTAGGACACTTTGCACAAACTCGAGAAATCATCCATCGTTATAAGCCTGATCAAATCCTCATCTCACTGCCTCGAAATCAATATTCGGAACTTGATGCTATTCTGGGTCTCCTCAAAGATGAAACGATTGACCTCAAACTCATTCCGGATGTTCATGAATATGTCACTCTGGGGTGTGAAATTGAAGATTTTGATGGCTTACCCATTGTTTATTTGAATGATTCACCCCTTCATGGATGGGGTGCTGTAGCCAAAAGACTAACCGACATCATTCTCTCCGCAATAGCCCTAATCATTTTATCTCCCCTCCTCATTCTCATCTCCTTAGCAATCAAAATTTTTTCTCCTGGCCCAGTTTTTTACAGCCAGGAGAGAATGGGACTCGACGGAAGGACATTTCGTATTCTCAAGTTTCGATCTATGCGAATTGATGCAGAAACAGCCTCCGGAGCTGTTTGGGCAATAGAAAACGATGATCGCAGAACTCGCTTGGGTACCTTCATTAGAAGCACAAGCCTTGATGAACTCCCACAGTTTTGGAACGTCCTATTAGGAGATATGTCACTCGTAGGCCCTCGACCCGAAAGACCTGTTTTTGTTCAAAAGTTTAGAAATGACATTCCTCACTACATGCTCAGGCATAAAGTGAAGGCGGGAATTACCGGCTGGGCTCAGGTCAACGGCTGGAGGGGAAATACTTCTTTGGATCGCAGAATTGAATGTGATCTCTACTATATTCGCAATTGGTCTTACCTTTTTGACATTAAAATTCTCATTCTCACCATCTGGAAGGGATTCATCAATCGCAATGCGTACTAGAGACTTCTCTACCTATAGGTTGCTCAAGCTAGATCGCTATCTGATTCGCGAAGTTTTGGGAGCCTTTTTGGGTTCCTTTATCTTTATCCTCTTTATTCTTCTCATGTTTCAAGTGCTCCGCCTGGCTGATTTTTTTATAGTCAATGGAGCTTCCACCCTGTCCCTAGCAAAAGTAACCCTCTATCTGTCGATCTCATTTCTGCCATTTGCAATACCCCTGGCTTTAGTGTTGTCTATTCTGATCAGTTTCTCTCGAATATCCAATGACAGCGAGCTTGTTGCTCTTAAATCACTTGGCTTAAGTCTCTCTCGAATTTCCTTACCAACATTAATATTAGCCCTAATTCTAGGTGGATTTAATCTGATCTTAAATAACCAAATTGTGCCCTGGAGCGCGACTCAGTTTAAGGTCGTCGAGCAATCTATTGCAAGCACTCGCGTATCCTCTCGAATAAAAGAAGGAACGTTTACAACTAGCTTTTTTAATCTTCTCATCTTTGCGGAACGCACTGATCAAAAAAAAACCCGACTGTACCACGTCTTTATTCGAGACGAACGTGAGGCCAGCAATCCACTCACTTATATTGCACAAGAGGCTGAAATCATTCCCATTCGATCACAAGCTGAACTTGGCACTACTGTCATCATGAATCTTTACAATGGCAGCATGCATCATCATGATTTGCAAACTCAGAACTATGAAAAAATGGATTTTGAAACTTATCAGATCATGCTCGAAATTGAGGGTAGAAGTCCTGATGTAGGGAAGAAACCCAGTATGATGTATCTCTCATCACTGAAGGATGAAATAGAAAAAGCTCCAGCTGATTCTGGCTCGAGAAAAGTACTACAATGTGAAGTTTGGAGAAGATATGCCTCAGTACTTACTCCCATTATCCTGGTCATATTTGCAATTGGTCTGAGTGCATTTCAGTATCGAAATGCTCGTGCAGGTGCTTTGCTCCTGGGGTTTATCATCATACTCATGAATTGGATCCTACAAGTTTTTGCACTAGAAGTGGGCCATCGCGGAGTACTTCACCCTGCTTTTGCGATGCAGATTCCTAACCTCATCAGCCTCATTATGGGCTTTTTCTTCTTTAAGCGCGCAAATTGGTGATTAGACGCTTGAAACAGAATTCATCCAAAGCTAAATTGAGTCAAAATCTCTCACCTCACTCATCACGCTTAGGCTCTACCGCCTTAGGTAAAGGCTTCGAGTCTTGCAAAATATCCTCTGCACTCAATGCAGGACTCTCTGAATAGAAGAGAGTTGCATTACCTTGTACGACCTTCATTGGAGATGCCTCGGAAACGAGATGAGGTGTCCCACTCCGGTTGTGTATCACCGTCAATGCTGAAGGATCAGAGACTTGAAATACTACTCGATCTCTAGCCTTAAGAACAAGATTGCGACCCGCCCGAATAACAAATTTCCGAGTAGGCTTTTCATCTACTCGATACCTGACCCAGACATCCCTAATCGTGTGAAAAACTAATCGATGTTTAGCTTCAGCAATACTTAGATCATGCCCAGAATCGAGGGGATCTTGTACATTACTCCCAACAGAAGGACTTGGAGATTGGACAGGAGCAGGCAATGGGCCTGCTGCTTGATGAGTAGGCGCCACAACCCGAAGAGCAGAAGATACAAATTGCCCGGGAATGGAGATGGTATTTTTAACTTCCGTCTCACTCTCTAAGGAACTTGAATGATTGGGCAAAGGAGATGCTTTAACTCCCTGATTTTCTGGTTTTGCTTGAGCAGGAAGTCCTAATAAAGGTGTAGGCGAAGGCAAAACGGATTGAGAGGGCAAAGGAGAAAGAGTTACAGCGGGCAACAAGTTCGAAGAAACCAAACCCGCAGGTTGAACGGTCTGCTGAATTTGGCTCTGCGCTTGGTTCTGCTCCTGAGCCTGCTTTAGTTTTTCTAAATGAGAGGACTTACGATGCTTCAGAGTAGGCTTCAAAAGCAGTACCGCAACCCCACCTACGACGAGAAAGCTCACCATAGCAATGGAGAGAAGGATTCTGCTTTGTCTTTGGCCGTCTTTCTTCTCAAAAGCATAGCCACTATGCCCCCCCTCGCGATTGGGGCGCTCTTTAGACCTTAGAGTGATGTAATCATCATACTTTGTCCGAACCTCACTCGGATCTACCCCAATAAAAGAGCAATAAGAAGTAACAAAGCCACGAATGTAGGGTTTCGCGGGGAGCTCAGAGTAATGATCTGACTCTAGAGCATGAAGAGTACGAATCCCGACCTTGGTAGCAGATGCAACCTGCTCCAACGTCACTCCACGACGCTCCCTTTCACTTCTTAAAAACTCTCCTAATGTCATGTCTTTATCTAAACCCATTTTGTCCTATTCTTAGGGTAGAAACCTTAATTGCTCTATCGCTTTATTAGCTAGAGGAGAGTCCGGGTACCTCTGCACCACTTCAAGGTAAGTTTTTCGAGCAAGGTCGTATTGCCGACTTTGCTGGTAAGCTTGACCAAGAGCTAAAAAAGCATCTCCGAACTTAGCGCAGAATTTCTGAGAAGCAAGAGTATAGTCTCTAATTGCTTCAGACGTTTGCTTTTTTTGAAGCCGTAAATTTCCTCTATAAAAATAGGCTAAACAAGAATTGGAACCATCACTTTGAATTGCCTGAGAGTACATGGCATCAGCGGAATCCAAATTCCCTTTGCGCTCTTCTAAGATCCCCAAACTAGTCCATGCCTTGTAAGCTTCTCTATTTAAAGGGTCATGAGCTGCTTGATTTAAAGGCTCGCTGGCCTGATCCAGCATTCCAAGCTCGAGATAAATTTTTCCGAGCGTAGTGTTGGCATTCGTGTAATTCGATTTCTTTTGCACAGCCCTTTGGGCGTAATGAAGCGCAGTTTTTAAGTCTCTTTTCAGATAAAACGTAAGAGCAAGAGAGTGATTTAACTCAGGCACTGAATCATCAATCGCCTCAGCCTGTTTAAAGCTTTCTAGAGCTCCAGTCGGGTCCCCATCGACCAAGGACGAATTCCCCATATCTACATACAATTTTACTCTATCCTCAGAAGTGAGTGTTTTCTTTCCTGCGCTCGCACACCCGTAGAGGCTAACATTAAGTACTACAACGAGGAGAACTTTTGTGATGGAACGGGATCTCTTTTTTAATCTCATACTAATAAAATAGAAGGCAAATCATTCTCTGTCAAAGCACAAGAACTCCAACACTTTCAATATGGGCAGTTTGAGGAAAAAGATCAATGGCCATGACTCGATCGAGCCGCCATCCCCTTTTCACCCAGCGAGACATATCCCTGGCCCAAGCATCTGCGTCACACCCCACAGCTACTAACCACTTCACTCCTAGCTTCTCCAAAGATTGAGCAATATCAGTGAACTCAGACCCTAAACCTTCACGCGGTGGATCAAGAATAGCTACGCCATCTTGCCACTTGATCCCTTCTTTCTGATGTCGATCCACTTCTCTGAGCAGCCAATCCCGTACCGGCGAACGGTGGAATTTAAATACCTCTTCTAACCCATCTGGACGCTTCCTAGGCACACCCACATCAACACAGTGAATCTCCCGACATTGCCCCACCCAAGGCAGAGAGAGATTACCTGAGCCTCCATAAAGATCGAGCAAAACCTCAGGTGATGAGGGTAAAGCCTGCTTGATCCAAGCCTTAAGCTTTTCATTCTGGTCATCATGCACTTGCCTAAATCCACCCGCTGAATGCCTAGCATTCCAAAGACGACGAACCTCGCCTTGAGGCAAAACCTCAATTTCAACCTTAAAAGGCGCCTTCTTCAATCTTCCCTCTAGCTTTACCTGAGGTAAAACTGCGTTAATCTCGGCTCGCGCAATATCGCACCGCTCAATGGGAACCAGCATTTTACTTCCTGCTTTATAAAACCCCAACTCCTCGCCCGCACCCCTGAGCTGGATCCGATTCCTATACTCCCAAATCCTCTCTGCAGGGATCTCTTCAATCGAACGGGAAAGTTCCACTTGGACCCTTTTGAGTGCGTGTCCCACTCCACTGAGCTTAGTACTCCACTGGAGCTCATAAGGTAAGTGTTGCCATTGACAGCCCCCGCACTGACCAAAAACAGGACAACGGGGAGTAGTTCGATGGGTTGATGGCTCTATGACCTCAACTAACTCCCCCTGAGCGTACCTCTTATTCTCTTCAACTATTGTGACCCTGCACACATCACCAGGTGCTGTGTAGGGTACAAAAATGACCCGACCCTCGGAATCCCGACCTACTCCGGCCCCTCCCCGAGATAAATCTGTCACTTTTAAAATGATTTCAATTGAATCCATGAAGCTTTCCTTACATTAGCGGTTGCTCAAGCGTGAGAATGTCTGCTAATTTGCGACGAAACCTATGCCAAAAAATATTCGTAATTTTTGTATTATTGCTCACATCGACCATGGAAAATCAACTCTAGCTGATCGGCTGCTTGAAAAAACTGGCACCGTCACGAGTCGGGAAATGGAAGCTCAATTCCTAGACAACATGGATATTGAAAGGGAGCGAGGAATCACGATCAAAGCACAAAGCGTGCGACTCAACTACAAAGCAAAAGATGGGCAACCGTATGTTCTTAACCTGATCGATACTCCTGGCCACGTCGATTTTACCTACGAGGTCTCTCGATCTCTTGCTGCCTGCGAAGGAGCGATTTTAGTAGTGGACGCTTCTCAGGGAGTTGAAGCTCAGACCCTGGCCAACGTTTTCATGGCATTAGACAATAATCTTGAAGTTTTCCCTGCAGTAAACAAAATCGATCTGCCTGCTGCAGACCCGGAAAGAGTTTTAAAAGAAGTCGACGAAATGATTGGCTTGGTTGACATTCAAAAAGCAGTACTTTGTAGCGCAAAATCTGGAATCGGAATTGAAGATGTTTTAGAAGCTATTGTGAAATACTTTCCTGCCCCTAAAGATGCGGATCAGGAACCCTTGAGAGCGCTCATCTTCGATAGCTGGTATGACCCTTATCAGGGCGTAATTGCTCTCTGCAGAGTATTTGAGGGAAAAATTACAAAAGGCGACCGAATTAAGCTCTATCACGTAGGGCAGGAGTTTGAGGTTCAGCGCGTAGGCACTTTCTCGCCTAAATTTACTGATGTCCACGAGATTGCTAGCGGAGAAGTGGGCGCTGTAGTGTGCGGAATTCGCGATGTACGAAGCATGAAGGTAGGAGACACGATCTTCAACGCAAACCACCCTGTATCCGAGCCTCTGGGAGGCTTTAAAGAAGTTAAGCCCATGGTCTTCTGCGGAGTGTACCCCATTAATGCTGACGATTATAATGACCTCAAAGAAGCTTTAGAGAAACTCAGACTCAATGATTCTGCCATTAGCTGGGAACCGGAGACTTCAAGCGCTTTGGGTTTTGGATATAGATGTGGGTTTCTTGGGCTCTTACACATGGATGTTGTCCAGGAAAGACTGGAAAGAGAATACAATCTCAATCTCATCACCACAGCTCCTTCAGTTGTTTACCGCGTGACTCGTACAGATGGAGAAGTCTTAATGATAGACAATCCATCTAAACTTCCAGATCAGACTAAGATTCAAAGCATTGAAGAGCCGTATATTCGTCTTACTATACACATGCCTGCAGAGTATGTAGGTGCAGTCATGGCGCTATGCAATGATAGACGTGGAATTCAGGAAAAGCTCGATTATGTGACTAAGGATCGAGTAGCCCTCATCTATCAGATGCCTCTCAATGAGATGGTTTTTGACTTCTATGACCGACTTAAGAGTGCGACCAAGGGTTACGCCTCTATGGATTATGAGCTTACGGATTATAGGCCTTCTGATCTGGTGAAGTTAGATATTCTCATCAACACTGAGCCTGTAGATGCTCTCTCACTGATCATTCACCGAGACAAGGCAGCTTACCGAGGACGGGAACTTGCCAAAAAAATGAAGGAGCTGATTGATCGACAGATGTTTGAAATTGCCATTCAAGCTGCAATTGGTTCAAAGATTGTAGCACGAGAAAATCTGTCAGCATTACGCAAGAACGTAACAGCAAAGTGTTACGGAGGAGACATTAGCCGTAAGAGAAAACTCCTAGAAAAACAAAAAGAAGGGAAAAAGAGAATGAAGCAAGTGGGTAACGTAGAGATTCCGCAGGAGGCCTTTCTCGCAGTTCTCAAGGTGGATTAAAAGTTATTGCGGCGCATTAGTTTTGATTTAAGATTTGATTGCTTGAAAATATTCAGCGAATCATGGTTTACTCTAAAGACTTCAAACGCTTAGAAAAAAGTGAAACAAAGTGTATCAAAAATATCTTGAGCCTATCATTGAAGAGTTTACGACTGGAGAATACTATCGCGAAGTCTACAACGCGAAGCTAGAGTATTTTGATAAAGCAGGAATCATCTATGAAGATGACCTAGAGTTTGAGCAAAGAATGTGCATCTTCATGGACTGGTACCTCTTTGATCGAGACCTTCCTGGAGTTGATCTCCCTCCAATCAAGTACTACTTTAGGAGAAATAAAGATCGCTTCTCTAGCGAAGAGCTCAATATCTATCGAGATTTTTGCTCAACCCTTCATTCTGTCTTTAGACTCAAACGTTTCACTTGGGTAGGCAAAGGACTTGTCGTCCAAGACCTATTCTCCAATAAGTCGCATACCGTAGTTGATCCGGAGATCAACCAGGGATTTACCCGGGGAGATATTTTTGAGGCTAGAATCATCCCCTTCAAGGGAAACTTTGAGTTTTCTCGAGGCTTCTGCTTTCACCCCGCAGACGTTGAGTCTTTTATCTTTGGTGAAGTTAAAAAAGTACGCTTTCAAGATAAATCCAGACAGACTAAACTCATCCTCCAACTTTCCTCTATGAAGCTCAAACACCTTCGCTTCCCACATATTGATATTCGGCATATCTACAAATTTGAGTCAAAAATCTAATGCATCAACATTACTGAGTAGACTCTATCTAAGACCCAAAGATCTTAAATCATCATATTTTAAAGCACTGCTGATAAAATTTTCTTGCACCAAGTAACCTCAATACTCTAAATATGAAAGAGCGAGATGAATTACATCTGGCATTAAACTCATTCATAGGAGAATTTATGAAGAAGATTGCACTTGTTCTAACTGCTTTGTTCGCTCTTTCATCTGTAGCTTTCGCTGAAGAAACCACCACCACTACAACCACCACAGCAGCTGGTGAAACCGCTGCAGCTCCTGCTGCTGCTGATGCGAAGGAAGCACCAAAAACAAAAAAAGGTCACAAAGGTCACAAAGGTCACAAAGATCACAAAGGTCACCACGAAAGCGAAGCAGCTGCTCATAGTGATACTGAGTAATTTTAAGATTTTCCGTGTGGAACCTGGACACAGGGAAAATCACCTTAAACTTACGGTTTAGACCCTTGGTTTTTTAATCAAAGACCAGGGGTTTTTTTTAGCCCCAGAGTAGGGTAATCTGAAGGTCTATGACCCCATCAAAGATTTTACTCATTAAACTCAGGGCACTAGGAGATACCATTCTAGCCACGGCCCCCCTCCTAGA
>Ga0255092_1000830_pt1 | contig 10746 bp, 11 predicted proteins | sample Colum_Yuk_RepC_8_2_FD_188454 | JGI IMG/M metagenome (GOLD analysis project Ga0255092, IMG submission 188454) | Freshwater microbial communities from Columbia River, Oregon, United States - Colum_Yuk_RepC_8d | ecosystem: Environmental > Aquatic > Freshwater > River | place: USA: Oregon...
GGGCTGGCGGCCGCACATGGCAAGCCGCCAATGGCTGCGGCGGTCGTGGGGGCGGGTCTGGCACTCTTGCTGGCGCTGGCCATCACGGGATGGGCCGCGTTGGGGCTGGGGCTGGTCGTTGGTCTGATGGCACTGGCCGCGTCGCAGGTGGCGCGGAGCAAGATCGGCGGACAGACCGGCGATGTTCTGGGCGCAGTTCAAGTGTTGACCGAAATTGCCGCACTGGCGGCGGCCACCGCCCTTTTGCCATGAAAAACGGCGGCCAAAGGGCCGCCGCTTGACGTAGATGTGAAAGGGATCAGGCAGCGCGGCTGGTCAGCACATCGCCGACCTTGCGCTGTGCGCCGGCCTCGTCCACACCCGAAACGGCCGCGACTTCACGGGTCAGACGCTCCAGCGCAGCCTCGTAGAGTTGACGCTCGGAATAGGATTGCTCGCGCTGATCGTCGTTGCGGTGCAGATCGCGCACAACTTCGGCAATCGCCATCAGGTCGCCCGAGTTGATCTTCTGTTCATATTCCTGCGCCCGGCGCGACCACATGGCGCGCTTCACCTTGGCCTTGCCCTTCAGCGTGTCCAGCGCCTTCGACACCACATCGGGGGCCGACAGGGCACGCATGCCGATCTCGGTCGCCTTGTGCGTGGGAACGCGCAGGGTCATTTTGTCCTTTTCAAAGGAAATCACGAACAGTTCCAGATGGATACCAGCGATTTCCTGTTCCTCGATCGACATGATTTTGCCCACGCCATGCGCGGGGTACACCACGAACTCGTTCGGGCGGAAATCGGGCTTCTTCGATTTGGTCATTCTTGGTTGCTTCCTTGGCAAGAGGCCAGTCCCGGCAACAAGCCGTCCGATCCAAGAGAAACCCGGATGCAGGACTTCAGGCGACAGGAATATCGTCTCAGGCGAGCAGACCTGAGGCGGCAGACAGGCATCCGTGTTGTTTGTGAACATTGTATAACACAAAAATACGCTGATTCCAACTGCGGCGATTCTCTGGGCAATGCCAAGGAAGCCTTTGAAATCAGCTATTTTTCCACAATGTGCTTGATTCGTGATCGCTGCGCGGACGAATCAATGCCGCATCTGCAGCATCAACCGCCTTCGCCGGGCGCTTCGGAAAAGTACTTTTCCAGCTTGCCGGCTTCACCGTCGCGCTCTTCATACCCCGGCATCGGGTCGCGCTTGGTGGTGATGACCGGCCAAAGCAGAGCGTATTTGCGGTTGAAAGTCACCCATTTGTCCATATCCGGCTCGGTATCCGGGCGGATGGCATCGGCGGGGCATTCAGGTTCGCAAACGCCACAGTCGATGCACTCATCGGGGTGAATCACAAGCGTATTTTCGCCTTCGTAAAAGCAATCCACCGGGCAGACTTCGACGCAGTCGGTGTATTTGCAAGCGATGCAGTTGTCGGTCACGACATAGGTCATGGCACACCCCGTATGGTTGGTTGCCCGCTGTTTATGCCAGCGGGCCGGATCATTCAAGCCGATGCGTCCTGCCCCGGCGGATCAAGATCGGCATAAAGTACCTGCGCCTCGGCCGCCGGACCACGGCGGTCTGACAGGGACAGAACGCGCACCACGCGGATGCGGTTGCCTTGGGGAAAGGTCAGCACATCCCCGACAGCCAGCCCATGGCCGGGCTTGACGCAGCGCTGCGCATTGAGGCGCAGATGCCCCTCTTCAATGCAGTCTTGCGCCAGTTCACGCGATTTGAAGAAGCGGGCATGAAACAGCCATTTGTCCAGCCGGAGTTTCGGCTGGACGCCGGGTTGCAGCTTGCCCGAAGGCCCCGCCAATCAGAGCTTGCCCTTAAGCGCCATCAGCGCGGCAAAGGGATTGTCGGGGTCGATCGGCTTTTCGGCGCGCGGCGGGCGGGCCTCGAAAGACTTCTGCCGCTCGTCCCGGTTCGGCTTGCCGCCCTTGCCGTGATCCCGCTTGCCACCATCTTTCCGCGGTCCACGTTCCCCTTGCGGACGATCTGGGCGGCCTTCTGGCTTGCCCTCGCCTTCGGCACGTGCCGGGCGGTCGCCACGGGGCTTGCGGTCACCACGATCAGCGCGCGGCGCATCGCCGTCCTTGCGCGGGCCACGGCCTGCCCCTTCGGGGCGGGAACCTTCGGCACGCGGGCCGCGTTCCGGGCGCTGGAAGCGCGGCTTCGGCGCCCAAGTGAAGGTGTAGAATGCCTCCATCTCGGGGGCCGCAGCTTCGACCTCGGCTTCCGGTGCGGGCTCTTCCACGCGCACAAAGGCCGATTCTTCCTCGGTGATTGGGTTCAACGGGGCGTTCGGGTCAATCTCGACCGGCACCAGCACGGGTGCTGCCTTGACCTTTACCCGCTCGGCCTTGTCGGCCTTGTAGCCCAGCCCGCCCATCAGGTCGGAGAACTGGTCCAGCGTCATGCCGGTAATCGACAGCATGTCCGACGTTGCCTCGAACCCGGCTTTCGAATCCTTTTGACGCAGGATATCGGCCAGACGTTCCAGCATGTCGATGCGGATCGCGCGGGTGCCTGCCGGGTGATAGCCTGCCAGCGTGTAATGCGCCTTCGGAACCGCTTCGATGTTCGGGATGGTCACCAGCCCCGGAGGCGGGCTTTCGGGGAATTCGTCCAGACCATTCCACAGCGACCACAGCACCAGACGCAACCGCGTCGGCGCGGGCTTCAACAGCGCGGGCAGGAAGACCGTGTATTGACCAAAGCGGACGCCATGTTTGCGCAAGGCAGACCGCGCGTCCTGATCCAGTTCCTTGACCTCGGCCGCGATGGCCGAACGGTCGATCACGCCCAGACCTTCACTGATGCGATAGGCAAAGCCCTTGGCCAGACCTTGCAGGGTTTCATCGCGCCCCAAGGCCAGCAAGGGTTCAAACTGCGCGGCAACCTTGCGGTCGATGAAATGCTGCAGGCGGCGGCGAACCTTTTCGGCCACCTCTTCGCCCGCTTCGTCATCGACGAAGGCCTCAACCGTCGGCTTGGTGATCTCACCGCCCTTGACGAGTTTGCCCACCGCAGAGGTGCCCCACATCAGGCCACCTTGTTCGGTGAAATCCATCTCGGTGTCGGGCGCGTTATAGAAACGGTCCGCACGCAAGTGGAATTCGGGCTTCAACGCCTGAAGGGATGCGGTACGCAGCACCCGCGCCTGATCAGGGCTTGCAGATGCGTCTTGCGAGAAGCGGAACCCCTCAAGACGGCCGGCGAATTCGCCTTCGACCGTCACTTCGCCTTTGTCATTCACCTCGGCCACGAGGGTCTCCTTCTGCTTCAACCGCCGCAGCAGAACGCTGGTGCGCCGGTCAACAAATCGTTGGGTCAGGGCTGCATGCAGCGCATCTGACAGGCGGTCTTCTACAGCGCGGGTTTCCTCGCGCCAATGGCTTTCGTCTTCCACCCAGCCTTTTCGCTGTGCGACATAGGTCCAAGTGCGAATATAGGCCAGCCGTTTAGAGATAGTGTCAATGTCTCCGCCCGGTTTGTCGATGCGATCAATGGCCTTTTTCAGCCATTCAGACGGCAGTTTTCCGCCACCAAGGCCGCGCCCGACCAGAAATTCGAAAATCCGCGCCACCAGACTGATGTGATCACCGCTGCCGGCATTGCGAAAATCGGGGATGCGGCAAACGTCCCACAAAAGCTGCACCCGCTTTGGCCCGGTGAGTTTGTGTTGCACCTCGGGCATGGCGGCCAGCGCTTTCAGGGCCAGCACATCATCGGCATCGCGGGCGCGGGTCAGCCACGGGTCATTCGTGTGCCGCTCAAGACTGGCGATCAGCTTTTCCGCCGTGCCGAAATCAAGGTCATGATTGCGCCAATGCAGTTTGCGGATCGGCTCAAAGCGGTGCTCTTCAATGGCTTCGATGACCTCTTCGTCAAAGGGCCGGGCCTCGCCCGTGACGCCGAAGGTGCCGTTTTCTGTGTGCCGCCCTGCCCTCCCCGCGATTTGCGCCAGTTCCTGCGGGTACAGCGCGCGCATCCGGCGGCCATCAAATTTCGCCGTGGCCGAAAAGGCGATGTGCTTGATATCAAGGTTCAGCCCCATGCCGATGGCATCGGTGGCAACCAGATAATCGACATCACCGTTTTGATACAAAGCCACCTGCGCATTGCGCGTGCGGGGCGACAGCGCCCCCATCACGACCGCGCAGCCGCCCTTGGTGCGGCGGATCAACTCGGCGATGGCATAGACGTTTTCGACCGAGAACCCCACGATGGCAGAGCGTTCCGGCATCCGGCTGATCTTTTTCGATCCGGTATAGGTCAGCTCTGAAAAGCGTTCGCGTTTCAGGAAGGTGACCCCAGACACCAGCCCGGCAATCGCGCTGCGCATGGTTTCGGCGCCCAAAAACAGGGTTTCGTGCAGGCCCCGCGCCCTGAGCAGACGGTCGGTAAAGACATGGCCGCGGTCAGGGTCGGCGCAAAGCTGGATCTCATCCACGGCGACAAAATCGGCCCCAATGTCCAAGGGCATCGCTTCGACAGTGCAGACCCAATATTGGCAGCGCTCCGGCACGATGCGTTCTTCGCCCGTGACCAACCCCACCACCGAAGGCCCGCGCAGGGCCACGATCCGGTCATAGACCTCGCGCGCCAAAAGCCGAAGCGGCAAGCCGATGACACCCGTGCGATGGGCCAGCATGCGTTCGATGGCGTAATGGGTTTTGCCGGTGTTGGTCGGCCCAAGGACCGCCGTCACCCGGGCGCGGGCGTCCATGTGCTGGGGTTCCTAAAGTTCGTGGCCTTCAAGATCGGTTTCGATCTCATTGATGGCGTCCGATACCCCGGCGGCATGGGGATGTATAGCCAGAACGGCCTTCCAGACCTCCAGCGCCTTTTCCGGCTCGTCCAGCTCTTGAAAAATCATCGCCAGCCCTTCCAGCGCGCCGAAATGCCGGGGGTTCAGTTGCAGGGTCTTGCCGATATCGGCCAGCGAGGGGCCGATCTGGCCCGTCTGATAATAGGCCGTCGCCCGCGCATTCCAGCCTTCGGCAAAATCAGGGGCATGGTCGATCAGGGCGGTGAAATGTTCAATCGCCGCGGTCATGTCGCCCGCCGCCATGGCCTCTTGTCCGCGCTCCAACAAAAGATCCATCGCCGGAGAGCCGGATTTCGACCATTCGATCCAGATCTCCTGCTCGATTCGCGCCGCCTCTCGCGCGTCGGCGGTCTTCAGCTTGTCAAAAAGCCCGTCCAGCTTGTCCGTTTGACCAAAGACCGGCCCCGCAGCCATCATCAGCGGCAGAAATGCCGCAAGGATAAGGTTGTGAAGACGGGGCCAAACTTTCATAACCTGAGCGTAATCTATGGGGCGGAAAACTCCAGCCCCCTGATGTTTGACGCGCCTTCACGATGGAGAGATGGATGAGCGATGTGATTTCGGTGGCGGTAGCGGCGCTTGGCGCGAAGATGGCGGGCGGCTTTACCGCCGGTGTCGCCAAATTCGTCATCCCCGGCGAAGGCGCGATCATGGCCGATGCCGATGGCGTGCGCGCCGGTGACGATCCGGCCGATGTGACGCTGACCGCCAATGCCGAGGTGTTCCGCGCCATTTTGGAAGGCGAGATGAACGCCGCCAGCGCCTTTATGTCCGGCAAGCTGACCGTCGATGGGTCCATGGGCTTGGCGATGCAACTCGGCGCGGCGCTGTCGTGACATCCGAGGCCCCGTTTCACGCCAAACTGGCAGATGGTCCGGCGGGTGGTTTTGCCCGCTGGCTGCAAACGGCGGATGGGGTGCAGATCCGCGTCGGTGTCTGGCCAGAGGGGGGCACCAAAGGCACGGTGTTCTTGTTGCCCGGCCGCACGGAGTACATTGAAAAATACGGCCGCGCAGCCACTGATCTGGCCCAGCGCGGCTATGCCACCGTGTCGATTGACTGGCGCGGCCAAGGTCTGGCGGATCGACCGCTGGATGCCCAATTGACCGGCCACGTCGATGATTTCGGCGAATATCAGCTGGATATGGACGCGGTGCTGACCTTTGCCCGCGCCGAAGGGCTGCCTGAACCGTGGTTCATGTTGGCCCATTCGATGGGGGGCTGCATCGGGTTGCGCAGTCTGATGGGCCAACACCCGTTCAAGGCGGCAGCCTTTTCGGCACCGATGTGGGGGATTTTGATCGCGGCCTGGATGCGGCCAATGGCGATGGCGCTCTCCAGCGCCTCGCGGTGGCTGCGCTTTGACGACCGGCTGGTGCCGGGCACCAAAGAGACGACCTATGTTCTCAACAGCCCGTTTCTGGCCAACAGCCTGACCACCGACCCCGAGATGTGGGATTACATGCGCCAACAGGCGCTGGCCTGCCCCGAGCTTGTGTTGGCGGGGCCGTCCTTGGGCTGGTTGCAGGCGGCGCTGAAGGAATGTCATGCGCTGAGCCTGCTCGCCTCACCCGATCTGGCGGTGGTCACCGCGCTGGGGCTGCAAGAGCGGATTGTGGACACGGGCCCGGTGCATGCGCGCATGGCACGCTGGCCGAAGGGCACGCTGTCGCTCTACCCCGGCGCCGAGCATGAGGTGATGATGGAACGCCCCGCCACGCGCGAACGATTCTTTGACGAAGCCTGCGCGCTGTTTGATCTGCACCTGTAAGCAGCGCCGGAATTTTGCAAAATTCCGAACCATTTTCTTGCAAGAAAAAGCTGTCACGCCCCCAGCGTGATTTGCGTGAACCCGTCACGCAGCGCGCGGGACCATGCCTCGGACATGGCGCGAAACGCGGTGTCGCCAGCTTCGATCCGGCGCTGACGCGTCACCTTGCATTCATCGCGTTTGATGACGCACAGATCCAAAGGCATGCCCACCGACAGGTTCGAGCGTAAGGTCGAATCCATCGACAAAAGCACGGCCTTTTCGGCATCCGCCAAAGGCGTGGCCATCTTCACCACCCGGTCAAGGATCGGCTTGCCGTATTTATGTTCGCCGATTTGCAGAAACGGCGTGTCTTCCGTCGCTTCGATGAAATTGCCCTCGGGGTAGATCAGGAACAGCCGCATCGCGCCGCCCTTCCTTTGGCCCGCGACGATCATGCTGGCTGTCGCGGCCTGCCGCATCGAGGCCAGCTTTTCGTCAACCTCACCCCGCACCGTGCTCAACATGCCGCCGATGATTGAGGCAACCTTCAGCATGGTCGGCGCCTTCATGATCGAGGTTTCTTCCGTCGCCTCGGGGTCTTCGATCGCTTCCCGCAGACGGGCAAGGGTGGTTTGCGTGATCGAAAGGCTGCCTGCGGTCATGATGGTGATGACGCGCTCGCCCGGCTCTTCAAAATGGAACATTTTGCGATAGGTCGAGATGTTATCCAGCCCCGCATTGGTGCGGGTGTCCGACAGGCACACCATGCCTTCGTTCAGCAGCAGTCCCACGCAATAGGTCATCATCGCCTCCGGTTTCGCGGCGCGACCCTATTGGGCTTGGCTTTGGATCGCAACCGTCACATCCATGCTTTCCGCCCCCATGCCCCGCGCAATACCCTTGATCGGTGCGGCCTCTGCCGCATCAAGACCCGAACCGAGCCGGATATAGCGATCATCCGGGCAGCAGCGATTGGCCGGATCGAACCCGATCCAACCATAGCCCGGCACATGCAGTTCGGCCCAAGCATGCGAGGCCTCGTGCGGTTGGCCATCTTGGGACGAAAAAAGGTATCCCGCGACATAGCGCGCTGGAACGCCAAGATGGCGGGCGCAGGCGATCAACGCCTGCGCATGGTCTTGGCAAACGCCTTCGCCCTGCGCCAGCGCTTCGGCTGCGGTGGTATGGGAATGGGTGCTGCCGGGGCGATAGGCGATGGCGCCCGCCACGGCAAAGGCCAGGGCGTGGGCTTGACTTAAGGGATCATCCTGCGTCGCCGTCTCGGCCAAGGCGCGCAGCGGCGCATCCGCCTTGGTCGCAGCTGTGTCCCGCAGATAGGCCAACGGCGGCACCAACTCGCGGTGGCCGCGCAAGACGCCGGCAAGGTCGTGGGTCTCCACCTGCCCCTGCACCCGCACCTCAATGGCCGATACCGGGCCTTTGACCGTCCAGCCCTGCACCCAGTCACCGGCGCCGTCGCGAAACGCCCCCCCCATCTCGCCGCCAGAAACGGTGACAGTCCAGCCCAACACCCGCTGTCCGTCAAACCGCGCGGGCGTCAGGCGGTGGCTTTGCACCACGGCGCGCACCGGGATGTCATAGGCATAGCGGGTCAAATGATCGACGGTCAGCAGCATCACATGTCCCCCGAGAGATAGCTGTCACGGATAACGCCGCCCAAGGCCGCACTTTCCGTGATGAAGCGGGTCAAAAACTCGTGCAGGCCTTCGTCAAAGATATGATCGGTCGACAGCCCTTCCAGCCCCGCCAAAAGATGCGCGCTGGCGGCCTGCGCCGGGGTTTCGCGGCCATAGGCCTTTGCAAGTCGCATCAGGTGGTTGTTCAGCCCCGCCACGCAGGTGATCAGGCTGCGCGGGCTTTGCGGGTTCAAAATAAGAAAATGCGCGATCTTGGCCGAGGTCACCTCGCCGCCATAGGCCCAGTGAAACGCCCGATGCGCGCCAAGCCCCCGCAGCAGCATCAGCCACTGGTCATTATCAAGGCCGGTTCCGATGTATTCGGCGCGCGGCAGCAGGACGTAGTATTTCACATCCATCAGACGCGCGGTCGCATCGCCGCGTTCCAGATAGTAACCGATGTTCAGAAAATTGAAGCCGTCATTGCGCAGGATCGTGCCGTCGATCGCCCCCCGCACCATGGCGGCCTGCTTCATCACCCAATCGGTCAGGCGCGAAAGCTCCGCCTTTTCGCGCCGCGCCTCGATCTGGCGCAACTCCTGAAAGGCGGTGTTCAACGCATCCCAAACCTGCTGCGTCAAAGCGGTACGCACGATGCGGCCATTTTCCCGCGCCGCCGTCAGGCAACTTGCCACCGAGTTCGGGTTGTCGCGGTCGAAAAACAGCCAACTTTCGATGGCTTTCTGATCGGCCGCGCCATATTTCGCGGCGTATCCCGTGGCACTGCCCGCCGCACGAAGCAGGCTGTCCCAATCGCTGCGATACCCCACGGCAGTGGGCAAAAGCGCAATCCGCGCCCCGACCTCCAACAGTCGCGCAGCGGTTTCGGCGCGCTCCATATAGCGGGCGATCCAGTAAAGATTGTCGGCGGTTCTTGAAAGCATCTGTCTTACTCCGCCAAAACCCAAGTGTCCTTGACGCCGCCGCCTTGCGACGAGTTCACCACCAAGGACCCCTCCTTCAGGGCCACCCGCGTCATGCCGCCGGGGACAAGCTCAATCTTCTCGCCCACCAGACAGTAGGGCCGCAGATCCACATGGCGGGGCGCGATCCCCTCTTCGACAAAGGTCGGCGTGGTGGACAAGGCAAGCGTCGGCTGGGCGATGTAATTGCTGGGGTCCGCGACAATGCGGGCGCGAAACTCCTCGATTTCGGCCTTGGTGGATTTCGGACCGACGAGCATGCCGTACCCACCAGAGCCGTGAACCTCTTTCACCACCAATTCCCCAAGATTGGCCAGCACATGGCCAAGATCGTCCTTCTCGGCGCATTTCCACGTGGGGACGTTGTTCAGGATTGGCTCTTCGCCCAAATAGAACCGGATCATTTCCGGCACATAGGTGTAGACGGCCTTGTCATCGGCCACACCCGCGCCGGGGGCGGAACAAATCGTCACCCCGCCCGAACGGTAGACATCCATCAGCCCCGGAATGCCCAACATGCTGTCAGGCCGGAAGCACAGCGGATCAATGAACGCATCATCAATGCGGCGGTAGATCACATCCACCCGCTTTGGTCCTTGGGTGGTGCGCATGTAGACAAAGGCGCCATCGACAAACAAATCCGCCCCTTCGACCAGTTCGACCCCCATCAGGTCCGCAAGGAAGGAATGTTCGTAATAGGCCGAATTATAGTGTCCCGGTGTCAAGATCACGATGGTCGGGTCACGCTCGCATTTGGCGGGCGCAACGGATGCCAACGTGCGGCGCAGCAGATCCTGATAACGGTCCACGGGTTCGATGCGGTTTTCGCGGAAAAGATCGGGGAACATCCGCATCATCATCTCGCGGCTTTCCAGCATGTAGCTGACACCGGACGGCGTGCGGCAATTGTCCTCCAGCACATAGAAATCGGTCGGCCCGGTGCGCACGATGTCGATGCCGACAATGTGGGAATAAACCCCCTTTGGCGGCACAAAGCCGACGACGGCACGCTCATAGGCCTCGTTCTGATAGACCAGATGCGCCGGAATACGGCCCGCCCGCACAATCTCGCCGCGCCCGTACACATCGACCAGAAAGGCATTCAACGCCCGCGCGCGCTGCTTGATACCACGGTCCAGCTTGGCCCATTCCTGGCCCGTAAAGACGCGGGGGAACATGTCAAACGGGATCAAACGGTCTGGATCGCCCCCCTCTCCGTAGACGGCAAAGGTGATGCCGATCCGCCGAAAAAGCGCCTCTGCCTCGGCCTGTTTTTCCAGCCGCCGATCAGCGGGCATCGAGGCCATCCAATCCGAAAGCCGGGCATAGGGCGGTCGCACCTCTCCGCCTTCATACATCTCGTTGAAATAGCTGGTCATGGCCTGCCCCTTTCGTCGGACTTGGTGCCAGTAAAGGCGGGGGTTCGCGAATGGTAAAGCGCTTCCCCACCCCAACCTGCATTTTCTGTGGCATCTGCCCAAAAATCAGGCAGGCGCACTTGGGCCGCGCCTGCCCCTTGCCGTTCCCCCCCTCGCACCCCTAGATGG
>Ga0255092_1000832_pt1 | contig 10732 bp, 11 predicted proteins | sample Colum_Yuk_RepC_8_2_FD_188454 | JGI IMG/M metagenome (GOLD analysis project Ga0255092, IMG submission 188454) | Freshwater microbial communities from Columbia River, Oregon, United States - Colum_Yuk_RepC_8d | ecosystem: Environmental > Aquatic > Freshwater > River | place: USA: Oregon...
ATGGAAGCCGGCGTCTTCGCGGGCACCGGATGCAGCGGGATGCGCCACGCGTTCGCGCCCGTGTAAGGCTGCGGCAAGGGCACCTGCTGCTGCCACGCGGTGATGCCCACCATCATGTTGTGCGCTGGCATCCCGTCCGACTCGACGTGGAGAAACTGCCCGTCCGCGCGGACGCTGACCCTGGGCGCGAACGCCTGAAACGCTGCGGCCTGCGGCGGCAAGCCGGCGGGCGCGGGCGATTTCACTGTCCGCGTGGCCTGCGCCAACAGCATGGTGTCCCAGCGCAGGTGCGCGCCTCGCAGCGCGATGGTTTCCGAGGGGCGGATGCGGAAGGCGTAGTGCGGCGCTTCCGCGTCATGCGCGGCGTCGCCGACGAGGTGGGCGTGGGCTGAAGGCACAGCCAGGGTCAGCGACAGCCCGGCCAGCAGGGCGAGACATGGAAAGTTCATGGCGGGAAAGTAGTTGGCTCACTTGAACGGCGCACCGGAAATGTCCAGGTCGGGCTTGGTGTTCCAGCGTTTGGTCATACTTGGTGCCAGATGCCCAAACTTGGATGGCTTCAGGCGGTTCAAGGAACGCGCGGCCTATTCCACTCCTGTATCTTCATCCGCGTGGCGGGCGTAATAGCGTGCCCTTTCCTCCGGCGACATACGCTCAATCGCCTGTGTCTCCCGATGTCCTCCTGCGCATCACCAACAGCGGTGAGCCCATTCCGGCAGCCGAGCGCGAGAAGGTGTTCCACCGCTTCTACCGTGGCGCGGCGCGCCAACAGAAGACCGATGGAGTCGGCCTCGGCCTGAGCCTCTCTCGCGAAATTGTTCGTGCGCACGGCGGTGAACTGATCCTGGAGCAAAGCACGGATGCGGGAAATACCTTCGCCGTGAGGCTACCGCTGGCTTAATCGACCCCGATTGGCCGGCAAGGCTGACCGGCAATCCCACCCCTCGGCGCGGCGACCTATTTCAAAACCGGCGCGACCTTTGCCCCTGCAGCTTCCACCGCCTTGTGTGCTCGCTCCTGGAGGAAGCGCGCGTAGGTTTTGTCCAGGCCCGGCGTGACGAACGCGTTGCCCACCACGCTTTCGCCGTAGAGCACTTCAAACCACACGCACGCGCCCAGATACTCGCCGGCCGTGTTTGCGTGGTGGCCGTCCATGCCGAGCGATTCCTTGCCGTCCTTGCCCTTCGCCCTGCGCCAGCCGACGTGGAGCGAGTGCTTTTGGTCCGGCAGCGCGGTCTGGGTCTTGTCCTTGAAGTCATACTTTGCATCCCGTTGGTAGCCCCACTTCGGGTCGGTGTCGGCGAGATAGAAGGCATCGCCCACCGGAATGCGGCGGATGCCCAGTTCGGCTGCGACGGTCGTGTAGGCGCTGGTAAGCATCCGATACATGTCGGCCTGCGTGGCCGGCTCGCCGGCCTTCGGTGCCGCGACGGAGAAACGGGGATCATCCACGCGATAGGCCCATGTCTGGTGCATTAACAACTCGGCCTTGGGCGCGTGCTGCTTGATGTAGTCGTGAAGCTGTTTCGCGAAGGGCCGGTAGGTCGCGAGGTCGTGGCTCTTGATGCTTGCCTGCTGGATGGTCACGAAGTCCCACGGCTGCGCGACCAGCATCTGCTTCAGGCTTTGCTTGTTGCCGTAGAGGCCGTTGGTGCCCTGCGGGTCCTTCTCGTAGGCCGCTGCCCGGCCCCAATGCAACTCCAGCGACGCGCCGCCTACGACGATGGGCTGGTGGATAAGCACGTGCCCCGCGTTGGTCACCAGGTTGCCAAGCTGCCGCGTGGCGTTTTGGGAGAAGCTGTTGCCCACGGTGAGCAGGCGCACCGTCTTGGCGGCCGGCGCGTCGTCGGCGGCCAACCCGCCACACAGCAAGCCGAGCGAGATGCAAAGGAGGGCAGGGAGTTTCATGCTGCGGCTTGCCGAGTGAAGTGATTTGCAGGGCGGGATGGCGGGTCAGGTGAAGTGGTTCAGCACGGAGTGCCTCCCGGCGCGGAGGCTGCCGGCGATGGCGCGGGTGATGAACTCCTTGGCGAGCTGCACGGCGCGGGGCAGATCGTGGCCAAGGGCGCAATGGGCGGCGATGGCTGCGGAATAGGTGCAGCCGGTGCCGTGTGTCGAGACGCCGCGGACGAACGGCGCGGAGAGCAGCAGCTCGGTCTGGCCGTCGAAGAAAATGTCCACCGCCTCCCGCAGGTCGCGCAGGTGGCCGCCCTTGACCAGCACCGCGCAGTGGAAGCGCTGGTGAATGGTCCGGGCAGCAGCCCGCAAATCTTCCGGTGAGCTCAGCCGCGTGCCCACGAGGATTTCCGCTTCGTCGAGATTGGGCGTGACGAGTGCGGCGAGCGGGAGCAACGCGTCCTGGATCGCGTGCAAGGCGGCGGGCTTCAGCAGGCGCGCGCCGCTGGTGGCGACCATCACGGGGTCAATGATAAGCGGCGGCACCGGGCTGCGGAGCTGGCCGAAGAAGCCGGCGATTTCGCGGATGATGGCAGTGTCGAACAGCATGCCCGTCTTCACGGCGGCGGGACGCAGTTCGGCGAAGACAGCTTCGATCTGCGCGCGGACCATGGCCGGCTTCGCGGCTTGGATGGCGGAGACGCCCTTGGGGTTCTGCGCGGTCAGGCAGGTGATGGCGCTGGTGCCGTGGACCCCGAGCGCGGCGAAGGTCTTGAGGTCCGCCTGGACGCCCGCGCCGCCGCCGCTGTCGGAGCCAGCGATGGTGAGGGCGATGGGGAGCGGCTTCATCGAAAGTGGAGCAGGAGCGGAGCCAGGTTTGTGCTCCCAAACCCAATCCGCCTGCCTACTTGTATTTCGCGTCCAAAATCTCCACGCCCGCGTCCTTCTTCACCTTGTCCAGGTAGGCCGGCATTTGCTTGTCGGCTTCCTCCTGTTGCAGGGCGTCGCGGATGCGATCCTTGACTTTCTCGAAGTCCAGCTTCTTGGCGGGATTGAGTTCGAGGGTTTTGATGATGTGGTAGCCAAACTTGGTGGAGACCACGTCGCTGATCTGGCCAGGCCGCAGGCTGAAGGCAGCGGTCTCAAACTCCAAGGCCATCTGGCCGCGTGCGAAGACGTATTCGCCACCTCGCTCCTTGGAGCCGGGGTCCTGGGAGAATTCCTTGGCGAGCTTGCCGAAATCCTCGCCGGCCCGGGCGCGCTTGAGGAGGGCTTCAGCCAGGCCTCGCTGGGCCTTATTCTTGTCCTCGGGCAGCTCCTGATTGGTGGTCAGGTCCCGGGTGGTCAGCAGGATGTGGGCGGTGCGGACGGTTTCCGGCTGCTCGAACCGCTTGGGGTTGTCGTCGTAGAACTTCCGGACACGCGCGGGCGGGATGATGATCTTGTCGCGGACTTCGCGGTTGACGACCTCTTCGACGATGGCGCGTTCGATGAACTGGGCGGTGAAGCCCTCGGCGGTCATGCCCATGGCTTGAACTTGGCGGCGGAAGGAGTCCTCGGTTCCGGCCTGCTGGCGGATTTCGGCGAGCAGCTTCTCCGCGGCGGCCCGGCCCTTGGTCTGGTCGGCTGCGGTGGCGATTCGGGACAAGACTTGCACGACGACGAGACGGTCGAGCAGTTTTTTCTCTACTTCTGGCCGCTTGTCCTCTGGCGGTGGCGGCTGGCCGCGGGACGCGGCGGCGGTGCGGAAGTTGAGGAACGCCTCGTCGAGCTGGCGGCTGTTGATCTCGAAGCCCTTGCCCTTGGCCAGCACGGTGGGCGGAAAGAGGTCGTCCACCTTGACGGTCGGTTTGGGCGGTGGCGGGGCGGTGACGACGCCGGACTTGGGGTTCTTCGGATCGGCGGCGAACACCTGGGTCGCGAGCGCGGCGGCGACCAGCAGGAGCGGGGCGTAGTTTTTCATGGAGCGGAGGGCGGCAGACTGGTTCACAGCTTGACCACGCGGACATTGCTGAAGACGGAATCGCGGCGAAGTTCTTCGAGCAGTTCCGCCGGCGGTTCGCTGTCCACGTGGAAGACGGAGAGGGCGTGGCCACCGGCATGATCGCGGCTGAGGCTGAGGTTGGCGATGTTGACGTTGTGCTTGCTCAACAGCGAGCCGACATGGCCGACGATGCCGGGCCGGTCCTGGTTGTTGAACATGAGGAAGGTGCCGTGGATGGGGATTTCCAGCGGGTTGCTGAAAAGCCGCACGATGCGCGGGTTGTTCGGCGAGCCGAAGAAAGTGCCGCCCGCCGAACCGATCTTCTCGTCGCCCTTGAAGAGCTGGACATGCAGCCACTCGTTGAACGTGACGGGTTCGTTGGAACGCTTCTCCTCGACGGAAATGCCCAGGGTGCCCGCGATGCCGCGCACGTTGATCGGGTTCAAGTCCTTGACCGCCGCGCGGGCGAGGAAGCCCATGAGCACGGCGCGGGTGATGGGGTCGATGTTGGGCAGCTCCTGCGCCTTGCCGCCATAGGTGATGTGCGCGCGGTCCACCTGCTGGGGCACGACTTGCGCGAGCAGCTTGCCCAGCGCCTCGCCCAGCGCCATGTAGGGCTTTACCTGCTCGAAGGTGCGGGCGTCGAGGAAAGGCAGGTTGACCGCGTTGCGCACTTCGCCGGTGAGCAGGTAGGAGGTGATGACCTCGGCCACCTCGATGCCGCACTTCTCCTGAGCCTCCTCGGAGCTGGCGCCCAGAGGATCAGCGAGGGGTGTTTACGGAACGGATGGTCCGCCGCCATCGGCTCGACGCAGAACACGTCCAGCGCGGCGGCGGCAACTTTCTTCGAGTCGAGGGCGGCGAGTAGGTCGTTTTCCGCGATGATTTCGCCACGCGCGCAGTTAACGATGCGCACGCCGGGCTTCATCTTGGCGAAGGCGGCGGTGTTGAGCATCCCCCGCGTCTGCTCCGTGACCGGCAGGTGGACGGTGATGAAGTCGGCGTTCTGGTAAATCGCGTCCACGTCCGAGGCCAGCTCGAAGCCGAGGGCCTTGGCGCGGCCCTCGGTGAGAAAGGGATCGTAGGCCAGCACGCGCATGCCGAAGGCGAGCGCACGCTTGCCCACTTCCGTGCCGATGCGGCCGGCACCGAGGACGCCGAGCGTCTTGCCGTGGAGTTCCACGCCCATGAACAGCTTTCGGTCCCATTTGCCGGCGACCATCGAGCCATGCGCCTGCGGCACCTTGCGGGCGAGGTTCAGAATCATCGCGAAGGTCAGTTCCGCCGTGGTGAGCGTGTTGCCGGCGGGGGTGTTCATCACCACCACGCCGCGCTGCGTGGCGGCTTCCACATCCACGTTGTCCACGCCCACGCCGGCCCGGCCGACGACGCGCAGCTTGGTGGCGGCTTCCAGCACTTTCTTCGTCACCTTCGTCTCCGAGCGCACGACCATCGCCTCGACCTCGGCCACGAGGGGGAGGAGTTCCGCCTCGGACAGGCGCTTGTCCAGCACGGTGACCTGGAACTCGGGCCGCTGTTTGAACAGCTCAATGCCCTTGGGTGAAATCGGGTCGCAAATCAGAACCTTCATAAATAGGGGGCGGAGTCTAGGAGAGGGGATCGGGGTGGTCAAATAATCATCCAGTCGTCAGGAGGATAGCATCGGGGCCAGGAGGCAGCCCTGACAGCGGGCGCGGCGAATTGGAATTGCCGTTGGTCAAATGGCTTGTTACCCACCCGGCATGAAAGCGTTGATTGCCTTGACCATGCTCGGCGCGTTGTTGTTTGCCGGGGCGGCCGAGCCACCGCCGGCCGCGGCGGCACCCGTGCCGTTCCCCCGCAAGGGCAAGTATGGGTATCGCGATGCGGCGGGGGCCTATGTCATCGCCCCCCAGTTCGATTACGCCGGCGAGTTTTCCGAAGGGCTGGCCGTGGTGGGGTTGGGGAAGTATCCCGCCACGAAATGGGGCTACATCAACCTCCAGGGCCAGATCGTGATACCGGCGCAGTTCGACGGGGCGCATGATTTCTCGGAAGGCATGGCCGCGGTGAGCCTAGCAGGAAAGTTCGGCTACATTGACCGAGCGGGGAAGCTCACGGTGCCACCGCAGTTTGACGAGGCGCAGAAGTTCAACGGCGGGCGTGCCCGCGTGCGGATTATCAAGAGCGGTTACGGCTACATCAACAAGCAGGGCGAGTTCGTGGTGCCGCTGGCGCTTTGAGCTCGTTGGAATTCGACCTTTACACCCGGTCCGACATCACTACGCTCCGATCCAGTCAATCACCTATGCGAATCTTGACTCTGCTGGCCTTGTCGGTGGCCGCCATGACCCTCACCGGTTGCGGCGGTATGGAACGGAAGCTCGGGCGTGGCATGAACAACTCCATGGAGCTCTTCCGTGGGGGTGAGATGATGCGTTCCATCGAGCAGGCCGGCATCTGGGACGGGCCTGAGACCGCCTTCACTTCCGGCCTCATTCGTGGTTTCAACCGGACCATGGCCCGGACGGCCATCGGCCTGAGCGAGATCGTTTCCGCGCCGTTCCCGCCCTACGACCCCTATCATTTTCCTGAGAAGTGGTTCATGGATCCGAGCACGAAGGTGAAGGCCGAGCCGTTTTCGATCACGCCACCTTATCCGGATTCCTACCGGCCGCGCTTGTTCAGCGACATGATCTTCTCCACGGACGCGCGGGTGGGCTTCAGCGGCGGCGAGGTGATTCCGATCATCCCCGGCAGCCGTTTCCGCACCTTCGATTATTGAGCCGGGCAAATTCCCTACCGGTTGGCGCGTTTACGCTGTGAGCACTGTCGTCCGCCAGTCGCCCTGCAAGGTCAATCTCCTGCTCAACATTCTGGGCAAGCGGGCCGACGGCTTTCACGAGCTCGAGACCGTCATGCAGCCGGTGCAGTTGTCCGATCGGATTACGGTCACGAAGGCGGCGGCGGGCCTGACCTTGACCTGCAACCTGCCGAGCCTGCCAGTGGATGGCACCAATCTGGTGCACAAGGCGGCCAGTGCTTTTTTTCAAGCCACCCAGATCGCTGACGGCGTCAGCATTCATCTTGAAAAGAACATCCCGCTCGCGGCCGGCCTCGGCGGGGGCAGCGGGAACGCCGCTCACACGCTGCTGGCGCTGAACGAGTTGTTTGATCTGCCGCTGGGAACGGCCCGATTGCAGGAACTGTCGGCGGCATTGGGCTCCGATGTCCCGTTCTTCCTCCAGTCCCAGCCCGTCCTAGCCGTGGGCCGGGGCGAGCAGGTCCAGTCCCTTGCGCCGTTCCCGGTATTGCGGGGGGCGCACCTGCTGCTGATTCATCCAGGCTTCGGCATCTCGACGGCCTGGGCCTACCAGTCGCTCGCCAAATATCCTGCCGCACTGAACGGCCAGCCCGGTCGGGCCCGGCAGCTCATCACGCTGCTGCAAGGCACGGATCTCGCCGCTGCGGGCAACGCCTTTTACAATTCCTTGGAAGCTCCCGCCCTGCCGAAATTTCCGCTGCTGGCGCTCTATCAGGAATTCCTGCGGGCCAACGGTGCGCCCGCCGTCCTCATGTCCGGCAGCGGCTCGACTACGTTTGCCATTCTGCCGGCCCGGGAATTTGCGGAGCGGCTGCGCGAGCGCTTTCACTCCCGGTTCGGCCCCAGCGCCTGGACTGCGGTGGCCGCCCTGTGAGGCGCGGCCGCCAGCCTTCAAGCCAGCTTCAAATTCTGCACGATGCGCGTGGTGGAGTGGGCCTTGTTCAGCGTGTAAAGGTGGATACCCTCCACGCCGTTCTTCAATAGGTCCGCGCATTGAGCGGACGCATATTCGATCCCGAACTCCGTTGCCGCTGCGTCATCCGTCCCGCACTTGTCCAGTCCGGCTAGGAAAGGGGCCGGCAGTTGCGCCCCGCACAGCGCGGTGAAACGCTTCACCTGAGTCCCGCTCGACGCGGGCAGGATGCCGGGCACCAGGGGCACCTTCACGCCCTTCTTCACCAGATAGTCGCGGAAGGCGTAGAAGTCCGCGTTGTCGAAGAACAACTGCGTGACCACGAAATCCGCCCCGCAATCAATCTTGGCCTTGAGCCGGTCCCAGTCCACCTGACGCCCCTCCTTGCACGCGATGTGCCCCTCGGGAAAACCTGCCGTGCCGATGCCAAAACCGCCCAGCTCGCGCAGATAGGAAACGAGTTGATACGAAAACTCGAAGCCGCCGGGCGTCGCTTTGAACTCCCCGCCCGCCGGTGGATCACCCCGTAGCGCGAGGATGTTCTTGATGCCGCGCCTCCGCGCCTCCGCGAGCACCGCCGCCAGCTCCTCCTTCGTCGCATTGACGCAGGTCAGGTGCATCATCGTGGTCAGTCCGTGTTCGCGCTGGATGCGGTCCACGATGCCGATGGTCTTCTCGCGCGTGCTGCCACCCGCCCCGTAGGTGACGGAACAGAAATCAGGCCGGAGCTTCATCAGCTCTGGAATGTGCTTCTCAAACAGGTTCTTCTCGCCCTCTTCGGTCTTCGGGGGGAAGAACTCGAACGAGATGACCGGTTTGCCCTGGGCCCGTTTGGCCGCGTGAATGTCGCGGATGAATTGCATGCGCGCGGAGAGTGGAGTGGAAGCCTGCGGGCGGCAAGTTTGCAGTGCGGAAAATCCGCCCATGTTGAACCCAATAAATTTCCGCGCCCTGACGGTGTTCTGACTATTGAGTTCCCAATGTAATTTCATTACTCTCTGCCCATGCCGATGACGCTCGACCAAGTGGTAGCGGAGACACGCCAATGGCCGCCTGGCCAAGTCGCGGAGCTGGTGGACAGGCTCACAACGGAGCTTCAGCCCGATGCAGAAGTTGAAGCCGCGTGGCGCACGGAAACGCGGCGACGGGTCGCGGAAATTGAAAGTGGTCGGGTCGAAGGTATCCCCGGCGAAGTCGTGTCTGCACGTGTTCGGCAAATTGTCGGACGGTGAAGCCGCACGTCTTCCATCCCGCTGCGGAGGACGAATACACCGAGGCCGCGCGCTACTACTCCGGCGTCCAAGCCGAGCTGGGTGGGCGATTCTACCACGAGATGGAGCGGTTGATTCGCGAAGTGCGCTTGCAGCCGATGCGCTTCTGGATGTTCGACCCGCCCGTGCGGCGGCATCTTTCGACCGTGTTTCCCTATGCCGTGGTCTATTTGGAGCAACCGGACCGCATCTGGATTATCGCCGTCATGCACTGCAAGCGGCAGCCCGGCTACTGGCGTCAGCGGTTGTAACGACGGCGCGAGTCGAACTCACCCGAACAAATCCATCTGCGGGTTCGCTTCCACCTGCTTGAGCCTCTCGCGGTCCTGCTGTCGGCGGTTGGTCTGGCGAACGGTGCCTTCGGGGGTGAGTTCGCTGTCTTCGAGGTTGCGGAGTATGACTTTGGCGCGTTCCAAAACTTCCTTGGGCACACCGGCGAGGCGGGCGACTTGGATGCCGTAGCTTTTGTCGGTGCCGCCTTCGACGATCTTCCGGAGGAAGATGATCTGGTCGTGCCACTCGCGGACGGCGACGTTGTAGTTGCCCAGGCGCGGCATCCGCGCGGCGAGTTCGGTCAGCTCGTGGTAGTGCGTAGCGAAGAGGGTCTTCGCACCGACCTGGTTGTGGAGGTGCTCGACGATGCTCCACGCGAGCGAGAGGCCGTCGAAGGTGCTCGTGCCGCGCCCAATCTCATCGAGGATGATGAGGCTGCGGGCGGTGGCGTTGTTGAGGATGTTCGCCGTCTCGCTCATCTCCACCATGAACGTGCTCTGCCCCCGCGCGAGGTCGTCGCTCGCGCCGATGCGGGTGAAGATGCGGTCCACGAGGTCCACGCGCGCGGACGCGGCGGGGAGGAAGCTGCCCGTGTGCGCGAGTAGAGCGAGCAACGCGACTTGGCGGATGTAAGTGGATTTGCCGGCCATGTTCGGGCCGGTGATCAAGGCGATTTGAGGCGACGTAGCGGCAGACGTCCCGCCTGCCGCTACGGAGGCAAGCTCGGTGTCATTCGGCACGAAGCGCTCCTCGGTCAGCGCCTGGTCGAGGACGGGGTGGCGCGCGTCGCGGAGCAGCAGTTGCCCGGCGTCGGCGACTTCAGGCCGAGTGTAGTTGAAGTGACGCGCGGTCTCGGCGAAGCACGCGAGCGCGTCGAGATTCGCCAGTGCGGCGGCGGTTTGCTGGATGGCAGCGAGGCTGCCGATGACCTCTTCGCGCACGCGGAGGAATAACTCGTATTCCAGCTTCATCGCGCGCTCCTCCGCGCCGAGGATTTTGCCCTCCATCGCCTTCAGATCGGGCGTGATAAACCGCTCGCCGTTGGCGATGGTCTGCTTGCGGATGTAATCGGGGGGGACCTTGTCGAGATTCGCCTTGGTGATTTCGAGGTAGTAGCCGAAGACGGAGTTGAACCCGACTTTCAGCGACGCGATGCCCGTGCGCTCGACTTCCTTCTGCTTTAGCTGCGCAATCCAATCTTTGCCGCCGCGTGATGCGGCGCGGAGCTCGTCAAGGTTCGGGTCGAAGCCATCGCGGATGAGGCCGCCTTCCTTAAGCGCTAGCGGCGGCTCGTCCACGATGGCGCGGGAAATCAACTCCACGAGCGCGGGCAACTCGGTGACTTGCGCGAACAGCTCGTCGAGCAAGGAAGGCGGCGCGCTCCCAGTCTCCTCGGTAGGTGCCGACGTGAGGAGACTCTGGCTCAATTCCGCATTCCGCATTCCGCGCTCCGCATTGGAAGTGTGACTCCGCACGTTGTCTCCAACGGCTTTTAGCGCCGGCACTTGTTCAAGCGCCAGCCGTAGCGCGTGCAGGTCACGACCGTTGCCGGTGCCGACGGAGAGGCGGCTGACGGTGCGCTCGAGGTCGCG
>Ga0255092_1000833_pt1 | contig 10731 bp, 10 predicted proteins | sample Colum_Yuk_RepC_8_2_FD_188454 | JGI IMG/M metagenome (GOLD analysis project Ga0255092, IMG submission 188454) | Freshwater microbial communities from Columbia River, Oregon, United States - Colum_Yuk_RepC_8d | ecosystem: Environmental > Aquatic > Freshwater > River | place: USA: Oregon...
GCTTGGCGTTCCTGTTGATGCTGATCGAAGGCGCGACCTTGGGGGCGCTGTCCAAGACAATTGAACCCCTGTTCGATCAGGTCTTCGCCAAGGGCGATCAAGCCGCACTATGGCCGGTGGGGCTGGCGATCTTTGGGCTCTTTGCCATCCGCGGTCTTGCCACCATCGCCTCGCGCACAGTGATTTCGGCGGTAACCCAAAGGGTTGCCGCCGCCATGCAATCCACCCTGCTGCGCCACCTTCTGACACTTGAGGGCCGCTTCTTTCAGGAAAACCCACCCGGCGCGCTGATCGAACGGGTGCAGGGCGACACCATGGCCGTGCAAGGGATCTGGAGCGCGCTTGTCACCGGGATTGGCCGCGATCTGTTCAGCTTGATCTTTCTCTTTGTCGTGGCACTGTCCATCGACCCGGTCTGGACGCTGGCCGCCCTTGTTGGCGCGCCGCTGTTGATCCTGCCGTCCTTGGTGGTGCAGCGCTATATTCGGCGCAAGACGGTGCATCTGCGCGACCAGGCCGGGTTGCGGGCCACGCGGCTGGACGAAATCTTCCACGGGATTCAGGCCGTCAAGTTGAACCGGATGGAGGCCTATCAGGCTGGCCGGTTCGACCGCGTGTTGCGGCTGATCCGCCGGGCCGAGGTAAAGATCACCGCCGGACGGTCGCTGATGCCGGGGATGATGGATTTCGTCACGGGTTTTGGTTTTTTCGCCGTGCTGGTGATGGCCGGCGGGCAGATTGCCAGCGGGGCGCGGACCACGGGCGAATTCATGTCCTTCTTCACCGCCATGTCGCTAACCTTTCAACCGATGCGGCGCTTGGGCGATCTGTCCGGCAGCTGGCAGGTGGCTGCCACCAGCCTTGAGCGGATCTATCGCCTTCTGGACACCGCACCCGCCCAGAACCGGCCCGCGCACAGCGTGGCCCTGCCCGCCCCCGGCGCACCAGACATCCGCTTTGACGATGTCACCTTTGCCCACGGCGACCAGCCGGTGCTGCGCGGCCTCAGCTTCACCGCCCGCGCGGGCCAAACCACGGCCATCGTCGGCGCATCGGGTGCGGGGAAATCGACGGTGTTTCAGCTGTTGACCGGGCTGATGGACCCGGCCTCGGGCCGGATCGAGATCGGCGGCATCGACAGCGCCACGCTTGCCCTTGCCGACCAGCGCCGGATGTTTGCCAGCGTCACACAGGACGCAGCCCTCTTTGATGAGACCCTGCGCGAGAATGTCGAGCTTGGTCATGCCATCGACAATGAAAGCCTGAACGCTGCGCTTGTCATGGCCCATGTGACCGATTTCCTGCCCAACCTTCCGCTTGGCATCGACACCCCGGTCGGCCCGCGCGGATCGGCCCTGTCGGGCGGGCAGAAGCAGCGGGTCGCGATTGCCCGCGCCCTGGCCCAAGACGCGCCCGTGCTTTTGCTGGACGAGGCGACCAGCGCGCTGGACGCCGCCTCAGAAGCCGCCATCGCCGAGGCCTTGGCCCGCGCTGCCGAAGGCCGCACGACACTGGTCATCGCCCATCGCCTTGCCACGGTGCGTGAGGCGGACCATATTCTGGTGATGGATCAGGGCCGCGTGGCCGAAGAAGGCACGCATGAAGCCCTTCTGGCCAAAGGCGGGATCTATGCCGGGCTATATCAATTGCAGTTCAAAGACTGAAATCGAGGGCTGAATGATGGGCGAAACCGCCACTGACCGCCGCGTGTTTGCCCTGTCCGGCGCGGATGTGCTGCCGTTCCTGCAGGGTCTGGTGTCGAATGACGTTTTGCCCTTGGCCAAGGGGCCGGGGCTTGTCTGGGCTGCCTTGCTGACCCCGCAGGGCAAATATCTGGCTGATTTCTTTGTGGTGAATACCGGCGCGGCGCGGCTGCTGGACATCAAAGACACCGTCGCCGCCGCCACGGTTCAGCGTCTGTCGATGTATCGCCTGCGCGCGGATGTGCAAATAAACCCGACGGATCTGGCTGTTACCCGCGGGTTGGGCGAAGCACCCGCAGGCGCCCTGCCCGACCCCCGCCATGCAGGTCTGGGCTGGCGTGCCTATGGCGCGCATGGCACCGCCCCCCTGATCGACTGGGACGCCCTCCGTGTCGCCCATATCATCCCGGAAACCGGCATCGAGTTGATCCCGAACGAAAGCTACCTTCTTGAAAACGGCTTTGAGCGGCTGAACGGCGTGAATTTCCGCAAAGGCTGCTATGTGGGTCAAGAAGTCACCGCCCGCATGAAGCACAAGACCGAATTGCGCAAAGGGTTGGTTCAGGTCGCCATTGAGGGCGCCGCCCCAATCGGCACGCCGATCACCGCGCAAGACCGCGCCGTCGGGCAGATTTTCACCCAATCCGGGGGCAAGGCTCTGGCCTATCTGCGGCTGGATCAGGCGCTTGGGCCAATGCAGGCCGGATCTGCCCAGCTTTGGCAGGAATGAAAAAGGCCGCCCTACTGGGCGACCTTTGGAACAGTGCCATTTTCCGGACCGGAGTTATGCAAAACTCTGATCCCCGCGCGGTTAGACGCGTTCGGAATATTCCATCAATTCGGTATGCACGATGATCTCTTCATCGGTGTTGATGAAGGGCGGCACCATGATGCGAACGCCATTGTCCAAAACCGCAGGCTTATAGGACTTGGACGCGGTCTGACCGTTCTGCACCGGTTCGGTTTCGACCACGCGGCATTGCACCTTTTGCGGGATCTTCACGTTCAAGGGTTCTTCGCCGTAATACTGCACCGACACGGTCATGCCATCTTGCAAGAACGGGCGGCGGTCGCCCAACAACTCGGCGTCCAACTCGATCTGCTCGTAGGTTTCGGCGTCCATGAAAACCAACCGGCCATCGGTTTCATAAAGGAACTGCTGGTCCTTCATCTCAAGGTCCACCTGATCGACCTTGTCTTCCGAGCGGAAGCGCTCGTTCAACTTGCGGCCGTCACGCAGGTTCTTCAGTTCGGCTTGCGCAAAAGCCCCGCCCTTGCCGGGTTTCACGTGGTTGACCTTCACCGCTGCCCAAAGACCACCGTCGTGGTCAATGATGGTGCCGGGCTTCAGTTCGTTTCCGTTGATCTTGGCCATTGTGGCTAAACCTTGTCAAAAGGTTGAAATAGATTGGACGCCCCCTATATATGGCCGATCCGTCGCAAGCAAGCAGACTAGATACGGTAGCTGTCTTTTCGACCTATGCGCTGGGCGCATGGCTGTTATTCGAAAGATGAGGGACCGAATCGTTACGAAAGCGTTACAAGCACGGAACGCGAGAAAGACAAGAGCAAGAACAGGATCACGAGCATGCTCGATTCCATCGACAGCACGGCATTTAACTTTGAACAAGGCCAGCGCGCCCGCAAGCTTTTTGCGGCTGTGGTGTTGGCTGCGCTGGATGATGCCATCGCCGACGACAAAAAATACGGCAACGGGCCGGATCAGATCGCCCGTTGGGCGCGCTCGCGCGATGGCCGTGAAGTGCTGTCCTGCGCCGGGATCGACCCGAACGAGCGTGTGGTCAAAGGCCTGATGGAGTTTGTCTCCAAAGGCGTCCGCACCAGCGTGGCCCTGAGCCGCGAAGAATCCGAACGTCGCCATGCGATGGAGATGGAACAGGCCGAAGCCGCCTGATCCTGCGCCACTCAGCACAGGCCAAACGCAAAAGCGCCCCGCGGGGCGCTTTTTTCATGTCTGCACGCCGTTTGTGGTCAGCGCGGTCAGATAAGATCTTCTGAGGCGATCACCCGCGCAATCTCGGCCCGCACCAGTTTGCGGATGTTGCGGGTGATCCGTTCGCCCAACCGGCCCTGCAATTCTTCGCGCAGAACGTCACGCACAATCTCGCGCAGCATGGCCTCATCGACGGGCAGTTCCGGCGCATCGCTGTCGTTCAGGACAAATTCATCGCTGCCATAGGGCGGATCAAACGCAGCTTGCGCAGCGGAGCCCTGCAACTCTTGCAACACCGCAGCCTCGGTGGCATCGGCCCAACCCGTGTCAGGTTCTTCCGGGGTGCGGGTCATCGGATCGGGGCGCGGTGCATCTGTGTCCTCTGCCCCGGCCGATTGCGCCCACCCGCGCAGAGGCTGGTCTGCCGCGCGTTCAGCGGCCTCGGATGGCTGCGCCTCGACCTGCGTCTCGGGCATATCGTCCGTGGAAGTCCGGCGGGAGGACACGAAATCAAGCGGCGCGGCATAGTCTTCGATCACCGGCGCATCTTCCCAGATGCCCGCCTCGACCACCTCGGCGATGCCCGCGGCGGCCATCGACAGATCGCCCGTCTCAGGCTCCCATTCCGCATCCTGCTGCGCCACCCCGGCGCTCAGCGCGGCGACCACAGCCTCAAGCCCCCGCTCCGGCGCCTCTGCCTCAGACGGCACAACCCGCAAGGCCGGCGTCAGCATAAGCTTGTTTGCTTCGGTGTCGCCCAGATCCTGAACACGCAGCATGGGCCGGATGTCATCTGAAACGAGTCGCCGGATGGACGACAGCACATCTTCGACTTCGAGGGTGTTCAACGCGTCTGACATGGCAACATCTACCTGTTCTAGTCCCTTGCGGGGGTGGCAAGACCTTAACCCGACCGGCCCTAACGCACAAGAAAAAGGCCCGCTCTATGGCGGGCCTTCTTGGGAAATGTTGCAAAAGGTTAATCCGCAATCTTTTCCAAGATCCGGTCCAAAGCCTTGCCGCGCGCCGTGTGCGCCGGAGCATCTTTGACCGCATTGTAATAGGCCTCGGGGTCAAAGGTCGGCACGCCCAGGTTCAGCTTTTCCGCCGTCAACTGGCCCATCGAGGACAAGACCTGATAGACGCCGACATAGCGGTTCGCCTCGGCTTCCAGCCGCGAGGCGCGGGCCGACAACAGATCCTGCTCGGCATTCAGCACATCCAGCGTGGTGCGCGCGCCCAGTTTGGCCTCTTCACGCACGCCTTCAAACGCCTTTTGCGACGCGTCGACCTGCTGACGCCCAGCTTCGATCGAGGCATGCGCAACGGACAGCTGCGCCCAAGACTGACCAACAGCTTCGCTCACCTCGACCACGGCTTGCAGCAGCCCGGCTTGGGCCTGATCCTTGCCCGCAATGGCGCGGCGATAGCTGGCCGCATTCTTGCCGCCGGAATAGACCGTCTGGCTCAGCTGCAGGCCGGTCCCGACCGAGGCATAGCCGGTTTCGGTGTCCTTGCTCAGGTTAAGCGAACCCGACAGCACCGGCCCAAAGCTCTTGGCGGCGGTTTTCACGCCCAACTCGGCGGCGCTTACCTGATGTTGGCTTTGAATGATCACCGGATGGCCACGTTCCGCGATGGACTTCGCCGCCTCCAGCGACTTCGGCAGGGCCGGCGGCGCCGGGCGCCGGGCCAGATCGCCGGGGTAATGGCCGATGACGGCCTTGAACCGCTCGCGCGCCACCATCAGCTGGCCTTGCGCGGCCGCCAGATTGGCATTCGATGCAGCCAGAGCGGCTTCGGCCAGCGACACGTCGGTCTGCGTCACCTCGCCCACGTCAAACCGGTCTTTGGCCGCGCGCATTTCCTGCGTGATAACGCGGACGTTCGATTGCCGCAGCGCCACGATTTCCTGTTGCAACTGGACGTCAACATAGGCGGACACCGCCGACAGCAGCACCTGCTGTTCGACATTCACCAAAGCGGCGCGGGTGGCCAAGACCTGCTCGCGCGCGGTTTCAACGGCCAGTTTGCCGCGACCACCCGCCCACAGCACGACCTGAGCCGACAGCTCAAGACTGGAGGAGTTTTGCGAGTTAATCGGCGTGCCAAACGGCCTGACCGTGCCATCATACCGCCGCCAGCCGCCCGCTGCGACAAAGTTCAGCACCGGGCGAAGATTGGCGACCGCAATCGCGGCGTCTTCATCCGCAGCCCGCAGCACGGCCTGATTCTGATCCAAGAGGTTCGACGTCTTGTAGGCTGACACCAGCGCATCAGCGAGTGTTTCGGCCTGCGCAACAGGAGCAGACAGGGCCACGCCCGCCACAACTCCCATAAGTTTCAGGAACTTCCGCATGATTGTCGCCTATATTGTTTCCTGCCAACCCTGCCCCAAACCTGACTTATCCACAACGAAAATAAGATCGGACACGGGGCTGACGGCAGTCATATTCTAAAAAGTGAATTCGTGTCGAGCCGCAAAACCTGAAATGACCGGCGCAGCGGCATTGAAGGCAAACCGCCACACCACCTTGCCACCTGCCTTGTGGCCGATCTTCATCGCGCCCAAGGGACCATCCATGAACAAGGCAGCGATACGCCCACCGTCTTTCAATTGATCAAGCAGCGCCTGCGGCAGGGTTTCGACCCCACCCTGCACTGCGATGGCATCATAAGGCCCGGATTTGGCACAGCCCGCCGACAACGGTCCGGCCACGACGGTGACATTGTCCACGCCTTCAGCCGCCAGCACGGCTTTCGCCTCGGCGGCCAAGCTCTCGTCGTCTTCGACCGCCACCACGGTGCCTGCCATGCGGGAAATGACCGCAGAGGAATAGCCAAGGCCGCAACCCAGATCGAGAACCTGCTCACCGGGCCGAATGTCCAAGGCATCCAGCATCTTGCCCAGCGTCCGGGCCTCCAGCATCACGCGATTGCCGCCCAAGCCCAAGTTTTCGCCCATATAGGCCGCTTCGCGCTTGGCGCTTGGCACATAGACCTCGCGCGGGATCGCGAGCATGGCTTCGATGATCGGGAACTTCGTCACGTCATGCGGGCGAACCTGCGTGTCAACCATCATCACGCGGCGGGCGGAATAGGGGCTCATCTGCATACCTTTAGGCAAGTGGGTCAGCGTCTGATCGTCTTGCCACAGCGCGCGCGCAGGGGCAACGGGACAATATGGCCAAAGCGCGCATCGTTGCGTCAATCCACCCCCAAACACAGGAGGATTTTTTAACCCTTCTGGGGAAATCCTGCGCGCATTGTATGTGCTTTTCAAAAGGTATTGTGATGTTGAACCTTGCTCTGGCCGATGAGCTGGCCGAAATCCGGGCTGAAATTGCGCGGCTCAAGCTGCGCGAGGCGGTGCTGCGCGCACAATTTCTAGCAGATCCAACGGCGCCGCGCCGCGGGCGCTGGCACCGGGTCGAGGTGGAGGAGCGCCAAGACCCCCGGTTCAACCCCGCGCTTTTGCCCGCCGCCATTTTGCAAGACCCGCGCTACCGCGAGCATCGTCTGGTGCAGACGGTGCGCTGCCTGCCCGTGCCCTTGACCCTGGCGTTGCGCCCCGGCTGGCCGATCCGCCGCGACCGACAGCCGGTGCATTAGCACCGCCCCTTGGGCCTACTGCTTCAGCTTAAAGCGCTGGATCTTGCCGGTCTGGGTTTTGGGCAAGCCCTGCACAAAGACCACCTTGCGGGGGTATTTATAGGGCGCAATGGTCATTTTCACATGGTCTTGCAGCAGCTTGACCATCAAGGCATCGCCCACCCGCCCCTCGGCCAGAACGACGTGCGCCTCAACGATCATGCCGCGCTCTTCATCCGGCGCGCCGATCACCGCACATTCGGCGACATCCGGGTGCGACAGCAGGGCCGCCTCCACCTCTGGCCCGGCGATGTTGTAGCCGGCCGAGATGATCATATCGTCAGACCGGGCGGCAAAGTGGAACCGCCCCTCCTCATCCTGCCAAAAACTGTCGCCCGTCAGGTTCCAGCCGTCGCGGACATATTTTGCCTGCCGTGCATCGGCAAGATAACGGCACCCGGTCGGTCCGCGCACCGCCAGACGGCCAACCTCCCCGCGCGGCAATTCGGCCATATTTTCATCAACGATCCGCGCCTCGTAGCCCGTCACCGGGCGGCCCGTGCAGGCGGGGCGGTGATCGTCAAAGCGGTTGGTCAGGAAGATATGCAACATCTCGGTCGCGCCAATACCATCCAGCATCGGCTTGCCGGTCTTGCTCATCCATTCGTCATAAACCGGCGCGGGCAGGGTTTCGCCTGCCGAAACCGCCGCACGCAGCGATGACAGATCGGCCCCTTCATCCATCGCCTTCAGCATCACCCGGTACGCCGTGGGGGCGGTAAAGCACACCGTGGCCTTATGGGTCTGAATGATCTCGATCATGTTCGGCGGACTGGCCTGTTCCAAAAGTGCTGCCGCCGCGCCAAAGCGCAATGGGAACACCGCAAGCCCACCCAGACCAAAAGTAAAGGCCAAGGGGGGCGAGCCCACAAACACATCGTCAGGCGTCACGCCCAGCACTTCCTTGGCATAACCATCCGCGATGATCAGCAAATCACGGTGGAAGGCCATCGCGCCTTTCGGTTCACCCGTGGTGCCAGAGGTAAAGCCGATCAGCGCAACATCATCGCGGCCCACGGGCGGGGCGGTAAAGCGTACCGATTTGCCCAAAGCCAGCCGATCCAACTCGGCATCATGGTTCGCCGTGCCATCGAACCCGACGACCGTCCGCAGGTATTTCGAATGTTTGGCGCAGGCCACCATCTCATCCATCAGCCGCGTATCGCACAGCGCAAGACCGATCTCGCCCTTGTCGACAATCTGGCCAAGTTCGCCCGCGCGCAGCATCGGCATGGTGTTCACCACCACCGCACCCGCCTTGGTCGCCGCCAGCCAGCAGGCCACCATGGCCGGATTGTTGGCAGAGCGGATCATCACACGATTTCCGGGCTTTACGCCGTAATCTTCGACCAAAACATGAGCGATCCGATTGGTCCAATCAGCAAGCTCTTTATAGGTCCGCAGCCGGCCATTGCCGATCAGCGCCGTATGGTCGCCAAAGCCCTTTTCCACCATCCGATCCGTCAGTTCGACGGCGGCGTTGATGTAATCGGGGTACTGAAACCGCTCCAGCAGAAACTCCGGCCACTCGGCGGGGGGCGGCAGGCGGTCGCGGGTAAACGTGTCGATATGGCCGGACGGTCCCAGCATGGCAATTCCTCCCCTGATGGCGCCCTGGTTTTCCCAGGGTCGTTTGTTACTTCGGAATAACGGCGGTGGCCTCGATCTCCACCTTGGCGCGATCCTCGACCAAGGCCACGACCTGCACCAGCGCCATGGCCGGATAGGTACGCCCGATGATCTTTTTATAAACCACGCCCAAACCTTTGAGATTGGACAGATATTCGTGTTTGTCGGTAACGTACCAGGTCAGGCGCACCAGATGTTCGGGCTTTGCCCCCGCCTCGGCCAAAACCTCAACGATAGAGCGCAGCGCCTGCGCCACCTGTTCCACGAAATCGTCCGTCTCGAATTCGCAATTCGCGTTCCAGCCGATCAGACCGCCGGTGAACACCATCCGCCCCTCGGCGGCCACGCCATTGGCATAGCCCCGCGCCGGTTTCCAATGTTTGGGGTGCAGGATTTCATGGGTCATGCTTCGGTCTCCAGATGTGCCTCAAGCCGCGCCCGCATGGCGTCGGGCCAGCGCGCAGCTTTCATAGTGTCGATCCAGACAAGGGTCAGACGGACGCGCAGGCGCATCTCCTCCCCCATCCGCCCGGTAATTTCCACCCCGACCGAGCTGCCGCCAACCTTCACAACCCGCAAGGTGAACACCACCTTGTCCCCCAGCCGCGAAGGCGCCACGAAATCGGCCTCGATATGCACGGTCGGCACGCCATTGTGCATGCCCTCGCGGTGCATCTGGGCAAAGCTGCGCCCCACCTCATCGGCAAAGAAATTCTCAACAACCGAATTGGTCATCTCGAAATAGCGCGGGTAAAATACGATGCCCGCCGGGTCGCAGTGGTTGAATTCGATCTGAATGGTGCGGGTATAGCTCATCCCAACAGGCTCCGCGCAATGACCACGCGCTGCACGTCGCTGGCCCCTTCGTAAATCCGCAGCGCCCGGATTTCGCGGTAAAGGCTCTCCACCGCAAAACCATGCCGCACGCCATCGCCGCCATGCAATTGCACAGCCATGTCGATCACCTTCTGTGCAGCCTCGGTGGCATAAAGCTTGGCCATCGCCGCCTCGCGGGAAATCCGCGCCTGCCCCTGATCCTTGACCCAAGCCGCCCGGTAAATCAGCAAGGCCGCCGCATCAATCTGCAACGCCATATCCGCCAGATGGCCCTGCACCATCTGATAATCGGTCAGCCGCCCGCCGCCGGCCCGCACGCGGCTTGTCCGCGCCAAAGCCTCGTCCAGCGCCCGGCGGGCAAAGCCCAAGGCCGCCGCGCCAACCGTCGACCGGAACACATCCAAAACCGACATCGCAATCTTGAACCCGTCGCCGGCCTTGCCGATCAAGGCGCTTTCCGGCAGCACCACATCCTTCAACCCCAGATGCGCCAAAGGATGCGGCGCCATCACCTCGATCCGGTCCAGCACCGTCAGGCCGGGGGTATCGGCGGGCAGCAAAAAGGCGGACAGCCCCTTGGCCCCCGGCGCCTCGCCCGCGCGCGCGATGATGACATAAACATCGGCAATACCACCGTTGGAGATATAGGTCTTTTCTCCGTTCAAGACCCAGCCGCCCGGCCCGCGCACCGCCGTCGTCGCGGTCTGCGCCACATCCGACCCGGCCCCCGGTTCGGTCAGCGCAAAGCCGGAAATCGCCTGCCCCGCGCGGGTGCGCGCCAGCCATGCCCGCTGTTCGTCGGTGCCAAAAAGACTGACAGCCCCCATGCCAAGCCCCTGCATCGCAAAGGCAAAGTCCGCCAAGCCATCATGGCGCGCCAAAGTCTCCCGCGTCAGGCACAGCGTACGCACGTCCAACGCCTCCCCCGCGCCCGCTCCGGTCGGCCGCAACCAACCG
>Ga0255092_1000835_pt1 | contig 10715 bp, 11 predicted proteins | sample Colum_Yuk_RepC_8_2_FD_188454 | JGI IMG/M metagenome (GOLD analysis project Ga0255092, IMG submission 188454) | Freshwater microbial communities from Columbia River, Oregon, United States - Colum_Yuk_RepC_8d | ecosystem: Environmental > Aquatic > Freshwater > River | place: USA: Oregon...
ACTCCAGCCCCTGCCGCTGAAGCGCAGAAGCCTGAGCCGACTGCCACGTCGCGCAAGCCGGCCATGCCTGCCCACCTGCCTGCCATGAACCCAACCCCCAACCAGCCTCCGCCCGCCGTTGAACTGCCGCCTCCCGTTGACATGGATCGGCTGACCGATCTGGCCGGTGGCGAGGAGGGGCTGGTCGAGTTGGTGGAACTTTATCTCACCCAGACGGCCGGTCAGATTGCCAGCATCCGCACGGCGATTGCGGAAGGGCAGGTCGCCGAAGTCCGGCGGATTGCGCACAGCGCTGCGGGAGCCAATGCCACCTGTGGCATGCAAGGCGTGGTAGCCTCCTTGCGGTCGCTCGAACGGATGGGGGAGAGCGGGGACATCACTGAAGCCCCGGCGCACATCGAGGCGGTGAGCCAGGAGTTTGATCGCATCAAGGCCTTCCTGGAACAGCACACCAAGCGCTGAGGCGGGTGGGTCCGCAGGTTGGTTTACCCCAATGAAGAAGCTCCTGATAATCGAAGACGATCGCATCATCGCCAGCATCTATTCCAAGAAATTTGCGGTCGAAGGTTTCAACGTCGAGGTAGCCGAGGATGGTCAGGTCGGACTGGACAGCATATGCAGTTCGCGGCCGGACATCGTCCTGCTGGATCTGATGCTGCCCAAGCTCACTGGCTTGGAGATTCTGACGCGGGTCCGGGCGATGCCGGAATTTGAGCGGCTGCCCATCATCGTCTTCTCCAACGCCTACATGACCTCGGTCATCGACGCCGCTTGGAAGGCGGGGGCAACCGCGGTGCTGACCAAGGCCAACACCAGCCCGAAGATGTTGACCGAGGCCATCCATGACCTGCTGGCCAAGGCGGACGCGGCCACCGCCCGCACGGCCACCGCGGCTCCAGCGGCTGCCAAGGCCCCGGCCCCGGCGGCGACTGTCCCCGACGATGTCGAATTTCAGGCCACCCAACGGCGGCAGTTCATCGCAAGCATTCCGCAGTTCAACCAGGGAATCAGGGACCTTCACCAGACCTTCCTCAAGACCGAGGACCGCACGCAAAAGTGTGCCATGGTGGGCGAGCTCTACCGGCACATCCACGTGCTGACCGGCAGCTCGGGTTTGGTGGGAGCGGACATTATCGCCCGCATCTCCGCCGCCTACGAGGCGCTGCTCAAGGAGATGCACGACAAGCCTGGCAACATCAACGTCTCCACCACGCGCACCTCCACCCAGACGCTGCTGTTCATCTCCGCCTTGCTGGAGCGCGCGGCCCAACTGCCGCCGCTTGCTTCATTTGACCCCGTGGTTCTGGCCGTGGATGACGAGGATCTCTCGCGGCGGGCCGTGATGGCCTCGCTGGAAAGGGCCGGGGTGCGCGGCGTGGCCTGCGAGAACGGGGGCGCGGCGCTTGAGCAGGCCCGGACCACGCACTTCGATTTGGTGGTGCTGGACGTGGACATGCCCGGCATGAACGGCTACGAGCTTTGCACCAAGCTGCGCGCGCAACCTGAGTATCGGGACACGCCCGTCATCTTTGTCACCGGCCTGAGCGATTTTCAGAGCCGCGCCCGGTCCACGCTGAGCGGCGCGAACGACCTCATCGCCAAGCCGTTCGTGTTCGTGGAGCTCAGCGTGAAAGTGCTCAGCTACCTGCTCAAGGGGCGCCTGGCAGCGCAGCGCATTTTGTGACGTCGTCCGGTGCTTTGACTTAACCCGGCCAACTCATTAGCGTCCGCGCATGGAAGCCCTGCACGCGCCTTGGCGCATCCAATACATCCTCGGCCCCAAGCAGTCCACGGGGGATGGGCGCTCGATCTTCACCGCCATCGCCCAGTCCGGGGACGACGTGGCCAACCACGTCATCACCCGCGCCCGGACATCCTACGCCGTGCTGAACAGCTTTCCCTACAACGCCGGCCATGTGCTGGTGTGCCCCTACCGGCAGGTGGCGGACTTGCCGGACCTGACCGGCGAGGAGGCGTTGGAAATGCAACAACTGCTGGGTCGCGTCCAGACCGCCATTCGCAAGGTCATGCGGCCCGACGGCTTCAACATCGGGCTGAACCTGGGCAAGGTCGCCGGGGCGGGGATTGTCGAGCACCTGCACTGGCACATCGTGCCGCGCTGGTTTGGCGACACCAATTTCATGCCGGTGACCGGCAGCACGGCGGTCCTTCCGGAGGCCCTGGCGGACACGGCGGCCAAGCTCCGCGCCGCGCTGGCGGAGAATGTGTGATGCCATGATTGCCGAAACCCTCCATTACGAGAACGCCCGGTTCGCCCAGCAGTTGTTCCACAACGATCCCCGGAACCTCAAGGCCATCGAGACACAACTGGGCGTGCTGGTCACGGCGCGCGACACCTGGCTACGGCTGGAAGGTCCGGCCGATGCCGTGGAGCGGGTGCGGCATCTGTTCCAGCAGATGGAGGCCACGCTCAAGGCCGGCTCGGGGATCAGCCAGCGTGATTTCGCCGCCGCGTTGGAGGTGGTGAAACACGAGGGCGTCGCCGCGCTCCAGAGCCTGCACACCGAGCGCATCCAGACTTCGCAACGCAAGAGCACGGTGCTGCCCAAGACCACCGGCCAGAAGAAGTATGTGCAGGCCATCCGCACCCACGATGTGACGCTGGGGGTCGGTCCTGCCGGCACGGGCAAGACGTATCTTGCGATGGCGATGGCCGTCTCCGCGCTGCGGGAAGGCACGGTCTCGCGCATTATCCTCACGCGGCCGGCGGTGGAGGCCGGCGAGGCGCTGGGTTTTCTGCCCGGCGATTTGCACGAGAAGCTCACGCCCTACCTGCGCCCGCTCTACGACGCCCTGCACGACATGCTGCCGGGCGAGGAGATCGAGAAGCACATGGAGCGCGGGGTCATCGAGGTGGCGCCACTGGCCTACATGCGCGGGCGCACGCTCAACAACGCGTTCATCGTGCTGGATGAGGCGCAGAACACGACGCCGGAGCAGATGCTCATGTTCCTCACGCGGCTGGGGTTCAACTCCAAGGCCGTTGTCACGGGCGATCCGACGCAGACCGACTTGCCGGGACACAAGACCTCCGGCCTGCGCGAGGCGGTGCGCGTGCTCCACGGGGTTGACGGCATTGCGATCATCGAGTTCTCCCGGCGGGACATCGTGCGGCATCCGCTGGTGCAGCGCATCATCGTGGCCTACGAGGAACATCGTGGGAAGGCGATGAGCGGCGAGGGCGGCGGAAAACGGAAAGCGTGAAACATCAGATGGCAGCCGTCCGCCCAGCACCCCTTACGTTTTACGCTTCACGTTTTACGCTCCAGCTCCGCAACCGCCAGCGCGACCGCCGCCTCAGCCTCCCCTTCCTCCGCCGCATCCTCCGCCATGTCCTCACGGAGCAATTGCGCGTCCCCGCTGCCGAACTTTGCTTCCACTTCGTCAGCGCCCCTGAGATGGCGCGGGTGAACTGGCAGTTCCTCCAACACGAGGGTTCCACGGACGTCATCACCTTTGATTATTCGCAACCGGCAAGCCCCTCCCCAGACGCCAGACGCCAGACGCCATCCCCGATCTCCGGCGAAGCTTTCATCTGCGTGGCCGACGCGGTGAAGCAGGCGGGCGAGTTCAAGACCACGTGGCAGAGCGAGGTCGTTCGCTACGCCGTCCACGCGGTGCTGCATCTGCGCGGCTATGATGACTTGCAACCCGCGAAACGCCGCGTGATGAAGCGCGAGGAGAACCGGCTCATGCGCGAGCTGGTGAAGCGATTTGATCTTCGTGAAGTGGAGCGGACTGCCCGCGAAACCCGCAAATGAACGTGAAGCAGGCAGGAAACCAACTTTTCCTTCGCGTCCATTCGCGTGTTTCGTGGGCCATTCCTTGAACTCCGTCTCGACCAGCGGCCTCATCCTGCGCACCCGTCCGTTGACGGAGACGAGCCTCATTGTTCACTGGCTTACCCCAGACTTGGGCCGGGTAGCGACCGTGGCCAAGGGCGCGCGCCGTCCCAACTCCGTGTTCCGGGGCAAGCTCGACCTGTTTTACGAGGCGGATTTCAGTTTCGCCCGCAGCCGGCACTCCGAACTGCACACGCTCCGCGAAGTCAGCCTGCGCCGGACGCATGTGCGGCTGCGCGAGGATCTGCATGCGCTCCAGCAGGCGGCGTATTGCACCGCTTTGCTGGAGCAGACCACGGAGACAGAAACGCCGCTGGCGGGCCTCCATGCGCTCTTTAAGTCAGTGCTGGAGGAGATCGCCCGTGGCGCGAGTGAGCCGCGCACGGTGCTGGCCTTCGAGATCCGGCTGCTGTGTGAGCTGGGCCAGCAACCGGATTTGGATGAGGCCAAACTCAGCCCTGGCAGCCGGCAGATTTACAACCGGCTGGAGACGGAGGAATGGTCCGCTCTGGGCCTCTTGAAGCTGAGCTCCGGGCAGGAGGCCGAGCTGCGCCAGTTCCTGCACGGCTTTCTCATTTACCATCTCGGCAAAATTCCGAAGGGCAGGGGCGAGGCGCTGGCCTCACAGCGGTAGCCGACCTGTTTGGCGGGGAGGCAAACCCGGAGGCTTGGCGCCGTGTCACGAGATGTTGAAGTCCGGCCCCAGGTAGATTTCGCGGGCTTTCGGATCGTTGGCGAGAAATTCAGCGGAGCCTTCCAGCAGCACCTGCCCTTTGACGATGATGTAGCCCCGGTCGATGAGCTTGAGCATCTCGCGGGCACTGTGGTCGGTGATGAGGACGCCCAGGCCTCGGTCCTTGAGACGACGGACGATCTTGCTGACCTCGTATTGCGCGATGGGATCAATGCCCGCGAGCGGCTCGTCGAGCAGCAGCAGTTTCGGTGTGGTGACGAGCGCGCGGGTGATTTCCAAGCGCCGCTTTTCGCCGCCGCTCAACTGGTAGGCCATGCTCTTGGCGAGCGGCGTCAGATCGAGCTCCTCCAGCAGATACTTCAGCCGGACTTCCCGCTCGGCGCGATCCATCACGCAGGTCTCCAGGATGGCCCGGATGTTGTCCTCCACGCTGAGCTTGCGGAAGACGCTCGGCTCCTGCGTGAGATAGCCGATGCCCAGCCGCGCACGTTCGTGCATCGGGCTGTGCGTCACGTCGTGCTCGTTGAAGCGCACGCTGCCCTCATCCGGTCGCACGACGCCCACGACCATGTTGAACGTGGTGGTCTTGCCCGCTCCGTTGGGCCCCAGCAGGCCGACGATTTCACCGGCATTCACCTGGATGGAAACGCCATCCACCACACGCCGGTGGCGATAGGTCTTGGCCAGACCTTGGGCGACCAGAAGCGGTTGCGGAGTGGGCGTCGCTTCCATGTTCAAGGAGAGGTTTTGCCGGCGGGCGCGTTGGTCTTCTTGGCCGGTTGGGAGTATCCGCCCTGGGTGGTTACTTCGCCGTAGGAGATGAACTCGCCGCGCGCGCGGTGGAACACGATGCGGGGCGCGCTGTTGGTGACGACGTTGTTGGTGCCGAAATTTTTGACGACCCGGGCATTGCCGGTCAGTTCGAAGGCATCGTTGGTGGCGAAGTATTGGATGCGGTCCGCCAGTGCGTGGCTGCCGTCCACCTTGTTGGAGAAGACCACGCCGCCGGTGGCGTCCACCTCGCGGATGCCGCGGATCGCCCCGCTGAACGGCGCGGTCAGCGGCGGCGGCTGGTTGGTCTTGCGGGTGCCGGCGAGATCCAACTGGAGCATGAGGTTGTCGCACCGGAGGAAGAACTGGGAATCGTTCACGCGCACGTTGTTCTGATAAGTGAGCTTGTCCGTCTTCATGGAGAAGCTGGCCTGGCCGCTGGACTGGATCTCGATGGGTTGCGGGGCCGTGCCCTTGAGCGGGGCCGGGCCGGTGGTCGAGGTGTTGAACAGGGTCTGGGCGGTCACTCCGACCAGGGTCGCGAGGAGCAGGCCGCAGAGCGACAAGAGTTGAGGTTTCATGGCTTTGCCTTCGGTGATGAGGTGGGCTCCGGGCGGGTGACGTGCGTGAGCACTTCGTTGGAAATTGTCAGGTGCGAGTCGAGATGCCGCCACTCGAAGCCGATGCCGGTGGTCATGAAGTTCCCGTCGGTGCTGCGAATGAACATGCGCCCATCCGACGAGGCGACCTTGCGGCTTGGGTCCAGGAGGCACTTGGGCGCTTCGATGACGTAGTTGGTGGTCGGCCCGCCGGGCGTCTGGGAGTAGTTCTCAATGCGGAGCCCGGAGATCATATACCGTCCGCCTTCTAAAGGCTTGGCAGTCTGGCCCAGCATCAGCGTGGTCAGCACGCGCGAGTTGCCTTCGTAAAGTGGGAACCGGATGTTCCGGGTCGTGGCGGGATCCCCCGATGTTCCGGGAAGGGTGGTTTGCAGCACGGCGGCCACCTGCGCGCCGGTTTGCCAGATGCCGCGTCGCGCCACCAGCCAGACCACTGCGCCAATGGCGAGCAGGACGCCCAGCGCGAGGGCCGGCAGTTTCAAGGCACGAGGCAGCGTCATTTTGCGTGTTCCGCCACCACCGTTGCCCATTTGCCCTGGGCTTTCAAAATCATTTCCACCACCTCGCGGACACAGCCGTTGCCACCCCGGGCTTTGGTGATGACATGCGCGGCAGCGATTGCCTCGGCGCGTCCATCAGCGGGCGCAATCGCCAGCCCCACGCGACTGAACACACCGAGGTCCACAAGGTCGTCGCCCACGAAGCAGGCTTCCTCCCAGGTCAGGCCCGTCTGTGTCAGGATGCCTGCCACCGCAGGCACCTTGCCCTCGCGTGTCTGGATAATGAAGTCGGTCTTCAACTCCTCCGCCCGTCGCGTGGTGATGAGCGAGGGGCGCGCGGAGACCCAGCCGACTTTCAACCCGGCATGCGCGGCGAGCCGTTGGCCGAGCCCGTCCTGCACATGGAAGCGTTTGAACTCGCCTTCGCTGGTGATGAAGAGCCCACCGTCGGTGAGCACTCCGTCCACGTCGCAGAGGAGGAGCTTGATGCGCTTGAGGCGGGCGCGGAGCAGGGCGGGGGAAAGTTTGGGCATGGGCTAAACGGGAAATGGGGAAACGTCCAACTTCCAACATTCAACCTTCAACGTCCGAAGGCGTGGCCGTATGCGCAAAAAGCAGAGGACATCGCTGGTGATGGAGGTGCCTCTCCCCCTCACCCCAGCCCTCTCCCGCCGGGAGAGGGAGGGACGCGCACCGTTTTCTGCCAGCAAGGACGCCACAGCACTTCGAGCGCGGGCTGACTTTCTCCCTCTCCCGGCGGGAGAGGGCCGGGGTGAGGGGGAAGAGCCGTTCGTTATCCGAGCAGGTGCGAACTGCGCAAACGACCTCCAGCCAGCGCCAGCCATTGGAAGTTGAGCGTTGAGCGTTGAGCGTTGGAAGTTCATCAGCGCGCCGCCGCTCTGACCTTGAGGAAGCTCTTGAGCAATCCCGCCATGTCCTTCAGCGGAATCATGTTCGGTCCGTCGCTCATGGCCTTGTCCGGGTCCGGATGCGTCTCGATGAAGAGGCCGTCCGCGCCGGCGGTGAGGGCGCAGCGGGCCAGCAGCGGTGCGAATTCCCGCTGGCCAATCGTGCGGTCGCCGCCCGCCCCAGGCTGTTGCACCGAGTGCGTGGCGTCGAAGACCACCGGGCAGCCCGTCTGCTTGAGCACGGGGATGGAGCGCATGTCCGACACGAGGTTGTTGTAGCCGAAGGTCGTGCCGCGCTCGGTGACGAGCAGCTTCTCGCCGCCCGCTAGTTTGGCCTTCTCCACCACGCGGCTCATCTCCTGCGGCGAGAGGAACTGGCCTTTCTTCAGGTTCACAATTTTTTCGGTGGCCACCGCTGACTCGATCAAATCCGTCTGCCGGCAGAGGAAGGCCGGGATTTGCAGGATGTCCACCACCTCACCGGCGGCGAGCGCCTGCACCTCGTTGTGAACGTCCGTGATGATCGGGAGGTCCAGCTTCGTGCGGAGGCGCTCCAGGATGACGAGGCCGTCATCCAGACCCGGCCCGCGAAAGGCCTTCCCGGAAGTGCGGTTGGCTTTGTCGTAGCTGGCCTTGAAGACATAGGTGATGCCCAGCCGCGCGCAAACCTTTTTCAAATGCCGCGCGACCTCGAAGCAAAGTGCCTCGCTCTCAATCACACACGGTCCCGCCAGCAGAAAGAGCTGCCTGCGCGCCGCGATTTGCTTCCAAAGTGAATCAGTGGTGTTCCGCACGGCAGGTTTGTAGCAAGGCCGGCTGGGCGGGGGAAGGAGTGAATCCCGCCGCCGGTCGCCCGCGGACTTCAGTTCCCGTAGTTGAACGGATCCGACAGCTTGGGGTCCGTGGCGAGGCTGGGGTCCGTGAGGGTCTTCATGAAGGCGACGAGCGCGGCCTTCTGCTGCGGGGTGAGCCCGAGCCGGAGGGGCGTGCCGACCGCTCCGCCCGTGCCCTGCAACGGCGGGGAGAGGTTCGGATGGGCCACGATGCCCGAATCGTAGAACTCGACCACTTGTTCGAGCGTCGTGAAACGGCCGTCGTGCATGTAAGGCCCGGTCAGCTCGATGTTGCGCAGCGATGGCACCTTGAAGAACCCCTCGTCCTGCGGCAGTCCGGTAAGTGCCCCGACGCCTTTGTCCACATAGGGATTCTCCAGCCCGTTGTTGAAGATGCCAGCGCCGGGCACGAAGTTGTCGCTGCCGTGGCAGCGCGCGCAGGTGACATGGGAAAAGGTTCCCTGACCCAGGAAGATTTGCCGGCCGAGGTTTTCCTGCGCGGTGAAGTTCGCAAAGGCGCTCGCCACGCCCTGATCGTAGCGGGACTGCACCGAGACCACGGACCGCACGAACTGCGCCAGCGCCCGGGCGATGCGCTCGGAGGTCACCTCCGGCGAACCGAAGGTTTGGGCAAACAGGTTGGTGTAGAATGGCTCGGCGGCAAGGCGGTTGGTGAGCGCGGGGAGAGTCATGCCCATCTCCAGGGAATCTTGAATCGGGCGCAAGGTCTGGTCCTCCAGCGTGGCGGCACGCTCGTCCCAGAAGAACTTCTGCCGCTGATACCAGCGGGCATTGCTGAGGCCCATGGAGTTGCGGCCCGTGAGCCGGCCGTCGAAGCCGACGCTGAAGCGGCGCGGGTCGGAGAAGCCACTCGCCTGCACATGGCAGGAGGCGCAGGCGACGGTCTGGTTGGTGGAGAGGCGTTTGTCGTAGAAGAGCACGCGCCCCAAGGTGGCTCCGGCATCGGTTGTGAGGTTGGTCGCCGGCATGGTGTCCTGCCCGAGAATCGGCTGCTGCGAGAAGCGTGGCGGCAGCATGGGCGCGGCGTAGTTGAAGGGGGTTGCCGGCAGGAGCAGGGCGTTGTCCGTGGTGCTGGGGATGGTCTGGCGTGCGGGCTCGAACACCGCCCGGAACAGGCTCTGGGCATTGGTGCCGCCGGCCACGCCGCGCAGGAAGAAGCCATTGTGAAGCTTGATGGCTGCCACCTCGGTCCAGTTTGTCAGGTCCGTGGAGTGTTGCAGGAGCCAGACAAAATTGCCCGGCTCCGTGATCCGGATGGTGACGAGGTTCGTTCCGGTGCCCGGGCTGATTCCGAGGCTGGCAGGCGAGGGGACTTGCGCGGCGGCCAGGCCCAGCGTGGCAAGCAACACCCCCAGCGCGAGGCTCGGTGGGAGCAGGGAGCGCTTTGATGGAAGGCTCATTCGTGGTTCAAACTGCCATGCCGGCGTTGAAAATGCACCTTCGGCAGGACATTTTGTGACGCCGGAGCGTAAGGGAAAACACGGAGTAGGCCAGCGACATAAGCCGGTCGGTGGCGTTCGCAAAAAATCCCCGCTGGCCTTGGGTTGCCGATGCGCTAACGATCCGGCATGGCGAAGAAGCAAGTTCAGCAGCCGTTGTCGCGTCCGCCTCTGGAGCGGATGCAGCGGATTCACCAGGCGTTGCACGCCGGCGGGTTTCCCAATGCCGTGACGCTCGCAGGGGACATGGAGGTCACGACCAAGACCATCTACCGCGATGTGGAGTTCATGCGCGACCGGCTGGGGCTGCCCATTGATTTCGACAAGCTGCGCAACGGCTATTTCTACACCGAGGAGGTCAGCGCGTTTCCCACTTTTCAAATCACCGAGGGCGAGCTGTTTGCGCTGATTGTGGCGGAGAAGGCCCTCCAGCAGTATCGCGGCACGAGCTTCGAGAAGCCGCTGCTCTCCGCCATCCGCAAGATGGAGCAGGCGCTGCCGGACACCATTTCGCTCAACCTTGCCGACGTCGAGCAGACCATCTCCTTCCGCACCACCGCCGAGCCGGTGCTGAACCTCGGGGTCTTCGACACGCTCGCCAAGGCCACCGCTGCGCGCCGGCAGCTCGAAATCGCCTATCGCAAGCCGGGTCGACCGGCCCCGGACCGCCGCGTGGTGGACCCGTATCACCTCGCCAACATCAACGGGGAATGGTTCCTCTTCGCTTTCGACCACGGGCGGAAGGACATCCGCACGTTCGCCCCGGCGCGCATTTCGGAGGTGAAGGAGACGGGCAAGACCTTTCCGCGCCCGCAAAAGTTTTCCCTCGAGAAGCGGCTGCGCGACAGTTTTGGCGTGCATTCAGCGGAAGGGGAATTCGACGTGTGCATCCGGTTCGAGGCCGCGATTGCGGACTACATCCGAGAGAAGCGCTGGCATGCCTCCCAGCAGGTCACGGAACTGCCCGACGGCGGGCTGGAGCTGCGCATGAAGCTGTCGAGCCTCGCGGAAGTGGAGCGCTGGGTGCTGGCGTGGGCGGGCCGCGCCGTGGCGGTGGCTCCGCGTG
>Ga0255092_1000843_pt1 | contig 10655 bp, 5 predicted proteins | sample Colum_Yuk_RepC_8_2_FD_188454 | JGI IMG/M metagenome (GOLD analysis project Ga0255092, IMG submission 188454) | Freshwater microbial communities from Columbia River, Oregon, United States - Colum_Yuk_RepC_8d | ecosystem: Environmental > Aquatic > Freshwater > River | place: USA: Oregon | collected...
CTTCGTAACTCAGGTCGAGCGGGACGCGAATCGTGTTCGCCGTGAGCGCGCCGAAGTTGGGCTGCTGGTTGGGCGAGTAGCGCTCGCGCCGGAAGAAGGAGTTGGATTCGAGCGTGGGCTGAAGGTCGCCTTTGCGCAGGCGGGCGGTGGCGCGGGCTTGCTCGACACGCGCGACAGCGGCCTTCAACTGCTGGTTCGCGACGGTGGCGCGTTGCTCAAGGTCGTTGAGCGTGGCGTCGCCGAAGACTTCCCACCACGCGCCCTTCGCGGCGTGGTCGAGCGGCTGGCCTTCCTTCCACGCGCCGAGGTCGTTGGTGGACTTGAAGGCCGACGGAACATCTGTCTTCGGCCGCTGATAGTCCGGCCCGACGGTGGTGCAGCCGGTGGAGACAACCGCGAGCAAGGCGATGGTCGCGATGCCCGCCGCAGCTCCAGCGGAACCGAGCGCAGGCCCGCTGCTCTGCGGCGTTGGCTCCGGTTTCTTGACCCAGCCGATTTTCATCAGCACGACGTAGAAGACGGGCGTGAGAAACAAGCCGAACAGCGTCACGCCTATCATGCCGCTGAACACGGCGACACCCATCGCGCGGCGCATCTCCGCGCCCGCGCCGGTGGAGACGACGAGCGGGAAGACGCCCGCGATGAATGCGATACTGGTCATCAGAATCGGGCGCAGGCGCAGGCGGCAGGCTTCGATGGCGGCGTCCATCGGCGACGCGCCTTCGTCCTGCCGGTGCTTGGCGAACTCGACGATGAGGATGGCGTTCTTGCACGCGAGGCCGACGAGCACGATGAGGCCGATTTGCGTGAAGACGTTGTTGTCGCCGCCCATGTAAGCCACGCCCGCGATGGCGAATAGCAGGCACAGCGGCACGACGAGGATGATGGCGAGCGGCAGGCGGAAGCTCTCGTATTGCGCGGCGAGCACGAGGAACACGAGCAGGATGCAGAGCGGGAAGATGTAAACCGCGGTGTTGCCCGCGAGAATGCGCTGGTAGGTGAGGTCGGTCCACTCGAAGGCGAAGCCCTTGGGCAAGGTCTTCTCCGCGAGTCCGGCGATGATGGTCTCGGCCTGACCGCTGCTGAAACCGGGCGCGGGACCGCCGTTGATTTCTGCGGCGGGGTAGCCGTTGTAACGCATCGCGCGGTCGGGGCCGTAGCTTTCCCGCACCTTCACCAGCGCGCCAAGCGGCACCATCTGGCCCTGTGCGTTGCGCGTCTTGAGGCGCGTGATGTCCTCCGGCGCGTCGCGGAACTTCGAGTCTGCCTGCGCGATGACCTGATAGGTGCGGCCAAAGAGGTTGAAGTCGTTCACGTAGAGCGAGCCGAGATAAATCTGCATCGTCTCGAACAAGTTTTGCAGCGGCACGCCCTGCGACTTGGCCTTCACGCGGTCAACGTCCGCGTCGAGCTGCGGCACGTTGACGGTGAACGTGGAGAACAGGCCCGCGAGTCCCGGTGTCTGGTAGCCCTGGCCGACGAGGCCCATCGTGTTTTGATAGAGCGCGTCGTAGCCGAGTCCCGCGCGGTCCTCGACGTAGAGCTTGAAGCCACCAATGGTGCCGAGTCCGTTCACGGGTGGCGGCGGAACAGCGAGCACGAAGGCCTCAGTCATCCCGGCGAACTGCGCATTGAGCGCTCCGGCGATGGCTTCACCCGTCAGGTCCGGCGTCTTGCGCTGGTCGAACGGTTTCAAGCAGAAGAATACGATGCCGGCGTTGGGCGCGACGCTGAAGCCGCTGATGCTCAGGCCGGGGAACGCGACGGCGTCTTGCATGCCGGGATGTTTCAAACCGATTTCCGACATCTTGCGGATGACGGCCTCGGTGCGGTCGAGCGACGCGCCGTCGGGCAGTTGTGCGAAGGCGACGAGATATTGCTTGTCCTGGCCGGGCACGAAGCCGGTCGGGACTTTTGTGAAGCTCCAGCCGGTGAGATAGACGAGACCGCCGTAGAGGATGAGCGCGATGAAACTCTTGCGCACGATGCCGCCGACGCTGGCTGCGTATTTGTTGCTCGACCAGTTGAAGAAGCGGTTGAACGGGCGGAAGAACCAGCCGAGCAGCACTTCCATGATGCGCGAGGGAATATCTTTCTTCGCATCGTGTGAACGCAGCAGCACGGCGCACAGCGCGGGTGAGAGCGTGAGCGAGTTGAAAGCGCTGATGACCGTCGAGATAGCGATGGTGATGGCGAACTGCTTGTAGAACTGGCCGGTCAGCCCGCTGATAAACGCCGTCGGGATGAACACCGCGCAGAGGACCATCGCGATGGCGATGATGGGGCCGGTGACCTCGTCCATCGCCTTCCGCGTGGCGTCCACGGGCGAGAGACCGAGGGCAATGTTGCGCTCGACGTTTTCGACCACGACGATGGCGTCGTCCACAACGATGCCGATGGCGAGCACGAGGCCGAAGAGCGTGAGCATGTTGATGCTGAAGCCCAGCGCCAGCATGATGGCGAAGGTTCCCACCAGCGACACCGGCACGGCGGCGAGCGGAATGATGGACGCGCGCCACGTTTGCAGGAACAGGATGACGACGATGACGACGAGCAGGATGGCTTCGGCGAGCGTCACCACGACGGCCTTGATGGAGCTGCGCACGAACGTGGTCGGGTCATAGACCACCGAGTAATCAATGCCTTCGGGGAAATTCTTCTTCAACTCGTCCATCGCGGCGCGGACCTCGTCGGAGAGCTGGAGCGCGTTTGCGCCGGGCGACTGGAAGATGGGCAGTGCGACGGCAGACTTGTTGTTGAGCAGCGAACGCAGCGAATAGCCGGACGCACCGAGCTCGATGCGGGCTAGGTCTTTCAGAAGGGTTTTCTCGCCGTTCGGGCCGGTCTTCACGATGACGTTGCCGAACTCGGCTGGGTCGAGGAGGCGGCCCTTGGTGTTGATTTGTAGTTCGAGGTTCACCGGCGAACTGACCGGCGGCTGGCCGACCGCGCCGGCGGCGACCTGCACGTTCTGTTCGCGGATGGCGTTGACCACGTCGCTGGCGGTGAGGTTGCGCGCGGCAATTTTGTCCGGGTCGAGCCACACACGCATCGCGTAGTCGCCAGAGCCAAATACCTGCACCGAACCCGCGCCAGGGATGCGTGCGAGCACGTCCTTCACCTGAAGCACGGCGTAGTTGCGGATGTAAACCTCGTCGTAGCGGTCGTTCGGCGAGAAGAGGTGGACGACCATCGTCAGGTCGGGCGACTGCTTGGTGGTGGTGACACCGATGCGGCGCGCTTCCTCGGGCAGCTTGGGCAACGCCTGCGCCACGCGGTTCTGCACGAGCACCTGCGCCTTGTCCACGTCGGTGCCGAGCTTGAAGGTGACGGTGAGCGTCATCACGCCGTCAGCGGTGGACTGCGAGAACATGTAGAGCGAGTTCTCGACGCCGTTGATGGCCTGCTCAAGCGGCGCGGCGACCGTCTCGGCGATGGTCTTCGGGTTCGCACCGGGATAAGTCGCCATCACGACAACGGTGGGCGGCACGACTTCGGGATACTCGCTGATGGGCAGCCGAAACATCGCGAGCAGCCCAACGATGAACGTCACGATGGACAGCACGCCGGCGAAAATCGGGCGGCGGATGAAGAAGTGGGCAAATTTCATATGCGGGTCGGGTAGCAGCCGGGTTGGCGCGGCTCAGACTTTTGTGGTGAAACTGGAGCCTCGTTGCCTCGGCGGTTACCGGGCGCGATTTAGCGTTGTGCGACTTTCGCTTCGCTTGTCGCCGCCGCCGCTTCCTTTGGGGCGACGGGCATTCCGGGGCGAACCTTCGCGAAGAGGATGTCGAGGACGACCTTTTCACCCGGCTGCAATCCTTCGCGGATGATGCGCTTGCCGCCGACGGCCGCGCCGAGTTTCACCGGGCGATAAGCGACGGTGTTCGTGGACGTGAGCGTGAGCACGAATTTCTGCGCCTGGTCGGTGCCGATGGCGCGCTCGTCCACGAGCAACGCCGGATACTTCGCGCTGCCGGGCACGCGGATGCGCGCGAACAGGCCGGGCACGATGAGACCATCGGGATTCGGAAACACCGCGCGCAACAGGATGCTGCCGCTCTGCGGGTCGAGCTTGTTGTCGAACGACTCGATGTGGCCCTTGTGCGGGAAACCCTGTTCGTCGGCGAGTTGCAACTCAACCGGCACCTTGCCGTCGCCGTTGCTGGTCATTTTCTTCGCGCGGGTGAGGGCGTTGAACTTGAGCAGCGAGTTCTCGTCCACGTCCGCATACACATGCACGGGGTCCACGGAGACAATGGTCGTGAGCAGCGTCGCCGCGCCCGCGAGGCCGCTGACGTAGTTGCCGACATTAACTAGCTCGCGGCTCACGCGACCGCTGATGGGCGCGCGGACCTGGGAGTATTCGAGGTCGAGCTTCACGGCGTCGCAAGCGGCCTGTGCGGCAAGCAGCGCGGCCTTCGCCTCACTGTGGCGGGACTGGCGCGCCTCGGCTTCCTCGGTGGAGATGGCCTTGCCCGCGATCAATTGCGCGGTGCGGTCGGCCTCGCGCTTGGCGTTGTCCAATCGGACTTGGGCCTGTTGCGCCTCGGCTTGGCGGCGGTTCAGCTCGGCCTGGAAGTAGCGCGGGTCAATCACGAAGAGCACATCGCCCTTCTTCACAAGCTGGCCGGACTGGATACGCGCCTCCTGAATGTGGCCGGACACGCGCGGGCGCACCTCGACGTATTCCACCGGCGCGGTGCGGCCCGTGAACTCGTCCCACTCGGTGAGTTCCTGCTGCTCGACAGCGGCAACGGTGACCTGCGGCGGCGGCATCTGCGGCGGCGGACCGGCAGCGGGCTTGGGTTTGCAGCCGGCGGCGGCGAATGCGAGCGCGCCAGCGGTGACGGCGGCAAGCGCGCGAGGGAGAATTGCGAAGAGCGACATAGGGGGTTGTTTCAGGGTTGAATTGTTTGTTCGTTCGGGCTGACGCACCGGTGTGTTGAGCATTACACCGGGGCCACCCGCAATGACTCAGGCGGCAAAGGCCTGCACGGACTCGCTGCGCTGCAAGGCGGTCCGGCGCTGATGCCACAAAGCGATAGCGCCGACCTTCTCTTGAGCGAGTGTCAGAAAGACGAGGTGCGGGAACGACGTCTGCATCGCCAGCGCCTCGGCCTCGTTCAACGCGAGCTTCACGAGGTGCCCGCGCGCATCGCGCAGGTGCGCGAACTCAGTTTCGATGCTCGCGCGGAGCTGTTTCAGGCGTTCATCGCAGGGTTCCGCCAGAGCGACCCGGATGGTCGGGGTGAAACGCCCGGCCCGGTAGTTCACTTTCAGTTTCATGGGTTCAAATCGGTTAGTAGTTGTCCGTTTAGTCAAATTAAAGTTTAAAAAATTTTAAGTCGCCAAAGCTTCCCGCTCTTTCACACCAAGCAAGTCCAGAATGCCGCGCTCCATCTCACGGAAAACTTGCAGGTCGTTGCGGATGCGTGCCTGCGCCATCAAGCCCTCGGAGTAGGCATAAACTGTGCGCGCCTTGGCAGCGGCGTCCGGCGCGTAGACAAGGCCAGCCGCGTGCGCGTCGCGGATGGTCGTCTCGAAATACTTGCGGGATTGATCCATGATGGCCTGCACTTTCCGGCAGAGGGCATCCTCTTGGGTGGACACTTCCGTGCCCAGAGTGCAGAGCGGGCAGCCCAGCACATGCCCGAATTGACGGTGCAATTCGCACTGTTCTTGATATTCGAACTCGCAGAAACTGTGGATGCGCTCCAGCGGCGGCAGCGACGGCGAGAAGACCTTGTCGAGCTTCGGACGATACTCCTCCCACGCCGCCTCGATGGCCTCGCCTGCGAGCGCCGCCTTTGAGTCAAAAAAGTAGTAGAAACTCCCCTTCTTCACGCCCGCCCGCTCGCAAATCTGGTCAATGGTCGTGCTGCCATACGACCCGGTCCAAATCAGCTCGGTTACGGCCTTCATCAACTTCTCCTTTGCATCACTGACGCGGCCCATAGCTTTCGATTTCGTTTCGGACTTTGAACGATTGTCGTTCAACTTGTTGGATAGAATTGTTTTAGTTTACTATTTAGTCAAATAGAATTGCTGAAGCAAGCTGGCGCCACAAAAGTTGGTAGAAGTGCAACCGAAGCCCTTATTTGATCGCATAGCACATTCTCAAACCACCTTTGGGAAAGATGTCAAATGGCTTGCCATTATCAGCATACAAATCACAGGCCATTTCATGAATGTGCTGATCTGGTGGAGGACCGCAGATCGACTCGGCATAAGGCCTCACGTCATGAACCCGGCAAGTGCTGCTGTTATTCTGCGGCTTGGCTGAAGAGCTTCTTCAGCGCCAGATGCGCGGGCCAGTAGAGCAGGACGGGAAGGCCCGTCATGAGTGTCGCAAGCCAAGCCAGCGGCGGCATCCAGCCCTGCGGCTCGGTGTCGCTCATGCCGTGGACGTAATTGATGTTCACCGGCTCCGTGCCCGGGGCCGGCGTCGGACCAGGCATGAAGAAGTAGCAGAACAGGACAAGCACCCAGGCAAGCCCCCACCACGCAGGGAGTGCCCGCCGGTCGTAACCAAGCCGTTTCACAAGAAAGAGCAACAGGAACGGCAGCCAGCCATGGAATAGCGACAGCCCACGCAGAAACAACGACCGCCGCTCATCGAACATGTAGGCCGTCATGCCCAGCAGCTTCACGCCGACCAGTCCGGCGACAAAGTCCGCCACCCAAATGAGCTGCGGCAGGACGATGCCCACGGCCGCCATGCCCGCAAGCAGCGCGCTTTCCGTCCATACGGCGACGAGCGTGAGGAAGAGGGCCACGTCGCAGAAATAAAGGAAATTCGTCGGCCCGTAGTTTGCCCAATAGACCGGCACAAGGACGGCCATGAAGGCGGTGTAGCCCAGTTTCACGGACCAGGGAATGCGGTGACGCACAGTTGTGTCCGTGATGGTGGATGCGAGAGGTTGGATAATATTGTTCATAACTCAACAATTTGTTTTGAATTGCGTGAGCATGAATAGCGGATGCCTGAAGGGTGGAGTTAATCGAAAAACCGATGCCTGCGGATTAGGAAAATCCCACGCGCTCCGTGGCCAGGCACACGTTGCAACCGCGCTTCAGCCGCTGACTGGCAGGGCTTGGAAACCTGTTGGCGGCTCAGGAGAGCTCACCGCGGATGCGGTTAAACTCTGAAACAGTGCGCTGATAGCCGATCTCAAGGCGGGGGATCAGCGCTGGAATGGCCGCAGTATTGCCGGCCATGGCGAGATCCTCCAGCTCCTGACAAAGCTGTCCCAGGCCGTTGGCCCCTAGATTCAGGCTCATGCCACGAAACACATGCGCTGCGAAGGACAGTTGTTGGAGGTTGTCGCCCGAGGTCTTGATTTGCTCCAGATGCTTGGGCGCATTCTGAAGAAAGAGATCGATCAACTCGCAGAGCAGTGGAACGCCTTCCTTGGACTTCATGTCGCTGAGTTCAGTGATGATCGTCGGGTCAAGGATCGGCTCCGTCGATGCAGCGGCGGAGGTGGCCACGGCAGACGCACCCGCAGCGGGCACGTTCTCCGGGAGTGAATTGTTCTGGGCAGCCTGACGAGCCTTCCCCCAGCGTTGGATGACCGCCTGAAGTTCTGGAATGCGGACGGGCTTGGGAACGTAATCGTCCATGCCGGCCTCCAAGCAGCGCTCGCGGTCGCCCTCCAGCGCGTTGCCGGTCATGGCGATGAGGTGGGGACGTTCCGGGTCGTTCCATTTTTGGCGGATGCGCCGAGCGGCTTCGTAGCCGTCCATCTCGGGCATCTGCACGTCGAGGAAGATGAGATCGAATGGCTGTTGTTCGAGGAGCTTGAGCACCTCGATTCCGTTGGCGGCCACCTCGGGGCGATAGCCGAGCCGCTGGAGCATCTTTACCCCGACCTTCTGGTTAATCAGGTTGTCGTCCGCCAGCAGGATGCGAAGCGGGAGCCGCTCCGCCATCGTCGCGTCGAACTCCGAGCTGACCGGGGCGGATTTCTCCGTGCGGGGCATCTGCTCCACCGCCCGGACGAGCGCATCAAGGAGCTGGGCGGGACGGATGGGCTTGTAGATGAAGAGGGACACGCCGACCGCACCCGGTCGCTTGTCGTCCGACCGGAGGCGGAGATCAGTCAGCAGCAGTATGGGCGTGAGCTCGCAACCGGGAATGCGCCGGATGAACTGCGCCATGGTCAGGCCGTCCATTTCCGGGAGTTGCAGGTCCAGCACGATCACATCGAAGCGCGCGCCCGTGGAGAGCAAATCCAACGCCTCCTTGGAAGTGGCGACCGCCTGAAGTTCGGCCCCCGCCCAGCGCGTGTATTGGGCGAAGACCTTGCGATTGGTGGGATTGTCCTCCAGCAACAGCACCTTCTTGCCCTGCAGTTTGTGCGCGGCGGCAACTGTGGGGTTGGGCGACTCCGTCCGAGCGGGCTGGGCGCGAATGACGAGATGGAAGGTGGAGCCCTTGCCGGCCTCGCTTTCCGCCCACACGCGACCGCCCATCAACTCGGCAAGGCGCTTGCAGATGGCCAGCCCAAGACCGGTGCCGCCGAACTGCCGGGTGGTGGAACTGTCCACCTGCGTGAAGGACTTGAACAACCGGTCCATCTTGGCCGCCGGCACCCCGATGCCCGTATCGCGCACGGAGATGCGGATGAAAAAGGAGTCCGGACTGGCGAGCGGATCCGCCGCCGCCAGTTCGCCAGGATTTTCCTCCCGGCTGACGCTGATGGCCACCTCGCCCTTGCTGGTAAACTTCACGGCGTTGCTGACCAAATTCACAATGATCTGGCGCAGGCGGGTGACGTCTCCCTCGATGATGGTGGGCAGGACGTCCTCAATGCTGTAGGACAGATCAATCTTCTTCTCCGCGGCCCGGGGGGCGAGCAAGTCAAGCGCCTCCTCGATGGAGGTGCGCAAGTCGAACGGATGCTTTTCCAAATCCAGCTTGCCGGCCTCGATCTTGGAAAAGTCGAGAATGTCGTTGATGATGTTGAGCAACGCATCAGCAGAGCTACGAATCGTCTCCACGAAGTCACGCTGCTCGTTGGTCAGCTCGGTGTCCATCATCAGCGCGGTCATGCCGATGATGCCATTCATCGGCGTGCGGATTTCGTGGCTGGTGTTGGCGAGGAACTCGGACTTCGCGCGGGTGGCCTCCTCCAGCTTCTGGTTCAAGCCGATCAGCGCCGTGTTGCTGTCCACTAGTTGCTGCTGGCTTTCCCGCAACGCCCGGTAGGCCTCATCCCGTTGCAACGCGCTTTGATAGGCCTTGGAGTGGTAGCGGATGCGCGCGATCAGCTCGACCTTGTCAGGCAGCTTGACCAGATAATCGTTGGCTCCCGCCGCAAAGGCCTGCGCCTTGATGGTCGGCTCCTCCTTCGTGGAGAGGACGATGACCGGCGTCTCCTGGGTGCCGGGGTTGGCGCGAAACTGGCGGACCAAGGTCAGGCCATCCACGCCGGGCATGACGAGATCCTGCAGGATGACGGTGGGCTTGATCTGGTTCGCCAGCCGGACTGCTTCAGTGGGATCGATGCAATAGTGGAAGTCGATGCTCGGCTGGTTGGCGAGGCAGCGCCGGATGGCCTCGGCCACCATCACCTGATCGTCCACGAGCAACACCATGACTGAGTAATCGACAGCAGCAGCGCTACCGGAGGGGCTCGTCGGCTTGGCTGGTGGCATCGTTCCGGTCATGTCAGTTGGCGTGGTCGGGCACTTTGAACACCGATGGGATACCGGCTGGAAGGATTTTTTCCAATGGCAAAATACCATCTTCCGCGTCAGCCCACGCAGGAGACTCGACGCCCGCAGAGGTGAACCTTTGCCACCACGCCAGCCAATCGGCCCTCCCACAGGCACTCATTCGAGTTCCTGGAGCCTTCCGCATGCCACCTTCCGCTCCGGGTCAAATGGCTCCAGCGCAGGCACCTTGGCCTGACAGGCTGGCGTGGCGAAGGCGCACCGCGGATGAAACGCGCATCCCGCCGGCGGATTCAACGGCGACGGCGGATCGCCCGCCAGCACCACCCGCTGGCGCAGCTTCTCCCGCGCCGGATCTGGCACCGGCACGGCGCTCACCAGCGCCCGGGTATAAGGATGCAAAGGCCGGTCAAAAACCGCCGTGGCTGGTCCCAGCTCCACGATCTTCCCCAAATACATCACGGCAATGCGGTCGGCGATGTGCCGCACCACCGCGAGATCGTGGGAGATGAAAACCAGCGTCAGCCCCATCTCCCGCGCGAGCCGTGCGAGCAGGTTGATGATCTGCGCCTGGATTGAAACATCCAGCGCGGACACCGGCTCATCGGCCACGATTAACTTGGGCTCCACCGCCAGTGCCCGGGCGATGGCGATGCGCTGCCGCTGGCCACCACTGAACTCATGCGGATACTTGCGCTGAAAACGGGGCGCAAGGCCCACCTTCGACATCAGCGCGGCCACGCGGGCAGGCAACTCCTCCGCTGCCACCCCGCGATGGGAACGAATCGCCTCTGCGAGCGTGTCGAACACCGTCATGCGCGGATTCAACGAGGCGTAAGGATCCTGGAAGATCATCTGAAAATCCGCGCGGGCCGCCCGCAGCGCCGCGCCCCGCAGCGCCGTGAGGCTCCGGCCGCCCAGCCAGACCGTCCCCTCACTCGCGGGGAGCAATTGCAGAATCGTCCGGCCCAAGG
>Ga0255092_1000850_pt1 | contig 10617 bp, 9 predicted proteins | sample Colum_Yuk_RepC_8_2_FD_188454 | JGI IMG/M metagenome (GOLD analysis project Ga0255092, IMG submission 188454) | Freshwater microbial communities from Columbia River, Oregon, United States - Colum_Yuk_RepC_8d | ecosystem: Environmental > Aquatic > Freshwater > River | place: USA: Oregon | collected...
TTCATGGCGTGCCTGTGGTGTTTATTTTGTGATGAGGTGGTGGCTAGGTAGTGATGTCGCACTTACTGTTGAAACTACTTTTGTTTCGTCTTGAGGATGGGTTTAAATCTCAATCTGTTTGGAGTGAGTCTCTAATTATGGAGAATAATCCAGATTGTTCCCATTATGAGAAGGGCTAGACCTGCATAGGATGTCCTTTTGTTATAAAAATCTCATGTCATTTTAACTAGTCTATGTGTTTCTTGTGAGGAGCTTATTTGTTTAGTTTGAGGGTAAATTAGTCCGAAGTTGTATTAAAATACAAATACAGTCAATTATTGGACCCGTCTTTTCTGGGATATAGAGTTTTGTCTGAGTTTGAATGAGAGTAAAAAAGTTAAGACACTTTTGATTTCATCGAGTCGCTCGAGAGTCTGTAATTTAATTTTCAAAGATTCTCTGATAAAAACAAGCATTTATTCTAAGTTAAATAGTATTCTATCTAAATAGTTTATAAATTCAATAAGCTGATGAGTGATGTTTTAAGCCTTTTTTGAGGAAGCTTTCATCCTGAAATCAAATTGACTCTTAGGTGAATTAGGTTTAGACCTGGTGTCGCTCCATTAGTATTAAAGATAGACTATTCTTTAAGCTCAATGAGTGGATAGTAACGAGTGAAGAGCTATGAGTGGGATGAACAACCGTTTTCAGATGCTGATCGTTTGCTCTGTTTGTTTGATGAGTTCCTCCGACGCTCATGCTCAGCGAATCAGTCGTATCTATAGCATCCTGCCACAATTCAAGGCCTCCAGAGCAATGGCTGCACGGGCTGCACATGTTTCTGAAAGAGTTGGAGCTGTTAGACCTCCTCATCCTTTGCCGCCTACTGCTCCTTTTCCCAGAGTAAACCCCCCTCCTGTAGAAACGGTATCGCTCCCCAAAGTTACTTCTGTAAGGACTCCGATTTTTCCTCCTCCCTTGCATAATGCTCAAAGAGCATCGATGGGGCAAGATCATTCCCATTATTTCAGGGCACCCTTGTTATCGGTTCTTTTGGGTTATTGGGTGTTTACTCAAGTTTTTGATCGTGATGATGCAAGGGATGCTCCTAGAGCCGTGGCGCTAGAAGAGGACGCTGCAGAATTTGAAAGGGCTACTGTTACTCGATTGAGAGAGCTCTCTCGCTCGTCAAGCATTTCTCCTGAGGCCTATATTGCCGAGGTATCGTCGCTGTATGGAGAGTTGAAGCCTCTTTTTGATGCAGACGCCAATGTTGCCGAGGGCTTTACCATAGGAGAACACACGGCGCGTACCTTGTCTCTTTATGAAGATCAAAAGAAGTATTACCCGCTTGCAGAGATTTCCAGTAGGCATCCTGAGCTGGGTGATTTGAACGAGCTTTTTAAGGTCTCCCTTCTCCTTCACGATATCGGAAAATCTCTAGGTCCGGTGGATGAGCAACTTCATCACACTCTACCTATTGCTGAGAAGTATCTCAAGAAATGGGGCTATACCCCTGAGCAGGTCAGAATTGCTCTCTTGTGGATTAAAGGCTCTCAATATGGAGATTTTCTCAAAGATGATATTACGGTCAATGAGCTCCTCAGTGTTGTTCTCTCTCAGGCCGAAGAGTCAGGAATGCATTTGTCAGATTGGGTCGAAAGTTCGTTCTTGTTCTACACTGCAGATGCTGCGTCTTACCCCTTTGTGCAGAAGAATTCATTTAAAACGGGATATCAGGAAAAACTGATCCCGGATGCCCCACTCCTTCAAGAGCTTTTGGCGCGAGCTGAGTTGATGAGTCAGAAGAAAAGTATCCTTCACCTCGTGAGCTCGCATGAGCTAAATCGCCTAGTTTCGGAGTTTGTTCCTGTAAAAACACTTGAGGATAATCTCAAGGAGCTTGAGGCGGTGAGAAGTGTTGCCACTGCCGAGGAGCGAAGAGAAGCTCTTGAACAAATATGCTATGATTTTTTGAGTTTTTTCCCTCTCATTCATTTTAAGTCTGCTGAAGATCAAGAAGATGTCACCAACTTTTTGGTTCAAGTGAGGGATGACTTTGATCATTTAATTTGGATGATTAAGTATAAGAACCATGAGCTTCGTCCTTTTGTCAGTGGTTCTAGGATTGATGAAGAGCTTGATTCTCTTCCTTTAGATGCTTTTGATGGTTCTTTTCCTAGTGGACACGCTGCCCTGGCGGAGCTTCATGCACTGATTCTGAGTGAGCTTTTTCCTGAACAACGAGAAGTGATCCTCAAGCATGCAGAGAAAATAGGAAAAGGGCGTGTGATTCTCGGTCTCCACTATCCGAGTGATGTTGAAGCGGGTCAATCACTGGCAATAGCTGTTTATAACTCTCTCTATATGCATAAAGACTTTCAGGGATTGTTAGAGAAATTCAGAATTCACTAGGAACGAAAATTCATACAACGAGATAAAAAAAGAGAAAAGTTCTATCCTTGAACTCTTCTCTTTGTCTTCTTTGTTATCGTCTTTTTATGGACTGGACTTGCTTATGGTGATGAACAAGTGTCCTGATTTTCTAAGTTGAGCATCTGGGAGTCAAAGAAAATCACATAAGGATAGCTTGGCTCAGCTCGACCACAGCTAAAGAACTTCTCCTTCAGCTTGAAGGCGATGTTATGTACTTTTCCTTTCATTGAAGAGCTTAGATTGAGTACCTGTGAGTTGACGTGAACGACGCTCAGTTTTCTTGGGTCGTATTGGACCAGGGTGATTAAGTGGTCTCCGGATACGGCATTTGGTAATTGTAAGCTGAGCTCAATCTCCGATGAAGATGGCTGATGATACTGAGTTACATTCACGGATACCGGTCTTTCTACAATTCGTGATCCTTCAAAGCTTCCCATGCCTAGAGCTCTCATCCATGGGTCGCAAACCTGATTGAGTAGACTCATAGGAAAGTTATAGCTTGATCCATTACCTTTAATTTTTAGGCATGAAGTGGTTGTATTGAATTGGCCTTTCAGTGAGTACTCTTCAGGGTTAAAGGTTCCTGTAAAAATAAATGGGGTAAAGGGCATTTCTCCTCCCATCGCACTGATTGAGAAACTGCCAACGCCCCGAATTTGATCTCCTTGATACATTCCGTCTAGAGCAAACACTTTGGAGGGCTCAGCAAGGAGTTGAAACGTCTCATCTCCACTTCCTCTTGATTGTCGATAAATTGCAGGCAGTGCAAGCATCAGCATTTTCTTCTTCGAAGGGTCCAATGCAAATGTGCTGACTCGGAATCCCTGGCCATCTAAAGCTGCAGGGATGTAGGTGTCTAAAGCCTCAGGTTGATGCAGATAGAGAGATTTTAATCCTAGGACTAAGGGCTGATCTGCGCTGGCGGCATCCAAGAAGGGCTCTGCCGTAGAGGGCTTAGTTTTGAATGTGAGCTTGGCTTCAAATGATTTTCTACCAAAGTATTTGGTTCGATCTTCAAACCAGCTTTTACTGTGCTTGAAGTACAGACCTTTCACTTCAAGTGTATAGGTAGTGTCAGGTTTAAAGAAGGTTTTTGGGATAAAATTCAGATATTTTCCATCTGATGAAACTTGAGTATCAAGGTCGATGCCTGGAGTGATCTTGACGGTTAAGTTTGAAGGAGATGCATCGATGGCTGCTTGGTCTATAAACTCACGGTCCTTCATGACGACAAGCCTAGTTTGCAGCATTTCACCTGCTTCAAAAAGACGAGGGCCTGACTGAGCAGGAATAAATCGAAGTGTAGAGATGTTTTGATCCCGCTTGAGATCGTAATCAGGAAGGTCATCTTTGCCACCAAACTCACAAGAGAGAGTGTTAGAGACATGGGTCATACAGTATTCAAAGGGGATCTTGTAAAGGGTTCCAGAGTAAGATCCAACATAGATGAAGCCAGAAGAGTCCATGGCTGGAGAGGAATCCAGGTTGATCTTAATGGGATCCTGAGTGGTTCGGTAAGACCAGATTCTTTCTCCAGTTTCGAGATCTACAGCATAAAGTTTTCCGTTTTTAGCCCCAAAAAGGACTACCTGGTCCTGTGTGATGAGTGCCGAGCTTGAGATGCGAGAGTGGGTGGAGTACTTCCAAATCTCTTTTCCACCGGTTGTGATTGCGTACACGAATCCATTGAGGGTGCTGAAGACTAACTTATTGTTCTTGAGTGCGGGAGAGGAGTAAATTTCTCCATCGCCTTGAAACGCCCAGTTTTGTTTGACTGAGAAAGGGCCAGTTCCAGCGGAATTCTCTAGGCGCACGGAGAAAAATTTACCGTCAGAAGTTCCAAAATAAATATTTCCATCAGAATCAATGGTGGGGGACGATTTAATATCTGCGCCTGAGTCAAAAGTCGCTAAAACCTGGCCGCGTGTAGGTTCAACGATATACAGTTTGTGATCGAGAGATCCAAAGGCCATCCACTTGTGATCGGGACCGAAAGCAGGGGAAGACCAGATCATCATCTGGGTTTTGATGGACCAGACTTGCTTTCCGTTTTGGTCCACGGCGTACATTTCGCCATTGTCAGATCCTGCAAAGACAAGTCCCATTCCTGATGGGCCTGCCTGTACGTTTCCTTCAAAGGAGTTAACAACGGTGCCCTTTTGATGGCTTTCATCCGTTGCGCCGCGAGCTTGAAATAAGGCAACTCGTTCGCCCGAGTCCCTACTTATGAAGTGTAAGAATCCATCTCCGCCAGGAACAACTAAAAATGGCGCGTCTGGAAGAATGGCTGCAGCTGAGTCGATGAGAGAGTCAGCCCTAGGAAAGATCTCATAGCGCCAGCGAAGCTCTCCTGTAGGGCTGAACGAGTAAAATGATTTATTCGAAGAGCCGATATAAACGTTATCGCTCTCATCAATGACTGGGGTAGCCCAAATCAATCCGCCTAGTTTAAATGAGGAGGGTTTTCTGCTGCTTGGGCCGCGCATCCAGGTTTTAGCTCTGAAAGGATGGGTGCCGGTATTTTGGGGGCCGTTTCTAAAGGTGGGCCATCGATGGGGGCTTGAAGGATTTGAGACCGATAAAGGTGAGCCTGACCAGCTTTTATTCGAGTTTAGATTTGTAGTGAGAACGAGAAGAAAAGTCGCAATCACAAGAGATGAGATTTTCATGGGGTCGGACCATACTCTATGAGTTCTTGAGTGACAAGCATCTTGACGAATTTTGGATTTGGATGTACTTTGCAGCCCCTATGAAGCTAAAGACAAAAAAAGCAGCGGCAAAGCGTTTTTCATTTACTGCTACTGGTAAAGTGAAGTTTAAAAGAACCAATAAGCGCCACAACTTGGGAAATAAGAGCTCAGCTCGTAAGCTTAAGTTGAGAGGCGCAGGCTATGTATTTGAAGGTGATATTAAGCACATTGAAAAGTGCATGCCTTACGGCGGCTAATGCTAAAGGTTTGATAAAATTAAGTTTTTTGGGTTAAGACCGTAGCCCTTGAGTAGTAGCTCAAAATGCTCTCTCTTGGATGAAATAATCATACAGAGATGAGGTCAGTGCGGTCAATTCAAGATGAAATTGCAACTTAGAATTTCATTTGATATAGGTGAGTCACATTTTTAAGGAGTTCTCATGCCTCGCGCAAAACGTGGTTTTAAGCGTCGTCGACGTCACAATAAGGTTCTTGATCGTGCAGAAGGCTTTGTATTAGGCCGCAAGAATAAATTTAAGCGTACAGCTGAAGCAGTAGATCGTGCATTTATGTACGCCTACCGCGATCGTCGCGCCAAGAAGCGTGAGTTCAGACAGCTTTGGATTGCACGTCTATCCGCTGCTGCTTATGAAAACAACATGAGCTACAGCAGAATGATTGCAGCTTTGAAGAAGGCTGAAATTAAGCTCGATCGTAAGGTTCTGTCAGATATTGCAATTGCTGACCCAAGAGCCTTCAGTGCTATTATTGAGCAAGTGAGATCTCTCGCTCCAGCTCATTAATCTCTATTTGAAAGCTTATAGCTTCAATGATTGAAAAATTAGACGCAATCGGTGATCAAGCATTACGAAGTATTCATGCAGCGTCTTCACTTGATGCTTTAGAGCAGGTGAGAATTGCGGTTTTGGGAAAAAAAGGCTCCTTAAGCGAAGTCTTAAAGGGGTTGGGGGCTGTTGCGGCCTCAGAGCGTCCCAAAATTGGTGGTGTTGCTAATGAGTGGAAGCGGAAAATTGAAGCGGCTCTTGAAGAGCGCAAATCTTCTTTAGAAGCTTCCCTTCTGCAAGAAAAGCTTCAAAAAGAGCGAATTGATGTTTCAATTCCTGCACGAATTCACCATCGTGGTGCTTTGCATATTATTAGTCAGACCACTCGCAGAATGATGGATGTGTTTGGCCGCATTGGTTTTGATGTGACCCTAGGTCCTGAAGCCGAGACGGAGTTTCTCAATTTCGAAGCAGTAAATATTCCAGCAGATCATCCTGCTCGAGACATGCAAGATACCTTTTTCCTAGGGCCTGGTGTTGTTTTGAGAACACACACCTCATCCGTGCAAATGCGCTCCATGAGAGCAGAGAAGTGGCCTATTCGGATCGTTTGTCCAGGCGCGGTTTATCGTTGTGACTACGATGCAACTCATTCCCCGATGTTTCATCAGGTAGAGGGACTTTGGGTTGATCGTGGCGTTAGGATGAGCGATCTCAAGGGTGTGCTTGAGTACTTTGCCCGAGAAATGTTTGGTTCTGGGACTAAGATTCGATTGCGTCCGAGTTATTTTCCATTTGTCGAGCCAGGCGCCGAAGTCGATGTCAGTTGTTTCAGATGTCGTGTCAAGCCCACGGATTCTTGCCGCGTTTGCAAGGGAACGGGTTGGCTTGAGATTTTAGGTGCGGGCATGGTTCACCCCCGACTCTTTGAGATGGGTGGATACCTCAATAGTTCTATCTCTGAAGGCTCTTCCCCTGAGCTTACAGGATTTGCATTTGGAATCGGTGTTGAACGTATTGCAATGCTTTTGCATGAAGTTCCAGATTTGAGAATGCTCTACCAAGGTGACGTTCGTCTACTTAGCCAATTTTGACAGCGAGGAAAGATTCAATGCGCATTTCTTGGAAATGGCTATCTGAGTTAGTGGATTTGTCTGATTTGAAGAGTCCCGAGGCATTAGCTGAGCTTTTGACTCGCAGAGGCCTTGAGGTTGAAGGCATTGAACGCCAATCCTCTGGTTTTGATCACGTTGTGACGGCTCAGATTTTAGAGAAAAAGCCTCATCCGCAAGCAGATCGCCTGAGTCTTTGCCAGGTGACTGTTGGAGTTGGGGAGTCTTTTCAGATCGTCTGTGGTGCTCAGAATATGAAGGCTGGAGACAAGGTTGCTCTAGCTCAGGTGGGAGCGCATCTCCCTAACGGTGTAAAAATCAGTCAGAGTAAGATTAGGGGCGAAACCTCCAATGGTATGCTGTGTTCTGAAGAGGAACTCAAGCTCAAGGATGAATCTGAGGGGATTATGATTCTCTCAGAGAGTACTCCATTGGGTAAGCCTTTAGCTGAAATTCTGAACCGAGACGATACTGTTCTCACTCTGAAGATTACTCCAAATCGTGCGGATTGCTTAAGTCATTTAGGGATTGCTCGTGAAGTGGCTGCTGCCTTGGCGCAGGAGGTGAATCTTTCTGTTCCTCAATTTGAGTCTATTGGTCGTTCACCCATTTCAATTGAGCTCAATGCGGACGATGGCGCTCGTCAGTTCATTGGATGTTACATTCAAGGTGTAAAAATTGGGCCCTCTCCAGAGTGGCTCGTCAAACGCTTGGAGACTCTAGGGTCCCGTTCTATTAATAACGTCGTCGATGCTACAAACTGGGTCATGTTAGAGCTAGGTCACCCGACTCATGCTTACGATGCAGATCAGATTCACGGACAGAAGATTCAAGTAAGAACCGCTCTTGCTGGCGAGAAGCTTCCTCTGTTAGATGGTCAGACCATTGATCTGGATGGCTTTGAGTTGGTTATTGCTGACGCCCAGAGAGCGATTGGTCTAGCGGGTGTCATGGGCGGCGGAAACTCTGAAGTCCAAGCTTCTACTCAAAATATTTATTTGGAATGCGCTGAGTTTAAGCCCACCTTAGTAAGACGTGCCTCCACTCGACATCAAAGAAAAACCGACGCTGCTCATCGATTTGAGCGAGGGGTAGATCCCGCAGCTCTTCCTCGGGTGATGGCAAGGCTCATTTCGCTCGTTCTTGAGTTGGCTGGTGGGCAGGTGGTGGGTAGTCAGGCTGTTCAATTACAATCTCAAGAGCTTGAACTGAAGGGTCCAAAGCCGATTTCCATTGAGCCTCATTACATTGGGGAGTTTTTAGGTTTTTCAAGGCAGGACTCAAGCCTGACTTTAGACCGTGTTGAGCAAATTCTGGTCGGTCTGGATTGTCAGGTGAGTAAATCTGCTCAGCAGTGGTTAGTTACTCCTCCTTCCTATCGCTTAGACTTACGTATCAAGCAGGACTTGGCTGAAGAAGTGGCTCGAAGTTTAGGTTATGATGCTATTCCCTCAACGATTCCTCCGTTGAGTTCTTCTCCTTTAGCCAGTGTGTCAGCTCGTTCCCGATTGACCTTAATGGAGCGCACAAAGCAGGTTTTGGTGAGAGAAGGATTTTTAGAGACGATTAACTTTGCGTTTACAAGTCGAGATTGGCTAGCCAAGTTTGGGTTGGAGTCTTCAGTGAAGCTGATTAATCCATTGAGTGAAGAATTTGAGTATATGGTTCCTTCGCTCCTGCCCGGATTAGTGAGAAATGCCTTGGGTAATTGGAATCACCATTTTGGTTCGGAACCTCTTGCTATACGGTTGTTTGAGTTGAGACCAACGTTTAAGGCTCAAAGCAAGATTGCAGCTCAGGGAGAGATGCAGACCGGTGTTGAGGAGTCATGGAAGCTAGCTTTTATGTTCTCCGGACCTCAGTACGCAGAGAGCTTAAGAAGTGAGCGCGGAGAAGTTGATTTTAAAGATGTAAAGGCTGTGATTGAAGCGCTACTTTTTGATTTGGGAGCTAAGGGAGTGCGTTTTCAACCCATGAATGCTTCTCGAACCGGTGGAAACCCGCTTTTTCATCCAGGCCAGAGCGTTGAGATTTTGGCAGGTAATGGAGTTGCTGGGCATTTTGGACTCCTTCATCCAGCCAAGGCTCGAGAGTTTAAGACTCGAGCTCCATTGTGGATGGCCGAGATCGATTGGGATCAGCTGATTAAGCTTTCTCGCCCTGCTTTTGATGTTCCTAAGTACAAGCCATGGCCTGAATATCCTGCGATTGAAAGAGACTTCGCCTTGTTGGTGAAGAAAGACGTTTCAGTTGATAAGATCTGTCAGGTAGCTTTGAAGGCAGGTAAGCCTTTGGCTCGTTCTGCAAAAGTTTTTGATATTTATGAAGGTTCTCAGGTAGCGCAGGGGATGACAAGTGTAGCAGTACGGGTTATCTTTTATGAAGAGAGCCGAAGTCTCCAGGAATCGGAGGCCGAAGCTGCCTCAGCACGAATTCTGGAAGCATGGAAGCAGGAGTTCGGGGCTGAGTTACGAACTTAAGGGGGCCCGCTGTTCTCTGGGTGAAATCCCCGTGCTGCAAAAGAGGAGATCCACACTGTGGCAATGACCAAAGCGGATATTGTTGAAGCCCTTTATGAGAGAATTGGAATCTCAAAAAAGGAAGCTGCTGACCTAGTTGAGCTTGTTTTTGACACCTTAAAATCAACTCTAGCTCAAGGTCAAAAGATTAAGATTTCAGGGTTTGGCAATTTTGTGGTTCGTGAAAAGCGAGCTCGCGTGGGAAGGAATCCACAAACAGGAGACTCAATTGAGATCAGTGCTCGTCGAGTGCTCTCCTTTCGTCCTTCTCAAGTGCTTAGAGCCGAGGTGAACTCTCACCTCGCCGATAAGCCGATTCGGCCTGAGGATCTTCAGCATCGTGCTGATGATGAAGACGATGATATCGATGATGAGAGCTAATCGCTGCTGATCACATCATAAAGCAAATCAGTCCAATCAGAGTGGGAATGAGAGCTCCTTTAAACAGCTGGAAGGGGCTGATTCCCTCTTTTCCAAAGCATTCCCTGAGGATCGCGTATCCTGCAGGGTTTGGTGCGTTCGCAATCACAGTGAGTCCTCCTCCTGTAATGGCTCCTGCTACTAAAGCATACTGAAGATCAGCTGAGAGATTTTGGATTTGTGTGCCTAAATAGGTCAGTGCAGCATTATCCACCACTGCAGTGAGAAGAGTGGCTCCAAGGAACAGCGTATGTTGGTTTAAGTGCTCAATCATAGGTTGCAACCACCAGGATTGGACTTGCCCCAAGACTACTAGTCCGCCAAGGAAGAATGAAACGAGTAGACTTTGTTTGAGCTGGAGTTCCTCCTGGTGGTGCTTCGTTACTGAAACAACACCTAGGAAAAACAAGAATATTCCCATAAAAATGTTGGTATGTTGAGCTGTGAGCACTACGAGCACGAGAAATACCCCATGTAGCGCTTGCAGCCAGTAAGGAGATTCCTGCTGCATGAGTAATTCTCCTTTGAGTGAATGCTTTTGAGGAGGATTTTTCTCAGGATGAGAGGAGTGATGATCCTGATCCTTTGATTTTTTCATGAGAAATTTTCGGCATAAAGCGAGTCCAAGCCCAGCATTTAGTAGAACAATACTAATCGATCTTAATCCTAATAGTTG
>Ga0255092_1000862_pt1 | contig 10549 bp, 10 predicted proteins | sample Colum_Yuk_RepC_8_2_FD_188454 | JGI IMG/M metagenome (GOLD analysis project Ga0255092, IMG submission 188454) | Freshwater microbial communities from Columbia River, Oregon, United States - Colum_Yuk_RepC_8d | ecosystem: Environmental > Aquatic > Freshwater > River | place: USA: Oregon...
GCCCGAACCGGCATCCCAGACCGGCGCAAGGCCCGCAAGATGCAGCGCCATGGCAAATTCTTCGCCCGCCGTGCGCATGGTGGCGCTGCCCCAAAGATCCACCACCAAGCCCTGCGGCCAGTCGCCCTGATCTTGCAGGGCTTTGCGCAGCAATTCCTCGGCCAGCTTCACGCCTTGGGTATGGGCGGCCCGGCTTGGCACCGCGCGGGGGTCAACTGCGTAAAGGTTCCGCCCCGTCGGCAGCACATCAGCCCGCCCACGCGCCGGGCTGCCCGACGGCCCCGCCGCGACGCGCTTGCCGTCCAGTGCGGCCAGCAGCCCCGCGCGCTCTTCGGCCCCGCAGGCGCCGCTGCCAAAGACATGCAGCCCTTCGCCGTATTGGCTTTCCTTGATATCACACACGAAACGGTCAATCCGGGTGATTGCCTCGGCGGCACTGGCGCCGGGTGGCAGGCCAAGATCCTCCTCGACGCCAGCACTTTGCGCCTCGGTGCGGATCGCCGCGATCAGCCGGTCACGCCGGGCCGGGTCCAGCCCGTCGGCGGTGGAATATTCGTCCAACAGCCGCTCCAGCCGGTGCAACCCTTCGGGCAGGGCTGCGGCGCGCAAGGGCGGTGGCAAATGGCCCAGCGTCAGCGCCCCGATGCGCCGTTTGGCCTGGGCCGCCTCACCGGGGTCATTGACGATAAAGGGATAGATCACCGGCAGATCGCGGGCCAAAGCCTCGGGCCAGCATGTGCCAGACAGGGCAACGGATTTGCCCGGCAGCCATTCCAAGGTGCCATGCGCGCCCATATGCACCAGCGCCTGAAGCCCAAGCGCCTGCAACATCAGGTAAAACGCCACATAGCCATGGCGCGGCACGCGGGCGAGATCGTGATACTCCCCGTCGCGGGCGACAACCTCGCCGCGTTCGGGCTGCAACGCGACCAGAACGTTGCCACACCACAGGGCGACAAATCGGAACATATCGCCGTCGCAGGCGGGATCGGCCTCGGGCGCGCCCCAAGCCGCATGCAGATCTTGGCGCAGTTTTTCGGGCAAACCACCAAGGGCCGCGCGATAGGCCGTCACAGGCCAGACCAGCTTTTCCACGCCCAGCGCCGAGGCAAGCGACGCATGCTCTGCAAGGTAGCCCGCCGCTGCCAGATCGCCCAAAAGCGCCTCGGTCGAGGCCAACGCATCAAGACCGACGGCATGGGCCATCTGCCAGTCGCGCCCCGGGTAGGTGGACAAAACGACCGCCAGCCGCCGCGCCTCACGCGGCGTGTCAGCCAGCCGCAGCCAGCCTTTCACCCGCGCGACAACCGCCACCACATGGGCCGGATCAGCCCGATGGGCAAAGCGCGAAAATTGCAGCGCCTCGTCCCGCATGCCGGGGGATTTGAACGACACAAGCCCCGTAAAGAGCCGCCCATCCACCTCGGGCAGTACGACATGCATCGCCAGATCCGCAGGCGACAACCCCCGATCGGATGAGGCCCAATCGCGGCGCCGGGCGGTCGAAAGCGCCACCTGAAAGACCGGGCATTCAGCGGTATCAAAGGGGGTTGCCCCATCCTCGCCCCGCGCCGAAAAGGCAGTGGCATTGACGACGGCAAGGGGCGGGGTGGCAGCCAAATGAGGCTGCAGCCAATCGGCAAAACCGGGCGCTTTCAAGGAGGCCGCAAAGACACCGCAGGCGGCGATGCCCTCGGCGCGGAACGCGCGGATCAAGGCGTCAACCGGGTCGGTATCGGCAGCCGTCAGATAGCTGCGGTAAAAGCTGACCAGAACATGCGGCCCCGCGGGTGGGGCCGCGATCACCCCCAGATCAGGATCGTAAAACCCCATGTCAGGCAGGCGCTTGTCGCCCGGCACCGGCCCGGCATAAAGCCCCGCCGCCAGCGCAAGCTGCGCCAAAGCGGCCTGCGCCGCCACCGCGCCGCCGGTATCACAAAGCGCCTGCAACCGCCGCAGGGTTGAAACGGGCAGCGTTGACACCGCATCCAGCCCCGGATCAGGCCGCCCATCGGCGGGTAGAACCGCCAGCGCAATACCCTTACGCCGCGCCAGATCCTGAATTGAGGCAATGCCATAGGGCCAATAGGCCTCGCCGCCGATCAGGCGGATCAGGATGGCCTTTGCCCCGCAAAGCGTCCGCTCGACATAGGTATCGACCGAAATCGGATGTTTCAGCGCCACAATGTTTTGCAGCCGAAGCGAGGGCAATTTTCCCGCACTCCGATGCCAGCCCGCCGCGAAAGCCCCAAGATCACTGTCCGAAAGGGACAAGACCACCAAATCACCCGGATCCTGCGCGGGATCATAGGGCGCCTCGGCGGCCTCTAGGCCTTGGGTTTCGCGAAAGACAACGTGCATGGGGTCGTCTTATGCCCCCAGAACCGCGCGAATTGCGGCTTCGTCGATGTCGTGATGCTCGGCAATCACGACCAGTTGCGACTGCCGGGGTGATGCCCCCCAAGGACGGTCAAACTGATGGCGCACCCGCTCGCCCACGGCCTGCACCAAAAGGCGCATCGGCTTGCCCTGAACCGCAATATAGCCTTTGACGCGCAGGATATGCTGCTCACGCGCAAGGCGCTGGATGCGGGTGACAAGATCCTCGACGTCGCCCACCTCGGGCAGGTCGATCACAACGCTTTCAAAATCGTCATGCTCGTGGTCGTCATGGCCATCATGGTGGCTGGGACGCGCGGCAAGATCATCTTCGGCAGCGGCGTTCAGGCCCAGAATGACGCGCGGATCAATGGTGCCATCGGTGACAGGCAGGATCGGCAGCTTGCGCGACAATTCGGCCTCGATCACCGAACGGGCAGCGGCCAGACCGGCATCGCCCGCAAGATCGGCCTTGGTCAAAAGGATGATATCGGCGCAAGCAATCTGGTCTTCGAACACCTCGGACAGGGGCGTCTCATGGTCCAGACTGTCATCCGCAGCACGCTGTGCATCAACCGCCGCCACATCGGGGGCGAAACGGCCCGCGGCCACGGCCTCGGCATCCGCCAGTGCAATCACTCCGTCGACCGTGATGCGCGACCGGATGGCGGGCCAGTCAAAGGCCTTGAGCAAGGGCTTCGGCAGCGCCAGACCCGAGGTTTCGATCAGGATGTGATCGGGGCGTTCCGGCATTGCCATCAGCGCCTCGATCGTTGGGATGAAATCGTCGGCCACCGTGCAGCAGATGCAACCATTGGCCAGCTCGACGATGTTCTCCACCGGGCAATTGGCATCAGCGCAGGATTTCAGGATATCGCCATCGACGCCCACCGTGCCGAACTCATTGACCAAAATGGCCAACCGCTTGCCTTGCGGGTTCTGCATCAGGTGCCGGATGAGCGTGGTTTTCCCCGCGCCCAGAAAGCCGGTGATGACGGTCACGGGGATCTTGGTCAGATCGGTCATTCAAATCTCCATCGGGGGAATTCGGGCAAGACTTTGCTTGCGGAAGATCACAGGGCGGTCGCGCCATGGCACAAGACCATCGGCGGTCGCAGCATATAGCCCGGCCCCGCGCAGAATTTCAGGGGCGTCAGCCTCGGTCATTCGCCCATAGACGTAAGACCAACTGCCGGGCTTGGACAAGGCAACGGAACAGCCATGGTCACAAGCCGACAAACATTCCGCGGCGCGGATGGTGACACCTTCGGGCGCGCCTGCGGTCACTAGGCTGTCATGCAGACGCTTGCCGGGGCAAACCTCCCCCTCGGGCACCGGTTGACCGGCGCGGCAGGTGGTGCAGACATGCAAAACGGTGGCCATGGCCCCTCCAGATGATACGCAGGGGAATGGCCGACGGCTTGGGCAGATTGGACCCAATATCCGAAGGTCACGGAACACCCCGTCCGCACGTTTCAGTTCCGGCTCTGGCAGGTCTCCCGGCTTGCGGATATCGGGGCAACGGGCGAAGCCCGACCCCGGCGCTCTGCCCGCCTTCCCGAACCTTGCGGCCAGTGGCATTGAGCAGACCTTTCCGGTCACGGTCGCGGGGGCGGCTGCACTTCGGAGCCACGACGAAACACGTCGCAATTCCGGTCGCATTCCCTCTTGGCCTGCCCTAAGACAGACACCAGCGCCTATGCCCCTCTCCTGTGGCACAAAGCAGGCGCTGTCAAGGAGAAGGAAACGCCCCGATGGTCACAACAAACGACACGGCCCCAGAGTCGCCGGACGTGACGCCGCTCGGCACCCCCGAGGAGGATCTCGCCCGCCACGCCGCCAAGATGGCCAAGAAGAAAGCGGCGCGCGACAAGATCATGGCTGGCAAGTCGGGCGAAAAGGGGCTGATCATCGTCCATACCGGCGCGGGCAAGGGCAAATCCTCCTCCGGCTTCGGCATGATCCTGCGCTGCATCGCGCATGAAATGCCCTGCGCCGTGGTGCAATTCATCAAAGGCGCTTGGGACACCGGCGAACGCCGCCTGATCGAGGGGCATTTCGGCGACCTGTGCCAGTTCCACGCCATGGGCGAAGGCTTCACCTGGGAAACCCAGGACAAGACCCGCGACATCGCCGCCGCCCGCGCGGGCTGGGAAAAGGCCAAAGAGCTGATCCGCGACCCGTCCATCCGCTTTGTCCTTCTGGATGAGATCAACATCGCGCTGCGCTATGACTATCTGGATATCGACGAGGTGCTGACCTTCCTGCACGAGGAAAAACCGCCGTTGACCCATGTCTGCCTGACCGGCCGCAACGCCAAAGAGGCACTGATCGAGGCGGCGGATCTCGCCACCGAGATGACCCTTTTGAAACATCCCTTCCGTTCGGGCATCAAGGGGCAGCCGGGGGTGGAGTTCTGATGCGGCAAAGCGGCGGCACCCGTCGAAGCCTCCGGCGGGGATATTTCCCCCAAGATAAAGGCAAGGGTTTCTTAACCTTTTCCTGTCAGCCTGATTCCACGGTACAGGGAGGGATCCCGATGACCGTCCAAGGTAAAGGCGCCGCGTCTCCCCCGTGCGAACGGCCCGAGGCGCGGCTGCCGACCTTGCGTATTGCCTTTATCTTGGCGACAAATATCCCCGCCGGAGGCTCCTGCCCTATCCACCGATCCGAGGGGTGGTCATGAAGGCGCTGATGATCCAAGGCTGTGGGTCGAACGTTGGCAAGTCGATGCTAGTGGCGGGGCTTTGTAGAGCCGCGCGGCGGCGGGGGTTGTCGGTGGCACCGTTCAAGCCACAAAACATGTCGAACAATGCCGCCGTCACCGCCGATGGCGGTGAGATCGGGCGGGCGCAGGCCTTGCAGGCTTTGGCGTGCGGGTTGGAGCCGATGACCGACATGAACCCGGTGCTTTTGAAGCCGGAATCTGACACCGGCGCGCAAGTCATCGTACAGGGCAAGCGGCTGACCACGGCGCGCGCGCGGGATTATGCGGCCTTGAAGCCGCAGTTGATGGGTGCCGTGCTGGAGAGTTTTCAGCGGCTGAAGGCGGCCCATGATCTGGTGATCGTGGAAGGGGCAGGCAGTCCGGCCGAGGTCAACCTGCGCGCCGGCGACATTGCCAATATGGGGTTTGCCCGGGCTGCGGATGTGCCGGTCGTGCTGGCCGGTGACATTGACCGCGGCGGGGTGATTGCGCAGGTCGTCGGGACCAAGGCGGTGATTGATCCGGACGACGCCGCCATGGTGGCGGGTTTCCTCGTCAACAAATTTCGCGGCGACCCTCGGTTGTTTGACGACGGCTATCGGCTGATCGAGACCCATACCGGCTGGCGCGGCTTTGGTGTGTTGCCGTGGTTCCCGCAGGCACATCTTTTGCCGGCCGAGGATGCCTTGGACATCGCCTCAGGCCCGCGCGGCAATGGCATTACCATCGCCTGCCTGACCTTTTCGCGCATCGCCAATTTTGATGATCTGGATCCCTTGAAGGCCGAGCCGGGCGTCAATCTTGTGATGGTGCGCGCGGGCGAGCCCATTCCGGGCGATGCTCGGCTGGTCATTCTGCCGGGATCGAAATCGACCCGCGGCGATCTGGCGTTTCTGCGCGCCCAAGGCTGGGACATTGACCTTGCCGCCCATTTGCGGCGCGGTGGACATGTCTTGGGCATTTGCGGTGGGTATCAGATGCTTGGGCAGCGCGTCTCGGACCCGGAGGGGATTGAAGGCCCGGCCGGAGAGACCGCGGGGCTTGGGCATCTTGACATCGAAACCGTGATGACACCGGACAAGCGGCTTTCGCGGGTGCGGGCGACCCATGTTGCCAGCGGTCTGCCGGTTGAGGGCTATGAGATCCACATCGGCCGCAGCCAAGGTGCCGATTGCGCGCGTCCCTTTGCCATGGTGGACGGCAGGCCCGAGGGCGCGATCCGTGCCGATGGCCGGGTGGTGGGCAGCTATTTGCACGGGCTTTTCCACATGGACGGCTTCCGCGCGGCCTATCTGGCGGGCCTTGGAATTCAGGCCGACCCGCGCCAGCATGCGGCCGGGATCGAGGCGGTTCTGGACGCGCTTGCCGATCATCTGGAGGCACATCTTGATGTGCCGGGATTGCTGGCGCTGGCGCGTTAGACCTTTGGTGTAAGCGCCGCGTCCAGCCGCTGCCATTCCGGCTCTGGCCCCGGCAGGCCCAGCCGCAACAGCGTTTCCGACCACGGGAAAATCCGGCTCCAGATCTGGTGCCGGGCAAGCTTGTCTTGCGCGGTCTTGGCCGAACCGGTGTCGTAGAGCCGGAACAGATCCGATCCACCGACAAGCTGCCAGCCCGCGCGCTGCGCCAGCGCGTCGGCGCGGGCGGCGTCGGCGGCCAGCTGGGCGCGCATCGCCGCAGCCCAAGCCGCATCGGCCAGCGCGTGGGTGCCAATTTCAATGGCGGGGCCAGAAACAGGCCAAGGCCCGCTCATCCGCGACAGGGCGGCAATGTCACCCTCGGTGCCGAAAGCAAAGCCCAAGCGCACCCCGGCCAGCCCGTAGAACTTGCCGAAGGAGCGCAGCACCAAAAGCCCTGCGCGCCCGGCATGGGGTAAAAGCGACAGATCGGGCGTCACATCGCCAAAGCTTTCATCAACCACCAAGAGGCCAACGCGACCGACCAGCGCCAAAAGCGTGTCGGGGGCAAAGTGCCGGCCATCCGGGTTGTTGGGGTTGACGATGATCGCAAGATCGGCCCCGACCAAATCGGCCAGATCGGTGACGGCGCTGACCTGCCAGCCCTCGGCACTCAGACAGGCGGCGTGTTCGTTATAGGTCGGGCCAAGCACCGCCGCGCGGCCCTTGGGGCGCAGACGCGGCACCAGTTGGATCGCGGCCTGCGCGCCGCCCAGCGCCACACCAGCAACCCCAGCGGCAGCGCCCCAGCTGACCGCGGCCTGTGTAACCAAAGCCGTTTGGGCCGCCTTGGTCGGCAGGTTACGCCATGCCGCGGCAGAAAGCGCCGGCACGGGCCAAGGGCGACGGTTGATGCCTGTGGACAGGTCGATCCAATCGCCCGCCCCGTAACACGCCATTGCCTGATCGAGATTGCCACCGTGATCGCGCATGCGCCCCCCCTGAATTTCCCGCCCCAGATTTACCCGCCGCAGGTAGACAGCCTGTGAACCCCGCGCAAGCCCGCTTCGCGCAGGGCGGCCACGCCATGCGCCGGAACCTGCCCCGGCGCAAAGATCAGGGCGCGGGCTGCACCGGAATGTGAGATCGCCCAGCCGAGCGCGCCAAGATCCCGCGCCAACGCCTCGGTCGGATCGCTCACAGGGCCGCGCCGGGCAATGCAGGCCCGCGCGCTTTCGCTGGCAAGCGCAGCACGGCGCGCCAGATCGCTGCCGGACCGCCACGCGGTGACCAGCTCGGAGATATCGTCGTAATCCTGATCGCCGGCGCGGGTCGGGCGTGCTGGCCCCCAGAACCCGGCGAGCAGCTGCGCGCGCGGTTGCGGGGGCAAAAGCCCGCCCAGCAGCTGGCCTTCACGCGGCGCCCAAAGGCGCTGTGCAGGCGCCGCGAACATCAGGGGGTCGCTTGCCCCTTCGGCAGCGATGCAGGCGCGCGCCAAGACCTCGGGCCTGTATCCCGCGCCCGCCACCGCCAAAAGTCCGGCCGTGGACATGCCGGTGCCCATCCCCGGCGGATAGGGCAGACGCAGCAGGACGCGCCCCTGTGGCCTGCCGCCAAGTTCCCGACCAAAGCGGGCCAAAACAGCGGGCGACAGCGCGCCATAGCCCATGGCATGGCTGAATAGCCCTCGTGCGGGGCGGCGCCATGCGACAAGGGCAACCCCTTGCGGCACCAGTGTCACCAGCGCCAAGGGACCGTCCGGCCCCAACCTGCCCTGCAACCATTCTCCGAAATGGCAGGGCAAGGAGATCGGGCCTTCAGCCTGCATGCTGCCCCGTCGCATACTGGCCCCAACCATCGTGATAGATCAGATCGTCCAACGGCAGCCGCCGCGCCCAGCCTTTGGCCTGCAATTCAGGTTCTGAATACAGCTCATCGACATGGCCAAGGCAAAGCCATGCAACCGGGCTGACATGCTCTGGCAGACCCAGAATATCGCGCAGGTCTTCGCGGTGAAAAATGCTGACCCAGCCAACGCCAATACCTTCGGCCCGTGCCGCCAGCCAAAGGTTCTGCACGGCGCAGACGGTCGAGAACATATCCATCTCGGGCTGGTGCGTGCGGCCCAAGACCACCGGCCCGCCGCGCGTATGATCACAGGTGATGCACAGGTTGACCGGCGCTTGGCAAATGCCCTCCAGCTTCAGCGCGGAATAGAGCGGGCGTTGGGCGCCGGGAAACATCGCGCAGGCCTCGGCATTGGCGCGGGCAAAGGCGGCTTGGGCCTTGGCTTTCACCTGATCTGATCGAATGACGATGAAATTCCACGGCTGCGACAGGCCAACCGACGGCGCGTGATGGGCCGCGGTCAACAGGCGGCGCAGGGTGTCTTCGTCGATCGGGCGGGAGGTGAATTGGCTGCGCACATCACGGCGCGACTGGATGGCGCGGTAGACCGCCTCCCGCTCGGCGGGCGCAAAAGGCCCGGCGGGCAGGAGAGAGCTTTCGGCACTTAGGACGTCAGACATGGTATTCCCCTTGGCGAAAAACGGAACCGCCGCCGGCCTTCGGCAGCCCCGGTTTCGTCTGGCCGGTCTTCTGACTTGGCTTCGCAAGGGGCCACGCCTTCCCAAGCCTTGCGGCCAGTGGCATCTGCGACCCCCTCCACCTTACAGCGTTGGGCACGTTGTGGAGTTGCACCACATTCCCGATTCTCCGCGCTTGCGCGCGGCACCAGACAAAGGCCCGATACCCCAAGGCCGTGCGGCGGGCAACGGGTTTGCCTCGCGCGGCAGCGGTCATTTGACGGCGCGAAGCGCCGATGGCATGTCGGGAAACAGCAGGCCCAGCAGGGCCTCGGTCGTGCGGGGCATGGGGCCTGCCACGGGGCACAGCCCGCGTGCGCGCGCCGTCAACCACAGATCGACCAGCATCGGCGGGCGCAAGCCCGCGCGGGCCAAGAGATCGGCATCGGTCAACAGGGCCTCGGCCGCGCCCTGCGCCAAAACCGTGCCGCCTTGAAACAGCGCCACATCATCGGCCAAGGTCTGCGCCAATTCGATGTCATGGGTGGAAAACACCAGCGTCATGCCGCGCTGGCCCAACTGCCGCAAAACGGCGATCAGCTGATCTGCCCCTTCGCGGTCAAGCCCCGCGGTGGGTTCGTCCAGTAAAAGGATCTCGGGCTCCATCGCCACGGCCCCCGCAATCGCCACCCGCTTTTTCTGCCCGCCCGACAGCATATGCGGAGGGCGCCCCGCCAGATCGGCGATCCCCAAAGCCTCAAGCGCGGACTGCACCCGGGCGCGCACCACCGCCTCGCCCAAGCCTTGATTGAGCGGGCCAAACGACACATCCTCGGCCACGGTCGCGGCAAAGATCTGATCGTCGGCGTCTTGCAACACCAAGGCCACTCGACTGCGCCATTGGATCAGGCCACGGCGGGAATACGCGCCGGGCTGATCGCCCAGAAAAACCGCCCCTTTTTGCGGGCGCAGCGAGCCGTTCAGGTGCAAAAGCAGGGTTGATTTGCCCGCCCCATTCGGTCCCAGAATGGCCAGTTTGCGCCCTGCCTCTACCTGCAAGGACAGGTTGCACAGCGCCGGAACCTCGCCGGGGTAGGCATAGTGCAGATCGTTGGCCGACAGGACTGCGGTCACCACATCACCACCATTGCCACAGCAGCCAACAGCACCGCCGCCTGCACCGTCAGAACCAGCGCCAACATGCGTCCACAGGCCGGAACATGGGGTGACAAGACCCGCATCTCGCCCTGCCAGCCGCGCGCGGCCAGCCCGGTTTCCATCCGCCGCGCCCGCGCCAAGGCGCGCGGCAACAGATTGGCAATCACCCGCGCGGTCGAGCGCAGCCAACGCCGACGGCTGGAATGGCCAAGCCGCGCCCGTTGCGCCGCCGTCATCGCCGCCGCCTCATCCGCGATCAGAAAGACAAACCGATAGGTCAAAAGCGCCAGTTCCACCAACTCAGCCGGGACCGCCAAACGCCGCAGCCCGCCGAAAAGATCCGCCATCGGCGTGGTCATGACCAGAAACATCAAACAGAAGGT
>Ga0255092_1000865_pt1 | contig 10509 bp, 8 predicted proteins | sample Colum_Yuk_RepC_8_2_FD_188454 | JGI IMG/M metagenome (GOLD analysis project Ga0255092, IMG submission 188454) | Freshwater microbial communities from Columbia River, Oregon, United States - Colum_Yuk_RepC_8d | ecosystem: Environmental > Aquatic > Freshwater > River | place: USA: Oregon | collected...
GAAGTATCTCGGCTTCATCAGCGAGAAACCGCCGAGCGAGCAGGTCATCGCCCGCGAGCAACTCAGCCAGATGGTTCACTACGCCGAATGCTCCGGCTGCCGGCGAGCGGAGCTGTTGGCTTACTTTGGGGAGGTTTTCGGCGAAGAAGAAGCCGCTACGGAGCCGCCCAACTGCGGCGCGTGCGACAACTGCCTCACGCCACGCGCGACCTTCGACGGCACGGTCGCTGCGCAAAAGTTCATGTCGTGCGTGTTCCGCGTCCGGCAGGCAGGCAGCTTCGGTGTCGGGCTAAACCACATTGTCGAGGTGCTCACGGGGGCCAAATCCGAGCGCGTGCTCAAGTGGGGCCACAACCAACTGACCACCTATGGAATTGGGAACGAGCACACGCGGAGCGAGTGGGCCGCCATCGGCCGCGAACTCATCCGCCTCGGACATCTGCGCCAGACCACGGACAAGTTCCCGGTCATCGAACTGACTGACGCCGGCATGTCCGCGCTGAAGGCCCGCACCAAAATCACGCTCACCAAACCTGTCGCTGCGCCGGAGAAGCAGGTCAGCCACGTCGGCGAAATCACCTGCGACGAGCTGCTCTTCGAGAAGCTCCGCCGCCTGCGCAAAGAGCTGGCCGACGCCCGCGCCGTGCCCAGCTACATCATCTTCTCCGACGTGGCGCTGCGGCAAATGGCCCGGCTCTACCCGCAGACCGAGGCCGACTTCAGCCGCATCAGCGGCGTGGGCGCGAGCAAGCTCCGCGAGTTCGGCACGCAGTTTCTGGAGGAAATCGCCGCTCACCTCCGCGCGAACCCAAAGCAAATCTTCGCCGACACTTCCTTCACGCAGAAGCCCGCCGCCCCACAGCGCAGCAAGCTCACCGAAACCGTCGTCGCCACGCTGCATTACTGGCGCGGCGGGCGGACCGTCGAGGAAATCGCCCGCCTGCGCGACGTGAAGCCCACGACCATCTACGGCCACCTCGCCGACGCGGTGGAGTCCGGAGAGAAGTTCGACCTGAACACCGTGATGACCGCCGACCAGCAGACGCGCGCGGCGAAGGCGTTTTACCAGTGCGGCTGGGGTAACATCACCGGAGTGAAGGAATCACTGCCGGACATTGACTACGGCCCGCTCCGCCTCTTCCGCGCGGTGAAGAACCGTGAGGGGCGACAAGGTTAGCTATTTATCCTCTTGCCGGCTGCGATGCTCTGGGCTGAGGCGGTCTCGGTTCAAAGCGGGGGAGCAATGCAGACAACGAGGCCATCGCCCAAAAGAAGGAAAGGCTCCAAGTCCAAGAGCGGTAAACACACGCCTCGGCTGGATTGACTGGATTCACGTAACACGTCAGCCGGGTTCCCACGCTCAACAGTCGTGGAGCACAGCAGCCCCCCGTGGGATAAATACTTTCGGATGAGTAAGCACGTCCTTTCCACTCATAGGCGTAACGCCACCAATGGCGCTGCCCGCCACCCTTTCCAAGCTGCAAGTAGGTGCCAGCGGCTCTGATTTCTGCGGGCGTCTCAACCCAGTTCCGCGCCCGGAAGAGGTGCCATGTTTCTCGAACAGCGATACCTCCAAAAACCACGACTCCGAGCACAGCCAGCAGAAGATAGCTGGCCGAAACTTTGGCGCGGGCGTTCATAGATTGGTAAACATTATGTCCTTGAGATGTTCAAAGTCAGGCGCGGATTGCCATTGATGGACTGGAAACACAAATGGCCTTCGTTGACAACGAACACTGCTGCGACCGACACTCGCGCCATGCTCCGCCGCACTTTGCTTCGCTTCGCGTTCTGCTTGGCGCTCGCCAGTCTTGTCGCCTGCACGCACACCGCGACCGCTGCCAACTCGACCCGCCTCGTCGGCGTGGCGGAGGTGGACCTCACGCCGGATTATCCGGTGCGCCTCAACGGCTATGGCGGACGCCGCTTGGAATCCGAAGGCATCGAGCAGCGCATCCGCGCGAAGGCCCTCGCCATCGGCGGCGACACGGAAGGGCCGTTCATCCTCATCACCGTGGACAACTGCGGCGTGCCCGAATGGATTCGCACAGAGGTCATCAAGCGCCTCGCTTCGCGGCGCGTCACCAGCGAGCGCTTCGCCCTCTGCTCCAGCCATACGCATTCCGCGCCAATGCTGAACGGCGTGCTGCCCACCATCTTCGGCATTCCCATTCCGCCGGAGCACCAGCGGAACATTGACCGCTACACGAAGGAGTTCACCGACAAGCTGGAGCAACTTTCCCTCGCCGCGCTCGCCGACCGGAAGCCCGGGCACCTTGCGTGGACCAAGGGCAAAGTCACGTTCGCCAAGAACCGTCGCAAGCCCACACCCACCGGCTTCCAAAACGCCGAGAACCCCGCCGGCCCCGTGGACCACGAGCTGCCGCTGCTGCGCGTGACCGCACCGGACGGAAAGCTCCGTGCCGTGCTGGCGAGCTACGCGTGCCATTGCACCACCAGCGGCTTCAACAAGATGCACGCCGACTGGGCTGGCTGCGCGCAGTTCGCCATCGAGAAGGCGCACCCCGGCGTCATCGCGCTCACGGCCATCGGCTGCGGCGCGGACCAGAATCCCTACCCGCGCGGCACCTATGAACTGGCCGAGAAACACGGGCAGGAACTCGCCACCGAAGTTTCGCGGCTGTTGAAGGAAGCCAAGTTCAACCCGCTCGACGGGCCGCTCGCTGGTGTCACCAAACGCATCGAGCTGCCGTTTGACAAACTGCCCACGCGCGCCGAGTGGGAAGTCGCCGCGAAGAAACCCGGTGCCGAAGGTCTGCGGGCGCAGTTCGCCCTCGCGAAGCTGGACAAGGGCGAAAAGATTCCCGCGACGCTCCCGTATCTCGTGCAGGTCTGGAGCTTCGGGCGCGACCTCGCGATGGTCTTCCTGCCGGGCGAAGTCGTCGTGGACTACAGCCTGCGCATCAAGCGTGAGTTCGACGGCCAGCGCGTCTGGGTGAACGCCTACGCGAACGACGCGCCGTGCTACATCCCCTCGCGCCGCGTGTGGGATGAAGGCGGTTACGAGGCGGCCGGCGCGATGGTCTATTACAACCGCCCCAGCCGCTTCGACGGCACGCAGGAGACGCGCATTTTCGAGGCTGTGCAGGCGTTGATGCCGAAGGCGTTTACGCGCTGAGAGCGTCGCGCGAAGGCCGCGAAGAAAGCGAAGCAAGCCTGTTGTGTTTTGGAGGATGCTTGCAGACTGTCTGCGACGGGTTTTTTCCTTCGCCACCTTCGCGGCCTTCGCGCGAAACAAACATGCTGGCTTGTGCCACCGACCATTGGCAGGCTCTCGGAACGTTCACTATGAAGACTTGCCGCACCGCTGCTTCCGTTCTTCTCCTTGGCTTGCTGTGTCTTTCGTCCCACGCCGCTGAACTTGCGGTTCCCGACAACGTCACCTTCGAGCGCGACATCACCTATGCCGAAGCAGGCGGCGCACGCGTGCAACTGAACCTCGCGCGGCCCAAGAACGCGAGCGGCCCGCTGCCCGCCGTGCTGTGCATCCACGGCGGCGGTTTCCGCGCCGGCAGCCGCGAAGGCTACAACAAACTTTGTCTCACGCTGGCGCAGCGCGGCTTCGTGGCCGCGACCATCAGCTACCGGCTCGCACCGACCCATCAATTTCCGGCGGCGGTTCACGACACCAAGGCCGCCGTGCGCTGGCTGCGCGCGAACGCAGCGAAGCTCGGCATTGACCCCGCACGCATTGGCGTGACCGGCGGCTCGGCGGGCGGGCATCTCGCGCAGTTCCTTGGCGTGACGGCGGGCGTGAAGGACTTCGAGGGCGCGGACAATCCCGGCTTCTCCAGCGCCGTGACCTGCGTGGTGAACGTCTATGGCCCGAGCGACTTCACCAAGTCCTACGGCAAGAGCGTGGACGCACACGTCGTGCTGCCCATGTGGCTCGGCGGCGATGTGGAGACCGCGCGCGCGAAGCACATCCAGTCCAGCCCGTTGAATTGGGTCACGCCCAACGCCGCCCCCACGCTCATCATCCACGGCACCGAGGACAAATATGTCGCCTACGAGCAGGCCATCTGGATGCGCGACCGGCTCACAGCCTGCGGCGTGCCGGTGGAACTGCTGACGCTGGAAGGTGCCGGCCACGGCTTCAAAGGCGCGGACGCGGAGAAGGCCGAGGCGGCCCTCATCGCCTACTTCGATCAGCGACTGAAGAAGTAGCTGCAGACGGAGCGCAGCTCTCCGACGCCTCCGCCAACCCGTGTCCGGCGGGATTTACTCGTTGACGCACTTGCCTTCGCCACTACCATCCGCCCCCTGTTGGTATCTGACCTCATCCTGGACACGAACCTTAACAAACACGAACTATGGCAGTGAAAGTTGCAATCAACGGATTCGGCCGCATCGGCCGCCTGGTCTTCCGCGCAATGGTCGAGCAGGGGCTCGTCGGCAAGGAAGTCGAAGTCGTCGCGGTCGGTGACATTGTCCCGGCGGACAACCTCGCCTACCTGCTCAAGTATGATTCCACCCAGGGCCGCTTCAGCGGCACGGTCGGATCCAAGAAGTCCGCCGCCGACAAGGTCGAGGACGATATTCTCATCGTGAACGGCGCGGAAATCCGCGTCGTTTCCGCGAAATCCCCCGCCGAGCTGCCTTGGAAGGCCTTGGGCGTGGACATCGTCATCGAGTCCACCGGTCTCTTCACCGAGGCCGAGAAGGCCAAGGGCCACCTCGTCGCCGGGGCGAAGAAGGTCATCATCTCCGCCCCCGCCAAGGGCGAGGACATCACCATCGTGATGGGCGTGAACCACGAGAAATACAATGCCGCCGCGCACAACATCATCTCCAACGCGAGCTGCACCACGAACTGCCTCGCGCCGGTCGTCCACGTCCTGCTCAAGGAAGGCATCGGCATTGAGGAAGGCCTGATGACCACCGTTCACGCCTACACCGCCACGCAGAAGACCGTGGACGGTCCGTCCAAGAAGGACTGGAAGGGCGGCCGCACGGCGGCGCAGAACGTCATTCCCAGCACCACCGGCGCGGCGAAGGCCACGGCCTTGGTCTGCCCCGAGGTGAAGGGCAAGCTCACCGGCGTCGCGTTCCGCGTCCCGGTGCCAACCGTCTCCGTCGTGGACCTGACCTTCCGCTCGGTGAAGGAGACTTCGCTCAAGGAAATCAACGCCCTGATGCAGAAGGCCAGCCAGACCTACCTCAAGGGGATCCTCGACTACACCGCCGACGAGGTGGTTTCGACCGACTTCATCCACGACAAGCACAGCTCGATCTACGACTCGACCTCGGGCGTGGAACTCAACAGCCGCTTCTTCAAGCTCGTGAGCTGGTATGACAACGAGTGGGGCTACAGCAACCGCGTCGGCGACCTGGTGAAATACATCATCGGCAAGGGCCTGTAAGCCACGCGGCTCAACGCGAATTCAACGAACGGCGTTCCGGCAACGGGACGCCGTTTTGCTTGTGGAGACGGGCTACACTTCAGCCCGTTCAGCCAGCACGTAGCACCGCCGCCAGGTTCACCCTTCCCAGCTCTTTCCATCCCACTTTAGCACGCGCTCGATCATCGCCACGGCACCGTCCGTGAAGACTTGGAAGAGCGCCTCGCCTTTGTCGGCGGTGGCGTGGCGCGGATCGCCGATATGGCCGGGCTCACTGCGGTCGCCCATGATCCAGCCGCGTGAGGCCGGCTCGAAGGGGTTTCCAAACTCGACTGGCTCCACTTTCTTCAGATCGCCAACGAGGTGCGGCGCAAGGCGCAGGACCATGCTGGTCTCCCATTCGCAGGCATGGCCCATGCGGGTTTGTTTGATGTCGGGGTGCGCAGTGGTCGGGGACTTGAGAGCGAGGTTCCAATAGGTGGCAAAAAGCAGGAGCAGGTCGCGGCGGGCGCGGTATTTCTGCCGGAGTTCGAAGACGACCTGCTTGCCGGGCACGTCATTGCCGCCGTGGCCGTTGAGCATCACGAGGCGGCGGAAACCGTGCGCGATGAAATTTTCAAACTGGCTGGTGAGCAGGTCCAGATACACCCGCGGCGCGGCGGACATGGTGCCGGGAAAATCGAGGTGGTGGTCAGAGTTGCCGAGCCACTGAAGTGGCGCGATGAGCACGCGCTGGCCGAGCCGGGCCTCGATGCGACGGACGATTTCACCACAGAGCAGGCTGTCGGTGAATACAGGCATGTGCCGGCCGTGCTGTTCCAGCGCGGCGACGGGGAAGATGACGGGCGTGTCGCGGTCAAGAGCGGCGACTTCGGACCACTTGAGATCGGTGAGTTGCATGTGTGAGTGGAAGGCTAGGGAGATGAATGCTGAAAAACAAGCGGACGCGTGTTCGCGTCAGCAGTCTTCGGCTGCGGCGATCCTCCGCCGCTTGTAACGCGCCACCAAAGCGCCAGAGGGAGGGCGCAGTCCAAGACTTGGCGGAACTGATTGGCCATCTACGGACTCGATGGCTGGAACTCATCGCGATACCGCGCCCGGCGCGCGACAACCGTCTGGATGTAGCGCCGCGTGCCGGGGAAGGTCATCTGCGCGAGGAACTGCTGGCTGTTCGTGGCCGCCGCACCCTGGTTCCAGCGCAGGACGTGGCCTCGGCCAGCATTGTAGTCGGCCAGCGCGTAAGGCACGGGATCATCGGTGTGCGGGTAGCGGCGGAGAAGCTTGGCCAGATACCACGCGCCCGCCAGGGTGTTCGATCCAGGGTCGAGGATGTGCTCGTGCTGAAAACCAACGATGTGCTCGGCCTCGGCCCATTCGCGCGCAGCGGGCTCGCGGATTTGCATGAGGCCGATCTCGCCCGCCTTGCCGCGCGCCTCCGGATCAAACCAGCTCTCGCGCCAGACAACGGCTTTCACCAGCGCTCCGTCCACTGCATAACGTGCAGCGGCGGCGCGGATGACCGCGTCCTGACTGTGCTCCCGCTGCCAGCGGTAATAGAGCCAGCCGCCGATGGCATCCACGACAAGGACAAGCGCGACGAGGGGGAGCCACTTGCGCCTTGGGGTGCCGCGGGTTCGTTCATCGCTCGCCATGCGAGGTATTCACAGTGGCTCGTCCCTAGAGCGAGAGAGAGTTTTGAAGGGGAAGGTGATTGAACACCAAGAACACCAAAAATTGGCGGCCCTATTTCTTTTAGTGATCATGGTGACGACGAGGGCAGGTCTGTTTAGTCGTCTTTCTTCAGTATCCAAAAGGACATCCGGCCATGACCGGCAACTACCGTGACCGGGTGGGGCTTGTTACACCAAAGCACCTTGCCACGAACGGTCCGCTGGACCATGGCATCAGCCCACCTCCATTGGAAGGTATGTGGGTGAGCGACATAGAGAAAACGCCCTGGCTCAAACCAGCGGCCGATTCGCCACTTCAGCTCGCCCAAGGCCGAGAGCGTGTTGACCCCAAACACGAGGAGTCCACCAGGTTTGAGAACGCGATTCATTTCCTCTAAAATCTTCTCAGGTGTCTGCGCATGGTCCACGACATTGATGCTGGCGACCAAGTCATAGACGGCCGAGTCGAATGGCAATCGTTCTCCTTGTCCAACCACATAAGTCATGCGTGCCCGAATTTCTTGCAGGTAACACCGCAACGCCGGGTCATTAGGCTGGAGTTCGAGTCGAGGCAGAGGATCCAAGCCATCCATTTGGTCAATACGATCGGCGAAATGGGCAGCCAAAAAGCCTAGACTGAAGCAACCGACACCCACCTCAAGCGCTCGCGCAAACCGCCTCTCCCCCGTCAGTCGCCGCAAGGGACGGGAAACTCCAGAGTGCTCAGCTAACTCGTGGAGAATGCGTGTAACATCACAGGAATGCTTGGTCCAGCTTTCCAACTCCACCCGCTGGGCATCTTCAGATTCTTGCGTGGGAGCACTCATGTTCGATCTGCGCTCTGTTCCATTGTGCATACGGCTGCAAACCGTCCTGAGTCACCGTGGACCTTGCGCCGCAAGGTAAACGCATACGAACGGCGCGTGCAATCCTGCTCACCGGTCGCGGAAAGCTTACCGCTCAAGCACGCCTCCGGGCGAACCACGCGCCATCCACGCCGTAGCGCGCGCGGCGGCACGGATGACCGCGTCCTGACTGTGCTCTCGCTGCCAGCGGTAATAGAGCCAGCCGCCGATGGCATCCCCGACAAGGACAAGCGCGACGAGGGGGAGCCACTTGCGCCTTGGAGTGCCGCGGTTTCGTTCATCGCTCGCCATGCGCGGGAATGGTAGCGGCCCTGCGGCGAAGCGGGAGCAAGAATCGTCGGTTACGCCAGCAACTCGCCAATCGCTTTGCCCGGGCGCACAAACTGCGGACGGCCGCCGCTGTCCATGACCAATTGTTCCTCTGGCACGCCGAGCAGGTGATAGACGGTGGCGATCAGGTCGCGCGGGGCGACGGGGCTTTCCGCCGGGAAGCCCGCCTGCTTGTCGCTTTTGCCGTAGGCGAAGCCGCCCTTCACGCCCGCACCCGCCAGCACGCTCGTGAAGCACCCACCCCAATGGTCGCGCCCGTCCTTGCCCGCGCCGGCGTCGCTGCTGCGCTGGCCCACGCGCGGCGTGCGGCCAAACTCACCGGTCCAGATGACTAGGGTGTCCTCCAGCATGCCGCGCTCCTGCAAATCGTCGAGCAGCGCGGTGAAGGCGAGGTCCGTCACGGGCATCAGGCGCGTCTTGAGGTCCACGAAGTTCCGGCTGTGCGTGTCCCAATACACGCTCACGTTCTTGATGCCGTCGTTCGGCCAGAAGACCGTCACCAACGGCACGCCGCGCTCGACGAGCCGGCGCGCCTGTAAGACCGACTGCCCGTGCGGGTTCAGGCCGTAGCGTTCGCGGACCTTCAGCGGCTCTTCGTTCAAGTTGAACGCCCCGCGCTGCGTCGCGGCGGAGGTGAGCAGCTCGAACGCACGACGATGGTTCAAATCCTGCGCCGCGAAGTTCGGACTGAAGCCATCGAGCCGACGGTCAAGCTGGGCAAGCAGTTCGCGGCGGCGGTCCAGTCGCTCGACGGAAATCTCCGGGTGCAAGGTCGTCTCCGCCACGCGGTAGTCCGGCTGGCTGGGGTCGGCGTCAATCGTGAGCGGGTCATGCAGCGGGCCGAGCCAGCCGGCGAACTGCCCCTGGCTTTCCTCGACGAAACGCGGCACATCTCCGGGCAGCTTGGGCCGCATCGAGACAAACGGCGGCAGCGCGCCCTGACCGCGTCCAAGGTTCGAGAGCACGGAACCGAAGTGCGGCCACTGCGCGCGCTTGTCGGTGGTGCGCGGCGGCGGCTCGCCGGTGAGCAGGTAGTGCGTCGCGGTGGTGTGGTCGCCGTTGTCGTGCGTCATCGAGCGCACGAGGCAGAGGCGGTCCATGCGTTGCGCGAGGCGGGGAAAATGCTCGCAGATGCGCAGACCGGGGACGTTGGTGGAAATCTCGTTGAACTCCCCGCGCACCTCGCGCGGCGCGTCGGGCTTCATGTCCCAAGTATCCTGATGCGCGGGCCCGCCCCACATAAAGAGCAGGATGCAGCGCTTGGCCCGCCCGAAACTCCGCGCCGACACCGCTTGCGCGCTGGCCCGCCCGCGCAGCACATCCGCGAAGGAAAGCCCGAACAAGCCCAGCGCCCCGGCGCGCACCAGCTCACGACGCGTCATGCGCCAAGGCTGGACGAGTTTGGGAGCTGAGGCGGGCACGGTGGTTTCGACGCCTGCGGAGGCGGAGTAATCAGTAATCAGTGGGTTGCGCGAAGCAACGTCAGCCCGACTGAACACTGAAAACTGATTACTGAATACTTCTTCGCCGCTCACTTCGCCAGATGGCATGCGGCGAAATGCCCCGGCGACACTTCACGCAACGTCGGCACCTCGGTCTTGCACCGCGCCTCGGCCACGGGGCAGCGCGGGTGGAAGGGGCAGCCGCTGGGCGGGTTGATGGGCGAAGGCACGTCGCCGGGCAAGACGATGCGCTGGCGCTTCGAGTCTGGGTCCACGACCGGCACGGCGGAGAGCAACGCCTGCGTGTAGGGATGCTTCGGCGCGTTGATGAGCGTCTTGGACGCGGCGGTCTCGACGACCTTGCCGAGATACATCACCACCACGCGATGGCTGATGTGCTCCACCACCGCGAGGTCGTGCGCGATGAAGAGATAGGCCAACCCGTGCTCGCGCTGGAGGTCTTGCAGGAGGTTGATGATTTGCGCCTGCACGGACACGTCGAGCGCGCTGACGGGCTCGTCGCAGACGATCAACTTCGGCTCCACCGCCAGCGCGCGGGCGATGCCGATGCGCTGCCGCTGACCGCCGCTGAACTCATGCGGATAACGCTGCGCGTGCTGCGGGTTCAAGCCCACGTCCTTGAGTAATTGCCCGATGCGCGCCTCGCGCGCCTGATCGTCCGCGACGAGGTGGTGGATGTCCAGCGCCTCGCCGATGATCTGGCCGACGGTCATGCGCGGGTTCAGCGAGCCGACGGGGTCCTGGAAAATCATCTGGAACCGCCGCCGCCGCTCGCGCAAGGCCGCGCCCTCCAGCGTGGTGATGTCCTCGCCCTCGA
>Ga0255092_1000869_pt1 | contig 10484 bp, 10 predicted proteins | sample Colum_Yuk_RepC_8_2_FD_188454 | JGI IMG/M metagenome (GOLD analysis project Ga0255092, IMG submission 188454) | Freshwater microbial communities from Columbia River, Oregon, United States - Colum_Yuk_RepC_8d | ecosystem: Environmental > Aquatic > Freshwater > River | place: USA: Oregon...
CAACATCAGATACTGCGCCCTACATGCTGATGACTCCAGCAAACTTCAATGGAACCGTTTATCTATATTCACATGGATATCGTCCAAACGTTCCAGTCCCTGCCGGAATTCCTGGATATGGTGGCTACACAGTTACTAATACTCCAGAGCCAGCACCTGGTGGAAATGCCCAAATTATTGGGACACTTCTTGCTAAGGGATATGCGGTTATGGGATCTGGCTTTGCCCGTCAAGGCTGGAATGCAGATTCAGCAATTAAGACCAATGTTGAGTTAATTGGTGTTTTCAAGAAGCAATATCCAAAGACAACAAAGGTTGTTGCTTGGGGTAATTCACTTGGAGGCTTTATTACTCAAGCACTAGCTGAAAAGTATCCAGATTTAATTAGCGCAGCAGCGCCACTTTGTATGGCAAGTGATCTCACACCACTTATGACATTTGCTGGAGATGCACTTTGGGGAATCAAGACTTTCTTTGATCCAACAATCAAGGGTGGTAATTATTCAGCTGGAACTGCCGGATATGCCGAAGCAATGGGAGATCTAGTTAAGGTCTTTACAGTTATTGGCGCAATGCAAGCTGCAATTGCAGCAAATCCGACTGCGCCAGCATGGCCAGCAACATCAAAGGTTCCAGATGCACTAAAAGCCGTTCCTTCCAGAAGTGCTTTAGTTCTAGTCGCCTTGATGTCTGGTATGCCAATGCAATCGGCACACTTTGATTCAACATCAGCGCCAGCAGGCCTACCAGCCTCAAACGCTCTCTCATTCCAGTTGGCTATCAATCCAGCTCTTGCTTCTCTAGAAAACCTTGCAAATGCTGCAGCTCTTGGCGTACTTGCAACTCATGATGTTGAGCAACAAGCAGGTGGAGCAATATTTGATAACACTGCAACTGATTACTCTGCTCGTGTCTCTGCTGAACGATTTATCTGGAGCTCAGCTCTAAGTGGTGAGGCAGGAGTAAATGCGCTTCTTGGATATCTCGCCGCAGTTCCAAGAGTTAAGGGAAATCCTGCTGCTATTGCAAAGTTGGCTACGCTAACTACGCATACTGGCAAAGTTGAAGTCCCAACAATTCTCTTCACCGGAACTGCTGATCCAGTAACGACTCCTGGGAATCAGCAAGCTACGATTGATAAATATGCTGCATATTCTGCTGAAAAGTGGGCAGCTGCAAAGAAAGTTGGAGATCGCAAGCGTCCAGCTAATAATCAATTGACCCTTTGGAACTTCCCACCAGAGAAGTACTCCAAGTTCACTGCTGCAGGTTCACCAGATACAACGGTTGCCGCAGCGACAGGAACTAACCACTGTAACTTCACTGTTTCTCAGTACTTAGCTATTGCAGATCTTCTTGCATATGCTGCTGAAAATGGTAAGAACATGTCAGGTGGTGCGCTCTATACCAAGCTTCGTAAGGCAGGAAATATGACTTACGATCGCGGTTATAACGCTCCTAAGTTGAAGTATTACGGAGAATAAACTTCTGTAATCCATCGAGAAGGAAGTAAAGAGAGGGCCTGGGAAACCAGGCCCTCTCTTGCTTTTATAGGTATATATTCACCATATATTCAGGTAAATGCCTTGGTTAAGCCAGATCTTCGCCCTACTCTTACGCCCATGATAAGCCTGGCAGAGCGAAGAAGGATTGCTAGATTAGTTCATCGCTTTGGCTTCGGTCCAAGGCCTGGTGAATTCTCAAATCTTTTAGCTGGTGGTTTTAATCAGGCGGCAGAGAAATACTTAAGCGTTGCCAGCCAAGATGCTTTTGCCGATAGTCAAGACGAGCCAGCAGTTCGTGATCAAGGAAAGCGTCCAGCTCCAAATAGCCCTGATGTTGTCTCTTATGCAACCGAAAAAAGAGCGCAGTTAACTTCACTCTCTTTCTGGTGGCTAGATCGAATGGTTTTATCAGAGCATTCATTGCGGGAGAGAATGACTTGGTTTTGGCATGGACATTGGGCCACCTCTTATCAAAAAGTTGATGACGCTCTACCTATGTATCTGCAGAATCAGAGCTTGCGAAGAAATGCCTTAGGAAACTTTGCTCAGATGTCTAGAGAGATGGTTAATGATGCTGCCTTAATCTTCTGGCTAGATGGACAGACAAATACCGTGAAAGCTCCAAATGAAAATCTATCAAGAGAGTTAATGGAGCTTTTTACTCTTGGAGTCAATCGATATAGCGAAGATGATGTAAAAGAAACTGCTAAAGCTTTAACAGGATATAAAGTTGATAAGTCAAGTGGACAGGTCAATTACTATCCTAAGCAACACTTCACAGGTTCAATAAAGGTTTTAGGTACGCAAGGCTCATTTGACGCTAGCTCTTTAAGTGATTTTCTAGTGGCTAGAAATGACTCTGCGCTCTTTATTACTGAGCGAATTTGGTATCGCTTTATTTCAAGTATGAATCCACTTACCGATACAAGCCTTACCGCAAGCTTTGCCTCACGAGATATTGCAGCATTGGTAAAGGCAATTGGCAAACATTCAGCTCTTGATAATCCAGAGAACTCAATGGTGAAGAGTCCGATTGATTGGTTTATCTCTGCCTCTAGAGCTTTATCAATTACCCCATCAAAATTCTCTAATCCCAACAACATTCGCAACTACCTAAACTTGCTTGGCCAGCTTCCATTCTTTCCGCCAAATGTCGGGGGATGGCCAGCTGATCAAGCTTGGCTCTCAACCTCATCTGCGCAGTATCGAATTCAATTTGCTACTCAATTAGTAAAAGAGGCAGATCTCTCGCCAATTTCTTCACTTGCTCCAAAGGCAAGAATTGACGGCCTTGCTGATTGGCTGGGAGTTGTGGAGTGGAGTTCTAGAACGAAAATGGCGCTAACCGGCGCCATTAATGATCCGGCGCGCTTAGCTCTTTTAGCGCTCTGTTCACCTGAATATGTTGTTAGCGCATAGGAGTGGGCCATGGACACAATAACTCGTAGACAATTTCTCAAAGCAACAGGGGCTGGAGCACTTGGCGCTGCCGCTATGAGTCTTTCCATTGAGGAGATTGCAAATGCAGCTATTACAAGACCGCTGCCGCTTGGAACTCCAATACTTGTTGTCGTCACTCTCTATGGCGGAAATGATGGTCTAAATACCGTTGTTCCAGTTAATGATCCAATTTATCAATCACTTCGCCCAGGGATTGCATATAAACCTGAGGATGTTCTCCCACTTGGTGAGAATCTATATCTCAATGGATCAATGAGCGGGATGCACTCACTTTGGAATAAGAATCAAGTAGCGATTGTGCGCGGAGTTGGATATCCGAACTCTGATCGCTCTCACTTTTCTTCAATGGCAATCTGGCAATCAGCAATTATAGGAGCTGCTAAAACCGGATGGCTAGGAAGATGGGTTGAGAGCCAGCCGGAAGATCCATTTCTTGCAATTAGCCTTGGATCAATTCTTCCACCGCTTTTGGCAGGAAGTAAGAGATCAGGATCTGTTCTTCCACTTGGCGGCTTAAAGGTTCCTAACGGATCACTTGCTAGCGATTGCATAAAGCTTGCCATTGAAAGTCGTAGCGATAATCTGCTTCAGGCAATGGCAGCAAAAACAATGCGAAATCTTTTTACAGTCTCTGCAGATATCACGCCAATTCTTAGATCTCCTGCTCCAGCAGCGCCAGATCTACCAACAGCGATAGGTGGAAATGCTGGTGGTGATACCAATTTAAGTCAGCAATTAGATATCGTGGCAAAACTTGTGGCAGCAGGAGCTCCAACTAGAGTCTGGTCGGTTTCCCTTGGTGGTTTTGATACTCATGCTGATGAAAAGGGATCTCAGGCAATTCTTCTTGGAGTTGTAAGCCAAGGAATTTCTAAATTTATGTCACAGATGCGAGCAACAAATAGAGCGAAAGATGTTGTGGTTCTCGTTTATAGCGAATTTGGTAGAAGAGTTCGTGGCAATGCCTCAGATGGAACAGATCATGGCACCTCAGGTCCAGTATTTCTTCTAGGCGAGAGGGTTAAAGGTGGTTTCTATGGCGAGCAACCATCGCTCAATAACTTGAAAGATGATGACTTAGCTGTCACTACTGATTTTAGAGATATCTATGCAAGCGTATTGGAGAAAGTTCTTTCAACCCCTGCCGAGAAGATACTTGGCAATTGGAAGGGTCGCACTCCGCTCTTTAACTAGTCGGTAATATGACTAGGTGTTAATTCAATCGCCAGAGCAGATGCGAGATTTTGGTATCTCGCTATCTAAGCAATTAAGAGCTGGTGATGTAATTGTTCTCAAAGGTGATCTTGGAGCAGGAAAGACAGCTCTAGCATCAGGAATTGGTATCGGGCTTGGCATAGAGGGAGTTAGCTCGCCTACCTTTATTATTTCAAGGGTTCATAAAGCAAAGGTGCCCTTAATTCACATCGATGCCTATCGCCTACTTTTAAGCGATGCTAAAGGTTTTGAATTTGATGATCTAGATATTGCTACCTCTAAAGATCACGCAATAACTGTTATTGAATGGGGCGATAACCTGGTTAATCGTCTTAGTGATGAGTATTTAGTAATTGATATCGCTTTTGGCGTAGGTGAAAATGAAAGAGCGCTGAGCGCTACTGGTATTGGTCCAAGATGGGCTGGATTTAGCCTATGAACTACCTAGTTATTGATACTGCAACAGATCGCAGCTCGCTAGCGCTATTTAGTAACAATGATCTGATCTATTCAGGTTTTCATGATGGCGCAACAGAGCATGCAGAGGCGCTGCCTAAGCTACTTAAAGAGGGCCTAGCTGTGGAGAGCCAAGTTGATCAAGTAGTTGTTGGAATGGGGCCAGGGCCATATACCGGGCTTAGAGTTGGAATTATTTTTGCTATGAGCTTTGCAAACGCTAGGCAGATTCCTTGGATTGGGGTCTGCTCACTTGATGGAATTGATATTGATTGTGATTCATACCTAGTAGCAACTGATGCCCGACGAAAAGAGATTTATTGGGCGAGATATCAAGATGGTATTCGAACCCAGGGGCCATCAGTCTGCGCGCCAGATGAGATAAAAGATATCGATATCAAGAAGTTTGGATTTGGATTTGGCGATGCGCTCTATCCCTCAATGGCTCTTCTTCTTGCTAAATCTAGAAGCGGGGATGTAAGGCAGCCTTTTTATTTAAGACGTCCTGATGCGATAGAAAGTAGCGCAAGATGAAGGCTAACTTTCGCCAGATGATCTCTTTAGATATTCCACTTCTTGTCTCAATGGAGCGTGAGATATATCCAGAGAGCCCTTGGAGCGCTAATCAATTTAAAGAGGAGCTTGCTGGAATGCCAAAGACAAGAGAGTATTTAGTAGCACTCGATGAGATAGAAGTTATTGGTTATGGCGGAGTTGCCCTGCTTGGGGATGTGGCAGATATTCACACCTTAACTATTAAAGAGAGCCATAGAAGGCTCGGTATTGCCTCAAGCATGTTAGAAAAACTTGAATCTTGGGCCATCGAGCGCGGCGCAGAAGCGTTAATGCTTGAAATGAGAGAGGGAAATCAAGCTGCGATGAGCCTCTATCAAAAGGCTGGTTACCAACTGATTTCGCGGCGTGATAATTACTATGCCAAGGGGATTCACGCTCTAATCATGCGAAAAGAGGTGAAGCTTTAGATGAGCGAGCCTTTAGTCCTTGGTATTGAGAGCTCCTGTGATGAGACAGCTATTGGAATTGTTAGAGGAAGAAAGCTTCTAGCAAATGTCATCTCATCAAGTGTTGATGAACATGCAAGATTTGGCGGTGTAGTACCAGAGGTTGCCTCAAGGGCGCACCTAGAGGCGATGCAACCAGCAATTACTCAAGCGTTAAATGAATCTGGAGTAAAGCTAAAAGATCTTGATGGCATAGCAGTTACTGCAGGGCCAGGACTTGTCGGCACTCTTCTTCTTGGTATCTCAACAGCTAATGCGCTCTCACTTGCTCTTGATAAACCACTCTATGGCGTCAATCACCTAGCGGCCCATATCGCAGTTGATTTATTAAGTGATGATAGAAAGATTAGCCCTGCAATTGCTCTGCTAGTTAGCGGGGGACACTCATCGATATTGCAAGTTAATGATTTAACTAAAGATATAAAGCCACTTGGAAGAACACTTGATGATGCAGCTGGTGAGGCATTTGATAAAGTGGCGCGCCTACTTAATTTAGGTTTTCCTGGCGGGCCATTAATTGATAGAGATGCCAAAGATGGCAGAGGTGATGCTATTAATTTTCCTCGCGGCCTTAACCAAGCAAAAGATATGGCAGAGCATCGATTTGATTTCTCCTTCTCTGGTCTTAAGACTGCAGTTTCAAGATATCTAACAGCCAATCCTTCATATAACCGCTCTGATGTCTCTGCCTCTTTTCAAGAAGCAGTTGTTGATGTCTTACTTGATAAGGCGGTTAAGGCCTGCCTATCCAGCGGAATTCAGACTTTGATAATTGCTGGCGGGGTTGGGGCAAACTCTCGCCTTAGAAGCCTGGCAGCTTTGCGATGTGAGCAGGCCGGCCTTGAACTTCGAAGCCCTCCTGCCAATCTCTGCACCGATAATGGGGCGATGGTGGCTGCCCTGGGCTCCCTTGCCATCTCAAACGGGATTGCCCCCTCAAAGCTAGGGATTCAGGTCGCCTCTGAGATCAGCCCCTCGATAGCTATCTGGGCCTAGAGCCCGCGGATTTGAGAACGGGAATAGAGGCCTCTAGGCTTGGCGTTAGCACTCAGCGGGTGAGAGTGATAAAACACCCGAAGTAGGAAAAAACTCGATGAAGAAGGAGCAATAACGATGGCCATTGCCATTAAGCCGCTTGAAGATCGTATCGTTATCAAAATTAACGAAGCTGAAGAGAAGACCGCATCAGGTCTAGTTATTCCAGATACTGCAAAAGAGAAGCCACAAGAGGGCACAGTAGTTGCAGTTGGTCCAGGACGATTTGATGATGGAGTTCGCGTGCCAATGGATATCAAAGTTGGCGATGTAGTTCTCTATAGCAAATACGGTGGAACTGAAATTAAACATGGTGGCGAGGAATATTTAGTTCTCTCAGCCCGTGACATCCTTGCAGTAATCGCGAAGTAATTAAAGAAGAAGAGAAGATAACTAAACATGGGTAAATCACTGCAATTTGATGAAAGCGCTCGTCGCGCTATGGAGCGCGGAGTTAACATCCTTGCCGATACTGTCAAAGTAACGCTAGGACCTAAGGGACGTAACGTAGTTATCGGCAAGTCATTTGGCGCGCCGTTAATTACCAATGATGGGGTAACTATCGCTAAGGAAATTGAACTATCTGATCCTGCTGAAAACATGGGAGCTCAGTTAGTTAAGCAGGTTGCTGAAAAGACCAATGATGTCGCAGGAGATGGCACAACAACTGCCACAGTTCTTGCCCAGGCAATGGTCCGTGAAGGCCTACGAAACCTTGCAGCAGGAGCCCAGCCAATGGGAATCAAAGCTGGAATTGAAGCTGCAGTTGCTGCAGTAGTTGAGAAGTTAAGAGCTAACTCCACCAAGATCTCCGCTAAAGAGCAGATTGCAGATGTTGCAACTATCTCTGCTCAAGATCGCAGTATTGGTGATCTCATCGCTGAGGCGATGGATAAAGTTGGCAAAGATGGCGTAATTACCGTTGAGGAATCTTCAACCACTGGCCTTGAGCTGGAATTTACTGAAGGTATGCAATTTGATAAGGGCTATATCTCGCCATATTTTGTGACCGATCAAGATCGCATGGAGGCAACCCTTGAGGATGCCTATATTTTGATCTCTGCCGGCAAAATCTCAGCTCTAGCTGACCTACTGCCAATTCTTGAGCAGGTTGCAAAGGCCTCAAAGCCGCTATTAATTATTGCTGAAGATGTTGAGGGTGAAGCGCTTTCAACTCTGGTTGTAAACCGCATGCGCGGGGTCTTTACCTCAGCAGCTGTTAAGGCTCCAGGCTTTGGAGATCGTCGCAAAGCGATGTTGCAAGATATTGCAGTACTAACTGGCGGCCAAGTTATCTCAAGTGAAGTTGGTCTAAAGCTAGATCAGATTTCAATTGACATGCTTGGAAAAGCTCGCAGAATTGTTATTACTAAAGATAACACCACCATTGTTGATGGAGCTGGAAATAAGAAGGATGTGGAAGGTCGCATCGCTGAGTTAAGGCGAGAGATTGAAGCAGCTGATTCTGATTGGGATAAAGAGAAGCTTCAGGAGCGCCTTGCAAAGCTCTCTGGCGGCGTCTGTGTTATTAAAGTTGGAGCACATACCGAAGTTGAGTTAAAGGAGAAGAAGCATCGCCTAGAAGATGCAATCTCTGCGACTCGCGCAGCGGTTGAAGAAGGCATTGTGGTTGGTGGCGGAGCAGCTCTAGTTCATGCTGCAACTGTTCTCGATGGCGATCTTGGCCATGAGGGAGATTCAGCAGTTGGTGTTCGCTTAGTTGCTAAAGCCTGCCAAGAGCCACTTCGTTGGATTGCAGAAAATGCAGGACAAGAGGGGTATGTAGTTGTAGCAAAGGTCAGAACGCTAAAGCCAAATGAAGGCTTTAATGCGGCAACTGATGAGTATGGCGATCTAGTTAAAGCTGGAGTTATCGATCCAGTTAAGGTCACTCGCTCAGCTCTTGCCAATGCTGCCTCCATTGCTGCAATGTTTATTACAACTGAAGCCCTTGTCTTTGAAACTCCAGAAGATAAGAAGGATGAAGCATCAGGTCATGGCCATAGCCATGGACCAGGTGGCCATAGTCACTAATTTAAGTAGTAAAGAAAGAGCCCTGATGGAAAACATCAGGGCTCTTTCTCTATAAACTCACGCCCATGGTCAGCGAATCTCTCAATATCTCAACTCATATTTGGGCGATAACCCTTGGCGTCATTTTTCTAGTAACGCTGGGTGATTTGATCTGGGCCTGGTTTCACCGAAACTCTATAACCACTTTAAAAGAGGCGGCAATCTGGACTGGAATATATGTCTCAGCAGCAATCGCCTTTGGAATCTCGCTTCGAAGTTGGGGAGGGCAGACCAAGTCAGCTGAGTTCTTTGCCGGTTGGATAACTGAGTATTCACTCTCAATCGATAATCTCTTTGTATTTCTCATTATTTTATCAAGGTTAAAGATTGAGAAAGAGAAAGAGCAGCTAGTGCTCCTTTTAGGAATTTTGATGGCCCTTGTAATGCGTGGCTTCTTCATCATTATTGGCGCTGCCGTTGTGGAGCGCTTTGTAGCCGTATTCTTCTTCTTCGGAGCTATTTTGATTTGGACTGCATATAAGTTAATTACCGAAGATCCCGAGGAAGATGAGTGGCAAGAAAATCGCGTAATTACCTCACTCAGAAAGCGTGGTTATTCCACATTTACTATCGCTCTTGTTGCGCTAGGAACTACTGATCTCCTCTTTGCACTTGATTCAATCCCAGCAATCTTTGGTCTAACTAGAGATCCTTATATCGTCTTTATGGCCAATGCCTTTGCCCTTATGGGGCTTCGCCAGCTTTATTTCCTCGTTGGAATATTACTAAAGCGTCTAGTTTATCTCTCCAAGGGTTTATCAATTGTTCTTGGCTTTATTGGTATTAAATTAATTATCGAAGCTCTTCATGGAGTTGGTATTGATTACATCTATGGATTTAAGGTGCCCCATATTTCATTAACTGTCTCACTTGGCGTGATTATCTCTGCCTTGGCGGTAACGACAGTTTTCAGCCTTCGGGCGAGTGGGAAGAACGAAAAAGGTAAAGAGTAAGTAGTCGCGCTAGGCGCTATGAGGGTTACTCTGGCGAGAAGCGCGAGAGATGATCTCAAGTCGCTCATCTTCAGTTAATCCGCCCCAGATTCCATATGGCTCTTGTGAGGCAAGGGCGTGTGCTCTACAAGCCGCTAAGACTGGACAAGTTGCACAGACCGCCTTTGCAGCATTCTCTCTAGCGCGACGCCTTGGGCCACGTTCCCCATCTGGATGAAAGAACATCTCAGTTGGAAGTGAGCGGCAGGCGCCTTCAAATTGCCACTGCCAGTTATCGATAACTGGCTTTGGTAGGCGAGAAGTCTCGGACATAACTCGAACTATACAATCGCGCCATAGGTTGTTCAAGTACCTCGGGGTAATTTCTTTGATTTCAGGTCGCAAAAATAGGTGATTAGCACCACTATTGGCCTATGGCCCAGCGCCCCAAAAGTGCCAACCTTAAATCAAGCCTCAATGATGAGGCTCTCACGGTAGCTGCCGTGGCTAGAAGGCTCGGAGTAGCTCCAGCGACCCTTAGAACTTGGGATAGGCGCTATGGCCTTGGCCCATCCAGTCATGTTGAAGGCGAGCACCGTAGATATAACGCTAAAGATCTCGCCCGAATTACCTTGATGCGAAAGCTGATTATCCAAGGATATTCACCCTCTGATGCTGCGCAAGCTGCGCTAAAGAGTAGGACAAACAGTATTGAAAGCTCACCAAATAAAGATGCGGCATATGGGCCAGCAGATTGTGCTAATTTGATTGAATCCATTCTAAGG
>Ga0255092_1000874_pt1 | contig 10423 bp, 7 predicted proteins | sample Colum_Yuk_RepC_8_2_FD_188454 | JGI IMG/M metagenome (GOLD analysis project Ga0255092, IMG submission 188454) | Freshwater microbial communities from Columbia River, Oregon, United States - Colum_Yuk_RepC_8d | ecosystem: Environmental > Aquatic > Freshwater > River | place: USA: Oregon | collected...
GAGCGTTTGTCTCCCTCGCCTGTTCCTGGGCGGCCTTGGTGATGGCACCGCAAGTTCAGCTTGGCAGTCTGGCTCCCGTCCCGATCCCCAACACGAGTGACGTTCACCCCGCCAATCGTCCCGGTTTGGCCGCCCAAGGCGCGGAAGTTTACCGTTCGCTCGGCTGCTATCAGTGCCATACCCGGCAGGTGCGGCAGGACGCGCTCCTCTACGGTGCCCGTCTGGTGGATCGCGGCTCCAACGCCAGCACCATCAACCTCGAACTGCCGGGCAGCGGCCGGACCAATCTGGTCAACTTCAACCTGCTCATTGCTCTCGCCAAAAGCCGCGCGGACCTCGGCATCACGCCGGTGGCCGTGCCAGCCGTCCTGGCGGCGGACACGAACGTGGCCCCGGTCCTCAAGGAGTTTGCCACCGAGCTCAAGTTGCTGAAGCAGTTCGACGACAAGGCGCAGATCGTCCGCTCGACCAGCAAGACGGTTAATGAGCTGGCGGCGGCGCTGCCGGTGGAAGTTTTGGAGCGAACCGGCCCGGATGAGGCGGAGCGCGCGGTGAAATTGCTCAACGATGCCGGGGGCAAGGCGGAACTGGTGATTTACAACCTCGGCCCAGACATCGAGCGCGGTTGGGGTGCCCGTCGCAGTGTGGCGCGCGACTTCGTCAATGATTCGCCGGTGTTGCTCGGCAGCCTGCGCGCAGGTCCCGATTTGGCGTGCCTCGGCAGCCGTGCCCCGGAGAAATTCGCCGCTGCTTGGAAGTTCGCCTCCACCAACCTCGCCTCAGAAATGGAGCAGCGGCTGCTGATTCACCTGTATAACCCTCGTCTGGTGGCTCCCGCCTCGACCTGCCCGTCTGCCAAGTATCTGTTCGCCACCAAGCAGCCCGAGCAGCGGTTCGCCGGTGAGCCGCTTCAGGTGCCTGGCAGCGACAAACCGGTGTATCCCCGGCACGACGCCCGTGCGCTCGTCGCGTATCTGCTCGACCAGCGTCTGGACGTCGGGCTGCCCGAGGCCCCGGTCACCAAGCCTTCCGTGCCTGCCAAGATTGCCGCCGCTCCTGCAAAACCATGAGCAAGAAGAAGCAAAAGCCATCTCCCGCAGCGGTTGCTTCCGGCCCGCAGGCAAAAGCCGCGTCCGCAGCCGATTCGGAGCCCGCTGTGTCCGTCGCCTCGACGAGCAGCGCGTGGCCGTTCGTTGCCTTGGGCGTGCTGCTGTTTGGCTGCTTCCTCTACGTTGAGAACACGGGCGGCGCGTTCCGTGCCGATGTTTTTCAAGGCGATTACAAGACCCCGCCGCGCGCGGCCGCCAAGTCTCCGGAGGAACAACTGCTCGACCGCGGTCGGCAGGTTTATGCCGCGTGTGCCGCGTGCCACCAGCCGAGCGGACTCGGCGCTCCCGGTCAGTTCCCGCCCCTGGCTGGATCGGAATGGGTGCTCCACGAGAATCCGAACCGGGTCATCCGTCTGGTGCTGGATGGCGTGGGTGGCCCGATGACCGTCAAGGGGGCCGCTTACAGCAACGTCATGGTGCCTTGGCGCGATGTGCTGAGCGATGCCGATATCGCCGCCGTGGCCAGCTTCATCCGCAACAACGGCGACTGGGGCAACAAGGCCTCCTTCGTGACCCCCGCGCAGGTCAAGGCCATCCGGGACGAGACCAAGGATCGCTCAGGGCGTCCTTGGACGGCGGATGAGTTGCTGAAGGTTCCCTGAACGGCAGGCTTCCGCTTCGCCGTGGTTCCGTGGTTCCGCTGCGGAACCTCGCTTTTCTCCAACCCGGCCAGATTCAGTCAGCCGCCGCCCGCGCCAGCGCGGCCTCGCACTCGGGGCAGATCCGGGGCTGCACTTCGCCTTGGAGCGTGGGCTCCAGCAGCTTTTCAATCGGCTGCCAGTGGCCCGCGTTGTCACAGTAGCTTTTGCACCCGGGACAGAAGCGCAAGGCTCCCTTCAGCTCGTTGAGCTCACGATGGAGGCTCTGAATGCGCTCCGCCACGCACAGCCGGGCGGACATCTGCTCCCGGTCCAGCGGCTTGCTCAGGAAGTCGTCGGCCCCGGCTGCCATCGCCTCCAGATAGCGCGTCTTCCCGTTCACCACGGTCAGGAACACCACATAGACGTAGTGCCGGGTCTTCATCTCGCGGATGCGGCGGCAGAGCGTGGGTCCGTCCATCTCCGGCATCATCCAGTCGGTGATGACCACTTCGGCGGGTGACTGCTGAAACGCCTCCCAGCCGGCGCGGCCATCGGCTACCGCAGTGACCTCGTGCCCCAGCGCGGACAGGGCGTGGCGGAGGATCTCGCGGGAAACCGGGTCATCTTCGGCGATCAGAATGCGCATGCGGGCATTTTAGGGGCGATGCGTCCGGCGCGGAAAGCGCAAATCTGGTGGCTAGAATGATCTGCCGACCCAAGTTCAATCTAAATTCCGAAATGGAACGGAAGCGCGAGGACGTGGAGCGCGGCATTCATGCCGCAGAATCGTGCGTAGGTCAGGACCGTTCGCACCGCGCTGTCGCGACGGGGCTTTCTGCGGCGTGAACGCCGCGCTCCCGCCTCCAGCACCTAGCCACCGCCCTGAACTACCACCTCTCGTTCCCAACCCATGACGTAGGTGGCTAGTTTCTCAGGAGGAGGCGTCAATCTGGCAGACAGTAGCTCCATAGGGTGGCTCGTGTGGTGGAAGGGGCTCGCGATTGTAAACTGTGTCAATCACGCCGTGAGGAGAAAGCCGAGTGAACCGAGCATCGACTTTAATCCGCGTTGGGCGCATCGAGGCGAACTCGTGACGGATGTAACCCTCAATCGAGAGGTCGAGAATGTCGTCCGTAAAGTGACGCACGGTGATAACGTTGTGAGTCGTCCCTTCGTGCTCGTCGTAATAGAATGCCGTGAAGATGACGCCGGTGAACTCGTCGTGGCAGTTGGGAATACGAAACTGACAGCCTGGCCGTAGAACCTCTGGACCCAAAGCCCGCGCCCAAACATCAAGACGCCATGATGGTTTGTGCGACCATCCGTCCTCTTCTGGGAAAATGCTGTCCTGCGGCTCGGTCTCAATCGAGAAGCAAAGCACTGGTATGGAGTATCGGTAATCGTGAGCGAAGCCCCATGTCGCGCACTTGATCGGGTAATGCTGCGCTGCATCTCCGCGAAACATTCTGAGAATCCCTGGTTGCATGATGGGCGAGCCGCCTAACGACCCAAGCTCAGCGACCCGGCCCGCGAGACGCTTCGATTGCAACAGTGATGCGATGGCCGGGTTCGCTGCAGCGCATGGTTAGCACCTGAACAGGACGAAAAACCTTTGCCGGCGAGTGAGTAACTGGGTTTGGCGGGCGCGTGAGGCGTGTTAGACACCTCCTGTGTATGACGTGGAAGTAGGCCGGATTGCCAATGGTGGCGCGACCCGAGCGCGACCCCGTGGGTTAGCATGGCCGCAGCCCCCGCGAGCCGGCCATTGGTGGCGGCGCACCTCCGCAAGGAGATGTGCTGACCCCGTTCAGGAGACTGACTCATTCTAATTCGGCGGCTGCCCCGGCATACGCACTTGACCCCACCAAAACCTATGAGCCAACGCCAGCGCAAAAACCATCGCCGCAGAAAACTCGCCGCCGCCCAGACCCCGCTCAACGTCACCCACCATCCCGATGCCGCCGGCATTGACGTCGGGGCCGAGGAACTCGTCGTCGCCGTCCCGCACGGGCGCGGTGACGCCCCGCACGTGCGCACCTTCAGCGCCTTCACCGCCGGCCTGCACGCCCTGCGCGACTGGCTGGTGGCCTGCAAAATCAAGACCGTGGCCATGGAAAGCACGGGCAACTACTGGCTCTGCGCCTGCGCCCTCCTCGAAGACGCGGGGCTGGAAGTCTGCTTGGTCAACGCCCGCCACGTCAAAGGCGTGCCCGGCAAGAAGACCGACGTGTGCGACGCCGCCTGGCTCCAGCAACTCCACGCCGCCGGCCTGCTGCGCGGCAGCTTCCGACCGCAGAAGGAAATCCTGCCCTTGCGCTACCTCCTGCGCCACCGGGGCGACCTCATCGCGCAAGCCGGGCAGCAGGTCCAGCTCATGCAAAAAGTCCTCACCGAAATGAACCTCCACATCCACCACGTCTTCAGCGACGTGGACGGCGTGAGCGCCCAGGCCATCATCACCGCGATCCTCGCGGGCGAGCGCGACGCCGGCAAACTCGCCGCGCTGCGCGACCGCCGCTGCCGCGCGACGCTGGACAAAATCAAGTCCGCCCTCGTGGGCGACTACCGTGGCGAATACCTCTTCGTGCTCCAGCAATGTCAGACGCGCTGGCAACAACTCAACGCCGCCCTCCTGGAATGCGACACCGAGATCGCGCTACGCACCGCCGCCATCGCGGGCGTGACCGATGCGCCCCTGCCCAAGGCCCCCGCCACGCAGCGCCGCGTGCAAAAGAACATGACCGCCGCCATGCCTGTGTATGAAGAAGCCCACCGCCTGCTGGGCGTGGACTTGAGCAGCGTGCCCGGCGTGAGCGGGGGCGTCCTGTGCGTGCTGCTGAGCGAACTGGGCACGGCCACTCACATCCGGCAGAAGTTCCGCAGCGCCGAAGCCTTCGCGAGCTGGCTGGGGCTATGTCCCGACAACCGGATCAGCGGCGGGCGCATCCTCAAGGCCGGGACCCGGAAAGTGACCAACCGGATCAGCAACATATTGCGGATGGCGGCCAACGCGCTGAGCCGCGAGCAAGGGCGCATGGGGGAGTATGTGCGGCGCTTCAAAGGCCGGTTGGGCAAAGCCGAAGGGATCGTGGCCGGAGCGCACAAGTTGGCGCGGATCATCTGGGCGATGATCGTCAGCGGGCAACCCTATGAGGAAAACAAAGCCTTCGCGACCACCCCCGCCAGCCTGGCGCGCCGCCTCAAAAACCTCCAACACCAAGCCAAAGCCCTGAATCTCACCCTCGTTGCCGCCCAATAACTTACATGCTCTGTTATTCAGGAGCCCTGAATCTCACCCTCGTTGCCGCCCAATAACTTACATGCTCTGTTATTCAGGAGGCCACTCGGTCATACGTCAAACAAGTCCAGACTCTTCGGACTGTATCCGAAGATGCGAATCATCGTGCTGCCCTTCTGATACTCCAAACCAACATTCCGCAGCAACTCCACAATCCACGGCGAATGGTCTGTGACAAGCGGTGAAATCAACATCCCGCGATGAGTCTGCTGCGTAAACGAAACGTCGAACCACTCGACGGAAATGAGCGGAAATGGCAGATGGTAGAACCACTCAACGTCCCAAGCCGACGGTGGCCCGTCGATACACCTGTAGCGATAGCTCGGTCTCCAATCCTCACGAGCACGCATCGCAGAAATGAACTCGTCCCACTTCGTGTCATTGGCGAGACCGCACAAGCCGCGCTCGGCAATGACGCGCTTCAGCTTCGCGCGCTCGTCTGGCGAGCGGGAGCTCTTTGCTGTGGGGAGTGAAGTGTCCATAGCATCAATGCGTGCAGAGTGGCCTAACATTGTTATTGGGTTGAAATTTTGCAGCCTATTCTTTGGTGGATGTGCCGCCACCGTAGATGGGCCAGTGGGCTGTGTCCATTGGGTTTTACTGAGCTTTCCCGCCGTGTTTCCGCCGGGCAAAGGCCACAAGCGCAGGCGGCACCTCACCCCGCCGGATTCAGAATCGTCAGCGTGCGGATGCTGCCGGTGGCGGTGCCCTTGCTGTTGGTCACGCAGGTGCGCAGCTTCACCACCTGACCCACGGTAAAGGGGCCCAGCGCGTTGCCGCTCGGGTCCACGGCGGCGCGGTCGTAGGTGTCCGTTCTTCATATCCCCGGACCCGTGCCGGCGGTTTGTAACCGCCGTCCGTTGTCCGCAGCAGATCGAGACGGCGTTGATTTTTGCCAATCCGCAACGCGGCGGCTACTAGCCACCGGCAAGGATTCGGGGGGGCGTCGCCGTGGCGAACGGCTTGCGTTCTGCGAGCCGCAGCGGTTTGCTTCCCCGGCATGACCGACCTTGCTTCATTCATCGTCCCCCGCAGCACGTCACCACTGATGAAAGCGCTGTGCCTGCTCCTGCTGATTGGTTTCGTCACCCAAGGCCAGTGCGCCCAGGGCGGGCGTTCCTTCCATGTGTATGCGCCCAGTCACACCACGGGCAAATTGCTCGTGGCCTCGGCCACGCCCACCGCCGGCGGGCTGGAACTCAAGCTCGCGCAGGAAATCAAGCTGGGCTTCCCCGGCTCGGTGATCACGAAGCATCCGACCAAGCCCCTGCTTTACGTGGCCCCGCCGTGGGGCCCAGAGGGCAAGGCCAAGGGCGCGGTCATCACCTTGCAGGAGGACGGATCGTATGCGCGGCACGCGGAGGTGAACTTCAGCCATCCCTACGCCTACATCAGCCTGGACCGCACCAGCCGCTACCTGCTGGGCGCGGATTACGCGAAGGGTTTTGTGGATGTGTATGCGCTGGATGCCGATGGCATGATTGGACAGCGCGTGGCGGCACTGAATGAGGGCAGTCCCAACGCGCATTGCATCCTCACCTCCCCGGACAACCGCTTTGTGTATGTCCCTTACGTGAAGGAGAACAACGCGATCTTCCAATACCGCTTCGACGCGGGCACCGGCGGGTTGACCCCGCTCGCCACGAAGAACGCGAACCCGCCCGCCGGCACCGGCCCGCGGCACATGGCGTATCATCCCACCCAGCCGATTTTATACTTCAGCAACGAGCAGCATCTCGGCGTCTCGGCCTACACGCTGGAGTCCTCAGGCCAGCTCAAGCTGCGGCAGATTTGCGACGCCGTGGGCAAGGACACGCCCAAGGACGGCGTGAGCTCGTCGGACATCGTCATCACGCCGGACGGGAAGTTTCTCTTCGCGGGTCTGCGCGGACACACGCGGCCGTTTGACTGGATCAGCCGCTACCGGGTGAAGCCGTCGGGCGAGCTGGAGCTGCTGGGGCTGACTCCGGCAGACAAGCTGCCGTGGGGCATGGGGCTGTCGCCGGATGGCCGCCATTTGCTGGCCGCCGCGTTCGATGGCGCGACGCTCTCCGCCTACCAGATCACCGAGACCGGTGAGCTGACCAAGGCCGGAAGCCTGGCGTGGGAGAAGCAGATTTTCTGCATCGTGGCGCGCTGAGCCTTGAGCATGGCTGCTGGCGCGTTCGCGAGAGAGCAGGGGTGGACGGGAACGGACACTCTTGCATGCAGCGAGAAGACCGTCTGCATCTTGAGAGCCGTCATCTGCGGAGAAGGGGGGCTGAAGCCTGGCGGAGAGGGGGGGATTCGAACCCCCGGTGGTGTTACCCACGCACGCTTTCCAGGCGTGTGCCTTAAACCACTCAGCCACCTCTCCAACCTCGGCCCGAACCGTGACGCGAAGCCACGCTTCAAGGGCGGCCATTTTGCGAGGATTCCGAAGCGCGGCAAGCGGATTCGCCGGGAAGAGCGGCGACCAAGGGAAGGAAACGGAGTCGGCTCAACTCAGATCAACGGGGCAAAGGCAGCCGCTCTCTGTGTTTTCTTCATCCGGCTTCACACTGCCCGGAACGCCTCGAAGTCGGGATGACGGGCCGAAAGGCGCTGCGCCGTTACGGCTGCCGCTTGCCCTTCTTCGCCGGGGCATCCGTCGGTGCCTCGCCATACTGCGGGGTGTGCGGCCAGGGAATGGCGTGGGCGCGCTGGGCCCAGGCTTCCCACTTGGCGATGAGTTCCTTGAGCTTGGCCGGTTCGACGCTGGCGAGGTCGCGGGTTTCGGTGCGGTCGGCGACCATGTCGTAGAGTTCCCATTTACCGCCGGGGCCTTTGGCGACGAGCTTCCATTTGCCGTCGCGGGCGGCGCGGTTGCCTTCGTGTTCAAAGAAGATGGGTTCGGTGCGCGGCAGCGGCTGGTTGGCGAACGCGGCGCGGAGGCTGACGCCTTGCATCGGCGTGATGCGTTCGCCGTTCAACTCGGCAGGATACTTCGCGCCGGCGAGGTCAACGGCGGTGGCCATGAGGTCAATCAAGTGGCCGGGCTGGGCGCGCAGTTCGCCGCGCGCGGTGATGCCTTTGGGCCAGTGCGCGAGGAGCGGCGTGCTGATGCCGCCCTCGTGGACCCAGTGCTTGTATTCGCGGAACGGCGTGTTGCTCACGTTCGCCCACTCGCGCCCGTAGCCGATATAAGTGTCCGCCGGACCGGGCAGGACGCCGTAGCCCTGGCGCATCGGGTAGCCGTCGCGGGTTTGCTTGGGAATCATGTCGGGCTGGAGGTAGTCCTTCGCGAGTGGCGGGAGCGTAGGCTGGTCGGCACGCGGCGTGACGGGGCGGGTCGCTCGGCCCATGCCTTCGGCGCAGCCGCCGTTGTCCTGCAAGTAGCAGATGAGCGTGTTCTCGAACTGCCCACGCGCCTTCAACTCGGCCACGATGCGCCCGATGCCCTGGTCCATGCAGTCCACCATCGCGGCATAGACTTCCATGCAGCGCGTCTCGAAGGCCTTGTCCTTCACGTCGGCCCACGCGCCGGACGCAGGCGTGAGCGCCCACTGCGGGTCCACGAGGCCGAGCTGTTTCGCCTTCGCCCAGCGCGCGGCACGGATGGGTTCGTAGCCGGCATCGTAACGGCCCTTGTATTTGGCAATGTCACTTTGCTTCGCGTGCATCGGCCAATGCGCGGCGGTGTAGGCCACATACATGAAGAAGGGCTTGTCCGCTGACTGCTGGGTGTGCTCGCGGATGAAGCGCACCGCGTGGTCGCTGATGGCGTCGGTGTAGTAATACTCGGCGGGGCGATACTCGGGGTCGGCGTGCGGCGAGATGAACTGGTTGTCGCGCGTGAGCGTGTTGGGGTCGAAGAAGCTGCCCGCGCCGTGGATGGTGCCGTAGCGGGTCGGACGCGCGCGGGGTGACGTGCCATTTGCCGACGATGTAATTGCGATAGCCGGCGGGCTTGAGCGCCTGCGCGATGGTGACGCAGCTCTTGTTCAAATCGTTCTGGTAGCCGGGACCGCCCTTCTTGCTGTCCACCATGTGCCCGATGCCGGTCTGGTGCGGGTAAAGTCCCGTGAGCAGCGACGCGCGCGTGGGGCAGCAGCGCGCCGTGTTGTAGAACTGCGTGAAGCGCAGCCCGCCTGCCGCGAGCGCGTCCAGATTCGGCGTGGCAATCTCCCCGCCGTAGCAGCCGATGTCAGAGAAGCCCATATCATCGGAGAGGATGTAGATGATGTTCGGGCGGGGGGCCGGAGCGGCGTCGGCCGGGAGGCTCCTAATCCCAAATCCCCAGCTCCAAAGCAGCATCAAGCACCAAGCACCAAAAAGACGCCGTGATCGCCCACCGCCAGTTGGAACTTGGGATTGGGAGCTTCTTTGGACCTTGGAGCTTGGGGCTTGGAGCTTCTGCATGGCTGTGTGGACTCCGAGTGTGCATGCGGAGTTTCGGCTGCGCCATCGCAGAAATCCACGGCGGCTATCTGACAAGCACCGGTGGAGCAGGATAAAGATTGGGATTACGAGCGGGAGTGACGACCACATTCTCCTTTCCAACCGGGGCGGAAACTCCATCCTCCGCCGAACTTTTCCGCCTGGTCCGCTTGGCCGGCGGGCCATTGCCATGCTGCCATTTGCGCTGACGATTTTCACGGGGGCGTTCCTGCTCTTCCTGGTTCAACCCCTCATTGGGAAATACATCCTCCCGTGGTTTGGCGGCACGCCCGGCGTGTGGACCACGTGCATGCTGTTCTTCCAACTGGTGTTGCTCGGCGGCTATGCCTACGCGCACTTTGCCTCCCGGTGGCTCAAGCCCCGCCAGCAGGCGGTGGTGCATCTGGTGCTCCTCATCGCCGCGGTCGCGGTGCTGCCCATCACCCCGGCGGACCATTGGAAACCCCAGTCCGTGGACTCGCCCATCGGGCACATCCTGCTGCTGCTCGGGGCGAGCATCGGCCTGCCCTACTTCGTGCTCTCGACCACGGGCCCGTTGATGCAGGCGTGGTTCGCGCGGTTGCACCCGGACCGGTCCCCCTACCGGCTGTATGCACTGTCGAACATCGGTTCGCTGCTCGCCCTGCTGGGGTTTCCCTTCCTCTTCGAGCCCGTGCTGGCGCGGAAAGTGCAGGCGGATTACTGGGGTTGGGGATTGGTGGCCTATGCGCTGTCCGCCGCGTGGTGTGCGTGGCTTCTGTGGAAACGGGGAGTCGCCGATGAACTGCCCGCCAAGGGCACGACGCTCGCCGCGGAGGAGCCCGTGGCCGTGCCTTCGCTGCGCCAAAAATTCCTCTGGCTCGCCCTGCCCGCCTGCGCCTCGGCGCTGCTGCTGGCCACCACCAACAAGCTGTGCCAGGACGTGGCGGTGATTCCCTTCCTCTGGGTGCTGCCGTTAAGCCTGTATCTGCTGACGTTCATCCTCTGCTTCGATGCGCAGCAGTGGTATTGGCGGCCGATCTTCCTGCCGGCAATGC
>Ga0255092_1000885_pt1 | contig 10372 bp, 13 predicted proteins | sample Colum_Yuk_RepC_8_2_FD_188454 | JGI IMG/M metagenome (GOLD analysis project Ga0255092, IMG submission 188454) | Freshwater microbial communities from Columbia River, Oregon, United States - Colum_Yuk_RepC_8d | ecosystem: Environmental > Aquatic > Freshwater > River | place: USA: Oregon...
CATAAATCAGCGGGCGGCCGGTGCTGGTGTTGTAGCAGAAGCGGCGGTCGAGGTACTGTTCCCATGACACGGCGCGGATGGCATAATAGCGCCCGGTCGGGTTGGCTTCCGTGATCGAAAATTCGTCCACTTCGTCCACTGAGCCAGCCCATAGTTTCGTCGCTCCCTCGAATAGTTCGAGGTCTTTGCCGACGACCGGGCGATAGCTGCCGTCTTCGCTGATAACCGTCACGCTTAACCCGGCGCGGGAGCCGAGCGAGTAGGACATATCTAGCGTGCCCTGCTTCGCTGAAACGGTGGTTCCGTCAATTTTTACGATGGGGGTTGGCAAGGGTTAGCCGCGTGGGATGACGCCGTACTGCTTCAGGGTCCGAGTGATTTCTTCGAGCGCGGCTTTCGGATCGCCGCCGTTGAGGTTGATAACGACCGACGCGCCGCCGCCCGCCACCGCACCGCGGCCAAGAAGGTCGTAGATGCCCAGGTTGGTCTTCCACATGTCGTCCAATTTGGCCATCAGGTGACCTTCGCGGAGCCATTCATCGGCGCGGAGGTTGGCTAGGTCATTTGCGGTTTGGAGTGTGTGCTTTGCGATGATGTCGAGTACTTTATTCATCGCCATCATCTGGAAATTTCCGATAACACCGGAAACAGCCGAGACGACGGAACCGACAGCCCCGACGACGGCGGTCAAGCTACCGCTGGCCGCAGAAGCCGCCCCGCCAATGCCACTACTGGCTGTTTTCGCGGCCCCGCCAAGATCTCCCATTGCGCCACCGGCAACTGATTTCACGACTCCGGTTCCGCCGCCAAAAACCGCGCCCATGAGCCCGCCGACATCCATCAGCTTCGATGCCAGCTTCGTCAGCGCGCCTTCGATCAGCAGCCGCGTAATGCTCTGCGCCGCCTGTTGGGCCACGTTGGCGAACATGTCGCCGAGCTTTCCGCCCTTGAATATGACGTCGGTGATGCCGCGCGAAAGGTCTGTTACGACGGTTGAGACTTGCTGGTAGGCGGCTTTGCCGACCTTGCCCAGCTCCTTCATTTTTTGCTTTTGGGCTTCAAGTTGCTCCCGCGTCATCATGCCAGTCGGCCCGATATTCGGGAAGGCTTTGCCCGCGCCCGGAAAGTCGCTCATCATGCTGACGTTCTCAGGCCCCTGAAATGTTGGCATCTGTGCCTTGGGCAGCTTCGAGAAATCAATGCCGAGTCCGCCCAAGTCGGGGGCGTCGGAGAGTTGGCGGTTTAACCGGAATTGCGCATCGGCCAGTTTGGCAACGCTAATAGCCGCGTCAATGCTGGTTGACCCATACCTCTGGCTTAATTCAGCCGCTTTGCTCACGTGTTCTTGGTAGTCGGATAGAATCAACGACAAGGACTTATGCTCGACGGCAGCGGCAAACGTCTGCTTGATAATCGCGGCTAGTTCGCTTGCGTGCTTAAAGACTTTCTTCCCTGATTTCTCGTGCTCGTCGCCGTGCTTTTTCACTTCCTCCGTGGTGGGTGGAAGCAGCCGCATAAAGCCGACAATGGCATCAGTACCCGCCCCGAACGCTACGGGCGTGCCGGTGCCAACTCGTTCATTCAGGCGCTTCAACGCTTCGGCGCTCGTATCTACGGTGCTTTGCCGATGAGAAATCAGCATCGCCATAAACCCGGCCACCGCCGCGCCAGCCGATACTGATGCGGCGCCCATAACACTCATGCCGCCAGCTACGGCAGTAAGCCTGGCCGCCAGCCCGTCAACGGCAGGCCAAAAGGAGGAGGTGATGCCGCTGGCGGCCGTAACTGCCCAAGGACCGATCTTCAGAAGCCATTCGGCGAATGTCTTGAGCTTAGGAGTTACTTTATTGAGGGCACCCAAAACCAGCGCGCCCTTCTCAATCAGCGTGCCTAGGGCCACGAGTACAAGCGGTGCCGCCGTCGCCACGGCAGTCAGCCCCAGCGCCCAGTCCTGCGTAGGCTGCGGAAGATCGCGGAACGCCGTAGCCAGCGCCTTCGCCTTCTCAATGCCCGGCGTCAGAAAGTCGTCCAACACGCGCTGCGCGATGGGCAGAAGCGTCTTCCCGAACTCGGCCGCCGCGTCCTTCGCGGCCATCTGGATATTCTCCCAGGAGTTCTTGTAGGTATTCCCCGCGCGCTCGCCTTTGGCGAGTTCGTCAGTGATGATCTTGATGAATTGCTGAGAAGAAATGCCCAGCTTCTCGAACGTCTTCGCGGTGTCGCCCAGCGCTTCGGCGCCAAACTTTTCCTTGATGATCGCGGCGAGTTGCGGGATGCGCTCAATGATCGGGTCGAGGTTTTCTTTCGTGACTTTGCCGACGGCTCCCAATTGGGATAACTGACGGATCACCTCGTTGAAGTCCTCGCGCCCGCCACCGACGACGGCCAGCGCGTTGCCGAGTTCGGCCATGATACGGCGCGATTCGTTCGCGGAGTTACCGAGGATTTGTAAGCGGATCGTACCTTTGACGGCTTCTTCCAGCCCGAGGCCAGGCAGCTTCGCCACTTCGCGCAGCTTCGCCATTTCGGCCGCCGTGGCTTCGCTCGTTTTCATGACGGCCTTGAGGCCCATGGTGAGCGATTCCATGTCGGAGCCGGCCTTGATGGCGGCGGCGCCCGCGGCGATCAGCGGCGCGGAAAAGCCAATGGATAGCGCGGTGCCCGCCGCCGTGACGTCGGACGCGAACCGCTTCACTTTGTTCAGCGAGCGGTCTACCTGCTTGTCGAAATCGTCGGTGCTCGCGCCAATGCGCACGATGAGATTTGAGAGAATTGGCATGATTTACCGGCGTCGCGTGGGGGTAGAAGGAGCTTGCTGTGACTTCGCGGCTTTGTCCATCTCCGCGTTTTTGATGCGCAGATAGGCGGCCCATTCGGTCATTTCAGAGGAGGACATCCGCGTGCTAAGTTCGCACACGGGCATATGGAGGAGTTCTGCGAGCGCGAAGAGGCTTAGACGCTCGCCTGTGAGTTTTTTTCAAGGTCTTCGGCGGCGTCTTTGAGGATGCCGGAGAGCTTGAGAATCTTTTCGCCGATCAGCTCGACTGCCGCCGCCGATTTCGTGAGAAGCATGTCCTGATGCGCGCGCTCGAATACCTGCTTGCCGGTTTCCGGGTCAGTCACGCACGCGATCACCGCGCGAACGGTAGCCACGCGCGTCTGGCCTTGGGCATCCTTCACAAAGTCCACCCGCTCGCCCGCGTTAAACTCGCGCACTCGGACCGTCTCCCCCCACTGGGGAATAAACAGGTCTTCAGTCTTCAGCTCGGCCGCTAATACGCGGTCCAGGATCTTGCTCATTGGGCTCCTTTGCCGTGATCGTGATAGTTCCGGGAAGGTTCAGTACCCACCCGTTCGTGAAGTCGATTTCCGCGCCGTCGCGTTCAACGCGCGCAATTTCGGACACGGGCACGACTAGCGCCCGCGCCTGTTTGTCGTAGTGCATTACGTGGTCGAGAAGTCCACTTCGCCATGCAGCGCAAAGGAGACGTTTTCCTTGATGAGTTCGTTTTCGCCCGACGTGATTCCAGCGCTCGACATATGCCCGGCCGCCATGAAGCGATCATTTCCGGCGAGGTTCGTGTACAGGTAGAGCACGTAGTAGCTGCCGAGGTTCGTATTGGCGAAGTAGGCGTTAGTGTAGAAGCGCTGGAATGAAATCGTGCCGGATTTCATGACCAACGTGCGTTCTTTCCAGGTGTCGCCGAACGTCTGAGATTCTTCGGTGATGACTTCGGAATCGTAGGACCATTCGTAGGCCTGCGCCGCTTGCGCCAGCGTCAGGTATTCGGCGGTGATCGTGATGGTTCCGCCGGCTGTGTACCCGTTCGTGAGGGTGATTTTCCCGGAGGCCCATCCGATCTGATAGTTAGCTTTCGGTACGGTACTAACGCCGTCCAGCACGGTCACGGCCGCGTTGGGATTGATGGCACGCTTCGCCGTGTCCGTGATCTGGTAGACGCCGCCACCGAGGGAGGTTACTGCCTCCCCAGTCATGGCGGTGCCCGATCCGGTGGCGATGTAGATGTCGGCTGCGTTTCCTGCGAGTACGGCCATGATGGCTCCTTAGGTGTAGGACAGCGCGCCGGTTCCGGTGAAGGTGTAGGAGGCGGTGATGATGCCGTTTTCCGGCGCGGAGAATGACGCCTGAACGAAGGCGTTCCCGCTGTAGTAATTCGTACCGTCCAGGTAAAAGCGGATCGCCACGGTGGAACCGGCGAGGAAGGCGGTCTTCAACGCAACGTGGCCGTTGGTGTCGGCGGTGTCGAGACGGCCGGAACCGCTGCCGCTCCATTCCTTGATGGTCGAGGTGCGTTCTTTCCAGGTGTCGCCGAAGGCTTGCGTCTCTTCGAGTCCGGTCTGAACGTCGAGGGACCAATTGTCCATCTCGCCGATTGTGTTCGTGCTGATCTTGAGCGCGGCAGCATTGCCTACCATTACAGCCATATAGGGCTCCTTCTGCCGTTTCGGCAGTTGTTGTGAGTTGGTTTCGCCAGCGCCTAAATGGCGTGGATGATGTCAAATTCGAGGACTACGGTGTAGAGCTTTGCGTTCGTCTCTAAATCGTTTTCAAACTCATTGCGGCGCCCGTTGAGGTGCGTGCTGTGAACCGTCAGCGATCCGGCCGCCGTCGTGATTTCCGTGGCGTGGTTGATGACGTTAGCATACACTAAATCCGCCAAGTCTTCTGCGGCCTTCGGGTTGCCTTGCGCCATGCAATACAGCGCCACCGGGCGGCGTGTTGCGGTCGGTGCGGACGATCCGATGGAGTGAAACGGAGCGGAGTCGATTGCTTCGATGATGATTACCGGGTAGTCAGTAATCCGGCCTTGGTCGCCATGCATGTCGTAAACGCGCGTGCTTGTCAGGTCGGTGATAGCTGAGACGGTCTGGAGGTACTTGTAAAGCGCCTGATAGATTCTCATGCCGCCCGCCCGAGCGCGTCGAATGCGGCCTTGACGCGGGATTCCAAGAGCCTCTTCACGTTGTTGCGCTGCGCGCGGATGGCGTCACGGAAGAACGGGATAGGACGGCTGCCGGGATGCTGCACTTTCTTTGCAAAGCGCTTGAAAAGGTTGCCGAACATGAGGAACTTCTTATCCTTTGGCGTGACCGTGTGGGCCTTCGTGCCGAACTCCACCAGGTGCGCGTGCGGTGCCGCCTGCTTGAGCGTGTAGGCGTAGGCTTGCAGGAAGTTCTTGAATTGCCGCCCAGCAGCCGCCGCAAGCGATCTTTTCAGCCCGCCCGGTGCGATGGCCCGGCCCCGGTAATTCGTCGCATAGGGTGCCACTGGTGCGCGGGCTTTGGCCGCGTCGCTGATGAGGTTCGCCCCGTCGAGTAGCGCCGCGCGCACTTCGGCACCTTGCGCGGTTTTCTTGAGCTTCTCCAGCTGCCCGGCGAGTTCCGTGAGCCCTTCGATTTTGATATTCAAATCGTGACCTCAGAGCATTGGAGCGAAAGCATTTCGTTTCGCTCGTCCGGGTTGGCGATGGCGCGGATGTTGAAGTAGCGGGCGGAGTCCGAGTTCTTCGGGTCCGTGAACTTCACGCGCATGTCTGGCGTGTACCCGGCCTTGAAGCGGACGGTGATGGAGTGCGAGAGATCGGAAATCGTTTGCTTCGCCTGGAAGAACTCGCGCCCGCCGCTGGTTTCGATGGAGCCCCAGCACTCGGAGAAGGTAGACCATGTTTCCGTGCGGTCGCCGTTGGCGTCGACGGCCAGGCTTTTCTGCTCGATAAGAAGCCAGTGGCGGAGGGTGCCGGCGCGCATTACCACAACCGCCAATTGACCAACAGCGCCCGGCTGCCCAGTTCCAGCGCCTTGCTTTCGACGCTGGCGGAGTTGCCGAGGACCACATCTTCGCGGTGTTCGTACAGGTGAGCGGCAATCAACAGAATCGCCGCCTGAATTTCATACGGCACATCCGCTGCCGTGGTCCACCCACAGATAAACTGAATTTCGATAGGGTCGAGGACGCGCAGGGTTAGGGATGGCCAGGATTGGTTGTAAGACAGGGCCAGCACGCCCGGATCTCGGGCGGTGGATGCTTCCCAGTAGTCAGCCGAAAAAGTCGTCTGCGTGCCCGCTGTGTCGGTGTATTTGACGTGGGTGACGCTTTGGAGTTGGCCGAACGGCAGTGTTAGCCGGTCGCCGAATGGGAACGAGTCGAGGAACCATTTCCATGTTTGAGTCACCAACTTGCGCCCGGTGATGGTTTCCACATAGGCTTGCGCCGCCCGCACATACGGTTGGTACTGCTCGGCTGGTTGGCCGGCAGCGCGCGCGTGCGTCTCCATCTGCGCATCGGTGATGGCAAATTCGGTGGGCGCGGTGACGAGTTGGTAGGCGTGGGAGGTCATGGGTAAAAGAGCGGGACGGAGGAGCCGCCCCGGTCAGAAGAGAGAAGGTTAGTCGATGGCCGTGTTGGTCGCGGAGCCGCCAAACTTGGGACCGAGGAGAGCGATGGCGATGCCGCCCAGAACGGGCGAATCAACCACCTCGACAGCCTTCAGGCGGGCGTACTTGTAGCCCGCGCTGGCGAGTTCCTGCGCATCCACCTGGACGGCGTACATCTGCGAGGAGCCCGCCGTGGTGGCAAAACCGGCAGACGTGGCGGCCGTAACGGCACCCTGAACGTCGGTGCTGGTGATGGCCTTGTAGTAGAACGGAACGGCGGTGCTGTTGCTCGGCGTCACGTCGTCGCACGCTTCGACCGTGATGGTCGAGGTTCCCGTGGTACCGACGCCCTTGTAGACGAGGAAAAGCACGCCCTGGTGATTGGAGACATCGACAACATCCGATGCGACGGTTCCGGAAAAGGCATCGGCCACCGGATCGAGTCCCTTAATGAAGTGCTGATTTTGAAGTTCTTCGTAACGCATTGGTTTCCTTTTCGTTGTATGCGCGGGCGACTATGCGCCGCCCGCCCGGTGAAATTGGCTAGCTGCGGGTTTCAACGGTGACGAACGGCGACAGCGTGGCCGAACCCTTGTAGGGCGTGATCGGCTTGCGAATCATCGAGTGTCCGTTGAAGTCGAGGGACCATTTGAACGTCATCTCGTCGTAAATAAACCGGACGTGCATGGACTGAGCCGAGCGCAAAGCACCCTGCGAAATCGTCACGTACTTGGAGCAGTTAGCGAGAACCACGTCGCCGGCTGTGCCGAGGGCTTCAGCCTGTTCCACGATAATAACCGGGTAACCGAACAACGTCCCGAAGTACGGAGAGCCGGCCGCGTTGTTGTTCGGTAAAAACACCGGCTGCTGCCCAACAGTCATCAACGGCAACTGCCCGACAACGTTGCGATTGATGAACCACGCCACGTTATCACCCGGCTGCGCGTACAGGCGGGAAATCATGGACGTTGCGTTTTCAATCACGAAGGTGGCAGCGGTCTGGGCGGCCTTCTTGGTCACGGAAACCAAGAGCGAGGCGCCCTCGTAGCTCTGCGTCGAAAAGCCGAGGCACTGGCCGACGCCGGTACCGCGCCAAATTTCGTCATCTTTCATAAACGCCATTTCAGAGCCAAAAGCGTTTTCCAAGATCACGCTGGTAGCCGGCGCATTCCGCAACTGCCGCTCGGTCACGTAGGCCAGGCCCTTCAAGGTTTCGAGGCGAAGATCGTGGCGGGCAAACTTGGGCTTCGTTGCGGTCGGGGCGTCAGCCTCACCGGCACGAAAAACACGCACGCCGCCCCAGCGGGAGCCGGTGGCGCGGCTGGTTTCGTCGATGTACGGCAACTCAATTCCGTCGCTACCTTCGCCAATGGGGATGTCGAAGCACAGCGGCGCAATTTTGCCGACTTCAACGGACTTCGCAAGTAGCGCAGTCGAGAACTCAGTTCCGATCATGTAGGCGCCCTCGCTGGGGACGGTTGAGTTGACGCCAGAGGCGGCAAGATTGGTTTCAAGCAGGCGCTTGTCAATCTGCCCGCCAAGGCCGCCAAACGAGCGAGCCGGCGACTGGGCATAAGCGATAGCCGCCAACTGTTCGCCGAAGTTGGCGAACGGCCGCTTGGCTTCGTTGTCGCTCAAAACCACGGCAGGCTGCCGCGTGGCATTGGCCTTCGCCAGTTTTTCCATTTCCGCGTAGGCGTCAAGCTGCTGCTGCACTCCTGACTCTTCAGCAATGGCCGCCTTGGTAGCGGCAAGGTGTTCCGTGATGTTGTCGGGCTCGGCGACAGCGGTAAGCGCCTCGCGTTTGGCTTTGAGCGCGGCAAGCTGTTCAATCAGTTGCTTTTTCTTCATATGGGCTCCAGTGCGCGCGTCCTTACACCGGCATTTTCATGCCAGTGGCGCGCGTGTGTTGGTTGATATTCAGCGAGCGGATGAGCGGAGGCGAATGTATTCGTACTCGGCCCAAGCTTTGCTGTCGTCTGCTTCGCTGGCCGCGCCAGTGGGTGCAGAGAGGTCGATTGAGCGCAACCGCTCCAGGCGGCTGTCCTTGCTCAGAAACTTTGCTCCTGGATCGGCGCCGATGGGCACCACGGAGATTTCAAACGGCTTCCATTTGGTCGCCATGTAGTGCTTCCGCTTCTCTTCCGGTTTGGATACCAGTTCGAGCGATTGGATGGAGACGCCCATTGAAACATTCCGCAGAATGCCGTCCGTGATGTCTTGCCGGATGCCGGCGACGTCTTCGCGATTCGAGAATCGCAAACTGGCGACATAGCCGCGGCTGTTTTTGCTGGCCGATTCGACCACGCCGATGACGTCTTCAGCCTCTTCGGATTCGTGACCGTTGAGGACCGGCGAGGCCCCGCCATTCAGCGCGGAAAGATCAGCACCGGTCATGGAAAACGACAGGTCGTAGGTTTCCCCAGTCCACCAGTCGTAACGCTCCACCTTTGCGCCGGAATAGAAGACCACCTCGCGGATGAAATCTTCGGCAGGCGCTTCGGGCGGGGGCCCGGCGTCCATGGAGCAAACGACATAGCCCGGCGCCGCAAGGATTGATTCGAGGAGTTCTTTTTTCACTGCGCCACCGCCTTCTGTTGCTGTTGCCCGGCCATGGCCACCGGCATCATTGCGCCTTGGACCATGTACACCTCGCCGCCGTCGTATGGATTGCGATTGTCAATAGCGCGGATTTCGTTGGCGTTCAGGACGCCGATATTTCGCATGGCTGAAAGGTAAGCCGCGCGGCCCGCTGAATCGCCGCGCATGAGTGCATCCAAATTGAACTCGGCATAGAATACGGCGGACTCGCGCGGCCCGAATAGCTGCATATTGATGCGCCGTTCGATACGGGTGCATTCCGGGCGAATGGTGTTGGTTGCCCACTCAAGGCCCTGGTGCTCGATGTTGTTGTTGGTGGATCGCGCCAGTTCGCCGATCATGTGCAGTGGAACACGGTAGGCGCGGGCGATCTCTTCGATCTGAAATTTGCGGAGTTCCAGGTACTGCATGTCCGTGTGATTCACGGGTACCGTCTTAATCTCCATGCCGCCGTCAAGAATGCCCAGCTTCCCGGCGTTCTTCACGCCGCCGAAGCGCTGCATCATGTAGTCGAGGAGCTGGAACTTTGCCGGATCAGCAAGCGAGTTCGGCGACGTGATGTAAGCCATCGGCGCCGCATTGTTGCGGAAGTAGTTCGCTCCGTAGCTTTCGGCGCTGGCGGCAAGGTCAAGCGACTGGCGCATGTAGGCCAGCGGGCTCATGCCCTTCAGCCGCGTCACGCCGTCGTAGCCCATGCCGGGGATGTGGAGGATGTCTCCCTGCACGTACTCGCGCGTGACGGCGCCTTCGCGGTAAAGGAAGACCAGTAGCCCGGTTTCGGCGTCCTTTCGAACGTCCATGCGGCTGGAGTCGAGCGGGATCAGCTCGCGCACCTTGCCGCGGCCGTCGAGCTGGATGAGGGCGTAGAAGTTGCCGTCCGTGCAAAGGGACTGCTCGGCCACCTGCCAAAACTCAAACGCGCTCATGGCATCATTGGGCGCATCGTGCAGGAGATAGTACAGTTCGTGGTCCCGTGCTAGTTCGCGGCCATCGCCGGTGCGCCGGAATACCTGGCAGGGCAGCGAACCGATGGTTTCCGAGCGCAAGCGCACGCAGGCGTTCAACGCATTGATGCGAAGGGCAGACTCAGTGCTATCGAACTGACCGAGAAATGAGCCAAATGACGGCGCTACTGAGCGGTACCAGAAGTCAGAATCAGGCGGTTCAGAAGCTCCGAGTTTAGTTAGTAGTTTGCCAAAAAGGTTCAAGATTGCCTCCTTCCCATATGGATTTCATCGGCTGGCCGATAATCGCAATCCCCGTCGCCATCGCCATCGCAATAACCGGGTCGATTCGCTTCGAGTTCTTCATCCGCTCGGGCTTCACCGGCTTGATGAGGTCGCCCGGCGCCTGCGTGATCTGTGTACAGTCCACA
>Ga0255092_1000894_pt1 | contig 10321 bp, 8 predicted proteins | sample Colum_Yuk_RepC_8_2_FD_188454 | JGI IMG/M metagenome (GOLD analysis project Ga0255092, IMG submission 188454) | Freshwater microbial communities from Columbia River, Oregon, United States - Colum_Yuk_RepC_8d | ecosystem: Environmental > Aquatic > Freshwater > River | place: USA: Oregon | collected...
GCAGCGGTGAGCGTGGCCAGCAGTTCGAGAATGGCCGGCGGCGTCTTCGCATCGTCGTAGGCCGCCAGTCCACGCAAGGCCGCACCGCGCAGCGCGGGCTCCTTGAGCAACTGCCGCAGCGGCTCGGCCAGCGAGGCATCCTTTGCCGCGACGAGCGCTTCCAGAGCGGCGAGCCGTTGCGCCGTGGGAGCTTTCAGATCGAGCAACTGCTTCCGCATGTCCGCGAGCGCGCTGGCGCTGCCGAAGACGAGGGAAAGCTGCTGCACGAGTTCCTTCACCTGCGCGTTGCCGCTCTGGCCGAGCTTGGTCGCGACCGCATCCCAGCCCGCCGGAGCCTTCACGCCGCGCCGGCCCTTGAGGCCGTCGGCCATGCCCTTGAGGATGTCCAGCTGCACCTGTGCATCATCGGCGGACTGAAGCACCTGCACGAGGATCGGCAGTGCGTCATCGGACTGCGCGCGGACCGAGGCCAGCGGCAGGCAGAGTGCGAGGAACAGCAGGCAAAGGCGTTTCACGCGCGCACTTTGGGAAAGCTTCGGCGTGGCGGCAAGCGCACTTTGGACATGCGTGGAGCGCTACGACAACCGCACGAAGCGCTCCCACGCCGCGCTCCACTGCGCAGCATCGCGCGGCTCGTAGCGCACAGTCTCGAACGAGGTTCCGACCAGTTCGCGACCCGCAGCCAGCGACGGCAAGTGGCCGAGGGCAATGGCCTGCACGAGGATGTTGCCGATGGCCGTGGCTTCCGTGGGACCAGCCAGCACGGGCAGGCCGACCGCGCTGGCTGCGAACTGGTTCAGCAACGCGTTCTTGCTTCCGCCGCCGACGATGTGGAGCCGCTCGACTTGGATGCCGGCGAGTTCCTCCGCCTGGCGCAAGGTCCGGCGATATTCCAGCGCGAGACTTTCCAGCACGCATCGGACGAACTGCCCGGGGGTCTCGGGCACGGGCTGGCCACTCGCGCGACACGCGGTCGCAATGCGCTCCGGCATCGCGTCCGGGGCGAGGTAGCGCGGGTCGGCGGGGTTGATGAGCGAGCGGAATGGCTCGGCCTCGGCAGCAAGCCGGGTGAGCGTGGCGTAGTCAAAGTCCCGCCCTGCGCGCGCCCACTCGCGACGGCACTCCTGCACCAGCCAGAGGCCGACGATGTTCTTGAGCAGCCGCACGGTGTTGCCGAAGCCAATCTCGTTCGTGAAGTTCAGCTCGCGACAGCGGTCGGTGAGAATCGGGGCGGTGAGTTCCAGACCGAGCAGCGACCAGGTGCCGGAACTAAGATATGCCCAGTTCGTGGAGCTGGATGCCGGGTGCTGGACGCTGGCGGGCACGCCGGCCACCGCCGCGCCCGTGTCATGCGTGCAGGTGGCGATGACTTGGATGTCCGTGCTCAAGCCCGCTTCACTGGCGACTTGTTGTTTCAAAGGCCCGAGCTTCGTGCCCGGCTCGACGACTGGTGGGAACTGCGTCGGCACAAGGCCCAGCGCGTCCAACAGCGGTTTGGACCACGTCCGTGTGCGCGGGTTGTAGAGCTGCGTGGTGCTGGCCAGCGAGACCTCCGCGCGGGCGACGCCGCTGAGGAAGTAGTTGAAGACATCGCCGAGCGGGACGATTTGCGCCGCACGGGCCAGACGTTCCGGCGTTTCGGCGGCCAGGTGGTAAAGGTGGTTGATGGGCATGAACTGGATGCCCGTCTCGGCGAAGACTTGCGCCCACGGCACTTTCGCAAAGACCGCCTTCACCCCGCGCTCGGTGCGCGGATCGCGATAATGGAACACCGGGGCAATCACTTCGCCGCGCGCATCAAGCAGCACGCAGTCGAGGCCCCAAGAGTCCACGCTGACACTCGCGATGGGAACGTGGCGGCGCGCGACTTCTCGTAGCCCTTCCCGGATGCCCGACCAGAGGGCGGGCAAGTCCCAGTGCCACGAGCCCGCGCTGCGGAGCGGCGAGTTGGCGAACCGGTGAATCTCCTCCAGCGCGAGCCGCCCGTCCGCCAGCGAGCCCAGCATCACGCGCCCGCTCTCCGCGCCGAGGTCGATGCCGATGTAGTGCGTGGCCATGCGAGCAGGAAGATTCAGCGAGAGCGCGGGCGATGGGCAACAGCGAATTGCCTCGGCCCCTGCGGTGCGAGCCACTCGCTGGAAGCTACTCGGGCAGCCAGCCTTGGACTTTGCGGAGATCGGCGAGATCGCCACCGGTGCAAGGGCCCGGAATGCCCAGCTTCACGAATGAACCCAAGAACTTCACGGACTCGGCGCGACCATCGGCGAAGGAAAAGGAAGTCGGGCCCCCGTGCCGGGTGGCGGGCATCTCGCCGTTGCCAGCACCGGTCCCGCCGGCAGCGATGAAAGAATACCAGCCGTTCACTCCGGTCGGGCTGGTGTTGCCGCCGTAGTTCGTGGCGTATATGCCGAAATGGGAGTTGTCCATCGTCTGTTGATCGATGAACACGAAGCAATCGGATGGGCGCGTGACTTCCGACAGCCGGCTCTTAACTCCGGTCCCGATACCGGGCGGGCCCAAATACCATTGCATGGCGTAGCTGCGGAAATACTCGACCCCCGCGGTCGTTTTCCGATTGAAGCTCGGGCACTTGTAGATGCCCACGCTGTCGTTGTAGCGGAAGAGCAGCCCGTTGCGGATATTGGAGTCGTTGGCTTCCGTGTTCGCCGCTCCGTCCACCCAGTTGTTGCCGACGGTGCCGCCGGCGTTGGGCACCAGCCGGCCGTCGTAGTCATCCGCGTAAAGCTGCCAGGCGAGCTGGAGCTGCTTGATGTTGCTCACGCACTTGATGGCCTGCCCCTTGTCCTTGGCCTTGCCAAGCGCGGGCAGGAGCAGACCAGCCAGAATGGCGATGATGGCAATCACCACCAGCAATTCGATCAGCGTGAAAGCCTGAGGGCGGGCGAATGCTGGGCGTGATTTCATAAAGCTTGAATCTGAAGGCAATCTTTCAGCCGCCGGAAGTGCCGTCAAGCGAGGCTTCCCGCCGCGGCCGGCCGGCTGCCTTGACTCATGTTGCCCTGCTCCCTAATGTCGCGAGCATGATTCTACGGAATTTTCGCGTGGCGCTCGGGCTGGCAGGCCTTCTGGCGTTCCCGCACCTGAGCCCGGCCCCGCTGGTTTACAAGGCGGGCGAAGGCTGGACCTACGAGAGCTACGGCAGCTCGGGCAGTTGGCAGAAAACCCGGGCCAAGGACCAGTTGGAAGTGGCGGAGCAGGCCTTTGAAAAGAAGGATTTCGACCTGTCCCTCAAGGCCGCCCGCCACACGGTGAAAAAGTGGCCGTTGTCCGACTACGCCCCGCAGGCCCAGTTCCTCGTGGGGCGCTGCCTGGAGGAGCAGAAGAAGGATGAGGAGGCCTTCAAAGCCTACCAAACCCTGCTGGAGAAGTATCCCAAGGTGGAAAACTACCAAGAGGTGCTCAAGCGCCAGTTCGAAATCACCAACCGTTTTCTCGGCGGCCAGTGGTTCAAGCTCTGGGGCGTGGTGCCTTTCTTCCCCTCGATGGAAAAGACCACCAAGATGTATGAGAAGGTCATTGCCAACGGCCCTTACAGCGAGGTCGCTCCGCTGGCCCAGATGAACATCGGCTCGGCGCAGGAGAAGCGTAAGGAGTTTCCCGACGCGGTGAAGGCCTATGAGAAGGCCGCCGACAAGTATCACGATCAGAAGAACCTCGCCGCCGACGCGCTCTTCAAGGCGGGCCAGACCTACCTCAAGCAGGCCAGCAGCGCCGAATACGACCAGGGCATCGCCGCGAAGGCCATCGCCGCCTTCACGGACTTCATCGCCCTCTATCCGGAGGACAAGCGCGTGGCGGACGCCCGCAAAAACATCGACGGCCTCAAAACCGAGCAGGCTCGCGGCGCGTTGAAGATCGCGGAGTTCTACGAGAAGAAGCGCCAATGGAGCGGGGCCATGGTCTATTACAACGAAGTCATCATCAAGGATCCGGACGCGCCCGCAGCCGCCCTGGCCAAGCAGCGGATTGAGTATCTCAAGAACCTGACGGGTGCCGCCGCCAGCACGCCGGCCCCCAGCACCCCCACGACCAACGCCGCGCCCGCCGCGGTCAAGCCGTGATGAACCTGTCCGCCCTCCGCGCCCTCGGCCTCGCCGGGCTGCTCACCCTCCTGCCGGGCTGCACCAGCTACCGGCTCGGTCCCACGGCAGCGTTTCCCGCCGGCCAGCACAGCATCCAGATTGGCTCCATCAGCAACCGGACCAACGAGCCACGCCTCATCGAAGCCCTGAACAACGCCCTGCGGAAGCGCCTGCAACAGGACGGCACCTACAAGCTGGACACGCGCGGCGAGTCGGACGTGGTGCTCACGGGCGTCATCACGCGCTTTGACCGCTCGGTGCTGAGCTTTCAGCCGGCGGACATTCTTACAGCGCGGGATTACGCGCTGGGTTTGTCGGCCAAGCTGACGGTGAAAGATCGCGCCAGCGGCAAGGTGCTTTTCGATCGCGAAGTCTCCGGCCGCACCACGATCCGGGCCGGCACGGATCTGGCCAGCGCGGAACGCCAGGCTGTTTCGTTGCTCGCCGAGGATCTCGCGCGGAACGCAACTTCCCTGATCGTTGACGGAGGTTGGTGAAGCAGCCCCGGCACTTCAAGGCTGCCGCAGGATCCACTCCGCCGCCGCCGCCACATCGTCCACCACCACCGCCCGCGCGGCCCGCTCGCCCAGTTTTTTCTCCACCTCCGCGCCATAGCCGGTGCGCACCAGGATGCTCTGCTGCACGCCGGCATTCCAGCCGCACTCCAAGTCAATCACCTTGTCTCCCACCATGAAGCTTCGCGCGGGGTCCACCGCCAGATCGTCGCGCGCGGCAAAGAGGAAGGCCGGTGAGGGTTTGCGCCCGACGCTCGGTTGTTCCGGCGCCTCCGGGGAATAGTAAATTTTGGTGAAGCGGACACCCAACGGGGCGAGCAGCGTGATCAGCCGCCGGTTCACCGCGTGCATGTTCTCCTCGGTGTAATAACCGCGCCCGATGCCCGACTGGTTGGTGACGATGATGAGCAGGAACCCCGCATCCTGCAGCCGCTTCAGCGCCGGGCCCACGCCGGGGATCAGTTCCAATTGCTCCGGATCGCTCAGGTATTGCTTGTCCACATTGAGCGTCCCGTCGCGATCGAGGAAGACAGCCCGTTTCATTCCGTGCGATGGAAGCTCTCCGTCAATTCCGCGGGCGAGACGGTCGCCGTGCCCACCTTGCCCACCACCACCCCGGCGGCATGATTGGAGAAGACCGCCGCCTCGACCGGTGACGCTCCGGCAGCAATGGCCAGGGTGAAGGAGGCGATTACCGTGTCGCCCGCGCCAGACACATCGAAGACCTCGCGGGCCATGGTGGGAATGTGAAACGGCGCGTGCCCGCGCTGGCAGAGCAGCATGCCCTGATCGCCCAGCGTGATGAGCAGCAGCGCAGGGCTCAGCTCGGTCAGCAGCGTGTCCGCCACGCGTTGCAGCGCAGGATCCTTGAGCGGGTCCACGTTGCGCGAACCGTCCGGCACCCCGGCGAGTTCGAACGCTTCCTTGCGGTTGGGAGTGAGCAGGGAAAGGCCGGTCAGGCTGAGATCATGCACCGGCTTGGGATCCAGGCTCAGCCAAATCCCCCGGGCCCTACAGAGATGGCGGATGGCATCCACCAGCGTCTGCGTCACCACGCCTTTGCCGTAATCGCAAATGATCACCGCATCCGCATTCGGCAGCCGCTGCTCCAAGGCGACCAGCAACTGGCGCTGGCTGCGCTCATCGACTTCACCGCGCGTCTCGCGATCCACGCGCACCACTTGCTGTTGATGCGCGATGATGCGGGTCTTCACGCTGGTGGTGCGCTGCGGACGGGAAAGCAACCCGGCACAGCCGATGCCCTGTTCGGCCAGCAGCCCACGCAGCCGGCGCGCGGCGTCGTCCTTGCCAATCAATCCCAGCAGCTCCGTGCGGGCGGCGAGGGCGTGGAGATTGCGCGCCACGTTGGCCGCGCCGCCGGGCATCCAGCTTTCGCGATCAAACTCCACCACCGGCACCGGGGCCTCCGGGGAGATGCGGCCGACATGGCCCCAAATGTATTGGTCGAGCATCACGTCACCGATGACGAGAATGCGCGCCGCCGCCGCGCCACGAATGAGTTCTTCAAGCCGGCTCGCCGGGATGGTGGGAGATTTCATGGCAAAGGTGCAGGGAAAGCGTTTGCGGCTAATCCAGGAAAGCCGTGAGCGGACTGGTGGGGCTGGCGGCGGTCTGCACCGGACCCAGGCCGATCTCAAAGGCCTCCCGCCCGGCTTCCACCGCCTGCTTGAACGCCACCGCCATCCGGTTCGCATCGCTGGCGATGGCGATGGCAGTGTTGACCAACACGGCGTCCGCGCCGAGTTCCATTGCCTCCGCGGCGTGGCTGGGCGCACCGATGCCGGCGTCCACCACCACGGGCACGGTGGCCTGCTCGATGATGATGCGGAGCTGGTCGCGGGTCTGAAGGCCGCGATTCGAGCCGATGGGCGATCCAAGCGGCATCACCGTCGCGCAACCGGCCTCCTGCAAGCGCTTGGCCAGCACGGGGTCGGCGTTGATGTAAGGCAGCACCGTGAAGCCCTCCTTCACGAGCACTTCAGCCGCCTTGAGGGTCTCAATGGGATCCGGTAGCAGGTAGCGCGGGTCGGGATGGATTTCGAGCTTCACCCACTTGGGCAATCCGGCGGCGACGGCGAGGCGCGCGAGCCGAACGGCCTCCTCCGCGTTCATCGCGCCACTGGTGTTCGGCAGCAGCAGATACTTCTGCGGGTCAATGAATTCGAGGATGTTGGCGAAGGGATCCTTCTGCCCGCTCAAGTCCGCGCGCCGCAGCGCCACCGTCACCATTTCAGTGCCGCTGGCCGCCAAGGCATCACGCATCGCGACGGGCGAAGGGAACTTGCCGGTGCCGAGGATGAGTCGGGAACGGAAGGTTCGCCCGGCGATGACCAACGGACGGTGCGCCAGATTCATGCGCGGGGAAAATAGGCGGTGCAATCCGGCGCGTCCAGCGCGCTCGCGTCCACCGACAACGCATTGCCCGGCGGGAAGGTTTCCATTACACCTCTCGCACCATGTCCGCACCGCACATCCTCGCCGTCATTGGCAGCCTCCATCAAAAGTCCGTCACCCGCGTCGTGCTACTGCACCTCGCCGACACGCTCCGCGCGGAGGGGGCCACCGTGGATGTGCTGGATTTCGCCCAGACGCCGCTGCCGTTGTTCAACGCGGACACAGCCTGGGCGCAGCCGGGCTTTGCCGAGCTGAAAGCCCGGGTGGATCGCGCAGACGTGCTGCTGCTGGGCACGCCGGATTACCACGGCAGCGTGAGCAGCGTGCTGAAGAACTTCCTCGATCATTTCTGGAAGGAATTTGCCGGCCGGCTCTTCGCCACCGTCGTCGCCTCGCATGAGAAGGGCCTTACGGTGCATGACCAGCTCCGCACCATCGCGCGGCAGTGCAACGCCTGGGCACTGCCCTACGGGGTTTCGTTTGTGGAGAAGGAGGACGTGCGGGACGGCACGGTGGTCAGCGATGCCTTCCGCCAGCGGCTGGCGATGCTCACCCGCGACGTGCGGGTCTATGGTGGCTTGCTGGCGGAGCAGCGCCGCGCGGACCTCGCCGGGACCGACCCAGGTTTCCTCGCCCGCCTGCGGAAGTGATCCAAACCGGCTGCCGGATCGACGCCTGAATTCCTGCTTCCACCGCCCCGTCCGTTTGGGGCAATTTTCCGCCTATGAAGACACCTTGCCTGTATGTCATCGCCGTGCTCGGCGCCCTGCTCCAAGCCGCCACCGCCCAAACCCCCGAATGGATTTGGCACGCCAATGGTGGCAAGGCCCCCGGCAACAACGAGCGCCGCTTCTTCCGCAAGACTTTCAACCTCGACGCCAAGCCGACCAAAGCCACGCTCGCCGCCTCCGTGGACAATGAGGGCACCGCCTTCCTCAATGCCAAGTCCGTCGCCACCATCGTGTCCTGGGAACAGCCCGTCACCGTGGACGTCACCGCCGAACTCAAGGTCGGCGAAAACATCTTCGGCCTGCGCGGCATCAACCACGGCGGGTCCGCCGGCGTCGTGGCCCGATTGGAGCTGACCTTCGCCGACGGCAAGAAGACGGCCATCGTCACTGACACGACTTGGCTCGCGCACAACGAAGATGTTGTCGGCTGGCAGACGGCTGACTTCAAGCCGCAGGGTTGGGAGAAGCCCATCTCCGTCGCCAAGCTCGGCGCGCAGCCGTGGGGCGACATCCTCGCCGGCGGCGGTGCGAAGGGCGCGAAAGGCAAGGCCGCTCCCGCCGGCAAGCGCGAGGCCACACCCGCCGAGGCGCTCTACACGTTGCCCGGCTTCAAGATCGAGTTGCTAATCAGCGGTGAGCCAGAGGAAGGATCGTGGGTCAACCTGTGCAAGGATAACAAGGGCCGGCTCATCCTCAGCCCGCAGTATCGCGCGAACAATCCCGACGGCGGCCTGCTCCGCGTGACCCTCGGTGCAGATGGCAAGGTGGCCAAGCGCGAGTTCATCGCCAAGCCGCTCTACGACGCGCAAGGCATGGTCTTCGCCAACGGCGCGCTCTGGGTCGTGGTGAACAAGTATTCCACCAAGTTTGAGTCCGGCCTCTACCGCGTCACCGACGATGGCAGCGATACTTGGAGCAAGATTGAACTCGTGAAGAAAATCCCCGGTGGCGGCGAGCACGGCCCGCACGCGGTGGAGCTTGGCCCGGACGGAAATCTCTACGTCATGGCCGGCAACCACTCCAAGCCGCCCACCGAGTTGGAACCTCACCCCCAATATCGCAACTACGGCGAAGACCATGTCCTCCCGCGCCAGTGGGACGGCAACGGCCACGCCACCGGCATCCTCGCGCCGGGCGGCTACGTGCTGCGCGCCAAGCCGGACGGCACGAAATTCGAGTTCTTCTGCGGCGGCTTCCGCAACCAATACGACTTCGCCTTCAACGTGGATGGCGAGCTGTTCACCTACGACTCCGACATGGAGTGGGACTGGGGCATGCCGTGGTATGTGCCCACCCGCGTGAACCACGCCGTCTCCGGCGGCGACTACGGCTGGCGCTCCGGCACGGGCCGTTGGCCGGACTATTACGCGGACAGCCTCGGCGCGGTGCCCGACATCGGCGTGGGCTGCCCGACCGGCGTGGGCAACGGCAAGGGCGCGAAGTTCCCGGCCAAGTATCAGCGTGCCATTTACATCATGGACTGGACCTACGGACGGCTCATGGCAGTCCATCTCAAGCCCGAGGGCGCGAGCTATACGGCCACTTGGGAGAACTTCGTCGCACCCGCCGGCCTCATGGACAAAAGCAAAGGCAAGTCCCCGTTGAATCTGACCGACCTAGTTATCGGCGATGACGGCGCGATGTATTTCACCATCGGTGGCCGCGGCACCGCTTCGGGCCTCTATCGTGTGAGCTACACCGGCAAGGAATCCACCACCGCCGCGTGGGAACCGAACAAGGAAGGCGCAGAAGCCCGCGCACTGCGCCGCAAGCTGGAAGCCTTCCACGGCAAGCCTGACCCCAAGGCCCTCGACTTCATCTGGCCGCACTTGAACAGCCCCGACCGGTCCATTCGCTTCGCCGCGCGCGTCGCGCTGGAGGCGCAGCCGGTCACCACGTGGCAAGCCCGCGCGCTGGAAGAGAAGTCTGCTGACGGCGGCCTCACCGCGTTGCTCGCGCTCGCCCGCCTCGGCGGGAAGTCCGCGCAGGATGAGTGCCTCCGCGCGCTCAGCAAGTGGCCGCTCGCCACGCTCCCGGAGCGCCAGCAGTTGGACAAGATTCGCGTCATCCAGGTAAGCATCGCCCGCAACGGCCTGCCTTCGACTGACGTGGTGAAGCTCGCAACCGAGAAGCTCTCCACCAGCTACCCGAACAAGAGCACCTTTGTGAACCGCGAGCTGGCGCAGGTGCTCATCGCCCTTGGCGCGCCCGATGTGGTGGACAAAACCCTCACCCTGATGGCGGCCGCCCCCACCCAGGAGGACATGATTCACTACCTCTTCCACCTCCGCACCGCCAAGAACTGGACCAGCGAACAGCGCAAGGAGTATTTCGGTTACTGGGCGCAGGACCGCTCGCCCGCCGCGCACCAGGGCGACACATTGAAGTGGTTTGAGGAAGCCGGCCGCCCCTACGGCAACGGCAGCAGCTACGGCAACTTCTATAAAAACTTCCTCAAGGAGGCCACCGCCAACCTGACTGACGCAGAGAAAGGCGAACTGGCCCCGTTGCTCGCCAGCCTGCCCGCTGGCGCACCCTCTGGCCGCAAAGGTGCCCT
>Ga0255092_1000897_pt1 | contig 10307 bp, 5 predicted proteins | sample Colum_Yuk_RepC_8_2_FD_188454 | JGI IMG/M metagenome (GOLD analysis project Ga0255092, IMG submission 188454) | Freshwater microbial communities from Columbia River, Oregon, United States - Colum_Yuk_RepC_8d | ecosystem: Environmental > Aquatic > Freshwater > River | place: USA: Oregon | collected...
CTCGTTTTTTCGCGAGCAGACTCTGGTGGCCACCGGCAATACAGGCCGGATGCTGCAGGAACAACTGGGCCTGCAGGTTGAACGAGTTGCGCATGGTCCCAGCGGTGGTGACCTGATCATTGGCGGCCGAGTGGCCGAGGGTCGGATGACGGCGGTCCTGTTCTTTCGTGATCCCCTGACAGCTCAGCCTCACGAGCCCGATGTGTCGGCGTTGATGCGTGTCTGTGATGTGCACAATGTTCCGCTGGCCACCAACCCGGCAACCGCCGCTGCCGTCATTCAGCGGCTGCTGACCTCGTCCGGTGCATACGGATAACGGCTGAAGCGCAGCACGGGAACTGCTACTTTTCCTGCCGCCGGATCTTTGCCAGCTGTGCATCCAGTTGCTTCATCGTCAGCCGCTTATACTCACCTTCTGACAGTGTCGTGCTCAGATTCCCTGGCTGTCGATCCTGAATCTGATCCAGTTCAGACACCAGTCTCTGCATCCACTCAGGTGGCTCGATTCCTGACCCGCTGCGAGTTTTCATGTAGTTCGCAATCCGGACTCGCAGCGTCTTAAAGCAGGCTTCCGCCTGCTCGGAATTCCCTTTCAAATCGGCCGGACATGCCCGCGATACCATCGCAGCAATCGCATTCTGCTCAAGCACCCCCACGATCCGCTCATGAATATGGTCATGCAGCGCCGGCAGCTTCACGCCATATTCCTTCTCCAGAATGGTCAGCCTGTCCACAATCTCCCGCGCCTCCGACGCGGTTTTGCGCTCGATCCAGTCCTTCAGGGCCGCAGCCACACTTTCGTCCGACTGCCGCACCAGCACTTCGTGCACCAGTTGCCACGGAACATGGTTCCATTCAAACCGATCGTACAGCGACTCCAATCGCAGGAAGTCCAGCAGACAGTACAACCGGCTGCCATAGTCGCTGTAGGTCGTCGTCGTATTGTACTCCATGAATCGATCAAAGTTGTCAACCAGACATTCCAGCACAAATTCCGTCACGTCTTCAGCATCATCCTGAACGACCATCCCGGCCTCGATATGATCCAGCAGTGTGACGGGCTGTGTCCTGGCCATTTCCTCCAGCTCTGCAAACAGCACTCCAACCCCATGATGCAGAATGGCTCGAATGTTGCCCAGCGTCAGCAGTCGCGTGGGAAACAAGTCCTCACCGAACAGTGTGATGAATTCCCGCACGGACGCCGCAAAGTTCACATCCTGCAGATCCTCAACCACCGACAGTCGCATGGAACCACTGTGGCGGACCCACAGATCAGCGTACGTTTGGGTCAGATTGCGCAGCCGGGGTTCGACAATCTCCAGCCTGTCAGCCCCCTGCCGGTCCTCAAGCGACTTCAGCAGAGCCTCAGTGGAATGCTGCAGCCCCAGCCGAAACAGTCTGTCAAATTCCGTCACAGCCTGACCGGACGGTCGGGCATTTCGTTCCATTTTCAATGCGGTCTGCAGCAACGCGAACGTTTCTGACAGCAGTCCCAGTCGAGGCAACTGTCCCAGCAGAACTCGCAGGATCGCCTGCAGTGTCCGCGCTTTCAGAATGGCTGCCGGCTGTCCGCCGTTCTCAAATGGCACATACAACAGGGGCCGCCGCCCCAACTCCCGACAGAAGGCCGGAAAAACCTCCCGCACATCATCCGGCCTGCGGGAAAACACGGCAGTGAAGATGGCCGAAACCAACTGATCCAGAGTCTCCGTTTCACTGTTTTTTCCGGGACTTCCCACCACGGCCTCAATCAGCCGCTCCGCCATCAGAAATTCCACCGTCGTTGACAGCGCATTCTGCATCAGCAGAAAACGACACTGCAGCTGAATGTCGTACTCCAGATTGCCCTCAAGACCACTGCTCAGCACCGAAATCTCGTAGTCACGAACTTCGCTGACCAGTTCACCCAGACCCTGCAGCCGGCCACGAATCGCAACCAGCCAGTCCCGCATCAGCTCAGTATGCTCCTGCGACATCTGCGCCTGCTGCCGGGAAACCCAGACCGCCGCAATACTCCAGAGAGATCCCACGGTGTGCAGGAACTTCAGACGCGGCTCAATCTGCCGATACAGAATCTCGAATTCCGTGGTTCCCGGAGCAGCGGTGGATGAGTCCATCGTGTCCCCGACATTCCCGTCATCGGTGGAATCCCGGTAGGTGACTTCATCCCACGCCGCTGCCAGCGTTTCCTGCTCCTCATCATTTCCGTCAAACAGGTGCTCGAGGTCCAGTTCGTCGCCGGGCTTGCCACGGCGACCGGTCTTCCGCTGCTGTTCCACATACGCACTCAGTCGCGGCACTTCCCAGAAGTCGCCGGCATTCGCCTCCATGAAGGCAAACAATCGTCGCAGACTGGTCCATCGCAGCTCCGGAGAACCGTGCTGACAAACACAGTTCAGCAGCCGATGCAGCAGCCTGTGAATGGAATGCGGCCCGCTTTCCAGCGGCACCGAATCTGCCCGACTGAGCCACTGCATCAGCAGACCCATCGCCGCCACATGATCATGACGATCCAGCAGCGAAGTGACCACCTGAGCAAAACTGGATGGTGAAGCAAACTCGTCGACATGCTGCCGCCAGAAAGATATGTCTCCGGCAGACTCGCCCGCCTCGCGCCAGCGCGCCAGTGCACGCGCAACCTGAATGGCACCGTCCACCGATCGCTGACCATCCACCTTCAGCAGATCATTCACAGTGGTCGTTGCATACTTATCCCACTGTTCCGCAAGCTGCCTGAACCGCTTCAGCACGTGGTCATGCACGTCCATCTTCCCGGAAGCCGCCGCTTCACTCATGATCAGGGCACAGACATCAAACAACAGTCCCATCAGCTCCAGCAGTGAATCAACGCGATTGTCCGGTATGGAATCCTCACGAGCCGAGAACAGCGGAAACAAACCCTGAAAACCAAGGATGTTCCACGGATCAACAAATCCACCACAGGCAATCGCTCGCTCCAGCAACTCGAGCGATTCGTCCATCAGTCGCGCTGCATCCTCCGACCTGCCGGCTCGCAGATGACGCGGAATGGTCACCAGTCGGGCTGAAATCTCAGACTCAAATCGCGCAGCAAGGCTGGGAATCACCGACGCCTCTTCACGACTGGCCTGCTCATAACCCATCCGCGCGAAAACCCACGACAGATGACGATGCTGCACCTGATCAGCACCATACTTCGCCAGATACATGTTCAAATCGTGTCGCACATGCCCGAATGGCTGGCGGGTCTGATTCGCCAGTCGACGGAGCCGCTTCCGGCGTTCTCCCTCAGCCTGCTCCAGCAACTGACTGTAAAAGCTGTCACGCTGCCGCGCCACCATCGGCAGCAGCGTCGTCAGTGACACAGAGGAATCCCAGGTCTGAGGACCGGATCCGCTGATCGACGAGCCCATCAGAATGGTACCGGTCAGTACAGCCGCCGCATCATACAGACGCTCCGGATGTTCGGCCCCCCGACGCACGCCCCGCGAAACCCATGACACCAGAGCATCCAGGATCAGACGCCGCACCACAAAGCGACGGTAATAGCCCCTCGTGTCGATCTCCTCCGGATCCCATTCCCCGAAAATGTAGTTGGTCCGCTTGTTGACCGGGTGCGTGTGATCGTGAGCCCGCACATCAAGGGACAGCTCGCTGAGCCTTGAGAAAACGAAGTGTGTACCAGCCAGAAAATCTTCCGGCAACCCCTGCATAAAACTGATGGCCGCACTGATCAGTGTATGATATCGCCCCGCCGCAACGCCCACATCCGCCATGTACAGCGGCAGCGCACAGAATCGCTCATGATCGTAGGGCTGAGCCTTCCGGCCATTCTCAAGCACAGCGACCGGCCGATAGCCCAGAAAATGATTGAGTCTGCGAACGGCTTCCTGCGCCGCGTCATGAGCAGCCATCCCGGGCTGCTCCGCACGCACCGCCAGCGTCGTCTCGAACATCCGTGCCAGCAGCAGCGGACTGAAGAAATCATCATCCGTACAATGCGCCAGCAGGTCACTGTGATGCGCTCGATAAGCCGGCAGAACTTCGCCGAGTGTCTGCCGGATGATCAGTTCAGCCTGATCCGTCACGGCAAATGCCGCAGCACCGGAACTGCGCAATGACTGCAGCCTGCCTGACAGCAGCGACTGCAACTGCTGCGGATCACTGCCGGCACGCTGGCTGAGAAACAACTGGTTGAGGCAGATGCGAAAACGGCTGCCCGGAGTCCCGTCCGAGAAATTCAGATAGCCCAGCAGATCCCGCAGAATCTCGTCGTCTGCTGTATCCGCCGCCGAAGGAAAAAGATCAGACTGATTTTTTTTTGACCCGCTGCTCACGCCTGTCCCATCTGCCTGTTAACCCCGGAACCTGAGCCCCAGCCACACGACCTGAGGCCACGCCACCCACTACCGTGCAAATTCGACGTTACGAGTTTCCCGCAGGACAGTCACCTTGATTTCACCCGGATATGTCAGCGTCTGTTCAATCGCCGTCGCTATATCGCGACTCATTCTTGCCGCCTGCCGATCATTGACCCGAGCCGAATCCACAATCACGCGCACCTCACGACCAGCCTGCACGGCAAACGCCTGCTCAACACCCGGAAATCCGCACACGAGTGCTTCCAGTTCCTCCAGTCGCCGGACATATTTTTCAAGCGTTTCGCGACGTGCTCCGGGACGTGCCGCAGATACAGCATCAGCCGCCGCCACCAGCACCGTGTAGATGAACTCGGGGCGAATATCATCGTGGTGGCCGGCAGCCGCGTGAACCACCTCGGCACCTTCACCGTACCGCTTCAACAGCTCAGCCCCGACCGCGGGATGGCCACCTTCCATCTCATGGTCAGCCGCCTTCCCGATGTCATGCAAAAAGCCGCAGCGACGACCCAGATTGCCGTCCAGCCCCAGCTGCTCGGCCATCAGCCCCGTCAGATGGGCCACCTCAATCGAATGCTGCCGCACATTCTGGCTGTAACTGACGCGGAAATGCAGCCGTCCCATCAGGTCCAGAATCTTCGGATGCAGACCCCGAATCCCGGCTTCCTCACTGGCCTGCAGCCCCAGCCTGCGAATGTGCTCGTCCATCTCCTTCGTCGTCTCAGCCACAATCTCCTCGATCCGCGACGGATGAATGCGACCATCCTGTATCAGCTTGACCAGCGTGCGTTTGCCGATTTCACGACGCACATTGTCGAAGGCTGAAACAATCACCACACCCGGCGTGTCATCCACAATCACATCGACTCCCGTAGCCTTCTCAAAGGCCCGGATGTTACGCCCCTCGCGACCGATGATGCGCCCCTTCACATCATCATTCGGAATGTCGACGGTCGAGACCGTGGTTTCCGAGGTGTGTGCGGAAGCATATCGCTGCACAGCCATGCCGATGATTTCGCGAGCCCGCCGCTCGCACTCGTTACGCAGCTCGGTCTCGTGCTTCATGATCAGCGCACCCGTCTGATCCGCCAGCTCCCGATCCAGTCGCTTCAGCAACTGCTCTGTTGCCTGCTCCTTCGACAGCTCACTGATGCGGTACAACTGATCCTGCTCTTCACGGATCATGCGATTCAGTTCAGCATCCCGGGCGTCGATACTGCGAGTCCGATCGGCCAGTTTCTGCTGAGTTGTCTGCAGCATTTTTTCCTTCTTGCGGAAGGCATCCTGCTGCTCGTCCATCTGTGCCGAGCGACGATCCAGTTCCCGCTCGCGATCCCGCAGCTTCGTGTGGCTTTCTTCAAGCCTGGCTTCCAGCGATTCACGACGCTTCAGCAACTCTTCCTTGAGCTGCAGCTCCTGGTCGCGATGCACCGTCTCGGCCTCGCGACGCGCCGCTTCGATAATGTCATCACGAGTCTTGTAGGCACGGCCACGAATGGCTCGCTCGGCAAACAGACCGGCAGCCACGCCACCGGCAGCGGCCACCAGACCGACAATCAACTCACTCATGGAACCGTCCCTCTATTTTGAACGGCCCCGCCCCGTCCGGGTGCGGACGACAACCTGCTGCACTGAACCCGCTGAATCTCAAGGAACCGTCGACAATTCCGCCGATGCCCCGGCCATCACCAGCCCGGTTTCCTGCAGACGCGCCGCCGCAACGGAACGCATGCACGGACACACGAAGGTGGACAGCGTCGGAATACAGACTGCCGATCCGGGCCACGTCAGCACACACACACTGCCACACACCCGCACACCTGCCCCGGACGCCGGCAGCAACACTGCATGCCACAGCCGCACAGACAGAAGAATCAGCAGAATGGGTAGCAGATACAGCATGTGAAACCAGACGCAGCAGCCAGACGCAGCAACCAGACCTGTCGAAACTGTTCAGGCAGAAACATCCGGAACAGTTCGCGGAATCGTCTCTGAGCCTGACCTGGAGATTCTTCTGAGGAACCTGTCCGAAGCCAAATGCCGGAACAGGCCGTACACGCAGATTTCGGGTGGGACCGATGACCTGTCCGAAATCCTGACAGACCACCACGACAGTCACCTGTACAGACAGTCTGTTCTCAGCCCCGCACTGTACCAGAGTGCCCCGCCAATTCAACCGGATCGGGGCTGACGAGACGGATTCGGGGGCGAATCCGCTGAATTCGGTCTCTGTTCAGACTTTCACGGCAGCAATCCCCCGCTCAGATTTGACCCCGGCCCCCACGGGCTCTATCGTGGAGTTTTCGCGGCCCTCAGGCGCCCTTCCATTCCCACCACAGGATCACCAGACCATGAAACGCGGCTTGCTGCTGCTGGCACTGGCCTTCGTCGGCTGCCAGGTACAGGATTCCCAGACCACCCAGACTTCCGAAAATGCGGATCCCGCCGCCGGCACCACCGCCCCGGCCGGAACACCGGAAACCCCCGCAACCGGCAAGCGGTTGTCCGTCGCCTTCGTCACCAACCAGATCGCCGACTTCTGGAAGATCTCGGAAGCCGGCTGCATCACAGCGTCCAAAGAATTCGACATGGATGTGCAGGTCATCATGCCACCGGAAGCCACCGCTGTGGTGCAGAAGCAGAAGGTTGAGGATGCCATTGCCGGCGGAATTCAGGCCATCGCCATCAGTCCGCTGGATGCCGACAATCAGATCGAATGGCTCGACAGCCTCGCTGACAAAATGCCACTCATCACTCACGATTCCGATGCTCCCGCATCCAAACGACTGGTCTACATCGGCATGGACAACTATGCCGCCGGTCGGGCCTGCGGGGAAATTCTGAAAAAAGCGGTCCCGGACGGAGGCCAGATCCTGCTGTGCATCGGACGACTGGAACAGGACAACAGCCGTTATCGTCGCCAGGGTGTTATTGACGTGCTGATGGGACGCGACCGCACAATTCAGTTCTACAAGGACAACCCCGGCAGCTTTGATCCGGTGGAAGAAGAACTCAAAGGTGACAAATACACCATCGTCGCCACGCTGACCGACCAGGGCAAACCGGAAGTCGCTCTGCAGAAGGCCGAGGATGCTCTGGTGAAGTACCCGGATCTGAAGGGCATCGCCGGGCTGTTTGAATACAATCCACCAGCCTGCTACCAGGCTCTCAAAAAGGCCGGGCTCCTGAAACAGGTGGCACTGGCCGGTTTCGATGAAAACGACGTGACACTGCAGGCAATCCGAGACGGCGAATGCGCCGGCACGGTGGTGCAGAACCCCTACGAGTACGGCTATCAGTCAGTGAAAGTCCTGAAGGAACTGCTCAGCGGAAATCAGCAGGTGATTCCACCCTCCCGCTACATCGATATCGCTCCGCGGTCCATCACCGCAGAAAACGTCGACACGTACTGGGAAGAGCTGAAGCGTCTGAAGGGCCAGTAGTCGTCATGGTTTCAGCAGGTCCGGTTGTTCCGCGTCTGGAGGTTCAGGAGATTGAAAAGTCCTTCCCGGGAGTGCGCGCGCTGAAGAAAGTCAGCCTGCAGGTATTCCCCGGTGAGGTCCTTTCGGTGGTGGGCGAAAACGGCGCCGGCAAAAGTACTCTGATGAAGATCCTTGCCGGCGTACAGGCCCCTGATGCCGGGACGCTGCTGGTGGACGGTCGGCCGCAACAGTTCAATCGGGTTGCTGACGCCATGCAGCACGGAATTGCGCTGATCCACCAGGAACTGAATCTGGCCGACAATCTGGACATCGGCGCCAATCTGTTTCTGGGGCGCGAACCGCGACGACTGGGACTGATCGACGAACAGGAAATTCGGCGACGCTCACAGGAACTGCTGCGTCGAATCGGACTGAATTTCTCACCCGATACACTGGTACGTGAACTGACCGTGGGTCAGCAGCAGATGGTGGAGATTGCCAAGGCACTCTCGATCAATGCGCGAGTCCTGATCATGGACGAGCCGACATCCAGTCTGTCCGCAGGCGAATCGGCACGGTTGTTCCACGTGATTCGTGATCTGCGGCAGCAGGGTGTCAGCATTGTCTACATTTCGCATCGACTGGCAGAGGTGCAGGATCTGTCGGATCGGGCCGTGGTGCTGCGTGACGGTGCCAACGCAGGCTCGCTGGAACGCGGTCAGATCACTCACGACAATCTTGTGCGACTGATGGTGGGCCGGGATGTTTCGCGGATTTTTTCGCGGCAACCCTGTCAGCCGGGCCGAACGGTCCTCGAAGCGCAGGGGGTTCGCACTGCCGCCTGGCCCGCACATGCGGTCAGCTTCAGTATCCGCGCTGGCGAGGTGGTGGGAATTGCGGGGCTTGTCGGAGCCGGTCGAACGGAACTGCTGCGAACACTTTTCGGCATCGATGCTCCGCTGGCCGGATCCATTACCGCTGACGGTCAGCCGCTGCAACTGCGTTCCCCGCAGGATGCGATTGCGGCAGGAATCGCGCTGGTTCCTGAAGACCGCAAGCAGCAGGGTGTGGTGCTGGACATGGCCATCCGCCAGAACATCGGACTGGCCTCAGCACACCGACACTCGAAAGCCGGGTTCCTGAGTTTTTCCACCGAGCAGGCGCAGTCGCAGGAAATGTGCAGTCGACTGCGGGTCAGAATGCCCAACGATCAGGCGCGAGTCGGCAATCTGTCGGGAGGCAATCAGCAGAAGGTGGTGCTGGGCAAATGGCTGGCACTGCGACCGAACGTCCTGCTGCTGGACGAACCGACTCGCGGCATCGACGTGGGAGCAAAGCAGGAAATCTACCAGCTGATGGATGAACTGGCACAGCAGGGACTCGCAGTCCTGTTCGTCAGCAGTGAGCTGGAAGAGATCCTGGGAATGAGTGATCGAGTGCTGGTGATGCACGAAGGCAGGGTGACGGGACAGTTGCAGCGTGACCAGCTTTCCGAGCAGGCCATCATGAAACTGGCGACCGGATTTTTTGCAGAACAGGCTGTTCCATGAAGGGCAAGATCCTCGGCATTTTCTCCGTGCTGGCAGCACTCTGCGTCTGCCTGACGATGGCCACCGCGGATCCGTGGTGGAATCCAGGTCAGTCACAGTTTCTTGCGCTGGATAACATCATGAACCTGCTCAGCCGTACTGCATTGTACGGTATTCTGGGCATCGGTGTGGCGTTTGTGATCATCACCAGCGGGATTGATCTTTCGATTGGCTCAATGGTGTGTCTGTGCGGAGTCCTGCTGTCGATTCTGCTGAAGGTGGACTATCAGCCCGAGCAACCGCTGTCGGTGGTCCGCATGACCGCCGCTGACCGCACAATTGTGGTGGCCGGCGACACGCAGTCCCTGAGTGCCGGTGATACGATTCGTTTTACGGGCGGAGTGGGTTCGGGGCTGGTGCTGACTGTGGAATCGGCTGCTGCCGGGCGAATTGTGGTGCGCGAACCGCTGGCACGGGATGAGCGCGATGGCCGCATCGTCAGGATTCTGCCGCTGCAGGCATTCGCCGCCGACACGCTGACCGTCACCCTGCCCTCAACATCCGCCGCAGCCAACGACCAGTTGCAGCTGTTTCGCCGGGATGGTGGCGTCACCGGACAGAAGATTACGGCTGTGCAGGAACGCGGTGATCAACTGCTGCTGACTCTGGCTAAGGATCCCGGACAACGATATCACTCACAGTCCTTCGCAGTCGTCCTCCGCAGGACTCAGCGATGTCCCATACCGCTGGCAATCCTGATTGTGCTGGGAACTGCCTCAGGCCTCGGCCTGATTCACGGCCTGCTGATCACCCGACTGCGACTGCAGCCGTTTGTGGTCACACTGTGCGGTCTGTTGATCTATCGCGGTGCGTCCCGCTGGCTGACCAATGATAACCCGGCGGGATTCGGTGAATTGCAGAGTGTGCTGGGGCCGGTGGCATCCGGTCGCGTCGGCCTGCTGCTGAAGGGTGACCGCATCCTGTTCGGAATTCCAATC
>Ga0255092_1000898_pt1 | contig 10306 bp, 5 predicted proteins | sample Colum_Yuk_RepC_8_2_FD_188454 | JGI IMG/M metagenome (GOLD analysis project Ga0255092, IMG submission 188454) | Freshwater microbial communities from Columbia River, Oregon, United States - Colum_Yuk_RepC_8d | ecosystem: Environmental > Aquatic > Freshwater > River | place: USA: Oregon | collected...
TTCTATGCATGCACGGGCGGCCTCCAGTGCCGCCTCGGCACGCGGGCCAGCCAGGGCAGAGCCTGAGGCAAACACAAAGGTGGCGAGGCAGCGTTGTCCGGCCAGTCCCAGTGGACTGTTCAGCAAGCGGTGGTCCTGGGCATCCATCAGCCCCCGGTCCAGCCAGACACCCGGAATTTCCATGTGTTGGAGAAATCGGCCGGTGTTGAAAGGTGCGTTGGCATGTTCCAGTCCTAAGGCGGTGACGTCCCAGGCCATCAATTCGGCCGTGGGGGCCAGTTCGAATGACAGGTGATTGAGGGCATCACAACCGGGGTAGGCCAAGGATTCCAACGGAAGCCACTCTAGCCGTGCGCCTTCTTCCAACCGTGCATGGACAGTGTTGGTCGCTGTGTCTTGCTCGGTCCGGTAATAACGGGTGGCCCCGGGTGTGGTGATCAAGCCGTGGGCCTGGGCGCCCACCGTGATTTGAATATCCATCACATCACCGCCCACAAATCCCCCGGGAGGGTGCACCAGCACGTTGTGGCAGATCGCATCGCCCTCTGGATACAGGCTTTGCAAAATGCGCAATGGGCCTTCATGCTGGAAGCGGGCCACGCTGCGATCGCGTTCGTGCGTGTACTGCAGTGAGAGATGTGCGTGCCAGGTCATGGGAGTGCGGGTGTCCGCTCATGATAGAGCAGTTAGGGCTTTGCAGACTGCTGTACCCAACCCATGGCACAGGTAAAACCGCAGGAGTTCCGTCACTGATCCGTAGTCGAGGCGAAAAGAGACGGACTGCAGCACAGTCCGCCATCACAGGATGGCCAATGGCAGGAGGGTCAATGGCAGGAGGGTCAATGGCGTGCCGCGTCAGTCTGGTTGTCGGTGGTGAGTGGCGACCACATCTCGCAGATCGTGTAGGGGCGCACCACCGGATACTGACTCATGGTCTTGAACTTGCGCAGCAGTGGCGCCGTCATGTAGTGTTCGTAGCCGCACCGAAACCCCGTGGTTGAAGTTTCAGAGCGCATGCGGTAACAGCAATTCTCACAGCAGCGTTGTGCGGGGGGAATGGTGTTCATGAGTTCCTCGACGTCAGCTAAGGCTTTGTTGAGTGGTTAGGAGGGCGGTTGATCCCAATACAAAGGGTTGGGCAATTCGTTGAACACCTTGCGCAACTGCTGCCCCCAGCGCTCCCGAATGGACAGAAAGTAGGGATCGTGTTGATCGATGAGTTTGTGCTGTGTGACCGTCAAGCTGTCGTTTTCGTAGCACATCAAATCCAGTGGCAATCCGACTGACAAATTGGATTTGATGGTCGAATCCATGGAAATCAGACAACATTTCGCCACCTCATCCAGGCTCAAATCGCCCTCAATCACCCGATCCAGGATGGGTTTGCCATACTTGGATTCGCCAATCTGGAAGTAAGGCGTTTCTTCCGTGGCTTCGATGAAATTGCCGGCCGAGTAGACATTGAACAAACGTGGCTCCTCGCCTTTGATCTGCCCTCCGAGAATCATGTTCACATTGAACTCAATGCCAAAATCCTTCAGGCTGTCGGCGTCACGGGCATGCACCTTTCTCACTGTGTCACCCACCAGTTTGGCGGCGGAAAACATATTGGGGACATTGGCCAGACTTTTTTCATCCGGGTTGTGCATCATCACGCGCAGGTTGCTGGCAATCGACTGGCTGATGGCCAGGTTGCCGGCAGTCAGCAGCACAATCACGCGGTCGCCGGGTATTTCAAAGCGATGCAATTTGCGAAACGTGCTGATTTGATCCAGGCCCGCATTGGTTCTGGAATCTGCCAGAAATACCAGCCCAGCGCGGTTTCGAACCCCGACGCAATAGGTCATGAAAAAAGTCTCCTAGTGGGTTGACGTGATGCTGATCAGCCTGTCAGGCCGGAACCAGAAACTCCCGGCTGATCTCAGCACCGATCTGGTTGATCTGCTCCAAGAACTGGACCAGAAATGCATGCAGGCCTTGTTTCAAAATTTCATCGATGGTCGTGAATTTCAAGTCTGCGCGAAGTTTTCCCGCCAGCCGGCAACTCAGGCAACTCGAGGATTCACACACCGCGTCCAGGTTGTTCACCACCTCGTTCATGCACGATAACAAGGAGCGTGGAATGTCGGGCCTCAAAACCAGCAATTCTGCCACCCGGTCGGGTTGTATGACATTGCGGTACACCCGTCGGTAGATTTCAAAACCCGAGACGCTGCGCAAAATGGCACTCCAATGGTAAAAATCGTATTCCTGGTCACTGGCCAGGCCATAGAAGTCGCTGTCAACCGCGTTGAATTTGACGTCCAGCAATCGAGCCGTGTTGTCACCTCGCTCCAGGAAAGTGCCCAGTCGCATGAAGTACAAGGCTTCGTCGACCAGCATGGTGCCCACCGTCACACCTCGTGACAGGTGAGATCTGAATTTGACCCATTCAAAAAACTGGCCAGGGTCACGTTCCAGCATGTCGGTGGCGAGCAGGCGATTGAGTTCCAGCCAGGTCTGGTTCTGTGTCTCCCACACTTCGGTGGTCAAGGTACCCCGCACAGCCCGGGCGTTTTCTCGGGCAGCTCTCAAGCATGAAATGATCGACGATGGGTTTTGTTCTTCCCGGACCATGAACTGCAGCACCCGCTGCGGTGTGACCTCGCCATACAAGCCTTGATATGCCGGCAACAACTCGCTGATTTTCAGCAGACCTTGCCAGCCCAGTTCGGCCACGGCGGTGGACTGCGGTAGCAACGAAGTCTGGTAGTTGACATCCAGCATGCGAGCGGTGTTTTCGGCACGCTCGGTATACCGAGACATCCAAAATACGTGATCGGCAGTTCGGCTGAGCATGATCAATTCTCCAGAATCCAGGTGTCCTTGGTGCCCCCGCCTTGCGACGAGTTGACCACCAGGGATCCTTCTTTGAGGGCGACCCGTGTCAGCCCACCCGGAACCATCTGGACTGTTTTTCCGCTCAGGACAAACGGGCGCAAGTCGATGTGACGTGGCGCGATGCCGGATTCCACGTAGGTGGGGCAGGTGGACAGGCTCAGTGTGGGTTGTGCAATGTAACGCTCAGGATGGGCCGTCAGCAGTTGGCGAAAATTCTCGATCTCGGGCTGACTGGCCATGGGACCCACCAGCATGCCGTAGCCCCCGGCGCCATGCACCTCCTTGACCACGAGTTCCGACAGGTGTGCCAGCGTGTATTGCAGGTCTTCAGCCACACGACACATGAAGGTTGGGACGTTGTTCAAAATGGGCTTTTCTCCCAGGTAGAACTCGATCATCTTGGGGACATAGGGATAAATGGACTTGTCGTCGGCGATGCCAGTTCCGACCGCATTGCAGATGTTGACGCGGCCGGCTTTGTAGGCCTTCATCAAGCCGGCACAACCCAAGGTGGAATCAGCGCGGAAGGTGCTCGGATCCAGAAAATCGTCATCCACTCGGCGGTAAATCACATCGACCTTGCGTGGGCCGCGCGTGGTTCGCATGAACACCTGGTCCTGGTCGACAAAAAGGTCCTTGCCTTCCACCAGTTCCACGCCCATTTGCTGGGCCAGGAAGGCATGCTCGAAGTAAGCGCTGTTGTACATGCCCGGGGTCAGCACCACCACCGTGGGGTTGTCGGTGGTGGACGGGGCGCTGGCACGCAGCGATTCGAGCAGCATGTCGGGGTAGTGCGCAATCGGGGCCACGCGGTTGAGGCGAAACAGATCCGGGAAGAGACGCATCATCATCTTGCGGTCTTCCAGCATGTAGCTCACCCCACTGGGCACCCGCAAGTTGTCCTCCAGGACATAGTACTGACCGTTGCCTTGGCCGTCGGGCGCGCGGACGATGTCAACGCCGCTGATCATGGAGTACACCTGGTTGGGCACATCAACACCCATCATCTCAGGTCGAAATTGCGAGTTCTGCAGGATTTGCTCACTGGGCACGATGCCCGCCTTCAGAATGGCCTGCTCGTGGTAGATGTCATGCAAAAAACGGTTCAAGGCGTTGACACGCTGCACCAGTCCTTTTTGCAACTCTCGCCATTCGTGTGCGGGGATGATGCGGGGAATCAGATCAAACGGAATCAGTCGTTCCGTGCCCGCGCCATCTTCGTCTTTGTCACCATAGACTGCAAACGTGATGCCCACCCGTCGAAAGATCACCTCGGCTTCATCACGTCGAGCTCGCATGGCGGTCTCATCCTGTTGGGACAACCAGGCTCCGTAGTCACGGTAATGCGTTCGCAAGGCCTCCGTGCCCCGTTCATACATCTCGTCGTATTTCAACATCGGCTTCTCCTGCTGGTTGACTTAGCAAGAGCGGTGCCATTGAACCCCCTGGATTGGGCGGATTTGCGCACCATTTTGGGGAGCGTTGTGCACGACTCTGATGCCCTTTCATGCCTGGTGCAGGGCAGAGCTTGGTATTCGTGCATATTGCACGGAAAAAGGACTGGCTTGTCTCTTGCTAAATGGGTGCATGCCCATCCACGCAGCACTTCACCACGTCACGCAGTATCGTTACGACCGGCCTGTGCAGTTGGGACCGCAAGTCATTCGTCTGCGGCCAGCCCCCCACACGAGGGGGCAGGTGATTTCCTACAGCTTGCGGGTGGAGCCGGCTCACTTCATCAACTGGCAGCAAGACCCCTTTTCCAATTACCAGGCGCGTCTGGTATTCCCGGCTAAAACCCGTGAATTCAAGGTCACGGTGGACCTGGTGGTGGAAATGGCGGTGTACAACCCGTTCGACTTCTTCCTGGAGCCAGGGGCCGAGCACTATCCGTTCACCATGTCGGCTCAGCTGCGTGAGGAGCTGGCTCCCTACCTGCTGGTCACACCGCAAGGCGAGCGTTTCAAGGATTACTTGAATTCCCGGGTTCTCAAAACTTCGCAGCAGACACTTCGCACGATCGATTTCCTGGTGCAACTGAACCAACAGGTGCAGCGAGATATCCGTTACCTCATTCGTCTTGAGCCCGGGGTGCAGACACCCCAGGAAACACTGACCCTTCGCAGCGGCTCCTGTCGTGACAGTGCCTGGTTGCTGGTGCAATTGCTGAGACATTGCGGGTTGGCCGCTCGGTTCGTCTCGGGGTATCTGATCCAGCTGGTGCCCGATGTGAAATCCCTGGATGGTCCTGCGGGCACTGAGGTCGACTTCACCGACCTGCACGCCTGGTGCGAGGTGTACTTGCCCGGTGCGGGCTGGGTGGGTCTGGACCCCACCTCGGGCTTGCTGGCGGGAGAAGGCCACATCCCGTTGGCTTGCACCCCCATGCCGGCGAGTGCCGCACCCATCGAGGGCCTGGTTGATGAAGCGGAGGTGGAGTTCCACCACGAGATGCACGTCAGCCGCCTCGTGGAATCGGCCCGTGTGACCAAGCCCTATACCGATGAGCAGTGGCAACGCCTGGTGGCTCTGGGGGAGCAGGTGGACCAACGACTCGAAGCAGGCGATGTTCGTTTGACGCTGGGCGGCGAGCCGACCTTTGTGGCGATCGACAACCGCGACGCGCCCGAGTGGAATACCGAGGCCCTGGGGCCGACCAAACGCGGCATGGCAACGACGCTTGTCCACAAGCTACAGGCTCACTACGGCCAGGGCGGATTTCTGCACTTGGGTCAGGGCAAGTGGTACCCCGGGGAACAACTGCCTCGGTGGGCACTCAGCATTGGCTGGAGGGCCGATGGCCAACCTTGCTGGCACAACCCTGCGCTATTTGCCAATGAAAGCGAGCCACACCATTACACCCAAGAGGATGCCCATCGCTTCATTACAGTGCTCTCTCACAAGCTGGGGGTGGGTGATCAATTCATTCAGCCGGGCTACGAAGACACCTGGTACTACCTGTGGCGGGAGCGCCGACTGCCTGTCAACGTGGATCCCTTTGACTCCCGGCTCGAGGATGAACTCGAGCGCGCTCGATTGCGGCGTGTCTTCAGCCAGGGACTGTCATCGGCGGTGGGGTATTTGTTGCCTTTGCAGGCGCTGGAAGGCGGGCCACAGCGCTGGAAGAGTGGCCCCTGGTTTTTCCGTGATGAGCGTATGTACTTGATCCCGGGGGACTCCCCCATGGGTTATCGTTTGCCTTTGGATTCATTGCCCTGGGTTCGCACGCAGGACTATCCACACCAGCATCTGCCCGACCCGGGCGTCCCACGCGAACCCTTGCCCGCCGCAGAACAGACGCGCGCCCGGTATGTGGTGCAAAGCGAGTCTCAACAGCAACCCTGGTCAGGCCGGGGAGGATCGGATCCAACAAACCTGCAGGGGATGGGGGAGGGTCAGGCTTCAGGCGCCGCTGGCGTGCGACCCTTTGAATCGGCCCCTTGGGTCACGCGAACCGGCTTGTGTGTGGAAGTTCGAGATCCGGCGAGAGCCCATGGGCCGGTGGCCGAGGGCCTGGCTGGTTCAGGGTCGTCCGTGCTGTATGTCTTCATGCCGCCGCTGACACGGCTAGAAGATTACCTGGAATTGCTGAGTGCCATTGAAGCCACCGCCGAGGCCCTGCAGTTCAAACTGGTGCTGGAGGGGTACCCACCCCCTCGCGACCCCAGGCTTCAACTGTTGCAGGTAACACCCGACCCGGGGGTGATCGAGGTGAACATCCACCCCGCGTACCACTGGCATGAGGTGGTTGAGCACACCGAGTTTCTGTACCAGGCCGCTTTTGAATCGCGACTGTCGGCTGAAAAATTCATGCTGGACGGCCGACACACCGGCACTGGTGGTGGAAACCATGTGGTTCTCGGTGGCGCCACACCGGCAGACAGCCCATTTTTGCGCAAGCCCGAATTGCTGGCCAGTCTGATCCTGTATTGGCACAACCACCCGAGTCTGAGTTATCTCTTCAGTGGGTTGTTCATCGGTCCCACCAGTCAGGCCCCGCGGGTGGACGAGGCGCGCAACGACCAGGTGTATGAACTGGAAATTGCCCTGCGTGAAATTCAGCGCAACCGCGAGCGTCATGGCCAGGATATACCGCCCTGGTTGCTTGATCGCACGCTACGCAACCTCCTGATTGACGTCACCGGCAATACACACCGCAGTGAATTCTGTATCGACAAGATGTTCTCGCCGGATTCGGCGACAGGCCGATTGGGGTTGCTCGAGTTGCGTGCGTTCGAGATGCCGCCCCATGCCCGCATGAGTGTGGCCCAGTTGCTGCTGATCCGGGCCTTGGTCGCCCGTTTCTGGGATGAGCCCTACCGGGCACCGGCCACACGGTGGGGCACCGAATTGCACGATCGCTTCATGTTGCCTTACTTCATTCAAGCGGATCTGGATGATGTGCTGACCGAGTTGGGCGAGGCAGGGTTCCATTTCGATCCCGTTTGGTTCACCCCTCACCTGGAGTTCAGGTTTCCCCTGGTGGGCGAGGTTCAGGCGCTGGGCATGCAACTCCGGATCCGGCATGCGTTAGAACCCTGGCACGTCATGGGAGAAGAAGGGGGCAGTGGGGGAACGGTGCGTTACGTCGATTCGTCCCTGGAGCGCTTGCAGGTGCTGGTGCAAGGCCTGAACCCGAGTCGACACGCGGTGATGGTCAACGGCAGGCCGATTCCCTTGCAGCCCACCGGTGTGGTGGGCGAGTATGTGGCCGGTGTTCGGTACCGCGCGTGGGCGCCTGCCTCCGCCTTGCATCCCACGATCGGTGTGCACGCCCCGCTGACCTTTGATCTGTTTGATACCTGGATGCAACGAGCCATCGCGGGTTGTCAGTACCACGTCGCACATCCGGGCGGCCGAAATTACGAGACCTTCCCGGTCAATGCCTACGAGGCGGAAAGTCGCCGCCTGTCTCGATTTTTCCCGATGGGCCACACGCCTGGGCGTATGACCCAGGTGCCCAACACCCTGGATGTCGTGGGCAGCAAGGAATTCCCCTTTACGCTGGATCTTCGGCGATGAGAGAATTCGTGCATGCAGGAATCTTCGTCGAACCCGCGGTGGGTTTTGCCTTCTCACACCACGAGTGACGGGTTGAATCGCTCGCCCATCCATGCTCGCAGGGTGGCCGATGGGCATTTCGATGAAATGCAGTCCGACCCCCTGCGCGGGTTCGGCGCTGCCCATTGGGATGCGTTTTTCGCACAGGTAGCCTCCCTGGGCGTCGACGGACTCGATCGGCAGCACCGAACCATGCAGCGCCAGGTTCAGGACAATGGAGTCACCTACAACGTCTATGCAGACCGTGATGGTCCCAAGCGTCCCTGGGCCCTGGACCTTTTCCCGCTGCTCATCGACGGGCAGGACTGGGCTGAACTGAGTGCCGGCATTGCCCAGCGCGCCAGGGTCTTGGAAGCCTTGATGCGCGATGCCTATGGCGCCCAGCAATTGCTGCGTCAAGCCCTGGTACCCGGTGCGCTGGTGCTCGGGCACCCCGGCTTTGTGCGCGAACTGCACGGCTATGCACCTGCGGGCGAGACGCACCTGCATGTTGCGGCTTTCGATGTCTGCCGTGACACGCATGGGCGCTGGGCGGTGATCTCGCAACGCACCCAGGCGCCTTCAGGCCTGGGCTACCTGCTCGAAAACCGGGCCATCATCAGTCGTCAGTTCCCGCAAGCGTTTGCACAGTTGCAAGTCCATGCCCTGGAGGGCACCTACCGTCGTTGGCTGCAGTCCTTGCGGGCGGCCAGTCCCGTCGGGGATCGTGCCCATGTGGCGTTACTGACGCCAGGCCCTTACAACGAAACCTATTTCGAACATGCCTACCTGGCCCGCCATCTGGGTATCACACTGGTCGAAGGCCATGACTTGACGGTGCGTGGCCAGCAATTGTTCTTGCGGACCCTGCGTGGGCTCGAGCAGATTCATGTGCTTATCAAGCGACTGGATGACGCTTATCTCGACCCCCTGGAGTTGATGCCGGATTCCACCCTGGGCATTCCAGGCCTGCTACAAGTGGTCCGCGCGGGCCAACTGGTGGTGAGCAATCCACCCGGCACGGCCTGGCTTGAGTCACCCGCCCTGTTGGGATTCCTGCCAGCCTTGTGCGAGCGTATCCTGCACGAAACCTTGCGTCTGCCGTCGCTTGACACTTGGTGGTGTGGTGAGCGAGCGGCCATGGAAGCCGTCTTGCCCCGTTTGGCTGAGACCGTGATCAAGCCAACCTATCCCGAAGCGGCAGGGCTCAATGCGATCACGGCCACCCTGGGTCGAGAACTGACCGCCGCACAGCGCGACGAGTGGCGCGGACGCATTGTGCGCGAGCCGCACCGCTACACCTTGCAGTCGTATCAGCCTTTGTCGCAAATGCCCACCTGGCGCCAACGCGAAATTCAACCCCGCTCCATGGTGCTTCGCCTGTTCGCACTCAGAACTGGCCGGCACGAATGGCAGGTATTACCCGGTGGACTCACACGCATCGCATCCACGCAGGGCGAGATCACCTCCATGCAACGAGGGGGCAGCAGCGCAGACGTGTGGGTGCTGCGCTCTGCGCAGGTGATGCTGGATGTGGAATTGCCTCGTGACCAGACTGTTCCTCTCCCAAACGATGCGACTGCCAGGACCCCAGCGGGCAAATCACGTCTCGTGACCAGTCGATCGGCTGAAGACCTCTTCTGGTTGGGTCGCTACACAGAGCGCAGCGACAACGCGCAACGGTTGGCGCGTCTGTGCCTGCATCAAATTCACCACGAGGACCCCCCTGTGGGGAAAGCCTGGTCCTGGTTGCAAATGCTGTGCGAACGCAATGGACTGGTGCCCGTCGGCGTGCCCTCGGCAGACTCCGCTGATGCCGTCCGGATGGAGTCCCGACGGCGTCTCTTTGAGCGGACCCTGCTGGCGGGGTTGAATGACCATGCCCAACTCACCAGTGTGGGTTACAACCTCAGAGCCATGCAGCGCACGGCGTCGGGATTGCGCGAACGTCTCTCGCCGCAGCAGTGGCAGGCCATCACACAATTGGTTGATGGCTTCACCCGGTGGCACCTCGTGCCGGGCCAGGATCCGGACCATGCACGCGCCACAGCGCTGATGGCCTTGGACGAAGCTGCCGATTGGCTCGCGGCCATCATTGGGGCGCAAAGCGATCGCATGACCCGCGACGATGGATGGCAGTTGCTGACCGTGGGCCGCTTGCTTGAACGCATGATCTTTTTGCTGGATGCTCTGATGCTGACCTGCGAACTCGATCTGTTGTCACCAGAGCACTTGTCCAGACAACTGCCCTTGTTGCTGGAGGTGTTTGACTGTGCCCAGTCCTTCCAGGCCGAACACGCCGACCAGGCCCAACTGTCGGATCTGTGCCAATTGCTGGTGTGGGACGGCGAACAGCCCAGGGCCTTGCATTGGGTCGGCAGATCCT
>Ga0255092_1000901_pt1 | contig 10286 bp, 7 predicted proteins | sample Colum_Yuk_RepC_8_2_FD_188454 | JGI IMG/M metagenome (GOLD analysis project Ga0255092, IMG submission 188454) | Freshwater microbial communities from Columbia River, Oregon, United States - Colum_Yuk_RepC_8d | ecosystem: Environmental > Aquatic > Freshwater > River | place: USA: Oregon | collected...
TCATAAAGCTGCGGCTTGTCCGAGGTGCCCTCCCACCCCTGAATGATCGGATCGGCCCAGGCCCAAGCAGCCTCCACCTCGTCGCCGCGCATGAACAGTGTCTGGTTGCCGCGGATCACATCCATGATCAGCCGCTCATAGGCATCTGGAACATCGTCAAGATCGGCCCCCACGGTTTCGGCAAAGGACATGTCGAGCGGCACCTGCATCAAACGCATACCGCCCGGACCGGGTTCCTTGATCATCACCATCAGGTTCATGCCCTCATTGGGCTGAAGCCGGATCACCAGCACATTTTCGCGCCAGCCGCGTTCATCGTCAAAAATCGAATGCGGCGGCTCTTTGAAGGTGATGGCAATCTCGGACGAGCGGGCGCGCAGTTTCTTACCCGTGCGCAGATAGAAGGGTGTCCCCTTCCAGCGCCAGTTCGAGATATGCGCCTTCAGCGCGATATAGCTTTCGGTGCGGGACTCTGCGTTTTCTGCATGATCGGTGTACGCATCGCCGCCCTTTGTCGCGCGGTACTGGCCGCGCACGATGTCTTCGGGCTGAACCGGGTCCAAGGCACGGATCACCTTCAGCTTTTCATCCCGAACCGCGTCGGGGTCAAAGTGATAGGGCGGCTCCATCGCGATGAGGCACAACAGCTGCATCAGGTGATTTTGCACCATATCGCGCATCGCGCCCGATTTGTCGTAATAGGCCCCGCGCCCATCGACCGAAACGGTTTCGGCCACGGTAATCTGCACGTGGTCGATATATTCGGCCTTCCACAAGGGTTCGAACAGGATATTGGCAAAGCGCACCGCCATCAGATTCTGCACGGTTTCTTTGCCAAGGTAGTGGTCGATCCGGTAAATCTGCGCTTCCGAGAAGTGCTGGGCCAGAACCGCGTTCAGCGCCCGCGCCGTTTCCAGATCGCGGCCAAAGGGCTTTTCCACCACGATGCGCGATTGGGCATCGGCAATGCCATGGGCGTGCAGACGTTCGGCAAGATCGCCAAAGAGCGATGGCGCGACCGAGAAATAGAAGGCCCGCACCACGCTGTCGCGCATCAGGGATTTCAGCTGCGGCCAGCCGCCCTCGCCCTTGGCGTCAATGGCCACATATTGGATATGCTTCAAAAACTCGGCAAGGCTGGCCTCGTCACGGCGCGCGGCGGGAATGAACTCCTCCACCGCTTCGCGGACAAAGGCGCGAAAGCTGTCATCGGTCAACTCGGCCCGGGCGGCGCCAATGATGCGGCCTTCGCCGGTCATTTGGCCGGCCTGAAAACGCCGGTAAAGCCCCGGCAAGATCTTGCGGCGGGCAAGATCGCCGGTGCCGCCAAAGATCACCAGATCAAAGGGGTCAACGGGTATGACGCGCGGAGCCATGCTTGTGTCCTGCTGATTATGTTAGCGCTAACGGAGATCTTTTACCCCCGTCACGCGGGCTTGTCTAGCATTGCTTGCGTTGCCGCAACATGCCGCCCCTACCCTTCGTCCACCGCGACCCACGCCAAACGGCGGATACCGGGTTCGGCACCCAAACGCGCGATGGCCTGTTCAATCGCCATGTCGGTCAGGGCCTCGCCATGCACAACGGCGGTCAGCGTCACCTCGGCCTCTGTGGCTTTGGCGGAAAGTTCCGACATGTGCAGGCCATAAAGCGGCAGATGGCGCAGCAGCAGTGCGCGCATTGCCGCCTCGTCCGCCGATGCAGAGGTCAGATCAACCCGGAAAGACCGGCCAATCTGCACCCCGGCTTTGGTGTACTTTTTCAGGAATTTGACCAAGGGGCGAAGGCCAAGGTTCACAAAGACGACGCAGGCTGTCAGCAACAACGCGAACGGCCAGGCCCCGATCCCCGCCACCAACCCGACAGCCGCAGCGCACCACAGCGTGGCCGCCGTATTCAGGCCATGCACGTTGAAGCCGTCGCGAAAGATGATTCCCGCCCCAAGAAAACCGATGCCCGACACCACCTGCGCGGCGACACGGGTCGGTGAGACCTCATTCGGGACCAATTGCGAAAAGATCACAAAGCCAGCTGCACCCAAGGCGACCAGCGCATTGGTCCGCAAGCCGGCCATGCGTTGGCGAACCTGCCGCTCGGATCCGATCACTGCCCCGCAGGCCAGCGCGATGGACAGATTGATGGCTGCTACGTCAATTGGAACCAATGGATGTCTCCTCGTCGACTTCGTCGCGCGTCATTTGGGTGCCTGACGAGACGTCGAAGGCGCCGGGCTAACAGCGCGTTATGCCTCCAATTCGGCATCCCAGTAAAGATAATCCATCCAGCTTTCGTGCAGATGGTTTGGCGGAAAGCGCCGTCCGTGGCCCTGCATCTCTATCGGCGTTGGCTGGCGGGGCGCGCGATGCAAGGAAAGCCCCGATTGCTTCAGCGTTTTCGACCCTTTGCGCAGGTTGCACGGGCTGCAGGCCGCCACGACGTTTTCCCATGACGTGATCCCGCCCCGCGCGCGCGGCACCACATGGTCAAAGGTCAGATCGCCCCTCGACCCGCAATATTGGCAGCAGAATTCGTCCCGCAGAAAAAGATTAAAGCGCGTGAAGGCCACGCGCTTTTGGGGTTTTACATAGTCTTTCAGCACAACGACCGAGGGTATGCGGAAATCTTGCCTTTGGCTGCGGACCACTTGGTCATATTCCGCGACAATCTGCACCCGGTCCAGCACCGCCGCCTTGATCGCCTCTTGCCAAGGCCAAAGACTGAGCGGGTAATAAGACAGCGGTCGATAATCGGCATTAAGAACCAGCGCGGGAAACTGCCGCAGCGCTGCCGGATCGCGCACAAAATGGCTTCTGAAATCGCCGTCCATCGTCCGAGGGTTCCCCGTCATATCGGCATTCCTGTCTTTAACTATATCTTGGGTTTGCTTGAAGGCAAGACCCCGATATGCGGCAGAATGCTGTGATGGCGTGACAGGAAAATGACAAAGGCCCCGGACATGCCGGGGCCATCGTGTTTTGGCAAAAGGCTCAGGCCGCGGCGGTGACGGCGCGCCCGGTCAAAACCTTGACCAGATTGGCGCGATAGGCTGCCGTGCCGTGCAGGTCAGAGATCATGTCGCCATCATCGACCGTCAGGCCCTGCAGGGCCTCGGCGGTAAAGGATTTCGACAGCGCCGCCTCGGCCTCAGACCAGCGGAAGACGCCATTGTTCGACGCCCCGGTGACGGCCACCCGCACGCCATCCTTGAACTGGGCCACGAAGACCCCGGTCAAGGCGAAACGGCTGGCGGGTTGGTTGAACTTCACATAGGCGGCACGCAGCGGGATCGGCAAACGCACCTCGATGACGAACTCGCCCTCGTCCAGCGCTGTCGAGAACATACCCTGAAAGAAATCATCCGCCGCGATCTTGCGCTTGTTCGTCACCACCGTGGCTGCGCTGGCCAGCACCGCCGAGGGATAGCAGGCCGAGGGATCATTGTTGGCAATCGAACCGCCGATGGTCCCGCGCGAGCGTACCGCCGGATCGCCAATCCCCCCTGCCAAAGCGGCGAGCGCGGGGTAATGCGCCGCCGCCTCTTTCGCGACAACCGCATGCGGCGTCGCCGCCCCGATATGCAGCCCGCCATCGCCCCGGCAGACGCCCTTCATCTCGGCAATCCCGGTCAGGGATACCAGAACCGAAGGGGCGGCAAGGCGCTGCTTCATGGTCGGCATCAGGGTCTGGCCCCCCGACAGCGCCTGCGCGCCATCGGAGCCCAGAAGTTTCGCCGCCTCGGCAATCGAGGAAGGCTTAGCGAAATCGAAATTATGCATGGCTTTTCCTTCCCTTAGCCGTTGATCGCCTGCCACACCCGACCGGGCGAGACGGGCATGTCTATATGGGCAATCTTATGCCCGCCGGAATTCAGCGCATCCAACACCGCGTTCACCACCGCCGGCGGCGAACCAATGGCCCCCGCCTCGCCGCAGCCCTTCACGCCCAAGGGGTTATGGGTGCAGGCGGTCTGGCAGGAGTAGTCGACGTTGTAAAACGGCACATCCTCGGCCCGCGGCATGGCGTAATCCATGTAAGACCCGGTCAGAAGCTGGCCGTTCTCATCATAGGTGGTGCTTTCCAACAGGGCCTGCCCGATGCCCTGCCCCACGCCGCCATGAACCTGACCTTCCACGATCATCGGGTTCATCACATTGCCGAAGTCATCTGCACAGTGGAAGGCGACCACATCCACCTTGCCGGTGTCTTCATCCAACTCGACCTCGCAGATATAGGCACCTGCGGGATAGGTGAAGTTGGCCGGATCGTAGAAGGCGGTTTCCTCCAGCCCCGGTTCCAGCGTTTCCAAGGGGTAGTTGTGCGGAACGTAGGCCGAGAAGGCGATCTCGCCAAAGGTCTTGGCCTTGTCGGTGCCCGCGACGCTGAACTTGCCATCCTCAAAGGTGATGTCGCCCTCTGCCGCTTCCAGCATATGGGCGGCAATCTTCTTGCCCTTGGCGACGATCTTGTCGATGGCCTTGGTCATGGCCACGCCGCAAACCGCCAAAGAGCGCGAGCCGTAAGAGCCCATGCCGAACGGGATCTTTGACGTATCGCCGTGTACGATTTCCACCGACGATTCCGGCACGCCCAATTTCTCAGACACGATCTGGGCAAAGACGGTTTCATGCCCCTGCCCGTGGCTATGCGCGCCGACCATGACCGAGATATTGCCGGTCGCGTTCACCCGCACGGTCGCCGCGTCATAAAGACCAACCCGCGCGCCAAGGATGCCGACGAGATGGCTGGGCGCAATGCCGCAGGCCTCAATCCAGGTGGAAAGCCCCATGCCGCGTAGTTTGCCGCGCTTGGCACTGTCCGCGCGGCGTTTGGCAAAGCCCGAAACATCGGCCATTTCCATCGCCTTGTCCAAGGTCGCATGGTAATTGCCGGTGTCGTAAACCAGCCCGACGGGCGTGGTGTAGGGGAACATGTCCGTGGTCAGGAAGTTCTTGCGCCGCACCTCGAACGGATCAAGACCCAACTCGCGGCACATCTTGTCGATCACGCGCTCCAAGGAATAGGTCGCCTCTGGGCGGCCCGCGCCACGGTAGGCGTCGACCGGAGCCGTATTGGTGAATACGGTTTTCACATTCACATAGACATGGGGCACCTTGTAAGGCCCAGCCATCAGCGTGCCGTGCAGGAAGGTCGGCGTCACCGTGGCAAAGTTCGACAGATATGCCCCGACGTTGGCCATGGTTTCCGTACGGAAGGCGAGGAAATTGCCTTCCTTGTCGCAGGCCAGTTCAATCTTTGTCACATGGTCGCGGCCATGGGCATCCGACAGGAAGCTCTCAGACCGTTCCGCCGTCCAACGCACCGGACGGGCCAGTTTCTTGGCCGCCGCCAGCACCAAGGCCTCTTCGCCGTAGTGATAGATCTTCGAGCCGAACCCGCCACCCACATCGGGGGCCACGACCGTCAGCTTGTTTTCCGGAATCCCGAGCACGAAGGCCGCCACCAGAAGCCGGGTCAGGTGGGGGTTCTGGCTGGTCGTCGTCAGCTTATAATCCCCGGTCCCGGGGAAATACTCCCCAATGCTGGCGCGCGGCTCCATGGCATTCGGGATGAGACGGTTGTTCACCAGCTCCAGCGAGGTGACATGTGGAGCCGCCTTGAACGCGGCCTCAACCGCGGCGCGGTTGTCTTCGATCCAGCCCCAGTCATAGCACTGGTTGTCGGGAATCTCGTCATGCACGCGGTTCGATGCATCGGCCAAGGCGGCGCGCATATCGACAATCGCGGGCAGGTCTTCGATGTCGGTGTCGTCAGCCACCTGCTGGGCCGCATCCTTGGCCTGCTGGTAGGTTTCGGCAATCACCGCCGCATAGGCGTCGCCCACATGGCGCACTTTGCCATGGGCCAAGACCGGGCGCTTGGGTTCGCGCATCGGGGTGCCATCGCGGCTGTTGATAAGCCAACCCGCCGGGTTGCCGCCAACATCCTTGAAATCCTCGCCGGTGAAAATCGCCAGCACGCCCGGCATCTTCGACGCCGCTTCGGTGCCGACCGATTTGATCCGGCCATGGGCAACGGTAGACCGCACAAAGACCGCATAGGTCTGGCCGTGCAGGTTCATGTCATCGGTGTACACTCCGCGACCCGTCAGGAAGCGGACATCTTCGCGGCGCTTGGAAGACGCGCCGATACCGTGATCTTTTGGCATGATGATCCCCCCTTATTCCGCCGCAACCGTCTGGCCAGAGGCCGACAGCACCGCTTTGATGATGTTGTGATAGCCCGTGCAGCGGCAGATGTTGCCTTCAAGGTAATGGCGCACGTCAGCCTCTGTCGGTTTGGGATTTTCGGCCAAGAGGGCCGCCGACGACATCACCATACCCGGCGTGCAGAACCCGCATTGCAGCCCGTGATGATCCTGAAACGCCTGCTGCAGCGGACCGAGCGAGCCATCCAGGTTCGCCATGCCTTCGATGGTTTTCACCGAAGATCCCGCGACATCCATCGCAAAGACGGTGCAGGATTTCACCGGCTTGCCGTCCACATGCACGACGCAAGCGCCGCATTGGCTGGTATCACATCCGACATGGGTGCCGGTCAGGCCAAGCCCTTCGCGCAGAAACTGCACCAGCAGCGTCCGGCCCTCGACCTCGGCCGAAACGGATTTGCCGTTCACGGTCATACTGACTTGCGTCATGGGTTTCCTCCCTTGGAAATTCCTGGGTAGTGGTGTTGGGGTAATCCGTTGGTCTCAAGCGCCGATCATGCGCTTGAACCAGCCCTTCTTCGGGGCATCTTCGGTGTTGGTCTCCTCATCGCTCTCGCCCTCCTCCGGGCCCTCAAGTGCATCTTGAAAGCGGGTAAAGAATTCATCCGCCATCTTCTTGGCAAAGCCGTCGATCAACCGGCTGCCCAGCTGGGCGATCTTGCCGCCGACCGAGGCATCAACCTCATAGGCCAGTTCGGTGCCGCCCTCGACCGGGGTCAGCCGCACCTTGGCGCCGCCCTTGGCAAAGCCGGCAGCACCGCCCTTGCCTTCGCCGGTGATGGTCACGCCACGGCCGGGGTCAATGTCGGACAGTTTCACCACGCCGGAAAAACTGGCGCTGACCGGGCCGATCTTTTGTTTGACGGTGGCCTCAAACCCGTCTTCGACGCTGCCGGTCATGCTTTCGCACCCCGGCACACAGAGTTTCAGCACTTCGGGGTTCAGGATAGCCGCCCAGACAGTTTCAGGGCTGGCCTTGATGGTTTTCACATCGGACAGTTGCATCACATGGCTCCTCACTCCGCGCCAAGACTAGGGCGCGAGACCGGGGCGCGCTATGGTCCCTTGGTCGTAGGTGCAGTCGCGGCAAGGAAGGCCCGCAGCGCGCCGGGCTCCACCGGTTTTCGCAAAAGCCCCACCCCGGCGGCGCGGGCCGCCTCGGCCAACCCCTCGCCCCGGTCGGCCGAAATCAGACGCGCGGGCAAGCCCGGCGCCCGGGCGTGCAAATGGCGCAGCACCTCAAGCCCGGTCATGCCCGCCCCCAAGGCCTGATCGGCAATCACCGCGTCCGGCAGGATGCCCAGATCGTCAATCAGCGTCAAAGCCTCCTCGCCGGTCGCGGCCTCGATCACCGCAACGCCCCATTTTTCCAAAAGCAGCACCATGGCGCGGCGCAGTTCCGCATCGTTCTCCACCAAAAGCGCGATGCGGCCTTCGACCGATCCGCTGACCAACCCCGGCAGCACCACAGGGTCGGCCACAAGGCCCGGATCAGCCAGCGGCACTTGCAGCATAAAAACCGTGCCTTGGCCGGGACGCGAGGACAGCCCCAAGGGATGGCCAAGCAACGCCGCCGCACGCTCCACGATCGCAAGGCCCAGCCCCAAGCCCTCAGACGCACTGGCCCGCGCGGCAACCCGATGAAATTCCTTGAAGATGTTTTCCTGTTCATCTTCCGGGATGCCCGGCCCGGTATCCCAAACCTCCAGCCGCAGCATCCGGCCCCGCAGCCGGGCGGCCACCAAAATCCGCCCCCGATCCGTATAGCGCACCGCATTGCCGATCAGGTTTTGCAAGATGCGCCGCAGATAGCCTGCATCCGAAATCACCACCGCCTCGCAGGGGCGAAAGGTCAGACCCAAGCCCTTGGCCGCTGCCATCGGGGTGAACTCATCAGCCAATTGCCGCAACAGCCGCCCCATGCGGACCGGGGCCAAGGTGACCGCGGCCTTGCCAGATTCCAGCCGGGAAATATCCAAAAGGGCGGCCAAAATCCCCTCGACCGATTGCAGCGCGTTCTGCGCTTTGCCGACGGCCTCGGCCACGGGGGCGGGCACATCGGTATCAGGCACCGAGGACAGAAACAGCTTTGCCGCCGACAAGGGCTGCAAGAGATCGTGGCTGGCCGCCGCGACAAAACGGCTGCGGCTGGCATTGGCCCGTTCCGCCTGCGCCAAGGCGTCTTCAAGGTCGAGCGTGCGCTCAACCACCCGCGCCTCGAGCGTTTCCTTGGCGCGGGCCATATCCTCCACCGCACGACGCTCGGCGGTGACATCGGTAAAGCTGAACAGAAACCCCTTATCCGGCATTTCCTGCGCGAAGACGTCCAAGATCAGCCCCGGATCGCGGCGCAGCTCAAAGGTCAGCGGCGGGCGGCCCCGGCGGCCATCGACCCACTCCGCCAGCCGCCCGGTCGTCATCCCCTCACCAAAGCGGAACTGGCGGGCAAGGCCATCGAACAGGGTATCAAACTCGGCCCCGACGCGCATGCGTACCATGGGCAGCGCCAAAAGAACCCCCAGCCGTGCATTCCACCCCACCAACCGCTGGCTGGCATCAAAGATCGCCACCCCTTGGTTGATATGGTCCAAAGTGGCGCGCACCAGCCGTTCCTGATCGTCCAGCAATCGGCCCAACTCCTGCCGCTCCAACCGGATCAGATCGGTAACATCGGTCTGCAACACCACGGTGCCGCCATCGGCGGTGCGATGCTCAGACACCTGCACCCAATGATCCCAGCGCATGCGGGCATTGAAGATCACATGCTGATCCATATGGCCGCGCAGCCGATTGACCGCCCAGAGTTCCGCGGTCTCGCCCTCGGGCATTTCCAGGTCCGCCGACCGGCTGACCAGATCGACATAGCCGGCAAAGGTCAGCCCCGGCACCAGATGCGGACGCACATCGGCCAGATGCACGCAAAACCGGCTGTTGCACATCACCAGAACATCGTCGGGACCAAACAGGGCAAAGCCTTCCTGCACGGTTTCAATCGCATCGGCGAGGTTTTGCCGCGCCCGCGCGCTGTCGCGGTTGGCATCTTCCAAAGCGGCGTTGGAGGCGTTCAGAAGATCGAGCGCGCGTTCCAATTCCCGCGTGCGCATCCGCACCTGATCTTCCAGCATCGCGGCGCGCTGGAACTGTGCATAGGCCGCCCCACCGTCATCGGTGATCTGTTCGACCCGGCGCATCAGCACGCGCGAAATCGCCAGCAGCTTTTCAATCTGACGGGCGGGCGGATCTGCGGGGTTCAGGATGGCGTCGGTCATGGCGCATCCGCAAAAGGATCATCCGGCGGATACAGCGCCACCCCGGTCATGGTCTGGTTGACATGCATCGAGTTGACCTGCTCGCCATAGGTCGAAAACCCCACCACGCCATGGGCGCGCAACAGGGCCGACAAGGCCCCAGTCTTTTGCTTTTCCAAGGCCTCCAACCGGCGCAGGATGCAGTCGCAGGCCAGAATGGCGGGGGCAGCCCCCTGCCCGCGCAACGCGGCAAGCTCCGCGGTCAGATGCGCGGCCATGTCCTGCGGTTCGGCGAGGGTCAGCACCACGCCCTCGTCAATGGCCGAAAAGAACACCAGATCGCCATTGGCATCGACCTGTTGAATGGCGCGCACATGATGGGTGCCGCCGATCCGCACCACAACTGGATGGGCGGCAAAGGTAAAGGCGGTCAGCTGGCCGGGGTCTTTGCCAAGGATGCGGGCATATTCCCGCGCGGCAGGTTCGGCGTTGATCCCCCGCACAATACGCCGCGCCGGGTCCGCCTCGGTCACCACCATGCGCGCCGCGGTCGGGCGCAGGTGGTCAAGGCTGAATACCCGCACCCGGGCGGCCGTGCGGATCAGCGTCACCACCGCCGCGTTTTGCAAGATTTGCCCCTGATACAAGACAAAAGTCGCCTGAAACCGCGTGCCATCCCCGGCCGATCCCCCGAACAGCGGCACCGGCCCAAGGCCGCGCGCAAGGGCCGAGGCCAGCTCGTCCTCGCGCACCGAAAGCCCATCCACCAGCAAAAAGGCAAACTCGCCCTCCCACCCGGGCCGCGCCCGTGC
>Ga0255092_1000910_pt1 | contig 10242 bp, 7 predicted proteins | sample Colum_Yuk_RepC_8_2_FD_188454 | JGI IMG/M metagenome (GOLD analysis project Ga0255092, IMG submission 188454) | Freshwater microbial communities from Columbia River, Oregon, United States - Colum_Yuk_RepC_8d | ecosystem: Environmental > Aquatic > Freshwater > River | place: USA: Oregon | collected...
CACGCGGTCGGGGCCGAGCGTGTCGGCGAGGTTGCGTGTGAGGGTCATGAGGCCGCCTTTGCTGATGGAGTAGGCGACGAGATTCGACTGCCCGCAGTGCGCGAGGACGCTGCCGATGTTCAGCACGCAGCCGTGCGTTTCCTTCAACGCGGGCAGCAAGGCGCGGATGAGCATGAAGGGCGCGCGGAGATTCACGGCAAGCAGGCGGTCGAAGAACGCAGTGTCGGTGTCGGCGATGTGCGCACGAGCGGTGAGCGCGGCGTTGTTCACCAGCGCGTCGATTTTTCCGCTCGGGATGATGTTCGTCAGCGAGGTCGCCAGCGATGAACGCGGCCTTCTCGGCACCGAGTTCCTCGCGCAAGGCCTCGCCGCGAGCGACATCACGACCGTGGAGGATGACGCGCGCACCCTCCGCGACAAATCGCCGCGCCATGGCGGCTCCGATGCCGGTGGTGCTGCCGGTGATGAGGATGACTTGGTTTTGCAGGCGCATGGTTCGGATTTTCCTCAATGGTTGTGCCGCGGCACCGTGGCGCAGACGGCGCGGTATTCGCAGGCGAAGTCGAGGCACGCGCCGGTGTGGAGCTGGCTGACGTGGTTGCGGTAAAGTTGCTGCCAAGGCGTGGCGTTCGGCGGTGGAGTGGCGAAGGCGGTGGTGTCGCGTGTGGTCCATTCGGCCTCGGGCACGAGCGCATCCACGCGGCGGGTTTTCAAATCCACGCGCACGCGGTCGCCGGTGCGCAAGCGGGCGAGTCCGCCGCCCGCGTAGGCTTCCGGCGAGGCATTGAGGATGGAGGGACTCGCGGAGGTGCCGCTTTGGCGACCGTCGCCGAGTGTGGGCAGTTCCTTGATGCCGGCGCGCAGCAGCGCATCGGGCGGCTGCATGTTCACTACCTCGCCGCTGCCGGGAAAGCCGAGCGTGCCGGTGCCGCGAATGACGAGCATGGTGTCCGCATCCATCGCGAGCGCGGGGTCGTTGAGCCGCGCGTGATAGTCCTCCGTTCCATCGAAGACGACGGCCTTGCATTCGAAGGCGTCCTCATCGCCGGGCTTGCTGAGATAACGGCGGCGGAAGTCCGCACTGATGACGCTGGTCTTGATGAGCGCGGCTTCAAAGAGATTGCCCGAGAGCACGAGGAAGCCCGCCTGCGTGCGCAGCGGCGAGCCGACGGTGCGGATGATTTCGCCGTCTGGCTCCGGCGCGGCGGCGACGTTTTGCGCGAGCGTTTGGCCCGTGATGGTGAAGGCGTCGCCATCGAGCAATCCATGCCGGAGCAGCTCGCGCATCACCGTCGGCAGCCCGCCCGCGCGGTGAAACTCCTCCGCGAGATGCTGGCCCGCAGGCTGCACATTCACGAGCAACGGCAGGTCGTAGCCGTGCGTCTCCCAGTCTTTGATTTCGAGCGCCACGCCCGCGTGCCGCGCGATGGCGAGCAGATGCGGCGGGCAGTTCGTGCTGCCGCCGAGTGCGGTGTTCACGCGGATGGCATTGAGCAGCGCCGTGCGCGTGATGACCTTCGAGGGCTTCAAATCATCGCGCACCATTTCGACGATGCGCTTCCCCGCCGCGTGCGCCATCTGACCGCGCTCACGATACGGCGCGGGAATGCTCGCGCTGCCCGGCAAGGCCATGCCCATCGCCTCCGCGAGGCAGTTCATCGAGAGCGCGGTGCCCATGACATTGCAATGACCAGCGCTCGGTGAGGAGGCGGCGAGCAGGTCCGTGAACTTCTTCTCATCAATCTCGCCCGCGCCGAGTCTGCGGCGCGCTTCCCAGATGATGGTGCCCGCGCCCGCCAACTCGCCTTCGAGGTAGCTGTTGAGCATCGGCCCGCCATTAAAAATCAGCGCGGGCAGGTCCGTCGTCGCTGCCGCCATCAGCGCGGCGGGCGTGGTCTTGTCGCAGCCTGTGGTGAAGATAACACCATCGAGCGGATACCCATGCAGCACCTCGACGAGACCGAGGTAGGCGAGGTTTCGGTCCAGCGCCGCCGTGGGCCGCCGCACCGATTCCTGCAAGGGGTGCATGGGAAACACAAACGGCACGCCGCCCGCGTCGCGCACGCCATCGCACAGCCGCGTCACCGTCTGCAAATGCGCGCGATTGCACGGCGCGAGGTCATTGGCCGATTGCGCGATGCCGATGACGGGCCGCTCGCTTTGCAGCTCGCCTGGCGTGAGGCCGTAGTTCAGGAAGCGCTCCAGATAGAGCGCGGTCATGCCCGGATTCGACGGGTCGTTCCACCAATTTTCGGAGCGGAGTTTCATGAGGCGATGACGGGTTTCGGCATGGAGATGACCTGGGTTTCGAGAAACTCGCGGAGGCCTTCTTCGCCGCCTTCGGCACCGATGCCGCTTTGCTTGATGCCGCCGAAGGGAATCTCGGCTTTCAGCGGACGCCATTCGTTCACGCCGACGATTCCGGCCTCGATGGCGGAGGCCACGGCGCGGCATTGCGCGAGGTCGCGGCCATACACATACGAGGCGAGACCGTAGGGCGTCTCGTTCGCACGGCGCACGGCGTCGGAGACGCTGGTGTAGCGCAGCAGCGGGATGACGGGGCCGAAAATTTCCTCCCGCGCCACGCGCATCTCATCGCGCACGCCGGTGAGCACGGTGGGCGGAAAAAAGCTGCCTTCGCGCAGGCTTCCATCACTTTCGTAACTGCGGTTTTCGCAAACGATGCGCGCGCCCGCAGCCACGGCTTGCTCGACGAGTGCGCCGACTTCCGTGCAGGCCTGGCGATGGATGAGCGGCCCGGCTTCGATGCCATCGGCGAGTCCGTTGCCGAGACGTGCGGCGCTGATTTTGACCGCGAGTTTTTCCGCGAGCGCGGTTTCCGCATCGGCATGAACGAAGACGCGGTTCGCGGTGACGCAGACCTGGCCGGAGACGAGCAGCTTCAAGCGCGTGAGTTGCTCGGCGACGAAATCGAGGTCGGCATCGGGCAGCACGATGAAGGGCGCATTGCCGCCGAGTTCGAGGGAGAGGCGCTTGATGCCAGGCGCGGCGGCGGCCATGAGCGCGCTGCCGGTGGCGGTGGAGCCGGTGAGGCTGAGCACGCGCACCGCCGGATGCTCCGCGAGCACCGCGCCGACCACGGAGCCGCGTCCCGGCACGATTTGCAGCACGCCATCCGGCAACCCCGCCTCACGCATGAGCGGTCCCATGGCGAGCGCGATGAGCGGCGTGAGTTCCGCCGGTTTCCAAACCGCGCTGCAACCGGCGGCGAGCGCAGCGGCGACTTTCTTTGCGCCCTGCGCCAGCGGGAAATTCCAGGGCGTGATGAGTCCGGCGACGCCCGCCGGTTTGTGCTCGATGAAAAACTCGCGCCCCGCCTCGGGATGCACGGCGATGCGGCCATACACGCGCCGCGCCTCCTCGCCGAACCACTGGAAGAAACTCGCCGCATACTCCACCTCGCCCGCCGCCTGCGCATACGGCTTGCCCTGCTCGGCGGTGAGCAGTCGCGCGAACTCATCCTTGCGCGCGAGCAGCAGCGCGGCGGTGCGTTTCAAAACCATGCCGCGCTCGACAGCAGAGACTTCTCGCCAGTCGCGCTGCGCCTTCACCGCGCCCTCAATGGCGTGCGTGACGACGGCAGCATCGGCCCGCGACACATCGGCGATTTTCTCCGCAGTGGCGGGATTGCGAACGGTGACGGTTTCCCCGCCGGGATGCCATTTGCCGTCCATCCACGAACGCGGCTCGAACCAGAAGTTGGGGAGAATTTTCATGCGGGGATGGCGAGGACGGTTTGATAAATGCGCGCCGCATCCGCCACGGAAACCTCGCGTGGGTTGGGGTCCATGAGACGTCGATTCGCCACCGCATCGGCGGCCATCGCGGGGATGACCTCGGCGGGCACGGAGGTCTTTTTCAGAGCGGCACGCAGACCGATGTTGTCGGCGATTGCATCCAGTCTGTCGGCAAACGCATCCGGCGACAGCGCGCCCCAGCCGAGCGCCGCGCTGAACTCCGCGAAATCCGCCGCGCACACAGGCGCATTGTGCCGCATCATTTCGCCCGCGAAGCAGCCCGTGATGACGCCGTGCGGAATGTGAAAGCGCCCGCCGAGCGGGAGCGCGAGCGCATGAACCGCGCAGCACGACGCATTCGCAAACGCCATGCCCGCGAGATGCGAGCCGATGGCCATGCCGTCACGCGCGTCGGTGTTTTGCGACTCGCGACACACAACCTCCAGCGAACGGCCGATGTGCCGCGCCGCCTCCAGCGCGAGGCCGCGCGCGATGGGCGTCGCGTTCTTCGCAATGAACGCCTCCACCGCATGCACCAGCGCATCCATGCCCGCCGCAGCGGTGACATGCGCAGGCAGTCCGTCCGTGAGCGAGGGGTCCACGATGGCGATGTCCGCGAGGAGGTGCGGGTCCACGACGCCGACTTTGTTTCCCGTGGCCTCATCGGTGAGGATGGCCACAAACGTCGCCTCCGAGCCGGTGCCTGCCGTGGTGGGAATGAGCACCGTGGGCAGCCCGCGTGCGCCCGCTTTCCGAATGCCGAGGAACTCACGCGCCGTCTTCCCATGCCGCGCACACAGCGCCGCCACCTTGGCTGCGTCCATCACACTGCCGCCACCGAGCGCGATGACGACATCTGCGCCGCTGGCCTTGATGCGCTCCGCTATTTTGTCCACCACATCAATCGGCGGCTCCGGCGGCACCTCGGCAAACGTCCCTGCGAGCAATTGCGCATCGAGCAAAGGTTGCGAAACCTTCTGCGTCAGCCCCGCACCCGCCACACCCGCGTCGCTGACGAGGAAGACCCGCTGCCATGCGTTGGCCTGACAGAGTCCCGAAAGCGATTCGCTCGCGCCGCGTCCGGTGATGACCCGGCGAGGCAGATGATTTTCAAAGGAAGTGAGGGGCACGTTCATGCGCGAGAAGTATCGCCATGAAACGGCGCGGAATCTCACCGCCCCGTATCAAAGACTGCCCGCATCGTCTCACGGCATTCGACAAAGCATCATTGCGGGTGATAATTTCCGCGCAATGGCCGTCCTGCTCGAAAACATCCGCTTCGCCCCCGATGAATGCCTCCGCCTGCTGCGCTGGCAGGGAAATGCACGCACGCTGCAATCCCTCGAAGCCGGCGGACGCCGCGCCGCCGCGACCGGCGTGGGCGGTCGCTGGCACAGCCACGCAGAGATGGAGTTCACCATTTTCCAGCGCGGCTCCGGGATGCGCTACGTCGGCGACCACGTCGGCGCGTTTAGCGAGTGGGACTGCGTGCTGCTCGGCAGCCATCTCCCGCACTGCTGGATGGAGCAGGGCCGCACCGATGGCTACGTGCTTCAGTTTCATCTGCCGCCCGAGCACCCGCTGCGCAGGCTGGGCGGCGAGCGCGAAATGCGGCGGCTCTTTGCCACGGCGGAGCGCGGCATTTCCTTCCGACCCGCCACCGCGCGGGCCGCACTCGTCCTGTTGGAACGCATGGCCGCCGCCAGCAAGCTCGCGCGCGCCGGTCTGCTGCTGGAACTCCTCGCACTGCTTCACGACGCTCCGAAGAAGCAAACCGTCACACTCAGCCAGACCCGTGTCTTCGCCGAAGCCGATGCCGCCACCCGCCCGCGTCTCGAAGCCGTCGTGCAATGGGTGCTCGAACAATTCACCGAGCCGCTCACGCTCGAAGAAGCCGTGAAACGCAGCGCCATGAGCCGCGCCACCTTCTGCCGACAATTCCTCAAGCACACGGGCAAGACCTTCATCGCCTTCGTCACCGACGCCCGTCTCGCCTACGCGCATCAGTTGCTCACGCAAACCCAGCAAAGCATCACCGAAATCGCCTACGCCAGCGGCTTCGGCAGCCTCACGCGCTTCAACGCGGCCTTTCGCGAAAAGTTCGACCAAGCACCGAGAGAACTCCGAAGCAGTCTTTCGCCGAAGTGATGTTCGCCGCATGGTGGGCGGCGAACTTCATTTCCCCCGCTCACGGACGAAGCGCACCATCTGGCGCAGGTCGTCGCCAAAGGTGGGCGACTCGAAGTTCTCGTATTCCAGCCCGATGTGCCCTTGGAAGCCTTGTCGCTTGAGTTCCGCCAGCACGGCGGCGACATCCACGCGACCGGTGCCGAAGGGCACGTCATCCACCTGCACGCGGGCCACATCCTTGAGGTGCAGACTGCGGAGACGGCCCGCGCAAGCGCGAGTGACTTCCACGATGTCGAGCCCGGAACGCGCGGCGTGGCCGGTGTCGAAACAAATGCCCATGCGCTTGTCGCGATGCTGGGCCTCGAGCTTTTTCGCCGTCTCGGCAGGATTGCCGTAGGGATAGGGTGCGCCGAAGTAGTCCGCCTCGAAACCGATGGCGTGATTGTGGATGGCAAAGGTGAAGTCGTATTCCTTGAGCAGCTTCTCCAGCATGTCCCACTGCGATTCCATCGGCTCGCCAGTGAATCCAGTGGTGCCGAGTTTCTTCCCCTGCTCAAAAAAGCGCCGCAACTGGGCCTCATCCTGGCCGATGCGCGTCCACTGCTTGCCACCGATGTAGGGCGCGACAAATTTCACACCTTTGGCCCGTGCGTGCTCGCGGATACGGGCAATGAGTTCCTCCGGCGTCGCATCGTCGAGCACGGCATCGCCGGTTTCCGCGCTGATGCGCATCCCCATGAGAAAAATCTCCAGCGAATCGAGTCCCAGCGCCGCTGTCTGGTCGATGGCATCGAAGAGCGTGCCCTTGTTCCACGTCCAGGCATGCCCGGCCAGCGCAAAGCCGCCCGTCTCACGCAATGGCAGTTGGTCGGCTCCGGATGCAGCGCCCATGACCATGGAAAATGCGGCCACCTGAAACAGAATGATGCGTAGCATTTTCATCATGAGGTTCTTTTCGTTCATGGTTAGGTTTCAAGGGACTGCACGTCACTTCTTCTTCACCTGCGGCGGGCCTTTGTCGCCGGGTTGGGAGACGGCGACTTCCACATCGGGGCGGGCTTGTTTGAAGGCGGTGACGGCGTCTTCGTTGGCGGGTTGTTTGCGGGCGTCCACGGTGAGCGTCTTGAGGCTCTTGATGCCGGCGATGGCTTGGAAATGCGCGGCGGTGAAGCTCTGGGCGCTCTCGACGCCGAGCACGGTGAGCGGCAGCTTTTGCAGCGCGGCGAGTCCGGCGGGCGTGATGCTCGTTTGCGTGCCCGCAGGCGCGGCGAAGTCGAGGCGCAGGTCGGTGAGTTTCGGAAACTGCACGGCGATGTGCGCGAGGTGCGTGTCATCCGGCACGAGCGGGGAGTGATACCAGTTTCCTTTCGTGAGGTTCGGCAAGTCATGCAGCGTGGTGATGGCGTTGCGCAGTTTCGTTTTGTCGCTGCGGTTCAAATCACGCAGGCCCATGCAGCCGCCGATGGTCAGCGACTCGACGGGCAGTCCGGAAAACGGCTCCAGCGAACCAAACCCCGCGCTGTGCCAGATGGCGAGTTGCTTGAGCTTCGGCAGCGATTTGAGGAAGCCCCACTCGCCATCGCCAAGCGGCGCGCCGTTGATGCCCATTTGCTCCAAGCTCGTGAGTTGGCCGATGAGTGCGTATTCCTCTGCGGTTAGCGCAGGTTTGCCGGGTGCTTTGAGGTTCACGGCATGACCCTCGGCGTTCTTGGTGATGGTGACGCCTTTCTCAGTGAGATAGCCAAGATGCCCAAGGTGGCGGCGCTGCTGCGCATGGTGAGCTCGGCATCGTCCGCCTCTATCTGCCCGCGCAGAGGCAGGCGTGGAGGTGGACTGGGTCGAACTGAAGTCCGGGGACAGGTCGAAGACTGTAAGTTTTGAATCAGGTGAGGTGGAAGTGAATGTCGGCTGGCTCTGGCGGTGGAGTTTAGAAAGTTTCCGTGAGGTGAGGAGCCCGCGTTGCCGCGCCTCGCCCAGTTGCTTGAGCGCGAGCGCGTGGGAAGTGGATTGTGCGCCTGCCACATCGGCGATAGCCCCAGTTGCTTGTCTGAGGGAACAGCTTGCCGCCCGCTCGCTGGGTCACGGTTTGAGCAGCTTTGCCAGTTCTGACACCTGCGTCCGAATCTCGTCCGCGACCAGCTTGGCACTTGCCTCGGCAACTTTGGCGGACGGATGTGTCTTGTCGGGTTTCCCCGAGGCTTTCGTCTTCGGGTCGAACACCGCAGCCGCCTCGGGACAAGCATGAAGCCTGATTCGTTCCTCATGCCTCCGGCGGCAACACACTGAAGCGCTTCCTCCCCGCGCCGATGACGTTGATCGTCACCTTGATGGCCACCGTGTAGATCATCAGGCCCAGCGCCCAGATGCCGGCGGTGATTTTCCATTCCATCACGCTGGGCAGGTATTCCACGACCTCGTGCAAGGTCGAGGGGATGAAGCCGGGGATGATGAGGCCCATGCCCTTCTCGATCCAGATGCCGGCGAAGGCCAGCACGCAGGCGATGTTCAACAGGCGTCTGTCTGCGACGGCGCGCGGTGACAGCAGCAAGCCGGCGGCGATCACGGTCATCGCCACGGAGGACCAAATCCACGGGACGAGCGCGTTGTGTCCGTGCAAGCCGAAGTAGAGGTAGTGCGCCGCACTGGTGTGCGAGCCGCCGGTGTAGAACTCGACGAAGACCTCGGAGCCGACCATGAGCAGGTTGATGAGGATGGTCACGCGCATGATGTTCAGCAGCGTGCGGATGGGGCCTTCGCCGAAGTCCGAGTGGATGACGCGGCGGATGATTTGGATGGCGATGATGATGAAGGCCGGCCCGCTCACGAACGCGCTCGCGAGGAAGCGCGGCGCGAGCAAAGCCGTGTTCCAGAAGGGCCGTCCGCCCAGCCCGCAGTAGAGGAACGCGGTGACGGTGTGAATCGAGATGGCCCAGACGATGGAGAGGAAGACGAAGGGCACATACCACTTCGGGTTCGGCTTGCGGCCGATGAACCTCATGTAGAGCAGGTAGCCGCAGATGTGCAGGTTCAACAGCAGGTAGCCGTTTAGCACGAGCACGTCCCAGGTGAGCATCGAGACGGGGAAGTTGAACCGGCCGAACGGCGGGATGAGATGCCAGAAGCGGTCGGGTCGCCCGAGGTCCACGGTGACGAACATGATGGCCATCACGATGGCGGCGACGGCGAGCAGCTCGCCGATGATGACCACGTCGTGCATCTCCTCGTCGTGGTAGAGGTAGGCCGGGATGACCATCATCACGCCGCCCGCTGCAAGGCCGACGAGGAAGGTGAAGTTCGCGATGTAGAGGCCCCACGAGACGTGGTCGCTCATCGCGGTGACGGCCAAGCCATCGCGCACCTGCACAGCCCAAGCATTCGCGCCGACGAGGAAGACGGCGGTGAGCAAAGTCATCCACACGTAGAAAAGGCGGCTGCCGTCGAAGGCCTCCCACAGCACGCGGGCGAGGAAGCGCGGGTATTGCCGCCAGAACTCGGCGGCGCTTGCTGGAGCGGTGGCGGTGGCGTCAGGCATCGAAGAAGTAGAAGAATTGCGGCTTCGTCCCGAGCTCTTCCTTGAGGACGAAGACGCGCTTGTTCTGGAGCACCCAGCGGATTTCGGAGTCGGGGTCGAGCAGGTTGCCGAAGACCCGCGCGCCCGTCGGGCAGGCTTCAAGGCACGCGGGGAGCTTACCGTTGCGTGTGCGGTGCAGGCAGAAGGTGCATTTCTCCATCACGCCCTGTGGGCGGATGCGGTTGCTGAGGTAGCCTTGCACCGGGTTGATTTCGGCGGCTGGAATCTGCGGCTTCGACCAGTTGAAGCGTCGCGCGTGATAGGGGCAGGCGGCCTCGCAGTAGCGGCAACCGATGCACCAGTTGTAATCCACGACCACGATGCCGTCGGGCTCCTTCCACGTCGCCTCGACGGGGCAGACATCCACGCACGGCGGGTGGTCGCACTGCTGGCACTGCACCGGCATGTAGAACTTGTCCTTCGCCGGCACGGGATGGTCGTAGTGCGCGTTGCCCTTCTCCAAGTCCAGCGAGCCCTTCGACATCTCCAGCACGCGGATGTAACTCTGGTGCGAAGGCCGGTCGTGGTTGTTCTCCTTGTGGCAGGCCTCGGCGCATTTGCGGCACCCGATGCAGATGGAGAGGTTCAACGCGTAGCCGAACTTCACGCCCGGCTGCGGCTGGTCGGCGCTGACCTGCACGTCCGCGCCGTATTGCTTCTTCGTGTCCTTCTCGATGCGCTTGAGCACGACCTGCAAGTCCACCGCGCTGAGTTCGGAATAATGCTTCTGCAAGAAATCCTCGACCGACTCGAACGGCTTCCACTCGGTCAGCGGTGCAAGAG
>Ga0255092_1000928_pt1 | contig 10180 bp, 9 predicted proteins | sample Colum_Yuk_RepC_8_2_FD_188454 | JGI IMG/M metagenome (GOLD analysis project Ga0255092, IMG submission 188454) | Freshwater microbial communities from Columbia River, Oregon, United States - Colum_Yuk_RepC_8d | ecosystem: Environmental > Aquatic > Freshwater > River | place: USA: Oregon | collected...
TGGCAGAACTGACGGTTGCCGCGTTGCGGGGGCTTTCCACCGGAACTCCCGTCGCCCTCGACTTCGGCACCGGCACCGGCTGTCTTGCCATTCATCTGGCGACGGAATGTCCGCCAGCCTGGCTGCACGCGGTGGACCTTTCCGAACCGGCCCTGGCCCTCGCGCGAACAAATGTGGCTGCGCATGGACTGGCCGAGCGGGTGTCCTTGCACCTCGGCGACGGCTTTGGCGCTTTGCCAGCCGGGCTGCGCTTCGATCTCATCGTTTCCAATCCTCCCTACATTCCCGCCGGAGAGATCGCCGAGTTGCAGGTGGAGGTGCGCGATTTCGACCCGCGCGCCGCGCTCGACGGCGGGACCGACGGCTTGGACTTCTATCGCCGCCTTGCGACGGAGAGCGTGGCGTGGCTGAACCCCGGCGGAGGCCTCTTCGCGGAATTTGGCGACGGCCAGGAAACAGCGGTGGCCGCGCTGTTCAGCGCGGCGGGTTGGAGACGCATCAACGTGCATCGCGACCTCACCGGCAAGCCGCGGGTGGTGGAAGCCTGGCGCGAACCGGCTACTCCTTGACCGCAACGACGAACTGGTTCGAGGTGGCGAGGCCGAGCTTGATGCAGAGCGTGTCCAGCACGGTGAAGCCGCCGCTGAACGCGATGTTCTTCAAGCTGATGTGCCGCCACGGCCAGCCGCCCTCCTCGACGCAGTCCAAGCCGAACTTCACGCGCAGGCTGATGATCCAGAAGCCGATGGAGGGCAAGTAGCCACGGTCAACGACCTTGAAGCCGGCCTCTTGCACGAGCTGGGTGAGCGAGGCTTGGTTGAACAGGTGAAAGTGGCGCGGCGTGTGGAAGCCGGCCCAGTAGCTGCGCTGGAACAAGTCGAAGTCGAGGCCGCCGACGTTCGGTGTGTCAATGACGAGGAGCGCGCCGGGTTTGAGCTTCGGGCGCAGGTTCAGGAGCGCTTGGCGCGGGTCGCGCAGGTGCTCGATGAGCTGGCGCATGAAAGCGAGGTCGTAGCCGTTGTCCGGCAGGCTCGCCACGTCGGTCTCGATGTTGCCCTCGCGACACTCGACGTTCAGTTCCTTCGCTAGGGCGCGCGCGCGGTCGCTGAAGAGCAGGTCGAAGGCCGTGCCTTGCGCGGCGCAATCGGCGTAGGCATCGCGGTAGGCGGCGATGCGCTTCACGTCGCCACAGCCAATATCGATGAGGTTGGTGAACTTGCGGTCGCCCCAGCGCGCGCGGAAGTCGCTGGCGTCCTTGCCCATCTTCCAGCGGATGAGCTTGCTCTCGTGGAAGAGCGGGGAGTTCGGATTGACCGTGTAATAAGTCGGTGGGTAGAGCGCGGCGACCTCTTCGGGCGCGGGCAGCGGGTTGAGATAGACGTGGCCGCACTTCCAGCAGCGCACGATGTCAAACTCGCCGGGGCGGGCGTGGTATTCCTTGTCGTCGGTGCGGGAGACGAGCGTCCAGCCGCGTTCGCCGCAGAGGAGACAATGGCCGTCGGTGCCGGTTTTCGCTTGGGTCATGAGGACGGGAAAAAAGTCACACCAACTTTGGCGACGGGTGTGCCACCTTCGGCTCCGCGTTGATCATTTCCCACAGCACCGCGAGGTAGCTGCGGCGGATGGGTTGGAGGTAGCCGGGCTCGTTCTCTTGGAGGAGCCGGGAGAGTTTGCGGAGGTTGTAGAAGGGCACGCCGAGCTGCGTGTGGTGCGCGAGGTGGGTGTCGAAGCCGAAGGGTGCGATGAGGTAGGCCTCAAGAAACGTCGCCTCGATGTCCACGGTGGCCTGCTCCAACTCGTCCAGCGGCGCGGGGTCGGTCGTGTGCAGGAACCAATAGCCGTGCTCGACGAAGATGCGGACCTCGTCGAGGAGTTGCGCGATGAGCACGAGCGGCGCGAGCCAGTGCGTGAAGTAGGCCCACCAAGTGAGTTGCGTGGCGAACAACGCGAAGAGCGCCGCCTGCCCGGCCAGAATCAGCCCGAGCTGCACCCAGTCGCGCTCGGTCTCGATGGTCTTGCTGCCGAACTGCGCGCGGGTGGTGAACTTGCGGATGATTTTCCGGAAGAGCGACACGACCACGCCGGTGAGCAGCGCCCACGCGCGCGGGAAACCGGGCTTCACGCGCAGCGGCGGGCTGTAGAGCGGGGCATCCACGTCTTCGCCGATTTTCTGCGGGGACTTGTGGTGTTGGAGGTGCGACTTCCGGTAGAGGAGGAAGTTCATGCCCAGCAAGCCGCTGAGGCCCTTGCCCATCGCCTCGTTCACCGCCACCGGGAAGAACAGGTTCTTGTGCGTCGCCTCGTGGATGGCCATGACGAGGCGATACTGCATGAAGCCGATGACGACGAAGGCCGCCGCCCAGACCGGCCACAGCGGCCAGTGCTTCATGGCCACCAGCGCGAGGGCGAGGATGCCGACCGTGGAACCGACGTGGAGCGCGACGGGGAAGTTGCGCTTGTCCTCGCGCAATTCCTGGATTTTCTGGAGCGTTTCTTTCGTCATGCGAGCACCTGATGCCGCAGCCGAAAGATAGCCCGGAGCCCGCGTGAGGCGAGCCTTTTATTGGCGGAAGAACAGCCTTGGATGAGCCGTTAGCGGCGGGCCGAAGACCGGGTGCCGGCGCTGGGCTTGCTGGCCTTGGCGGCCGCCACAACCGGGTGAACGGTCGTCAGCCGCGAGGCGGTCGCAAGCGGGCTGGCCATGCGAACCGGCTTGGACCCTCGTTTGGCGGGACTCACCGGAGCCGGAGCGGCGACGGCGGCACTGACCAGGGTGGTTGCCTTGGGCTTCGTCGCGCGGCGGGACTTCGGAGCGGCAGTCTTGGCGGCGGACTTGGTCAGCTCTCCGACCGGCTGGGGAGGCCAGGGACGAACAGCCTGGACCGCAGCAGCGGCGCGTTCAGCCCGCTGGCGATAGAGCTCGCGCAACTGAGTTTCAGCCTGCTGCCAATAGAACGTGTCCCGGCCGGACTGGCGACCGTCCTTCTCCCACTGCAGGAAGGCGGTAAGGGCGATTTCGTCGTGCGAAGGTTCGCTGAGGCTCGGAGTGGTTGCTGATGGGTTCATGGTTTGGCTTGCGAGTTTGCTGGTTCAGTCCGCCCAACGGGCGGTTCGTGCAAGATGGAAACCCTGATTAGTTCCCGCCCGGCCTGGCTTGCAAAGGAATCGCGCAAGCAGCGAGCGGGGGTGAGGGAAGACCATCCGTGTGAGTCCGCCCCAAGGCGAATCACGCGAGGCTTATGGGGCATACCCACCTTCCCGTCAAGCCCTGCGGAACCAGCGGAAGGGAAAACTGCTCATGCGGAGAAACGATTCCGCGCATATGGAGCCAACACGGATCACCGATCAAATTGCAGGAACGGGCGCCGATTCAGAGGCGTCCGCAGGCGTCAAGGAGCCGGTGGCCGGGAGGTAGCAGGCGGGGCGCTTTCGTTTCCGAAAACCCGGAAGAACCAGATGGCCTCATAGCGCGGCAGGCGGGCCTTGGCATCCCCCTTCATGCCACCCCGCAACACGATGCGGACCGTGTCGAGCAAGATGAACATATCGAGCACGAGGCTCATGTTCTTCATGTAGTAGAGGTCGTATTCGAGCTTCCACTTGGCGTCCTCCACCGAGGAACCGTATGGATAATTGACCTGCGCCCAGCCGGTGATGCCGGGCTGCACCATCAAGCGCTCCTGAAAGTAAGGGATTTGCTGCGCCAGCTCCTCGATGAACACCGGTCGCTCTGGCCGCGGCCCGACGAAAGACATGTCGCCCTTGAGCACGTTGATGAGCTGGGGAATTTCATCAATCCGATACTTGCGCAGGAAATGGCCCACGGGGGTCGAACGCGGATCCTTGCCGGCGGTGGACCAGACGGCCCCGTGCTTCTCCGCATCCGTGCGCATGGAGCGCAGTTTGATGACGTTGAAAGGCCGGCCAAAACGCCCGGCCCGGACCTGCCGGTAAAAAATCGGCCCCGGTGAAGAAAGCTTAGTGAGCAGCATGCCCGCGAGCATGACCGGCCCCAGAAACACCAAGCCCAGCAAGGACACGATGATGTCGAAGGCCCGCTTCACCTTCTTGATGTAGAGCATGTGCGGCTGGGTGCTGGCCGCCAGCAGCCATTCGGGAGTGATCAGCTCCAATGGCACGAGCTGGTGAACTTCCTCAAACACGCTGACCAGTGACATGACCTGGACGCCGGAGTAACGCAGCTCGCAGAAGGCCTTGCACATCGCCGGATCCCCGATGCTCTTGCTGGTGCACAGCACGCGATGGATGTCCTCCCGGGGGACGATGTCGGGGAGTTCGCTCACCTTGCCCAGCACGCGCATCTCCCCGATGGGCTGGTAATTGTCGTAATGAATCAGCCCGACCAGCTCCATGTTCTCCGTGCCGAGGGACTGGAAGAACCGCGCCTCCAGCTCATCAAAGGTGCAGGTCATGATGAAGGCGACCCGCTCCCGGTAGTTGCGCAAGGAGCGCAGGAGGATGCCGTGGTGGATAATGATCGTGAAATAGACGATCGCCACGCTGATGCCAAACACACCCCGCCCGATGATCGTGGACTTCTTGAGGTAAAACAGCGGCACCATCAGCAGCACCGTGCCCACCAGACAGATGGCCAGCACAATGGCCCGGGTCGTGACCCCCTGCTTGTAACTTTGCGGGGCATAGAGGCCGCAAATATAAACCAGGCAGGGAAAGATGAAGGAGCCCAGCAGAATGCCGGGAAGATACGATTCCAGCCGCATGTGCAGGTCATCGTCCGGAATCACAAAATCCGTGCCGATGACGAACGCCACCACGAAGATCACCAGATCCACGGTGAAATGGATCGCCACATGCAACCAGTGCTGCTTGAGAATGCCGTTAGGGTTCATGAGTGACTGTCAGTCAACGACTCCAGAATAGATCCCGGGGGGCGATAAATCCACGCCAGAGTTTCGGAAGCTTCCTTAGGGGAAAATCCCAAGGTCAAACTGGGCAGTCAGACGCCCAGTCCACCCGTTTCCTTCTCCATCACCAAACAGAGCAGAACTCCCTTCGCGACAGCCCCAACCAAGTTGGCTGGCAGACGTGGCTTGCGACGGGTTCACCGCTGTTGCAACCTCCAGCACACAAAGACCATGGATGCCACATCACGCATCGTCACGCACCGCGACGCCCAACCTCCCCGCTGAACCTCCCCATGCCCAAGATTCTTGTCATCGAGGACACCGAGAACAACCGCATCATCATCAGCCGCCGGCTCAAATCCAAAGGCCACGAGGTGCATCTGTGCGAGAACGCCGAGCAGGGCCTTCTCGCCGCCCGTGAACTCCTGCCGGCCCTCATCCTGATGGATATCGGCCTGCCGGGCATGGACGGCTGGAGCGCGTGTCGTGCGCTGCGTGCCGATCCCGTGACCGCCGGCATCCCCATCATCGCCCTGACTGCGCACGCCATGGCCGGTGACCGCGAGAATGCTCTCGCGTCAGGCTGCGACGACTACGAGACCAAGCCGATTGATTTCAACGCCCTGTTCGCCAAGATCGACACCCTCACCCGCAGCGGCTCAACCACATCCGCCTGACCGCCACAGACTGACGGCACCATGCCCGACCGGATCCCCTACTCCGCCAGCGCCCGGGCGGCGCGGCGCTTCACGGCGTAGCGCTTCACCAACTCGTCGGCGATCACGCCGACCAGGATCACCGTGCCGATGATGGCGAACTCGATGTTGCTGTGGTTGGTCACGAGTGTGACGACGTTCCGCAGCACGAGGATGAGCGCGGTGCCGATGATCACGCCGACAATCGAGCCCTCGCCGCCGCGCAGGCTGCAACCGCCCAACACCGCCGCCGCGATGGCATAGAGTTCGTAGAAGTTGCCGAAGTCCACGGGCTGTGCGGAGTTCACATCCAGCACGAAGAGCACGCCGCCCAACCCCGCCAGCGTGGAGCAGATGACGTAGGCGAGGATGATCATGCCGCCCGTGTTGATGCCGCTGTAGCGCGCGGCGTCCTCGTTGCGGCCCAGCGCGAGCAGGTAGCGGCCGTAGATGGTGCGGTTGAGGAAGACGGCGGCGAGCACGGCCACGATCACCAGCACCACCCACGGCGCGGGGATTTCAAAACCTTGCACGAACGGGATGCTGATCTTGCCCGTGGCCAGCACGCGCAGGCCCTTGTATCCGTCGCCGAAGCCAACGGTCTGGTCGCCGGTGAAGCCGCGCGTGATGCCGCGATAAAGCATCAGGCCGCACAAGGTCACGATGAACGGTTGCAGCCGCAGCTTCGTGATGAGCAGGCCGTGCATGAGGCCGATGCCCACGGACACGATCAGGACCATCAGCAGCGCCGCCGGCAACGACCACTTCTGCACCGTGAGCAGCCAAGGCAGCCCACAGCCCACGAGGCAAATCACCGAGCCAATGGACAGGTCAATGCCGCCGGTCACGATGACAAACGTGACGCCGATGCCGATGACACCAAAGAGCGCCGTGCGCCGGATGAGGTTCTCGACGTTGTAGCCGGAGCGGAAGCTCTCGCTCGCCCAGGTGGCGAAGAGGCAGACGGCGAGCAGCAGGCCGAAGATGCCAAGGAGTTTTTTCATGGGAGGCAGCCGGGGGAAATCACCCAAAGATTCGGGAAAGACAAAGATGGGGCGCGAACGGACGAAGACTTGGGAAGCACGGCACGCGTCTTGGACTGCGGCGGGAAGCGGAGCGCCACGCCGCTTTGGCTTCCCGCGAAGCGGCTCCGGACCACTGACGATTCCGGTCCGCAGGAAGTCAAAAGCGGTGTCGCCGCTGCGCTCTGCCACCGCAGTCCAAGACCGTGCGGGTTCATGGCTGCCGCCTCGCTTTCGTCATGGCCACCAGATAGGAAGGGTCAATTTCCTGCGGGGCGGAGCACAGTGTGACACAGCGGTAGTCAGTGAACCGACCGGGGGCGGGAATGGTGGGCAAAAACACCTGGTGCACCACCCGGAATTGCACGCGGTTCGTTTCGCCGATCAGACTCGATGGCCAATCGCAGCGGTGCAGGGAGGCGGACAGGGTTGGTATGCCAAGATCCGCCGGCGTCGAAGGCATCAGGAGTCGGAGGTCCTTCGACTGCGGGCCTATGCCTGACACACAGCCGGGCATCCATCCGGTGCCTGGTGGCAGGGTTACCCATTCATCTCCACGCCGCACTTCAACATTGAAACGCGTCTGGTCGCCCATGGGGAAAGGAAAATAGGGCCACGGACTGCTGTTTGTGTTCCGCAACCAGCCACGGACATCACCGCTGCCTGAGTGCAGGCGCACTCCGAATTGAAGCCCTTCCTCGGCAGCCCCCCAAGTGACGGGTAGCCAAGCCCCTATCAGCCGCGTGGGCAGGTGCCAGAGGTGAGAACTGGACGTCTGGAAGGTAATGCCGCGTGGGGCTGGCAAACCAACCTGCGCCGCTCCCATGAATTCGAATACGCTTAGGCAAGCCAATGCAAACGGCCACGCTGGCACGGTGTCAGAGCGGAGTTTCATCCTGCCACCTCCACGCCCGTCGCCAGATGCATCACGGCCTCCTCGCTGAGTTCGCTGCGCTGGAGTTCGCCCGTCAGGCGGCCCTCGTGCATCACGAGGACGCGGTCGCTCATGCCGAGGATTTCCTCCATCTCGCTGGAGACAAAGAGAATCGCCACGCCTTTGCGCGCGAGTTCCTCCATGAGCTTGTAGATTTCCTGCTTCGCACCCACGTCAATGCCGCGCGTCGGCTCGTCGAGGAAGAGCACGCGCGGCTGGATGGCGAGCCACTTGCCGAGCACGACTTTCTGTTGGTTGCCGCCGGAGAGGAACTGCACCACCTGCCGGTCGTTCGGCGTCTTGATGCGCATCGCACCGATCATCTCGGTGCTGAGTTCGGCCTCGCGGCGCTGGTTGAGGAAGCCGCGCTGTTGGTCGCGGCGCAGGCTGGCGAGGCTCACGTTCTCGCGCACGGGCATCTCCAGCACGACGCCCTGCTTCTTGCGGTCCTCGGGCACGAGCGCCAAGCCGGACTCGATGGCGGACTGCGGCGAAGTCGGGGAAACCTCCTTGCCGCCAACGCGAATCGTCCCGCCGAGCGCGGGCGTGACGCCGAAGAGCGAAAGCAACACCTCCGTCCGCCCCGCGCCTACCAGACCGGCGAGGCCGACAATCTCGCCGGCCCGCACTTGAAAGCTCACCTCGTGGCGCGGATACATGGGCGTGCGGAGGCGGTCCACATGGAGCGCCACGTCACCTGCCTTGTGCGGCGCGTGCGGGTAGAACTGCGAGAGGTCGCGGCCCACCATGAGCTTCACCATCGCGGCGTGGTTGATTTCCTCGCGCGCGAGGCCGCCGCTGTTCTCGCCGTCGCGCAGGACGGTCACGCGGTCGGCGAGGAGCTTCACCTCGCCGAGCCGGTGTGAGATGTAAACGATGCTCACGCCGCGCGTGCGGAGGTCGCGGATGACCTTGAAGAGGTTCTCGGCCTCGCGGGCGGACAGGCTGGAGGTCGGCTCGTCCATGATGAGCACGCGGGCGTTTGTGGAAAGGGCCTTGGCAATCTCCACCAACTGCTGCTGGCCGATGGCGAGCGTGCTGACGAGCGTGTCGGGCTTCACATCCAGACCGACGGCGTCGAGGAACTGCTTCGCCTCGCGATGCGTGCGCGCGGCGTCAATCCAGCCGTAGCGGCGCGGCTCGCGACCGAGGAAGATGTTCGCGGCCACGTCGAGGTTGTCGGCGAGGTTCAGCTCTTGGTGGATGAGCGCGATGCCGCTGGCGAGGGCGTCGTGGACGGAGCGGAGTGCGACGGGCTGGCCGTCGAGGAGGATTTCGCCGACGTCGGCGGTCTGCACGCCGGCGAGGATTTTCATCAACGTGCTCTTGCCCGCGCCGTTCTCGCCGATGACCGCGAGCACCTCGCCGCGCTCGACGGTGAGGCTCACGCCCTTGAGCGCGCGCACGCCCGGGAAGGACTTGGTCAGCGAGCGGGCTTCGAGCAAGGGCATGGGGCGGGGAGGAGATGGGGAATAGGGAATAGGGAGTCAGGCGGCGGACGCGACGGTAGAGCGAGGCGTGCGGGGAATGTGCGAGCCGTTCTCCCTCACCCCTGCCCTCTCCCGCTGGGAGAGGGAGAAAGTCAGCCAGCGCTCGAAGTGCTGTGGCGTCCCTGTCAGCCGAACGCGGACTGCGTGGCTCCCTCTCCCGGAGGGAGAGGGCCGGGGTGAGGGGAAACGGCCCGGCCTGCCAACCACCTCGCCGGAATCATCCACGCACACCCCGGAGCGCGGATGCCCACCTCCGCAGCACGCTGACACGGACGTAGGCGTCCGTGCTCCAAGGCTGGCGGCGCTCGCGTTCACAGATTCGCCCTTCGCCATTTACTTTCCCCCGACCTTCTCCTTCAGGTCGGCCCAGAAGGCATCCACGCTGTCCTTCCGAATCTGCCGGGCCGGGATGTCGATGAACTTGCTCGCGGGCACCACGGCGGCGTTGCCCTTGAGAATCTCGTTCAGCACCTCGACGGACTTGTAGCCATACATGTAGGGGTTCTGCACCACGGTGCCGTGGACGGTGCCTTTCTGGATGCCCGCGAGCGTCGCGTCCGCCTCGTCGAAGGCGATGACCTTGACCTTGCCGAGCTTGCCGGCCTGCTGGAGCGCTTCGAGCATCAGCGGCGGGTTGTAGGCGAAGAGGCCCACCATGCCGCCGATGTCGGGATACTTCGCGAGCGTGTCCTCGGCGTTGGCCTTGCCCTTGGCCTGGTCGAACTGGTCGGTGAGCGTGCCGAGGATTTTGAAGCCGTTGCCTTCGAGCACCTTGTCGGCGGCGTCGAAGTTGTTCGGGTTTTCGGGCCGGCCAAGGATGGCGTCAATCGTGCCCTGGCGACGGCGCTTGGCGTTGTCCTGCTCCATGCGGCCGATGAAAATCATGACCGTGCCGCCCTTGGGCATCGCCTCGCGCACGAGGTCGCCGCACATGCGGCCGGCCTTGTAGTTGTCCATGCCGATGTAAACGAGACGGTCGGCGTTGGGCGCATCGGAATCGTGGGTGATGAGCTTGGCGCGCTTGGCGGCGGTGTTGAGCAGGTCGGTCTGGTTCGCCGGGTCAATCGGGCTGACGGCGATGCCATCCACGCCCTTGGTGAGCAGGTCCTCAATCATCCGCTTCTGGTCGCCGATGCCCTCGACGGGCATGAGC
>Ga0255092_1000929_pt1 | contig 10179 bp, 7 predicted proteins | sample Colum_Yuk_RepC_8_2_FD_188454 | JGI IMG/M metagenome (GOLD analysis project Ga0255092, IMG submission 188454) | Freshwater microbial communities from Columbia River, Oregon, United States - Colum_Yuk_RepC_8d | ecosystem: Environmental > Aquatic > Freshwater > River | place: USA: Oregon | collected...
GTGATATTAGGTTTGCCCGCCCAGCTTCGCTGTCCGGAGTATAACAGTCTAAGGCACGGCCAAGAAACCCTGCTGAACGAAAGTACGCCTGTTCGCTAGGGTTATAACTAGAAAGCATGGCGACTGATGTGGGTACATTACCGTTGGTAGGGCCCTGAAGTTTCGCCACCACGGATCCGATGTTTGGCCTGCCTCCAACATTTTTCATGTTGCCTGGTGGGTAACCTGTTGCACACATTGCACCATCATGCGAGTCGACGGTGCCAGTAAGTGAACGAATCAGGGCGATGCGATCCATGCGCTCGGAAATACGCGGAAGATGCTCGCAGATTTGAATACCCGGAACGCGAGTCGCAATCGGCTTAAATTCTCCTCGAAACTCAACAGGGGCATCGGGCTTCATATCGAAAGTATCAATATGGGAAGGGCCGCCTGCCAACCAGACATTCACAATCGATCTTTTGCGATAAGAAGGATCGAGCGTGGATTGTGCATCAGCACGCAGGAAATCGGCCTGAGTCAATCCGCAGAGCGCCGCGGCTCCCAAATGAAGAAGTTCCCGCCGGTGGAGGCCGTTGCATGAGCGATTCTTGTTGTTTAGCGTCATTTCTTGGCTCTTTCTGGAGGGACAGGTCTATCAAGGAAAGATTCGGCGGGCAACAGCAATGCTAGTAGTGTATTGAACCTGTCATTAGTATAAGCTTTGTCGGCTTCAACTGCCAGAGCTTTAATGGCTGGTAATTTACCTTACCACTTTCGTTCACTTCGGCCGGATAAAAGATTAGATCGTTGGCATTTCTTTATTATGCAAAAAGTTCTTTGATAACCTGGCCATGGACATCGGTAAGGTGGTAATCACTGCCCGAATTACGAAAGGTAAGCTTCTCATGATCAAGGCCCATGAGTTGAAGAATGGTGGCATGAAGGTCGTGAACATGAACTCGATTTTTGACAGCGGAAAGCCCAAATTCATCGGTTGTACCGTAACTGAAATCGATTTTGTAATCATAATTTATGATTTGTCTGTAATGCAGTATTAACTTCCTGTGGGTACACAGCGGAAAATTGCTACGCCATTGGATACGATGTTTTCAGTGAAGTTGGCCATCGTACCGCTTGCAACAAAATTTCGTACCGTGGAATAGGCGCTAGCTGTGTAATTTGCTGTGGGGACTTTTCGATAATCATTATACCTGAATAGAGAGTAGGACTTTCCCGCAGCTAGACCATTGACGCTAACAGAAGCACTCAAAGTTGATGGCGCAACCCCGGCGATGACATTTGGCTCCGTCCAGTTGCCCAGAGTAATACTTACTGGCAGAGCCCTTGCAGAGGTATCCTGGATTCCTAGCACAGCACAGCCAAAACAAATTTTAGTCGGAATGCAAAAGGAGTATTTTGCCCCGTTGACTAGCATAGACCGGATATCATTGAGGGTTGATGCAGTTCGAATGCTTACTTGGCTGCTGAAACAATCATTGAAGTAAAGCTGATCGGTTGAATTATAAGTTGTGAAGTTTGAAGAAGTGAAACCTGTTGCCAGCATGATGTGATCATAATCTGGGTAGTTTAATCCTTTGACAAAAGATGTTATAAGCACGGGATGCAATAATTTGAGATGTTGCTTTACCCAGCCGAAATAGCTTTGAAATTGCGGTGATGCATATCCATTGTAATTGAACTCCGCTGAGTTCAGCTTTAATGCAGTTAAAACTTTTTGGGCATTCACTGCGACAAGCACCTCACTTTGCTGGTTGGTGTTGATAATTGCCCTGCAAACATATTGAGAGACATAAGTCCCAAAATAAAGTGCAGCTTGCTGGATCGAACATTCGCCGCAATAGCCGTTCTTTTGATTCCATTGCCTGCGGGGCGCTATTGGCATCCGTATGGTGGTGGGGGCAGTTTGGGCGTTGGCGATCCCGGCAGAAGTTAAACTTAATGCTGCTGCTGTAGCGGTTAAAAAGTTTCTACGAGCTTCCAATTCTAACTGATACATGATGCACCTTTTAATATTGGGATAACGAATGAACAAAATGAAGTTTTTGTAACCTAGGTCACAAAAGTGCATGAAGCAAATAATTCGAAAAAGAATTTTAAAGTTTCTACTTAGAATTGAATGACTGTTTCTTAACTACCTTGGTTAGGCTATATTAGCTTCGGTACAGATCTGGTTAAATTGATTTAAAAAGGTACCACAATGTTTAAGATTACTCCAAAGAATGTTTTCATATCTTTCCTTTTATTAATGAGTATGGTTTCTGGCATAGCCATGGGACAGGAACAAAAGCAAAAAGCTAACAAGGCTTACCCGCCGATGATTGAAAGTTCCAAAGTTGAAACCTATCGTAAGGTGGGTGATACAGAACTGAAAATTTGGATATTTGAACCAAAAGAAAAAGCAACAAAGCCCAGGCCTGCCATTGTGTTTTTCTTTGGCGGCGGCTGGACCTCAGGCACTCCAGCTCAATTTGTTCCACAGTGCCAGCATCTTGCAGAGCGAGGCATGGTTGCCATGGTTGCAGATTATCGAGTTTCATCACGGAACATGGCAAAGCCAATTGATTGCGTTGCGGATGCCAAGGCTTGTGTTCGATATATTCGTACCAATGCAGTGCGGTTGGGGATTGACCCTGATCGGATTGCTGCGGGTGGCGGCTCTGCAGGGGGGCATCTTGCTGCTGCCACTGCAACCCTGCCAGGGTTAGAAGCTGCTGGCGAAGATCTTAAAGTTTCAAGTACACCCAATGCGCTGTTGTTATTTAACCCTGCATTGGTGTTGGCCCCTATTCCCGGATTAATGCTAGAGGGCTTTTTGGCAAAATCCACCAAAGAAAGATTTGGTTGCGACCCTGAGGCGTTTTCTCCCGCACACCATGTAAAGAAAGGTGTTCCTCCAACCATCATTTTTCATGGCAAAGCAGATTCCACCGTGCCTTACAGTTCTGCTGCGGAATTTTCAGAACGCATGAACAAAGTTGGCAATCGCTGTCAACTCGTTGGGTTTGAAGGCGAAGGCCATGGGTTTTTTAACAACAAGAAAATGAAAGAAACACTTGATCAAGCTGATGACTTCCTCGTTTCGCTTGGTTATCTGCCTGCGAGGAAGCAATAATAGTACTTGTTTTAAAATATCTGGGGTCACGTTCATTTTCAAAAGTGGTTATTAAATGAAAACCAAACTCTTTGACTCATCTGCCTTTTTTCTTCAACTAAAACATCCGCTCGTGATATTCATCCTGTTTGTTTTCGCAGGCCAACTTCAAACTGCTGAAATTAAAGTTTCACGTAGGGTGATTTATAATTTCGATGGCGATTCTTGCTTTTCAACCAAGGCCAACGTAAAGGGGCCTGCTGCCATCACTGTTGAGGATGTAAAACAACTGATAAAGGAAATTTGCTTTGAAGGCAGTAGAGTGGATACGATTTTAGTCTGCGTTAACGCACAGGTTATGTATTATCCCACCAAGATTGGAACCATGCGTGGCGCCCTTTCGACTCCTGAAGAACGGAGCAAATGGCCTGCTTCTGAGAAACAAAGATTCAAAAATTTGAAGTCATTCTTTGACGATCAAATTGATCCTTATGCAATCTTACTGGCCGAGGCTAGGCGACTAGGGCGCGAAGCGTTGCTTACCTTCCGCATGAATGATGATCATGGTGATGATTTTCTGCGCACCCTGTTCCAGGTCGATCACCCAGAATATCGGCTCGGTAATGAGCGGTATCGTGGCAAAGGTGCATTGGATTTTGGCAGAAGCGAAGTCCGGACCCATGTATTCAATTTAATTGAGGAAGCTACAAGGCGTTATGAATGCGATGGTATAGAGCTTGACTTCAATCGATTTCCAACTTTCTTCAAGGACGGTACCACCGAAGAACGCTGCGAAAAAATGAACACACTGGTTGAGATGACCCGAAAGATGCTCGACAAGGTAGGGAGCGAACGAAAACGTAAACTGGTACTTTCTGTTCGTCCACCCTCGAATTACGGCCGTACCCCACCCACACCAGATACAGCTAAGTTACTTGGATGCGATGTGCCAAACTGGGTTGAACGGGGCTGGGTTGATTTTGTTTCTATATCAGAGTTTTTTCAGGAACGGGGGGACCTCCCCATGAACATTTGGAGAAAAGCCATCAATAGAGTGCCTGTTTATGGTGGTATAGAATGCAAAAAGGTGGGTGCGCTAAAAAATCTCTCTGCAGAGGAATACCAGGCTGCAGCTTCAAAGCTGATCAAATCAGGTGCAGATGGCATTTATTTGTTCAACTTTTTCACCTCTCGTGAAGAGGGGGTAAAAGCTTATGAACCACCGTTTGAAGTGCTGAAACATTTGGGGATGTGAATTAACCCGATGAATTCCTCGTTTCGCTTGGCTATTTGCTTGCGAGGAAATAAAAACAAGTTGATTTGGATTGCTCTAGGGTTTTCAAATAAAGTGCTTGGAAACAGGGTAACCATCAACCCTGAAAATCTGTACGGAGCAGGTTTGAATGGTTGAAGAATAATCGCTGTATGCCGCATCGGATATGGCGCGATAGCTCGGATCGATCCCGTTTTAAAAAGAACCATCCGGGCGAGCCGTTTTGCGGTAGAAATCCTTCAAGCCGCGAAGCACTTCTTCTGAAGTTATGGCTGTCGAGGCCCGAGGATTCTCGAGGGCAGCCTTTTTTTTGAGTGGCGACAGCACTTCGGGATTCTTGTGTAAATGTGACACTTCCTCGCCTGTGAGTGCCTTGTCGAACAATGCGAACTCGTCGAGCAAGCCGATATAATTAATCGCGATATAGATGCCGGCCTTCTCAATGTCCCAGCCCATTGCAATGGCCCGGTCTTTCACTTCACCAATGAGTTTGCTATCGATATAAATTGCGGTCAAGGCGTCGGGTTTGCCGGTATCGAGGTTCTTGAAGGTGAGCACGACATGGTGCCAATCGTTGGCTTTCCATCCTATGCCTGAAACTCGAACCATAGGAGCTTTGGGGTCGTCCTCGCCTATACCCTTTTGTCCATCGGGGATCATCGAGAATGCGCCATGCCGCAGGTCACGCGGCTTGGCATCGTTGAAGTCGAACCACAACCCGCCGTTGTTTGCGCCCTTCTGCGTAATCTGGACTGGATCGCAAAACTTCGTTTTTAGCAGCTTGTCGGAGTCGGTTTTGCACCACATCGAGACTGATCCGCTCCAGCCATCTTTCTTGAAAGCGATGTTCCCCTTCGCCGGGTAGAAGATGCGGCCGTTTTTATCCAGTACATCCACCACCTCGATAGCGCCGCCAGCTATGCCCTTCGACTTTGCGATGGTGAAGACCTTCTCGTTGATATTTTTCTCTAAGATGTACTGACCCTTTTCTGTTGGGTGGTTGAATCGAGTATGGGGGGCGCGGTCTCCCGCACCATAGTCGGCTTTAATGCTTTCGTCGAAGCTCGCATAAAAAGTGACAGCTTTGCGAATATTGTTTTCGTCGACACGGCCAGAAACGACCGCCTTGTTACGCAGTTCACTGAAGATGGAGTCGCGGGTGCGGGTGGTCTTGAGTTTATTCTCTACCCGGGAAGCGACATCCCCGGTCGGAGCTTGTGGCTCTGCCTTAACGATTGTTGTGGCGGCAACAAAGAGAATCGTAAAAAAGATGCGGGCCATCGTCGTATTCCTTTTCGCTATTTAGTGGGGTTACAAAGGTTCCGGCAGTAGATGCCATCGACACCGTGGAGATACAGGTGGCCCGCTACGATTGGGTGGCTGATTGGCATTCTTGGAATCAGTTGCATCATGGTGGGGAGCGTTCTGGGGTTTGCCCTCGGTTTGAAGGCGCTGGCAGTGGTACCTAGCATGAGTAAGTCGTGGATTCCGCCATGCTGGCTTTTCGGCTCGTTGAAGAACCGTCCATTGGCGCAATAGCCATGGCTCTCCTGATGGTTTAGTTGCAGTTTCATGCTTTTATCATCGAGGGGTGAAGCTAAATAAGTAATTGAGTCCTCCCCGAGTGAACGGCAGTTTTCGTTAGGTTTAAATCAGTGCTTCTTTGATCAGGGGGGCATCTTCAAGAATGAGTTTGACCGGTCGTTTGGTTGGAGTATGGACTATGGTATCAGCATCAATGCCTAACAGATGGTACAGGGTTCGACCAAAACTCTCGACCTTGTAGAACTTGTCTACAACACGCTCACCCAACTTGTCGGTGGCACCAACGATGGCACCGCGCTTAAACCCACCGCCAGCCGCTAGTACGAATTGCGCGTAATCCCAGTGGTCTCTTCCAGCACCGACCGCCTTTACATTGTCAATTTTTGGCTTACGGCCCATTTCTCCGAGTGCAAGGACGATCGTCGAATCAAGCAAGCCCCTCTCTTCCAAATCGTCGAGCAGGGCGGCCATGCACGAATCGAACATAGGTATCTGTTGTTTGCCTGCGGTAAAGTTATCGCCGTGCCAATCCCAATAGCCCAAGTTAAAATGGACGACGGGAACACCGGCTTCCACCAGTTTTCGTGCGATCAAGAAGTGCAAGGGATCACCAATAGGGTACCGAGCCTTACTTGGTTTATTTTTGGTATACCGTTCAACTGAGCTGGCGGGCTCTTTTGAAATGTCCAAAGCTTGCCGCAGTTTTGGTGAACGAAGCAGATTGAATGCAGTCTGTTGATATTGATCGAGGCCAGCGATCACTTCATCTTGCGAATCGTTTCGGCGAAGTTTGCCATCAAGCTTTTTCAACAGATTTGTTTGGCTCTCGAAAGCTTGAAGTTCAAGTTGGGGAGTGAGCATCTGCGTGATGGCGTCTTTGTCTTTGAGGGGTTGCATGATGAGCGGGGAGTGGGCCCACCCGAGAAAGTTGCGTGATAGCGCATTGTGGGTGTGTACATCAATTTCGTCCAACACTGCGAAGCTTGGTAAATCTTTGGAACCCGGCTTCAGCTTATTTATTACGCTGCCATACATAGGGTATTCATCACTGCCGGATGTGAGTCTGGGATTGCCCGTCAGCCAATAGAGTGGAGCTTGGGCATGATCGCCTGGCTTGTTTAAGGTGCTGACGGAACGAATCACTGTAAATTTGTCTGCGCGTTTGGCTAGTTCGGGCAGTAGTTCCCCAACTTGTAAACCTACAACTTTTGTCTGGATCGGTTTGAAGAGGCCCCGATACTCTTCAGGTGCATCGGGCTTCATATCAAACATATCGAGATGGGGAGGCCCACCCCCCAGCCAGCAGACAATCATTTGTTTTGCCTTGGCTTGCTTGTTGTTTCCTAGGGTTTGTGCACGCAGCACATCTAGTGCCCCTATGCCACACAATCCTAAACCACCTATGCGAAGGAAATCTCTTCGAATCATAATAGTGCCCCATTATTGAGAGTCTTTACTAGTGTTATCTTACCCTACATTTGAGAGGTAATCCAAAATTTTATTGGTAGTATTCAATGTTGTAATAAGAATTCCCGGGTATTCAGCAGGCTCCAGAACACGCCTTGATAACCTTTTTCGGAAGAAGATGCCGCTTTGATATACTCTAGGCAATGCGTTCGCTCATTTTCATTGGGTGTTCGGCTTAGTGTTGCAAGGAATAATTCCTCTATCTTCTGGGAATCGTCGAGCGATTCCTTGAGCAGTTTTGCCAATCGGCCTTTCGGGTCTTTAATCTTTTCCCAAATGCGGGGATGATTTGCAATCGTGAGCACTTGAAAGATAGAGCTAGACTCATCACGTTCGCAATCGCATTGTACCCCTCCGTTTCGTTGAGGCTTACCATAAGTCTCTAGCACATGAGTCACAAAAGTATTACGAGGGAAAAAAGGCATCTGCACTATCTTCATTGAGTCTGGCCAATTTGAAAACTTCATGTCCATATTCTCATTAGTATTGGTCGCAGTGTTGATTGCGTCTAGTAATATCTCTGCTTGCATTCTGCGGAGGGTGAATGATGCGTAGTGCGTGCGGTCTGTTTCTGAACCAGGTTTGGGTGTGCTTGATTGCTGATAGGTTCTACTGGAAATAATCGTCCGATGCAACCAGCGAAGATCGTAGCTATTCTTAATGAAGCCAGCACAAAGTTCTTCCAATAACTCGGGATGGGTGGCGGGATTGAATGCAGAAAGATTGTCGGGAGGATCGATAATACCCCGTCCAAAGTAATGAGCCCAGACGCGATTGACAATAGCTTTGGCAAAGTAAGGATTTGTTGGCTCTCGCATCCAAGCGATGACCGATACTCGAGGGTCGCTTTCTGCAGGCACTGAGACAGCCTCCGTTTTTCCCAAGAGGCGAGATTTTTTTGATTCTGCAGTGCCTAGCGGGCTCGTGACTTTTGCAAAAGTGCCTTCGGGCAAGAGTCGACTCTCCGCATGCATCATACGAACCGATATGTTGTTCAATAGTTTGGATTTCTTCTCTAGAGTGGCGGTTTCTTGACGGTACTTTTCTACAGTTTCTAACCCATCCTTTGTCCGTTTCAGCTCTTCCTTCTTCTTTGGCAACTCAGGATCGCTGGGATTGCTCTTTTCTAACTTGGCTACTTCTGAGGTTAATTTTTCTGATTCTAGTTTGTATTTCTTGCTTCTTTCCTTTTCCTTCTTTCCGTTTCTTTACTTCGCTTTCGAGGGTCTTGGATTCAGTGTTTAGTTTTTTGAAATGGACTGCAATATCGGGAAACTTTTTCTCGTTATCACCTTCAAAGCCGACATTTCGGACACGCATGAAGAGGTTTGCAAAGTCAAGCAGGTCTTCTTGCTGCCAATTGTCATGTGGATGTCGATGACATTGGGCGCATTCGAGCCTTAGTCCGAGAAACGCATGCGCCACCTGCAAGGTGCCTTTCACTCCGCTCGAATTCCGCCTCTGCCAATAAAGATCCAAAGTTTTTCGTTTGGAGTATACTTCGAGGTCAGGTCGGCCTGGTGCATAGCCTTCAAATAGGGCGGTTACTTCGCGGATGTATTCCTCGATTGATCGGCCTTCACGACTGTTGGCAAGTAAAATCCGCTCAGCGAATTGATCGTAGGGGATGTTTTCGACCAGCCTGCTATGAATCCATGCTTGCATCCGAGGCGCATCTTGTTCTTTTGATAGGGCATCCGCATATACCCCGAACTCTGCAGCCTTGAGCAAGTCGCAAAACTTTAGGGTCCACAGGTCGGCATGTGAAGGGTGAACGAGTAACTGTTCGATTTTCTTTGTGCGTTTGTCAGGCTGTTTATCCTGTAAAAAGGTACGGACTTCCTCCGGGCTGGGAAGATCGCCCAGCATATCAATGTGTATTCGACGAAAGAAGGTTGCATCATCGCATAAATCCGCGGGCGGCAGATTTAACAGCTTTAGTTTTTTCACCACATGCCTATCGATGAAGTGGGCGGTTTGCAGATTAGGAAAAGGGATTTCATGGATTTTGGGAACAAGTACCCGCGCTGCGATCGGCTGAGCGCGGTAGCGCACGATCAGTCCCGCATCACCTACGCCCACGCCTTCCACCCATCCTTTTCGATCTATTGTTGCGACTCCTGAATCAAGCGATTCGAATGAGCATAAATCGGTTACATCTTCGCTCTTGCCACTCGCGAATTTTGCTTGCACCTTTAGTCGATACTTTTCTCCAGGCTTGGTTAATTGCTCAGCCGGGGTGACTTGTAATGAACTTAGTTGGGCCGTCTTTATATCATCTTTTTGTGCACCTGATGCCAGCCAGCGTAAGAACATTTGGTAGTCTGCACCGCCTAAGTGCATCCGCACATCGCCTCCATGGGGGATTTGGCCCGTAGCTTTAAGCAACAACAAGCTGGAAGCTGGATCTTGCGGGTTCACTCGTCGGCCCCCTGTTTCATATAACAATCGTGCGTGGTCGCCTTGCGGGTCGGCAGAAAACATCGATAGTCGAAACCCATTCTGTCCTTTCACCGCTCCATGACAATTTCCTCCATTACAGCTTAACTTACTAAACAGCGCCATTATATGCTTGTGATATGAGACTTCCTCGTCTGCAGCTTTTGCCTGGTTGGGAAACAGACTAAAAAGAAGTACGAGCCAAGTGGTTAAAAAGTGTCTATGGATGTTAGAAATGCAAATGAAGTCCAGCATTTTAATCAGTGTCGCAGATGTGCCAAGGTTCATTGAGATCATGGTTCAACCTTGTGTTCTTTTCATGATTTATTTTTAGAAGATATCTGGCAGTCTAAGTTTAAAT
>Ga0255092_1000933_pt1 | contig 10150 bp, 7 predicted proteins | sample Colum_Yuk_RepC_8_2_FD_188454 | JGI IMG/M metagenome (GOLD analysis project Ga0255092, IMG submission 188454) | Freshwater microbial communities from Columbia River, Oregon, United States - Colum_Yuk_RepC_8d | ecosystem: Environmental > Aquatic > Freshwater > River | place: USA: Oregon | collected...
CTGGTGGCTCTGTCATGGCTACGGTCATGAGCCGCTTGCGTGATGGTACTCTTGATGTTGCCGCGCTTGATGATCTTTCTCGCGTGGTTCGCTTTCCGTTTACGGATGGCGAGAATGTTATGGGTGTACGCCCTGAGGACATTCGTGAGTCTATTCGGACTCAGGCTGGCCGTGACGCGCTGGCAAACCAGATTGATAGGGTTCGCGCTAATCTCAATAGGCAAGCGGCTACACAACAGAATGATGCCCAGTACGGGTTCTTTCTATCTACCTATGAATCTGGTTTTAGGGGCGCTCCTGCTGGCGTTTCTCGTGAACGTGCCGAAGCTAACCTTCTTCGCTGGAGTCGAGATAACCAAGTAAATATCTTCTCTGCCGAGGGTCTGGATCGCACGTTCCGGCAATTTGGTTTCTTGCCAAATGGTGCGTTGAGGACTTATTTCTCTAACGTCAATCTGCAATCTCCTGATGAGGTTAGGCAGAAGCTTGAACTATTCCGCCACTTGCAGGATTTGCCGATTGGTGGCGGCGAAGATACGAATGCTTTGGGTGCTTTAAATAATCGTGAATATAACTTCATGAACATTTTCAGTACTCAGATAAGGCTTGGCTCTGATCCCGTAATGGCAGCAAGGTTAGCTCGCGAGGCTAGTGATCGTGATGTGAATATTCCTAGAGAATATACTGGCGTTGTTGGTGGCATCATAACTATGGTCCAGCGCCGAGAAGGCAGCACGATAAATGAATCCGACATAAATACAAAAATTACTCGCGGCCTTGATCGCGGCCAATGGGAATCTGTCACTAATCGGGATCGTCGCGCACTTCTTACAAATGCCTATGCTCTTATGGCGACCAATGATGGTCTAAAGTTTGATGATGCCATAAAGCAGACCATGCGTAGTTTTCTTACGCAATACACCTACGACCCAAAGCTATTGAGTGAAACCGGAAAAATAGGCGCGATGGTTCCTCGTAGCCAAGCGTTGCCACAAATCTTTGATGGTAGTCGTAGTGGTGGTGATCAGGCACGTTCAACTGACTATGTTGAACTTTATGTGAGAGCGGCATTCCAAGCTGACCGATCCTTAAATCCAATGTTAAATACACCTGAGGGTGAACGGTATATCCCTCGCGCCCAACCAGCGCGCTTTAACTTACCTGACAATCTCAAATTGGGTGACAATGTAGCGTTGCGTCATACTGGCGTAGATACTGCAAACCCAGGATATGCCTTGCTTGTAAAGGCCAATGGTGTTTGGCAACCTATTTTCAACTATCGCAATGAGCCAGTTATTCTAAATCTTGGAGTAGCCGCTCAAAAGCAAGATGATTATGCTAGGACTATTGCAAGGGATACTCCTGCTGCAAATGCTATCTTCTTGCGTGGCAACCCAACTGGGACTACCGATCTTGGTGTAGCTGGCCTACCTCCTGCTCCTGGGCAGGCTCCGCAAGAAGCGCCAGTTAGGCGGGAGCGACCAGAGAGGTTTGGCCCTGTTGAAGTAAGGGATGTGATCATAGAGCGTCCTGCCGCTGGCCAAGGTTCTACGCCTGTGATTCCTCGCACGGCTCCGCGCCCTGCCCCTGGTATTCGACAGGATACAGACCAGCCAGTAATTCGCCAGCGCGTATCTGATAATGATCGTCCTATCTTTGATAGGGTGGCAACCTTTGCGTCTAACTCTACTGTTGGCCGTAATGTTGATGGGCTTGAGGCTCCCTTTGTTCGTAGCATTTCCAATATGCTTGATGCCATGCCGGAAGAATTACGGAGCGGGTTCCGCATTACTTCTAGCTATCGCTCAGATGAGCGGCAGGCACAGCTATTTGCAGATGCCGTGGCAAAGTATGGTAGCGAGGAAGCTGCTTCTCGTTGGGTTGCTCGCCCCGGTCAAAGCAATCACGGCTTTGGTCGTGCGGCTGATGTGCGGATGGAACCAGCTACTCGTGATTGGGTAAGATCGAATGCTGATCGTTTTGGCTTACACTTCCCGATAGCTTGGGAGCCGTGGCACATGGAGCTTAAACGGCGCTCTGCTAGTGCTACAACTATTCGTGCGGATAGTGAGGATGCAAACGGATGAGCGACTTAACTAATCTGCCATTGATGGGGGCTGAAACCCGTATTATTCAGCCTCCAACTCCTATTCAAACTGATGCTGGCTTCTTTCGCAATGTTGGCGATAACATTGCTAATAGCTGGTGGTTTCAACAGGGAGCCAGTATTCTCCAAACCAATATTCCTGCTGACCCTGACTTCAATCCTGTTGATCCCGAACTACTCAAGGGCAAAGAAGAATACATTAGGTATTTGCAGGAAGCTCGATCTCTCGATCATCACAACGCGATCTATGATCGCATTAAAGCCTATGAGGAAAGACGCTCTCGCCTTGCCGAAGAAGGGGGCTGGGGGTCGGCTTTGGTTGGTGGTCTTGTTGATCCCGCTAACTTTATTGGCCTTGGTGTTGGGCGCGGTGTTGGTATTGCTCGTGGCCTTTTAACCGGAGCGGCCACTACTGGTCTTGTGTCTGGCGGCACGGCAGTATTTGAGAAGCAAGTTGCACCCATGGAAACCAGCGAGATTTATACTCGCGCTGCTTTTGGGTCCGTTGTTGGCGGTTTGTTTGGTGGCTTTGTTGGCCGCAATCTTCCGTCCAATACCTTGCTCAACGACCTATCCGGTACTCTTGCTGATTATGCTAAGGTAATGGATGAGGGGGTTGAGAAGGGTTCCTTTGGCCCCAATCCTGCTGACCGCTCTATTCCTCGACAGCCATTTGTTGCACGTGAAACAGGCGATAGCCCCGTTGGTTTTGCTCCTGCTATGGGGGTTGAGAAGATAGTCTCTGAAAAGATTGGCGATCTTGGCCCTATGGTTGCTAGTGGCCACCGTTCTTTCGAAGATTTAGCTTTGAGCATGGCTGGCACTGGCCAGTTGATGAAGCGAAATCTTACTGGAGAAGCGAGCCCAGAATCCGCTTTGACTCTTTCTGGTTATTGGACGGGCCTTGCTGGCCGCACGATGGGTTCTGTAGATGGATTCTACACAAAGTACATTAGTGGTGGGACTGAACCTACAACCATCATGGGAGCCAATGTTCCTGCGGCTATGATGCGCGTTGGTCAGGCTGTAGGTATTCGCCCACGCGAAGGCAAGATGACCATTAACGAGTTTTATTCTGCCGTATCACGCGCTCACTTCCGAGATAAGATTGATTCTCCAATCCCAGAGGTAAAAGAGGCCGCTCTCGAAGTGCGTAAATTCTTCGATGAGATGCGTGACTATGCGGTTAAAGCTGATTTGATTATGACGCCTCAAACGGCGAAGCGTTCTCTTAGCCGTGCAGAATTGAGCCTTAATTCTAAGAAGACTTCCTTGGATAAATTAGAGACAAAAGCTGGGCTAATCAAAGATACATATAAAATTGACATTTCAAAACTCTCCCCAAATGAGAAGGTTGAGTATAACCTTTTGATTAGAGCAATTAGCTCTCTCAATGATCGCATTGATTATTACAAAGGGGCCATTCAGTTTCTTGAGTCAAAGCAAAAGCCTGGACCTCAAGAAGTTGCTGGTAAATCTGTTGATCCTGTAGCAAACGATAATTACAGCAAGTTTATTGGCCCTGCCAACGAGAAGTATTTTCTTCCTCGCTTGTGGAATCTTGAAAAGATTATGGCCGATGAGCTTGGAGATAAGAATCTTCGCAAGATTATTACTCAGTGGTTCTTAGAAAAGCCATTAGAGGTAAATGAAGTTCGTCTTGAGAAATCCATCCAGACGATGCAGGATATTAACCTGTCAATCCAAAATTACAAAACAAGTCTCTACAACGTGATTCAGGATATTGAATCTAGCATTGAGAGGCAGCAGGCTTTTGTAGATTATCTTGAACGAAAGTATAATACTGTTGGTTTAACCAGCAAGGAAATTGAAACCTTAGAATACTTTCGTTTGCGTGGGAAAGCTGATGTTGGTTCTAAAGCCAATGAACTCCTTGATGAGAAAACCCTTACTGATATTGGGCCAGATAAGATTTATCATGGCACAAAAGCAAATGCAGGCTTCATAGATGCAAAGGGTAATCTTGTATTAAAGCCATCGGCTAACTTTGATGGTATTCAAAATGGAGTTTCTTTCTCTCCAGATATTTTGGTTTCGGCTGACTATGCTTCTCGTGTGCGTGGGGGCGGTCCCAACAATTTTGATTTCTCTGATTCGGTGGTCTTTGCAATTAACAAAGAAGCCATATCAGATCGAATGATCAAGATAAGCGACTTGGAGCTTTTTGCCGAAGCCGCCGATCCCATTGTTATTCCGGCTGGGCAGTTTGAGATTATCCGTGTTCGTGATTTGCCCGCAGCAAAGGAGATGTTGGAGGTATCTAGCAAAGCTACATCTAAGGTTAAGAACCTTACTGATAATGAGCTTGCTGATATTATTCTCTCCACTCCTCGCGAGCCAACAAAGGGGCAGTACTTTGCACTAGATAATCTTGATACTCAGGCAGCGTCTTTTGAGTTGAAGCGTCGAGTAGAATCCTCCGCCCTCTATAAAAAGGGGGCAAAGGAAATCAATGCTGGCACTATCTCTGAGCGCGACCTTGTTAAAAGTGTCTTGGATGATATTGGTATTACTCAAGATGTAGATAAAATATCTGCCTCTCTTGATCTTACGGCTCCCCTTCCAAGGGGCGGCAACGATTCAGTAAAACTTAATACTAGGACCATTGTTAATCCAACACTTGCTCAAGAAGCTTTGCTCACAAGACTGCGTGAGAAATACGAGAATGCCAGCGGCACTCCAGCGCAGAAGGCTTATCTTGATATTTTGGCAGAGAGGGTTGCTAACGAAGAATTAAAGAAGGCCAGTATTGTTAGGGCCGAGATGCGTAAAGCTGGCGTAGATGTTGAGGGATTATCCGCTACTGAGGAAGCAAGATCAATCGAGCGCCGTGTAAATAGCACCATGGCTAAGATTATGAAGGAGGCTCAAGACGGTGAGCTTTCTATTGGTCGCTCCAATAAGGGCGAGTTTCTTATGTCACGCGACCTCGACATTCCAAATGAGCTTGTTTGGGATTTTATCGAGGATGACATTAATGGAATGATGCGAGCCTATTCTCAGAGGATGGGACGCTCCGTTGAGTTTGCTCGCGCATTTGGTGAACGTGACGCGCAGGATGCCATCTTTGATTCTGCTATTCAGGCCGCTCGTGAGATGAAGGGTACTGAACAAGAGATTGCGGCTAAGGTTCAAAAGCTTATGGGTCATGCTGAAAACTTGCGCGACTTTACTTTGGGTGATGTGTACTCAAAGAATCCTCTTTCCCTTAATCGCAAGATAGTAGGTACTGCGGCTAATTTCTCAACTGTGACTAGCCTTGGGCGTGCAATTTATTCCAGCCTTACCGAGCCAGCCAAGGCAATCATGATGCACGGTTTTGGTAGAAGCTTTGGCTTTGCGTTTAATTCTTTGACTGATCGCAAGGCATTTGGTGAGATGGCTGCTGATATGCGGCAACTTACTGGGCAAGCCCTTGATACTGCCATGGGTCTGAGCATGAGCCGTTATGGTGAGCAAGGGGGGCCTCTTAATAGTTCTATTGATTGGGCTGGACGTATGTTGGATAAAGTTGCTCGTCCTTTAGCCAAATTTACTAATGGTCCATACTTTGTCGCAAATGGACTTGGCCCCTATACCGACGCATTAAAGAATTTTTCCAATGTAATGAATTCTCATTACATCTTGGAAGATGCTAAGGCGATTGCAGCAGGCACAGCAGATAAACGTACAATTAGTAATATGGCCGCCCTTGGTTTTGATCGCGAGTCTGCCGCAAGGCTTGCTAGTATGCCATTTGAGCGTGATCGCGCTTTGAACTTGGCAAACATTCAAAATTGGAATGACGATGATTTGGTTCGCAAGTTTGGAAGTGCGGTTGCCGCACAGACTATGCGCCAGGTGGTTACGGCTACCGAGGGTGACATACCTAATGTAGCTAGGGGCTTTATCGGGGCTGGGGATAAGCGCCGCGAAATTCCTTATCTGCGACTTCCATTCCAATTTATGAACTTCTCCTTTGCCTCCACCAACAAGACGCTTGTCTCTGCTTTGCAGGGGCGTGAGGCCAATGTTGTTGGTGGCTTAATGTCAATGATGGGTCTGGCTTATTTGTCTTTATACTTAAAGACACCAGATAAAGCGTGGGAGAAAATGCCAATGGAAGATAGGCTGGTTCGTACCATGGAAGGTTCTGGTTTCTTGGGTATCTTCTCAGATATTTCACAGAAGATCGAGGGGATTAGCCAAAATCGCTTTGGTGTTCGTCCAATGCTTGAGCTTGAGCCTCGCTTTGGTCCCAGAAGTATTGATGAATTGTCCCCTTACAGCGAAGCTCTTGGCCCGGCCGTTGGTAAAGGCATAGATATTTATCAATTAATGTTTGATAATTCTATGACGGCAAAAGAGCAGGCTCGTGGGATTCGGCGCTTATTCCCAATGAACGACTTTTTCTATCTTCGCGGCATCGTCAATAGCCTGGAGAAATCCGCGCTAGATGCCACCTATTAGTGCATTGAAATAAGGGTTTGCTTCTTAGCAAAAGGACTCTGGAGGTCTAAATGGCTATTCTCATTAACGACACTACACCGCGCATCCAATACACTGCCACGAGCGGGCAGACTGTATTTACTGTGCCGTTTGAGTTCTTTGAGAACGCTGACCTCAAGGTTTACAAGAACTCTACCCTGCTCACCATCACGACCAATTACACGGTCACTGGTGCTGGTGTTACGGGTGGTGGTTCTGTCACCCTGACAAGTGGTGCCACTGCCGGGGATGTAATTACGATCTTCCGCGATATTGCGGTAAAGCGCGTAACTGACTTTCCGACCTCTGGGCCGTTTAATATCTCCGCTCTCAATAATGACTTGGATCGCATTGTTGCTATGGTTCAAGAGCGTGAAGATGAGGTAACGCGCGTTATCCAACTTTCGGATACGGACCCTGCGGTAAACCTTCAGATGCCTGCCGCTGCCTCTCGCGCCTCTCGGGTGCTTGGGTTTGACGCAACTGGCAGCGTAATTTCCATGCAGGAGCTTGGAAACTATCGTGGCAACTGGGCCTCTGGTACAGCTTATGTCCTTCGTGATCTTATCAAAGATACGACTAACGCCAATATCTACATCTGTGTAGCGGCGCATACATCTTCTGGCTCTTTGCCCATTTCAACCAATGCCAATGCTGCTGCTTGGGCGCTCTTGGTTGATGCGGCTACTGCCACTTCCTCATCTTCCGCTGCTGCTTCTAGTGCTTCTGCTGCCGCATCTTCTGCTTCTGCTGCCTCATCTTCTGCTTCTGCTGCGGCTGGCTCCGCAAGTGCGGCATCTACCTCCGCAAGTAATGCGGCGACTTCTGCAAGTAACGCCGCTACATCCGCGACGAATGCCTCTAATAGTGCCAGCACTGCTTCTACGCAGGCTACTAACGCAGCTAGTAGCGCGAGTAGCGCCTCTACTTCTGCGACCAATGCGGCCAATAGTGCAACGTCTGCTTCTGGTTCGGCCAGCACGGCTACGACACAGGCAAGCAATGCGTCCAGTAGCGCAACGTCTGCGGCATCTTCTGCAAGCACAGCCACCACTCAAGCATCTAATGCTGCTTCAAGCGCATCTGCTGCTTCTACGTCTGCCTCTAATGCTGCTACATCCGCAAGTAATGCCTCCTCATCGGCTACTGCTGCGGCTGCGGCACAATCTGCTGCGGAGACTGCGCGCGATCAAACTCTGACTGCGTTCGATAATTTTGATGATCGCTACCTTGGGACCAAGACGGGCGATCCCGCACTAGACAATGATGGCAATGCTCTTGTTGCGGGAGCTTTGTATTTTGACTCAACCTCTGGCGTGATGAAGGTTTACACTGGCTCTGCCTGGGTTGCCGCCTATGTTTCTGGTAGCGGATTCCTTGCTACCAGTGGTGGTACAATTACTGGCAATCTTGTTGTTAATTCTAATTCCGCTTCTGATGGTGTTCGCATCACTCAGATTGGCGCTGGTAATGCGCTGGTGGTTGAGGATAGCGCCAATCCGGATGCCACACCGTTTGTCATTAATGCTTCCGGCAACGTGGGGATTGGGACGAGTTCGCCAAATTCTTTACTTGAATTAAATAAAGCATCTGGCGCGGCGGATCTTCGATTTTCCGTTGCGGGAACGCTTTATGGTACCGCGTATGCGTCATCGTCTGATATGACGATTAACAGCGTTACGGCAATTCCGCTAAAACTTGGAACCAATAATACGGAACGCTTTCAAATTGGCTCATCTGGCCAGCTTGGTATTGGCGGCGCAAACTACGGCACCTCCGGTCAGGTATTGACCTCTAATGGTTCTGCTGCTGCGCCTTCTTGGCAGGCTGCGGCTGGCTTTCCTTCTGGTACTGCTATGATGTTTGTCCAAACTGCGGCACCTACAGGATGGACTAAAAGCACAACGCACGACAACAAGGCTTTGCGTGTTGTGAGTGGTGCTGCGAGCAGTGGTGGTAGTGTTGCTTTTACCACTGCTTTTGCTTCTCAGGGTGTTTCTGGCACCATAGGTAATACGACCACCACAGGCTCAGTGGGAAGTACAACGCTATCAACTTCACAAATTCCGAGCCACACTCACACTTATGAAGGTAATGTGGGTGGTGGATGCAGTTATGACGGGGGGGGTAGTTCTTTTGGAAATAGAACATCGGGCGCTACGGGTGGTGGTGGTTCACACAATCACTCATTAAGCATGAATGCTCACAATCACACTTTTAGTGGGACGGCAATCAATCTTGCCGTGCAATACGTTGATGTAATTATTGCGACCAAGGATTAAGGCCATGAAAATTGAAGTTAAATCAAATTGTCCGTTAAATAGTTTCCAGCCTTGTCGGCAAACTGATTGCGCTTGGTTTACGCAAGTTCGCGGTCACAATCCAAATACTGGCGCAGAAGTTGATGAGTGGGCGTGTGCTATAGCTTGGCTTCCAATGCTGCTTATTGAAAACAGCCAGCAGCAACGGCAAACAGGCGCGGCTGTTGAGAGTTTTCGCAACGAAATGGTCAAGGCCAATGAGGTGAGCCAGCAAGTTTTGCTTGCGGCGGCTACGGCCACCCCTAAATTAATTGGAGGCATATGATGCGATTCACGCTGATCGTCCCAGATGGGACAATGGCTATCGATGGTGTCGGCCATCAAATTAATGTTTCTTCTGCCCCGTCTGGCCTCCATGCGGTTCAGTGGTATGGCGCTTGGGGTGAAGAAGAATGGTCGGATGAACGCGGGCAAATTATTCTCAATCAAGAGATTTCCTCATATGACGACTATCAGTGGGCTATTAATGCTTGGGATAATGCTAATGCTGAATTTCAAGCTACAATAGCGGCAAGACAAAAAATTACCCAATCTATTGTGGGTGAGTCTGGCCCCACGGTGATCTGATGTTGCAAGCCAAGCCATTCACCTTTGGGAAATTGACCGGAACCGCATACGACTTTCCGGTGAATGGCGATGTGCTGCCCATGCACCAGCATAGCGAGGGCAATGTGCATATTACTGTGGTTGCAAGAGGCAGCTTCAAGGCGCACGGCAATGGCTGGGAGCGGGTTTTGAAGGCGGGTGATGTGGCTGATTGGAAGCCAAATGATCCGCATGAATTTGTTGCGCTTGAGGATAACTCTCGCATTGTGAATATCGTAAAGGGATAGACCATGGCTGCTGACCACACCGAAGCTGGAAAAGCGGTAGTAGATGTTTTGAGCATTGCTACTGTGATCGGCACTCTAGCCCAAATCCTCCCTGCGATTGCGGCTACCTTTACAATAGTGTGGACTTGTATCCGCATTTGGGAAACCAAAACGGTTCAATCTTTCTTTAGCAAAGGGGACTAACATGGATGCTACTATTTGGATGGCGCTTGCTCGCCACCTTCTGACTGCCTTGGGCGGTGTTCTTGTAGCCAAGGGCTACGCGGATGCCGACACTATAAACTCTGCCGTGGGTGCCGCTGTGACCCTTGGCGGTGTTGGTTGGTCAATCGTAGATAAGAAGAAGCGCTGATATGCCAGCAGCCCCCTCGCCTCATTCAATTATCGAAGAAGCGTGGAGG
>Ga0255092_1000934_pt1 | contig 10143 bp, 8 predicted proteins | sample Colum_Yuk_RepC_8_2_FD_188454 | JGI IMG/M metagenome (GOLD analysis project Ga0255092, IMG submission 188454) | Freshwater microbial communities from Columbia River, Oregon, United States - Colum_Yuk_RepC_8d | ecosystem: Environmental > Aquatic > Freshwater > River | place: USA: Oregon | collected...
TTATTGGTAATGCAGGATCGATTTTTTACCGCAATGGCCCAAAGGTAAAGGTTGCATCCACCAAAAGCATTGCTGAAACAATCGAAACCACCACAGGCAGATACCTAAGTTTTGATACAGAATCGTTTCAAAAATCGACTGTGCTGATTCATGAAAACGCCTCCATCATCGGTATGCTGGGCAACGATACCATTGCAATTCTGGATCAGAAAGGTGCGTTGGAAATTTGGCAGGGAACAAGCAAATTGAGCCAGATGAACTTGAAAACACCAAAGGCTGACACACAAATTGTTTCTCTTAACGGTTCTAGTGGGGGCAAATTTTTCGCCCTCGAAATCTTAAAAGCCGATGGTCGTAAAACTTACGAACTTTACAATCGAGAAGGTAATCTCATCGACTTAAAGAAAATGGATGATGCAAGCAGCATGGCTTTTTCATTGGATGAAACCAAGTTTGCCTGGGGTGATTATGATGGAAACATTCATATCCTTGACATTTCAAGTGGGCTTTCAGGCGAACTGGCTTTACTCGAAAAAGCCCATGATGGAACAATTTCCTGCCTGACTTTTTCAAAAAGTGGATTGCTTATCGCCTCTGGTGGCGAAGATATGTTTGTACGGTTGTGGAATATAACAACCAAGAAAATGCAATGGGGTAAAGATCCAAACGACCCTCAACATGCTGCCAACATAAGAAACATTTTTATCGATGACACCAAAGAAAGAATTTTAAGCTGTGGTGAAGATAGCACCCTAAGAGCATGGAAATTAAAAGATGGGTCACCGATAAACGAAGCAATGCTGCATGACAGCACCGTGAATGGTGTTGAAGTTTGGCAGGGGAAGGGCAAATCAAAAAGCAAAAATGTTGGCATTACCAGTTGTACTGAAGGTGCTGTTTATTTGTGGGATCTGGAAAAATCTCAATTACTTTCGCCACCAATCATGTCGCTGGGTTATCAAGTCGTTGGTTTTGGGTTTTTACCAAATTCAGGGAATGACCCAACCTTTATATTTGCTGATTCGTATGGTCAATTGAAAGTACAGCGCCTTCAAGAGGCACCGGAAAAAGCGACTCCCACGGAACTTCGAGAATTCGCAGAATATCATCCTGCATTTAAATTGCAGGACAAAGGTGAAGGCTCTGGAACCGTCTTGGTTCCATTGGCGGGGTCAGTAATAATACCACCCAAAGGCTCTGACCCTAAAAAACAATACGAGTTTCTTATGCACAAGGTGCTGAGGGATTTTCAATACGAATTCCCACCCCTTCCCAACCTTACTGCTGATGCCCCATAGGACAAAAAAACCGAAAAGAGAAGAATAAGACTAGACACGGAATAAGTTAATGGGACAAGATCATCGGATCTTCTTTTGAAGTTTTTCGAGATCTTGGTTGCGGGTTTTTAGAACGAGTTTACCAGCAAGCCATGAGCGTTTTGTATTCCGTATTTTTTCCGTGTCTTATTCCGTGTAATTCCGTGGCAAAATGTTTTCTCTTCTGCTTCCTTCATTTCCGTGGCAAAATGTTTTCTCTTCTGCTTCCTTCATTTCCTAGTGCATCTTATGTTTCAAATTATTTACTGTCACACCAAGATTTCCACAACTTGCGAACCGCTTCTTCCCATTTGCTGCCATAGGCTTTCCAATCGCAAATGGAAGATTTCTTAACCACGTCTCTTAATTTGCCCCGTAGCAAACTAAGCCTTGCAGCTTCACTTGCAGACTTCTTCGCCTTCTCTATGAATTCTTCAGGTGTTTTTGCAATCCATTCTTCCATCCCAACATTGCTTAAAATTGCAACTCCCTGTCTGGATACATAGGTGGTGCCTGCAAGCGTGAGCAGCGGTGTTCCCATCCACAAAGTATCACACGAAGTGATCCCACCGTTGTAAGGGAAGGGATCCAAGGCGATATCAATTTCGCCAAGTGCTGCGAAGTATTCTTTTTTCTCCATGCGGGGTAGAAACTCGACTCGGTCTGGGTTTACCCCAGCGGTCTGCAAGGCATGCCTTACCATCTTGATGGATTCTTGACCAGGGCCCGATAACAATCGTAATTTCGAACCAGGGACTGCGCTAAGCAATTTGGCCCATAGCGAAAGCACTTTCCCATTATGCTTTGCCATGTTGTTGAGCGAGCCAAAAATAATTGCACCCGCCTTGGGCGAACGCTTGGGCACTTCAGGAGCATCTGCAGGGGGTTGATAACACCACGCCAAGCCAGGAAGTCGAACCAATTCTTCAGAATGATTGGCTTCGGTTAATCCCTTAGGATCAGCAAAGGCATCGGTAACGCGATAACCAAAACCGGGGATGCCCGTGGTATTAGGATACCCAAACTGGGTGATCTGAATGGGTGCAGATTTCAAGGCAAAAATAGGCAGTCTGCTTCCAGCGGTATGGCCTGCAAGATCTAGCAGTACATCGATTTGATCTTTCCTTATCATGCTTGACGCAATCATATCGGGAATCGGCCTGACATCCTTAAAATGATCAAACTTAAGCTTAAACTGTTCAGTTTTTTCATCGGGCCTGATAACTGAACTATAGGCAAATACTTCAAACTTGTTTCGGTCGATGGAATCTAAAAAAGGTTCCATGAATGCATTAACAGTGTGCTTACGAAAATCGGGGGAGACAATCCCCAGCCTTAGCTTACGGCCACCTTCTTTGTTATTGTCAAAGGGTTGTGCGGGGGGGAAATTTTTCAGATGCGCTTCTGCCCATCCAGCATGTTCCTTGTATATTTCCGCTCCGGTCATATCTGGCGAATAATGCAGGTTCAATAGCAAATTGCTATGAAACGGGATGGCCCGCGGTTGCAATGCGATCGACTTCCTAAACGCATCGATGGCTTCCTTGGGTTTGCCACCCAAGCCATAGAGGTTGCCAAGATTATTCCAAGCTTCAGTGAAGTTGGGGTTAAGCTTTACCGCTTCGAGATTATGCGCAAGGGCGTTATCATCCTGCTTCAGCATTTGTAAAACAATGCTCATGGAGTTATGAGCTTCAGGGTAATCCTGCTTTAAGCTTAGGGCATATTTAAACTGGTTGAAAGCTTCTTCGAGCCTACCAACATCCATCATGACCAAACCATATTGATGGATGATTTTCGGATCATTGGGCCTCAAATTCAGCATCATTTGGTAAACCTGCATGGCTTCATCGCGCAAGCCTTGCATCCTGAGGGCGTTACCAAGATGGGAATAAAGATCGGGGTCATCTTTTTTCTGGGCGATGATTTGCTTGAATACTTCCGCAGCTTGGGGGAACTTACCCTGTTCAGAAAGAGACTGACCCAAACCTACTGCTGCGCCAAACAGGGAGTTATTGCACTTGAGTGCCTGAAGAAATGCAGCTTCAGCGCCTACAGGGTTCATGCCTTTACGCAGTGCATTACCTAGGTTGAACCAGCATTCGCCAAACTGCTGGTCAATTTCCAATGCCTTGCGATAGCAATTGATGGCTTCTTCAAGTTTATTTTTTTTAGAAAGGATGGCACCAAGGTTGGACCATGCGTGCTTGTGGTTTGGGTTACCATTGAGAACCTCGCGGTAAATCATTTCAGCTTGGTCGGGGTTGCCTTGCTGGTGAAAGCTAAGTCCGAGTTCAAATTTCTCATCGTTCATTTCTTGATCGCTCATTAATCACTCCGTTAATATCACCAGTTGCGGGTAACTTCCTGCCATTTTTTCATCGACCTACCAAGAAGGTCTTCCGAATTCCCTTGAACACTATAGGACTGTAAACCGATAGGTCCCGTCCAGCCCGATTTTTGCACGGAATTGAGAAAAGAAGCAACATCATAATTCCCCTGTTCCAGAGAAACGATTGCTGCATCCTTCATTCCGTTTATAGTGATGCAAAAGATATGTTTTTTGCCTATCTCAAGGATTTTCTTTTCATCCGTACCATTCTGCCAGCGCCAATGAACCAAATTAAAATGTGTTCCCAAATTAGTGAGGTTAGCTTTGGATGCAAGCCGCAAGCCATCTTCAACCTTTTCGAGCCAGAAAGAGCGATGTGGGTAAAAAGAAATCACAGGCCCCGAGTCTTTTGCTTGTTCCACATAGGGCATAGCATATTGCAATGCGATTTTATCTCCCTCGGGATCGGAGGGCTTGTATTTTTTGCTACGTAAAGCCAGCTCTATTCGCGTGGGCCTGCCCTTTAAGCTGGATATATAGGCAAGCAAGGCTTTGTCGGGTGCATCTTCCATAAAGGGTGCGAGGTAAACCGCCCAGAGTTGCAGTTTATATTGCTCAAGCAGTTTTAGGAGGGGCTCTGCTTCTGATGCGTTCCAAGTCCACCCTATGCCTGCAAACCCGAGCTTTGCAAGTAATGCGACTTTCTTTTCCAACGAAGGCACATCAGGGCCTCTTAAGCCAGTATCCATGGCGTAAAATGGATAGGTGGTTGCCACGGGTGCTGCTTTCACCATAGAGCAAATACCTACAGATGAAAGGTTCGCTAAAAAGACCCTGCGATTTAAATCCCGCCCATTCATGGCTTTACCTTTCGTTGTTTGAAAAAAACAACAATAAACAATACCTGAAGCGGTATAATACACAAGCCACCAGAGTTCCGTAAAGCCTTATTTATCAATGACTAATGGCAAATAAGCCAAACCATTTGAAGCTGCTATAGCCTTAATCCATAAAATTATGTCTAAATTCATGAGTAATCTCATCATTCTTTAATGCTTTTTGGTGTAAAACAGAAGGGTATTAAGTGTTATTGATGAAGTATTGCGAAGTAATGATTGAACCTGCCGAAAGGTCTCCCGGATGTCAAATAATCGTACAAACAAGAATGGTTTTACCCTGATTGAATTGTTGGTAGTGATTGCAATCATCGGTATTATTATTGGGTTGCTGCTGCCTGCGGTGCAGAAAGTTCGATCCACTGCTGCCAGAATGTATTGCCAAAATAATTTGAAGCAAATCGGTTTGGCGATGGAAATGTACAGGCAGAATCCCCCGCAGCAATATCCTGAAGCGCATCGGATTTTTCAACGCAGTGTATTCGCCAACCCTTTGTCACAAACTAACGGGAATGCTTACGATACAGCAAATCGAGAATATCAAAATGTAAACATTGGCTTCCCCGTTTTCTTTGGTGAAAAGATCTTCGATTATGTTGAGAAAAACACCAAGACATTCTTATGCCCCTCCGATATGAACAAAGGTGGTGCCCGCGAATTCACTTCACTCTATATGAAAGTTATCATCGGTGGTGACACCACTACTGCAACCTTTCCCGCTGGTTCTGATGTTGCTACGGGTTTTCAAAAGTATAATATTAAATACAGTTACGAATATCCAAGCGATAAACCTTCCTTCATGCCTTACACCAAACCTGTTGGCTATAACAGCCGATCTATGCCACATATCAATGGCAGGCGCATGGAAGAACTGATGACCGATGGCAGGGGTACAGCAAACATTGTGCTTGTTTTTGACATGGATGACAATCACGGAGCTGCTGGTTCTGGTAGGGGTCGTAACATTGTTTATGCTGACGGGCATGTTTCCAATGAAGTTACCGTCGCACCGGGTTCTTAATTATATTTCGGAGATTCAACCATGGCTGTTGCAGATGTTCCTGAAAATGCTGATGCTGATAAAGGCATGTCCAATTCCAATAAAATAGCCCTCACGATTATTCTTGCCTTACTATTGGCCGGGATTTCCTATGCTGGTTATTCTTGGTGGAGTGAGGCTCCATTGCGCAGTGCATTGGCTATGATTGAGGAAGATGTAGATTTTTCTACGCTGTCTAAAGAAGATCAAAAAGCTCGTTTTGAAAAATGGCGCACCCTCGATAAAAAACTCACCAGTGATCAGAAGTCCCAGGTAAATGACGCACGCGAGCGCCAGTACGAAAAGAAAGACATGCAAAAATTGAATACGTTTTTTGCAATGACCAAGGCAGAGCAGAAAAAACAATTGGTCGATGAAATCAATCGTGATGAAAAGCGCAGACTAGAAGGCGAAGCTAGACGAAAGGAATTTGAAGCTAAAAGAGCACAAAGTAATAATAAGCAAAAAACACCTGGTGCTCAAGGTGGCGGTAAGGGTGGAAATACTAATGGAGGTAATGGAAACGGTGGCCCACAAGGTGGTAATCAAGGCGGTGCAGGGGGTAATCAAGTCGCTAAGGCTGCTCCTGCTCCCCAACCTACTAGACCTCCTTCTACCCCTGAATCCCGCAACAAACGAACTTCCGATCGGTTAGACAATAGCACCCCCGAATACCGTGCTGCCAAGATGGAATACCAAAAACTTCGCGACAAAACACGGGCGGAAATGGGGATCGTTACTACCCCAGGCGGTGGCAAACCCGGTGCTCCTCCACAAACTGGTGGTAAGCGCGGCTAAGCTTTTGAATAGCGTTGTCTATAGATTCGAATAAGCCATCCTTTAAATTTAAATCGGGTGGCTTCTAATCATATACCGGAGAACAGCCATGGCGATTCCTGATGAAACAACGGCTGAGCAGCCTTTATTATCCAAAAACAAAATCATTATTCTGTCAGCTCTACTCGCCTTATTGCTCTTAGGTTCGGGTTACGCCATGTATTCTTATTCCAGCAATTCAACCTTGCGCCAATATCAGACCCTGACGGCTGAAATGAGCATGGAAAAAATGCGCGATATGCCCGCTGAAGAACGAAGAGAATACTTCGAAAACATGAAAAACCTTCGCGAAAAAATGACCGAGCCACAAAAAGAAAAAGCTGACGATATTATGCGTGAGCGATTTCAAACACAAATGACTGAAAAAATGAACAAGTTTTTCGCATTGCCGCCCGAAGAAAGAAAAGTGGAATTAGATAAAGAAGTAGATCGCATGGCAAGCATGATGAAAACTTTCGGTGGCGGCAAAGGCGGCGCACCAAATGCAGGTGCTGGTAAAGCACCGGATGGCGGTAATGGAAGGGGCCAAGGCGGAGTACCCGGAACCGGTGGCGCTAGTACAACGGGTCGGGGGCAAGGCGCTTCTGATGGCGCGGGTAAAGGTGGTGCAGATGTTGCAGGTAAAGGTGGTGCTGGAGCTCCGGGAAATGTTGCCCCGCCTCCTCCTGGTGGTGGTGGCCCTCCTTGGGGCAGAGGAAATCCCAACGCAACACCTGAAGAAAAAAATAAACGCACCTCTGATCGCTTAGATAATAGCACGCCCGAATTTCGGGCCCAGATGACGGAATATTGGAAACTTGTTGGCGAACGCGCCAAGGAAAAAGGCGTTCAGATCCCAAATTTTGGTGGCCCTCCCACTCCAACCAAAACGAAATAATTGCTTTCTTAGAACGAATTGCTGAGTTAGTATTAACATGATGAATGAATTAAATACTCCAGATAATTCGGTTGAACCTACATCATCTTTCAGCTTACGCATGAAGCTTTCTGTCGCTGCGCTTTTACTTCTACTTCTTGGAGGTATTGGATACTCGAGCTATTCGTACATTAAAAATGCCCCCATGCGGGAGTTTGATGCTGCAGTTGCAGGCGTTGATATCGAAAAAATTGCAGACATGGGAGCGGAAGAGCGCAAAACTTTTTTCGAAACCATGAAAACCATCCGCGATAAGATGTCTGATTCCCAAAAGAAAACCAACGATGATAAAAATGCCCAGCGCATGAACGAACAGTTCAAAGAAAAATTCGGCCGATTTTTCTCTTCATCACCAGAAGAACAACGCAAGGCTTTAGATAAAGACATCGACCGTATGGCAAGCATGATGAAAGGTTTCATGAGTGGAAAAGGGGGCTTTGGCCCACCCGGCATGGGGGGCCCTGGAGCTGGCATGAAACCTGCAGATAATTCTGCAAAAAACACACCCTCACCCAACGGGCCTAATGTAAAAGGTAAAGGGGCCCCTACTCCTGAAGAGCGTAACAAAAGGCTTTCTGATGGCCTTGATAAATCCACACCTGAAATGCGGGCGCAGATGACTGAATACTGGGTGCGTATGAACCAAAGAGTCAAAGAGCGTGGCGTACAGATGATCCCCTTCCTTGGTGGCTTCGGTGGGCCAAAACCAAAATAGATAGCTCTCGTTTTTATAATCCCACAAAAACAAACAATTCATTTTTTAAACCCTTCTTGATGAATCCGTTCACAAAGAAGATCGGGTGATCCTGCCTACCTTTATTTTTCAAACCGAATTGAGTCCTTGGTTAAACAATCGCGTTCAACCGCACGATCACACAACCTAGGGAAATTCCATTGACAATGCCTTTACATGTTAATAAATTGATACATTAGAACATTCAAACTTTTGAATACAATCGAAAGGTTGCTGGCTATGCCACATCGTGCCTTGGTAGCAAAAGAACTCTCGGAATTCCTGGGGGCGTTATCTCACCCCCACCGCATTCGCATAATCGAAGAGTTGCGAAATGGAGAACGCAATGTGAACGCTTTAAAGGAAGCACTTGGCATCAGCCATTCCGGGGTTTCTCAGCACCTCATGGTGATGCGGGCTTACCGGCTTGTGTCTGAACGACGGGATGGTAGGCATGTTTTCTACCAACTTCGACAACCGGAAATCGCAACTTGGTTGCTCGATGCAACCGTCTTTCTTGAAAAAGAATCTGTTGATGCCAACGAACTTCGTAAAGCCATCGGGAAAACCCGCAAAGACTGGGCTTGATTATGCAATCTGTCTTTTTTCAGTTAATGATCGTGTGATTACAACATTTTATATTGGAGGACATCATGCAAAAGTTGATAGAAGGTATCCACCAGTTCCAAGAAGAAAATTTCAGACCATTGCAAGGCTTGTTTGAAAAATTATCCAAGGGTCAAAACCCTGAAACACTCTTCATCACCTGTTCAGATTCCCGAATCGACCCTAACCTGCTTACTCAGTCACAACCAGGCGATTTGTTTATCCTTCGTAACGCAGGAAACATAGTACCTTCGCATGGTGCGGCCTACGGCGGAGAAGTTGCCACCATCGAGTTTGCTGTTGCAGGGCTTGGCGTAAAAGACATCATCATCTGTGGGCATTCCCACTGTGGTGCAATGAAGGGGTTATTACAACCAGAAATGGTCGCTAATTTACCAGCGGTTTCATCTTGGTTATCCCACGCAGAAACCACTCGCAGAATCGTTAAGGATAACTATGGACACCTTGAAGGTGATCGTCTCTTAACAGCAACCGTCGAAGAAAATGTATTAGTTCAATTAGAAAATTTGCGAACTCTACCATCGGTTGCATCACGATTGGTAAAAGGTGATCTTCACTTGCATGGCTGGGTTTACAAGATCGAAACGGGCGAGGTTTTCGCCTACGATTATGCAAGCGGCCAATTTGTGCCGCTGGCACAATACAAAGCCAGCGAATCTAACTTACGCCGCAGAACCAGTACGATCTAACTCACAAGCACTACCCCATCACTAAGTTATGAACGCATGGTTTTTCAGGTAGAGAATCCGATTCTCCTTTGGTAAATCGCCCTACTGGAATCCGATGCATTTACTTCTTAGGTGTGGTCGGTACTAATTTGATCCACTCTAGATTAAAAACATAGTGATCTTTGCTAGTGATAAGTTGGATACGGCCATCACGGGTCTGGGTGATAGCAAGGTAGCCGTTGATATCGGTATTGGTTTTGCCCTCGGGTGCGATAAGCTTGCGGTCGGGCCAGGTTTTGCCCTCGTCATAACTCACTGCTGCATAGAGGCCAGTGCCAGTGTATTCACCGTTTTTAGATTTAAAAACAAGACCTTTGCGCTCCTTAAAAGGTGTACGGGCCTGATCTGTAAAGGAGCACAGAATTATTGGGCCTTCTTTAAGACGCAAAAGAACTGGCTTTTGGGTATTGCTAACCACGGGGAATTCGCTGATGCCCCATTGCCAGGTTTCGCCCATGTCGCTGGAGTAGCTTACGGGCATTTTCAGTTGAAAATGTTTTTGATTGGAATCTTCAGGGGAAAGACGGCCATAGGCCATAAGCCTTCCATCATTAAGCTGGACGATTGGCGCATGAATACCCGCAATACAGTGGCCGCTGTTACCAGGTCGGACATCATCACCTCCACGAAGATCACGGCCGCGAGACTGCCAAGTTTTCCCATTATCACGACTGATGATGATAGAGGAATTATCGTATGGCATCGCAATTACGCCATCT
>Ga0255092_1000943_pt1 | contig 10082 bp, 4 predicted proteins | sample Colum_Yuk_RepC_8_2_FD_188454 | JGI IMG/M metagenome (GOLD analysis project Ga0255092, IMG submission 188454) | Freshwater microbial communities from Columbia River, Oregon, United States - Colum_Yuk_RepC_8d | ecosystem: Environmental > Aquatic > Freshwater > River | place: USA: Oregon | collected...
CCGCCCCGGACGCCGACCCGCGCACGTTGATTCGCCGCCTCACTTTTGACCTGACCGGGCTGCCGCCGACGTCCGAGGAGACCGAGGCGTTCGTCCGCGCGTGTTCCCCAACCGGCAATCGGCAATCGGCAATCGCCGCTGCCGTTGACCGTCTCCTCGCTTCCCCCCACTACGGTGAGCGCTGGGGCCGCCACTGGCTCGATGTGGTCCGCTACGCCGACACCTGCGGCAACGCCTCCGACTACCCGGTCCCGCAGGCCTACAAGTATCGCAACTACGTCATCAAGGCCTTCAACGAGGACAAGCCTTTCGACCGCTTCATCCGCGAGCAGCTCGCCGGGGATCTGCTCAACGCCAAACTCGAAACACCGAACCCGGAACTCGTCGTCGCGCCCGGCTACCTCGCCATCGCCCGCCACTTCGGCGGCGGCAAGGGCGAGGCGCACCTGACCATCGAGGACAGCATCGAGAACATGGGCCGGGCCTTCCTCGGGCTCTCGCTCAGTTGCGCCCGCTGCCACGACCACAAGTTCGACCCCATTCCCGCCACGGACTACTACGCGCTCTACGGCATCTTCAGCAGCACGACTTTTCCCCACCCTGGCAGCGAGGGCATGAACCGCCCGAAGGATCTCATTCCGCTCACGCCCAAGGCAGAACTCGAAGCCGCCACCAAGGCGTGGAAGGAACAGCTAGCCGCCCTTGACGCCGACGTGAAAAAGGCTGAGGCCGCGAAAGCTGCGGCGGATAAACTCCCCGCCGACGCGCCCGACAGAAAGGCCAAGGCGGAGGAAGCGACGAAAGCCATTGCTGCCGCCAAGGCCAAGCACAAGCAAGTCAGCGACACCATCCCCTACGAACTCGCCTACGCCGTCGCCGAGAGCAAACCTGCCAACGCCCGCCTGCATGTGCGCGGCGACCCGACGCGCCTCGGCGAGGAGGTTCCGCGCCGCTTCATCCAAGTGCTCGGTGGCCAGCCGCTACCCAAGGACTGTGGCAACAGCGGCCGCCTCGACCTCGCCAACTGGATTGCCGACCCCGCGAACCCGCTCACTGCGCGGGTGTTCGTGAACCGCCTCTGGCAACACCACTTCGGTCGCGGTCTCGTCACGACGCCGAATGACTTCGGCACGCGCGGCCAGGCTCCGACGCATCCTGAGCTGCTGGATTTCCTCGCGAAGAAGTTCATCGAGAGCGGCTGGTCCGTGAAGGCGATGCACCGGCTCATCCTGACTTCGCACACATGGCAGCTCGCGAGCGGAACCGAGTTCGCTCCGGCGAACATCGCTTCAGCCGAAAAGCGCGGCGGGTTCGCAGGCTTGTTCTCCAGCAGCAAGGCGAAGACTTCGCCCGCTGACCTCTTCGCCAAGAACTCCGCGAAAGACCCGAACAACTCCCTCTGGTGGCGCGCCGACCGCCGCCGCCTCGACGCCGAATCCATCCGCGACGCGCTGCTCCACGTGAGCGGCGACCTCGACGAGACGGTTGGTGGCGCGCACCCGTTCCCGCCCGTGCATACGTGGGGCTTCACGCAGCACAACCAGTTCTTTGCCAACTACGACAACCGCCAGCGCACGGTCTATCAGATGCAGCAGCGCCTGCGGAAGCACCCGTTCCTCGCGCTCTTCGACGGCGCGGACCCGAACTCCAGCACCGCCACGCGCGAGCCGAGCACCACGCCGCTGCAATCGCTCTTCATGATGAACGACAAGTTCGCGCACGAGCAGGCCGCGAAGTTCGCCACCCGCGTCCAGCAAGGCGAACCCGACGAGGCCCGCCAAATCCAGCGCGCCTTCCTCGCCCTCTACGCCCGCCCGCCACAGCCGGACGAACTGAAGATGGCGACAGATTACCTCGCGCAGTTCCGCGCCAAGCTCGCCGCAAAGAAGCTCCCCGCCGACCAAGCCTGGGCCAGCCTCAGCCGCGCGCTGCTCGGGGCGAATGAGTTTTTGTATGTGGACTGAATCCGCCCCAGTCCTGAAAGGGCATCCTGTTATAGCCCGGGGTGAAGCCCCGGGTGTGGAGTCCCAATTGTCGGTGCGCCCTGAAGGGGCGCGACACGAGGTTGCGCCCTTTCAGGGCGGACAATTTTTGTGGCCGTGTAACCCGGGGCTTCACCCCGGGCTGCCACAGGACGGCCTTTCAGGCCTAGTCGCCCTCAGCCTCATCGCATTCTCCTTCATGTCGCTAACGCTCGGCCATGCAGCGGAACCTCCCGCCGACTTGAGGCTGACCGGCGACTGGCAGGTGAAGGTCTCCGTGGCAGGAGCGCATCCCACTGAGGCCACCGTGTCCATCGCACCGCCAAAAATCCTCACTGTCACGGCGGAGAAATACGATTCCCTCCCCGTCTTCAATCCCAAGGCTGGCGGCTGGGTGCGCGGGGCGCAGCTACGCCCGCTCCGTGCGCAGGAGACAACCACAGCCGGCCTGCTAGACCCGGACAGCCTCGTGCTGCGCGCCGGGCCGGGCGCGGACGCCGAGACCTTCCGCAAAGGCACGGACTACGAGGCCGACCTGACCTGGGGCACCGTGGGCCGTCTCGCTACGGGCGGCATCAAGGAAGGCCAACCGGTCTTCGCCAGCTACCGTCACGCGCTGCTGCGGCTGGATGCGGTTGTGCTCATGCAGGATGGCCGCATCGAACTGCGTCAGGGCGAGCCGCGCGCGGCAGCGCCGGTGCCGTCGAAAGTCAAAGCCGGGGAGCGTCGGCTGGCGAACATCTGGCTGCCGGGCCGCATCGCCAAACTCGCGCCGGAACATTTGTTTCCGGTGCTGGAGACGGATTATCCCGAGCCGCCCAAGCCAAGCCCGACCGTCGCCGAGCAGCGCGTGCCGAAGGCCTTGAAGAAGCTCCGCTCCGGCGAGCCGCTGCGCATCCTCGCGTGGGGCGATAGCGTGACGGTTGGCACTTATGTCCCCGACCCGGCGAAGGACCGGTGGCAGGAGCAGTTCGTGGCACGGCTGCGCGAGCACTTCCCGCAGGCGAAGATTGAGCTCGTCACCGAGGCTTGGGGCGGGCGCAACACCGGCAGCTATCTCAATGAGCCGCCCGGCAGTCTGCACAACTATCGCGAGAAGGTGCTCGGCGCGAAGCCGGACCTCGTGGTGTCCGAGTTCGTGAACGACGCGGGCCTGAACCCGGCGGCGGTCGAAGAGCGCTACAGCAAGCTGCTCGCGGACTTCACCGGCATCGGCGCGGAATGGATCATCCTCACGCCGCACTACGTCCGCCCCGACTGGATGGGCCTGACCCGCGAGCGGGACGTGGACAATGACCCGCGTCCCTATGTCGCCGGCCTGCGAGCCTTCACCGCGAAGCATTCGGTCGCTCTGGCTGACGCGTCGCTGCGCTACGGCCGACTCTGGCGGCAAGGCATTCCCTACAACACGCTGATGCTGAACTCGATTAACCACCCCGACCCGCGCGGCATGAAAATTTTTGCCGATGCCTTGATGGAGTTGTTTCCGTGATGACGAAGTGGCCAATGAGTGGTCGTGAAGGCTTTCGTGCGCCTGTTGCGAGGTGTGAGGGTGCGAGGGTGTGAGAGTATGAGTGAGCAGCCAAATCTAGTGCGCAAGGTGTTGGTGAAGCGGCACACCGACTTGGAGGTGTATCGGCTGGCGTTTGCGGCGGCGATGGAGGTGTTCGAGTTGAGTAAACGCTTTCCAAAGGAGGAAACCTACTCGCTCACAGACCAGATGCGGCGCTCGTCGCGTTCGGTCTGCGCGAACCTGGCCGAGGCTTGGCGCAAGCGCCGCTATGAGGCCGCATTCATCAGCAAGCTGGGCGAGTGCGAGGCAGAGGCGGCAGAGACCCAGACTTGGCTTCAGTTTGCCGTGGAATGCGGCTACCTCGAACGTGCAGTCGCCACCAAACTCTACAAAACCTTCGACAGCATCATCGCCATGCTCGTGCGGATGATTACGAACGCAAACCAATGGACGCTCCGATGATCCCTCTCATACCCTCACAATCTCACACCCTCACACGTCGGAGCGCCATCCGCTCGCTCGCCGGGAGTTCGCTCCTGCTGCCGGGCATCGTCTCCGACCTGCTCGCCGCCGATGCGAAGCGCGCCGCCAGTGCCGCCGCCGCATCCACCGACCCGCTTGCGCCGAAGCAGCCGCATTTCACGCCCAAGGCCAAGCGCGTCATCTTCCTGCACATGAGCGGCGGCGCGTCGCATGTGGACTCGTGGGATTACAAGCCGCGCCTCATCGCGGACCATAACCAGCCTTACGAGGTGCCGAAGAAGATGCTGGAGGCCTTCGCGCTGAACAACCGGAGCGAGGTGAAGTTTTACAAGAAGCCCGGCTGGGAGTTCAAACAACGCGGGCAGTCCGGCCTGTGGATTAGCGAGCTGTTCCCCAAGACCGCCGAGTGCGCGGACGACTTGTGCCTCATCCGCTCGATGTTCAACGACCACGCGGACCACGCGCAGGCCACGCTGGGCATCCACACCGGCTCGGTCACGTTCACGCGGCCCAGCGTCGGCTCGTGGGTGAGCTACGGCCTCGGCACGGAGAACGCGAACTTGCCGAGCTTCATGGTCATCGCACCCGCCATGCCGTATGCCGGCGGGCAGGTGTGGTCGGCGGATTTTCTCCCCGGCTGCCATCAGGGCACGCGCGTGGTGCCCGGCCCGGAGCCGGTGCCGAACATCAATCGGCGCATCACGGACTCCGAGTTACAGGAAATGGAATTGGGCCTCGGCGCGGCGTTCAACCAGAAGCACCTGCTCGCGCGCGGCAACGACGCGCAGCTCGCAGCTCGCATCAAGTCCTTCGAGACCGCTTACGGAATGCAGGCCGCCGCTCCGGAGGCCTTCGACTTGAAGAAGGAGACGGACGAGACGCACAAGCTCTACGGCCTCGAGCGCGGAAGCACGAAGGGCTTCGCGTGGCAGTGCCTCATCGCGCGCCGGCTGGCGGAGCGCGGCGTGCGCTTCATCGAGTTGATTGACACCGGCGCGTCCGGCAACTGGGACGCGCACGGGGACATGGCCGGTCATGCCCCGCTCGCGCGCAACGTGGACCAGCCGATGGCCGCGCTGCTGAAGGATTTGAAGAGCCGCGACATGTTGAAAGACACCCTGGTCGTGTGGGCCACGGAGTTTGGCCGCACGCCGTTCAACACGGCGAAGGACGCGAAGGGCCGCGAGCACCATGCGCAGGCGTTCACCTGCTGGATGGCCGGCGGCGGGGTCAAGGGCGGCTTCAGCTACGGGGAGAGCGACGAGCATGGCAACGCCGTCGCGGCCAACGGCGTCCATGTCCACGACTTCCACGCGACCATGCTGCATCTGCTGGGCTTCGACCACACGCGCCTCACCTACCGCCACGCGGGCCGTGACTACCGGCTGACGGATGTGTTCGGCAACGTGGTGAAGGACGTGCTGGCGTAGTTCTCCGGAGCGGAGACTCACCGCTCGGCTGCTGGGCATGATCCGGCTGAGCGGGCCTTGCCCGGTTCCCATTGCCGGGCGCAGCGCGGCTTTACTTCACTTGGGCGGATTCCTATCCTGCACAGGCTTGCTTACCGAATGAGTTCGTCCCGCCAGCGGCTGCGTGGCTCCGCCAGTTTTCTCGCTGGGGGCTGGCTTGGTTTGGGGCTGCTCCTTTTGTCCATGTCCCTTCAAGCGGCCACGTTCTGCATCAACTACTCCGCAACGCCGGACGTGGCGGCCCTCCAGGCGTATGACCTCTCCATCCTCAGCCCCGAGGCGCGCGTGGACGTGGCGGTGCTCCGGCGCAACGGCCACACCAGCATCGCCTACCTGAGCGTGGTGGAGGTGGCGAAGGACGCCCCGTATCGCGCCGAGGTGGCTGCGCTCAAAATCCCCCTGCTGGGCAAGAACGACGTGTGGCAGGGCGACTTCGCCGACGTGTCGCATCCGGCCTGGACGGACTTCGTGGTGAACACGCTGGCCGCACGCGCGGCGCAGCGGGGCTACGGCGGCTTCTTCCTCGACACGGTGGACAGCGTGGAGCTGCTGGAGCGGCAGCATCCACTGCGGGCGGACGCCTTCCGCATCGGCTTGGTGCGGCTCATCAAGGCGCTCAAGGCGAAATATCCCGGCCATCAGATCATCATCAACCGCGGTTTTCCACTGCTGGCGCAGTTGACCGGCGCGGTGGACGGCGTGCTGGTCGAGTCGCTGTTCCGCAAGTTCAACTTCGCCGACAAGCGCTACGTGGCCGTGGAGCCCGAGGGGACGGAATGGCTGCTGAACATCCTCCGCACCGTGACCAAGACCGGGCTGCCGGTGTATGTGGTGGATTATGTGAACCCAACGGATCTGGCGCAGGCGGAGGCGACGGCGAAGCGGATTGCCGCCGCGGGTTTTGTGCCCTTTGTCAGCACGGTGGAGCTGGATGGAAAGTTCCTGGCTCCCCGGCTCGGGCCGCGCGGCGGTCCGGCTCCGGCGGCGCTGCCGGTCAACCGGCCACAGGTGCAGCCATCGCTCCAGCCGCCCGCCCTGCCGCCGTTCAACCCAGTCGCACCCGCGACCCCGCGCCCCGTGGAGCCAGCCCGGGGGATGTCCGGCCCGATATTGCCCGGCGAGGTGCCGCGCTATGTGCTTACGCTGTTCGGAAATCAGGACCCCGACGTGGAGGAGCTCGTGCGCTGGCCCATCGACAGCGGCATGGCCCAGGTGGCGCAGATGCCGCTGGAGTGGCTCGGCTACGAAGTGGATTACCTGAACGTCCACCAGCAGGCGCTGCCCGCCACGCTGGACGCGCGTTACGCGGCGGTGGTGCTGGACCGCTATCTGCACCTCCCGAAGGGAGCCGAGGGAGCCGTCGTGGACTGGCTCATTGCCCAGAAGGAGCGGGGCCGGAAAATCATCTTCATGGGGGAACTGCCCTTCAACGAGGCACCGCAACTGGCCCGCCTGCTCAAGGCCCTGGGCTGCGAGGGCACCGGTCAGGGCGTGCGCCGCGTGACCGGCCTGCAAAAGCGGGCCGAGTCCCCCCGGTTGAATTTTGAGGCGCCAATCAACCTGACGCCAACCGGCTTCCGCGACTTGCGCGCGCCGGCCGGCAGCGAGGTGCTGCTGGGACTCGCAGCGAGTGAAGGAACACAGTTTGACCCGCTCTTCGTCGCGCCTTGGGGTGGCATGCTGCTAGATCCTTACACGCTCTTCCGGCGGCCGGATCTGGACGAGCTCTGGATGGTGGACCCGTTCTACTTCTTCCATGCCGCGCTGGGCCGCGTGGAGCTGCCGGTGCCCGACACCACGACACGCGATGGGGCGCGGATTTTCTTCAGCCACATCGACGGGGACGGCTTCCGCCACAGCTCCAGCGTGGAGCCAGGCCGGCGTTCCGGCGAACTCATCGTGGAGCGGATCATCAAGAAGTATCCCTTCCCGTTCACCGTGTCGTTCATCGAGGCCGAGGTGCGCGGGCTGGTGGTGGATCAAAAGCCCGGCGACGGGGAGCTGCTCACCCGGCAGGCTCGGGAGGTCCTCGCCCTGCCCAAGGTCGAGGCGGCCTCGCACGCCTACACGCATCCGTTTTACTGGAATCCCGGGGACCGCACGGTGCGAGATTACAAGCGGGCCAACCTGCTGCTGGCCGAGCCGTTGAACCAAACCGGCGTGGACCTGCAACGGGAAATCACCGGTTCCATCCGTTACATCGAGCAGGAGCTGTGTCCGCCGGGCAAGCGGGTAAAAATTTTCCTCTGGTCCGGCAACTGCCGCCCCTGGCCTGAAGCCCTGCGGATAGTGCGCGAGCTGGGCATCGAGAACATGAACGGCGGCGAGACGGCCATGAGCCGCAAGCGCCCTTCGGTCACCCGCGTTTCGGCCCGGGCGCTCCCGTGGGCGGACGAGCTGCAAGTCACCGCCGCCAATGAAAACGAGAACATCTACCGTGAGCGCTGGGCGGTGAGCGGGGACACGGTGTCGCCGTTCTTCGGCGGGTTCGTGCTGGCGCAGGACGGCTTCGAGCGCATGGACGCGCCGCGCCGGCTCAAACCGGTGAACATCTACTTCCACTTCTACAGCGGCGACAATCTCGCGTCGCTCAACGCGCTCACCCGCCTGTTCGAGTGGGCCGCCCGGCAGGAGCTGCATGCACTCACCGCCTCCGAGTATGCCGGGATTGTGCGCGATGCCCGGGCCACGCGCATCGTCCGGGAGTCCGCCACCCGCTGGATCCTCGCCAATCAAGGCCGCCTCCGCACCTTCCGCCTGCCCAAGTCCGCCGGGGTGCCCGATCTCGCCGCCAGCCGCGGGGTGACGGGCTGGCGGGCGGTGGCGGACTCGGTCTATGTGCATACCGATGGTTCCCCGCGCGTGGAGTTGTCGCTGACCACGAGTCCGGCGACGCATCTGCGCCTCGAAGCCAGCACGGCGGAAATCATCTTCACCCGGCTGGCCGCGCGCGAGGCCGCCTTCACCGTGCGGGATGTCCGCCCGTGCCAGGTGACGCTGGCTGGCCTGCCGCCCCGGGCGACCGCAAGCATCTCCGTGAACGGCCAGAGTTCCTCCCGGCAAAGTGACGCGGACGGACGCCTGCGCATGGAGCTGCCCAACGAGGCGCAGGTGGAGGTGCGGCTGTGAGCAGGATTATGAGCAAGAGCCGCCGCTTCGGGCACTTCGTGGTTTCTTCTCCTGCTCTTCCTCTTTCCTTCCACTGATGGCCCGGCCTGACAAACAGCCTCATGTGGTCTTCTCGCCCAAGCTCCTGCTGGCGCTGCCGGTGGTCTGCGTGCTGATCGCCTTGTGGCTCGTGCCAACCGAGCGGCGGCTGCTGGAGCGGCAAATCGTGGACAAGGCCTGGGGCCGCGCCATCGAGACCCTGCGCAAATTGCCGGCCCGCGAGCGCGCCAAGCAGGCCCGCCACTATGCGCTGCTCGAAATCCAACTCGAACGCCGCCTGCTGGCCGCGGACGATCCCGTGGCCCTGCGCAACCTGCTGGTCCGCGCATGCGAGCTGGCGGAGCCGTTCCAGTTCGACAGCGACTTCCTGGCGGAAATCACCGCCCTGCTGGACCCGGTGCGGGATCCACAGGCGGCCTACCAGTCGATCAGCCCGGTGCTGGCCAAACTGCCACCGGCCAGGAGCGCGCCGCTTTACGAGGTCCTGGTGAAGAAGGCCCTTGCCGCCGCCCAGCCGGTGCTGGCGATGCAAATCTACGCCGCGCACTGGCAGACCAGCCCCACCGATGCCACCACGCTGCGGCTCGTGCAGCTCGCACGTGCCGGTGGCCAGCCGGCGCTGGGTTTGCGGGCCGTGGATGAATTCGCCCGCCGCGCGGGCCGGCCGCTCGTCCGTGTTTCGCCCCGGCTCGCGTGGGAGCGCGTGGGCTTGCTGCGCGAGACCGGCCAGCCGGCGCTCGCGTATGAAGCGATCAACGAGTTGATGACCGTGGTGGAGCCGGCCGAGCGCGACCGGATCTTCAGCCTGCTGATGACCACCGCCCGCGAATCCAACCGGCTGCGCGAGCTGCTGCCGGAAATTCAAAAGCGCGCCGCCGCCGATCCCGAAAACGTCCAGCTCTGGCGGACCCTGGCGGAACTGGCCCTGGCCGGAGGCGATCAGAAGGCAGCCATCGCAGCCTTGCAGCGCATCGTCGCGCTGGAGCCGAACGATCGTTCGCACCACCAGCGGCTCGCGCAGCTCTACGAGTGGAATGCGCGGCCCAACGAGGCGTTCGATCATTACCTCATCGCCCTGCGGCTGCGGGAGCCGTCCGCGATTGAACGCCTGATCGCGCTGGCACCGGGCCTGTATCGCGACGCCGATCTGGCCAAGGGGCTGGGCGAGGCCGGAGACTTGCTGGACCGGCAGAAATTCGCGCCCTTCCTCGCCCGGCTGGAGGGAACCATCGGCAATTTCGAGCAGGCCGAATTCTATTACCGCAAGCTCATCGACGACCCCAAGGCCAGCCTGACCCTGCTCAAGGAATACGCGCAGTTGCAGATGGATCTGGCGCATTACCACCGGGCGCTGCCGGTGCTTCAACGCATCCTGCGCCAGCAGCCGGAGGATGTCGTGACGCTGGGCGCGCTGGCCGAATGCCATTTCCGCCTGAGCGACTACCCGCGTTCGCTGGAGGTCTATCA
>Ga0255092_1000948_pt1 | contig 10027 bp, 9 predicted proteins | sample Colum_Yuk_RepC_8_2_FD_188454 | JGI IMG/M metagenome (GOLD analysis project Ga0255092, IMG submission 188454) | Freshwater microbial communities from Columbia River, Oregon, United States - Colum_Yuk_RepC_8d | ecosystem: Environmental > Aquatic > Freshwater > River | place: USA: Oregon | collected...
CTCTCAAAGGCCAGCGTGGCCTGCGAGACATTGGCCACCGTGATCCCCCACGCCCCCGCCTGGAGTTGCGCTGCAAAGAGCTGAGGCGAGAGCGTGGTCTTGCCATGGGGCGCAAAGCCAATGCCATGCCCCTCCACAAAGCGCTGCATCCAGCCCAGGTTGTGCTGCAGCCGGGCCTGCCGAATGACTGCCAGGGGCAGAGGCAGATCACCTTCCAACACCCGCCAGCCTTGCGCGCCGATCTGCGAGCGGTGCAGCGGGGCCTGCAGGGCAGGAAAGCCCTTGAGCCAGGGCCCGATCAGCGGATCGAGCAGGTCATGAGCATCGGGCGAAGGGCGGGAATCACGGGATGCCGACATGGGCGCTTCCTTGTCAGACCGAACACAGCAAGAAACAACCAGACCTTCGATCTTAGTCGCTCGCCCGCACCCGATATGATTGGGCCTGAACCGAATGCACAGCAACAACCAGAACGCAGAGCAACAACGACATCAGGAGGCCCCATGGATTTCGAGATTCCCGAAGACCACCGCATGATCAAGGATGTGGTGGCGCGGTTTGTGAAGGAAGCCCTCATCCCGCTCGAACCCGAACTGCTGCGCCGCGAGGCGGCCGGGCAGGGCATCGGACTGACGGCCGATGAACGCGCCAAGGTCGACGCCATGTCACGCGATCTGGGCCTGTGGGGCCTCGACGCGCCCTCCGACATCGGTGGCCACGACCTGCCGGTGAGTGCCATGGTGGGTGTGAACGAAGAGCTCGGCCGCACCATCGTGCATTACTACCTGCCGCCCGACACGCCCAATCTGCGCATGCTCATGCTCACGGCCACGGCCGAACAAAAGGCGCGCTACCTCGAGCCCTATGTGCGCGGTGAAATGGCCTCGGCCATTGCCATCTCGGAGCCGGGCGCGGGCGGCGATCCTTCCGGCCTCATTACCCGCGCGGTGCGCGAGGGCGACGAGTGGGTCATCAATGGTCGCAAGATCTGGATCAGCAATGTCGAGCGGGCCGACTTCCTCATTGTCATGGCCCGCACCGATGGTCAGAAGGGCGAGCGCGGTGGCATCAGCGCCTTCATCGTCGACAAGGGCACCAAGGGCTTCGAAGTGGCCCGGCGCATCAACATGCTGGGCGGGGTGTACACCTACGAGGTCACCTTCGAGGATTGCCGCATTCCGGCCGGCCAGCTGCTCGGCAAGGAAGGCGAAGGCTTTGCGCCCATGCAGTCACGCCTGGGGGCACGTCGCGTGCAGATGGCCGCCTGGTGTGTGGGCCGGGCCCAGCGCGCACTCGACATGATGTGCGAGTACGCGCCCCAGCGAAAAACCTTCGGCGCCTATCTGTCCGATCGTCAGGCCATCCAGTGGTGGATTGCCGATGCGGCCACCCGCATCCATGCCTGCCGCCTCATGACCTACGAAGCGGCCTGGCGTCTCGATCGCGGCATGGAGGCCCGCACCCAGGTGGCCATGATCAAGGCCTATGCCACCGAGATGGCCTGGGAAGTGATCGATCGCGCCATGCAGACCTTTGGTGCCATGGGCATGACCAAGGAACTGCCCCTGCAGCAGATGGCCAATGAGTCGCGCCTGATGCGTGTGTATGAAGGCCCGACCGAAGTGCACAAGTGGGTGATTGCCCGCAACACCCTGGCCGGGCGGGGCTGATCAGGTTCAACCCGGGGTGGCCGACGCCCGCCCAGCCAGCCCCCGGGCCGTCTGATATCAGCAGGCCGAATCAGACCGGCACGGTGCCCTTGACCGTGACCCGGTTGAGGTTGCGGGTGGCTTCGCCGTAGTCGTGTACCGCGTAGTGCATGGTGCAGCGGTTATCCCACATCACCACATCGCCCGGCTGCCACATGTGGCGCACGGTGCGATCGGGTGAGGGCGAGTGCGCGTAGAGGTAATCGAGCAGGGGCCTGCTCTCGGCCTCGGTCATGCCCTCGAGGTGGGGCACGGTATCACCCGGGTGACCCACAAAAAGGGCCTTGCGACCGGTCTCGGGATGGGTGCGAACGATGGGATGCAGCGCACTGGGCGGCTCGCCCGCGGTGCCGGTCTTGCGCGCAATGCGAGCGCCCGTGAACCTGGCACGCACCCCCTGCAACAACTGCTTCATGCCGTCTGAGAGCGCCTCATAGGCGAGATATTGGTTGCACCACATCGTGTCGCCACCGGCTGGCGGCAGCTGCTGCGCAGCCAGAATGGTGAGCGCGTGAGGCGCCGCAATGAAAGTGGAGTCGTAGTGCCAGTTCTCGGTGATGGCCTGGGCCTTGCCGGGATTGACGAGCTGCAACAGCCCGGGATAACCCTCGGCATAGGTGATCATGGGCGTGACCGCGATCTCGCCCCACATCCTCGCAAAGGCCAGTTGATCGTCGGGCTGCAGAAACTGGCCCGGAAAGACCAGCATGCAGTGCTTCAGGAAGGCCGCCTTGATCTGGCCGAAGGTCTCGGCATCCATTGCGCCGAGTTTGACGCCCTCCACGCGGGCGCCGATGCTGGGGGTCAGGGGCTGAATGTTCATGGTGCCTCCGGATGGGATCAAACCGTCAGGGCCTCTCGGGCGCGATATCGCCGGGGCCCTCAGGGCATCTCGAGCGCAATCTTGCCGATCTGCGCGTCGCTCATGAGGTGCTCGGCTGCCTGTGCAGCCTGCGACAGCACGAACACCCGGTCAACCCTCGGGCTGATCTCGCCGGCCTCGATGGCGGGAAGCAGGTCCCTGGCGCAGGCCTGCACACAGGCGATGGTTTCGTCGGGTGTGCGCGTGCGAAAGGTCACGCCAATGACTTCAATGCGCCGCAGCGCCAGGAAGTCCAGATCAATGGCGGCGCTCTTTCCTCCCAGCCGCCCGATATTGACGAGCCGGCCCTCGAGGGCCATGACCTTGAGGTTGTCTTCAAACACCGAGGCGCCGATGCAGTCGGCCAGCACATCCACGCCGCGGCCATGCGTCACGGCCATCACGGCCTCCATCCAGGAGGGTTTGCCGCCCACCACCGGATGGGTGATGCCGAGCGGCACCAGCGCGCGCAGTTTGTCGGCCGAGCGCGAGGTGGCGATCACGGTGCCCGCGCCCGCCCAGCGCGCAATCTGAATGCCGGCCATGCCCACGCCTGAAGACGCTGCATTGATCAGCGCGGTTTCGCCCGCCCGCAGGCGGCCATGGGTGATGAGCGCATCGTGTGCAGTGGTGAAGGAATTCGGAAAGCCCGCGCCCTGCGCCCACGACAGGCGAGCGGGCTTGCGCATGACCAGCCGTGCATCCACGCGTGCGTACTGCGCATGCATGCCCGAGCCGCGGGCCAGCACGGCATCGCCCTCTTTCAGCCCCTCAACGCCCGCGCCCAGCGCAGCGATCTCCCCCGAACATTCGATGCCCATGATGCGTGGCGCGCCACTTCGAAAGGCGCCCAGACCCACCTGCTCGCCGCGGTTCAGGCCCGCAGCCCGAACACGAATGAGCACCTCGCCAGGGCCGGGCTGAGGCACCTCCACCTCGCGCACCTCGATGGTGGCGCCTGCGGGGCCGGGAAGGGCAACAGCGGCTTGCATGAAGGTCATGAGGGATAGTCCAGACCGATGGATGAGATGAATGGGGGGCTTCAGTCGCTCGGGCTTGCGTTGATCGGGCTTGCGTTGAGCGCGCAATGGCAGCCTGCAACCTGAGCCTAGCAGGCTGCCTCGGTCTCCGGCAGGCCCGGTTTCAAAAACATCCTGCTGTTCGTCTCGCATCGGAATCGCGATACCCCCCGGCCCGTTTCCGCGCTAGGATGAACTCAGAACGAAACCAACGGAGACACCGTGCTCGAAGTGCGGGGCTTGTCCATCGCCTTTGCGTCGCCCACCGGCTTCACACCGGTCACGCGTGAGGTGAGCTTTTCCATCGCCCCCGGCGAGCGCCTGGGCGTGGTGGGCGAAAGCGGCTGCGGCAAGTCGGTCACGGGCCTGTCCATCCTGGGGTTGCTGCCGCGCCGCCACAGCCGCGTGACGGGCGAGATCCTCTTCGATGGCGAGGACCTCAATCGCATGAGCCCCGACCAGATGCGCGCCGTGCGGGGTCGCAAAATCGGCATGATCTTTCAGGAGCCCATGACCGCGCTCGATCCGGTATTCACCATTGGTGAGCAGATCGGTGAAGCCTATCGTCAGCACTTTCCGGTGAGCCGCGCGCAGGCCCGCGAGCGTGTGATCGAGGCGCTCGCCCGCGTGGGCATCCCGCTGCCCGCCCGTCGGCACGATGAATATCCGCATCAGCTCTCGGGCGGCATGCGCCAGCGCGTGATGATTGCCATGGCCTTGATCTGCGAGCCGCGTCTGCTGATTGCCGATGAACCGACCACGGCGCTCGATGTGACCGTGCAGGCGCAGATCACCGATCTGCTGCTCGAGCTGAGCAGCACACAGGGCACGGCCTTGATGTTCATCACCCATGATCTGGGCGTGGTGGCCGAGGTCTGCACGCGCATGGTCACCATGTATGCCGGCGAGGTGGTCGAAGATGCGCCCACCGATGAGGCCCTTCTGCGTCCGCGTCATCCCTATACCTCGGGCCTGCTGCGATCGCTGCCCCGCCTGGCCCCGCGCAAGGCCGTGCTGCCGTCCATTCCGGGGCGCGTGCCCCTGCCCACCGAGATGCCCGCAGGCTGCCGCTTTCGGGAGCGCTGCCCGCATGCGGCCCCGGGCTGTGAGGGCGAACAGGTGCTCGCGGGGATTGCGCCGCAGCGCAGTGTGCGCTGCTCGCGGGCTGCCGCGCTCGAGTTGCCGGGGGCGGTGGCATGAGCGGGCCGACCACGCCGGTGCTGCAGGTGCGCGATCTCAAGATTCACTTCGCCACCCGCGAGCAGGGCGTCACGGTCAAGGCCGTGGATGGTGTGAGCTTCGATGTGCAGGCCGGCGAAACCTTCGGAGTGATTGGTGAATCGGGCTCGGGCAAGACCACCATCGGCCGCGCCCTGGTCAGTCTGCTCAAGCCCACGGCGGGCACGATGCTGCACGATGGCCAGAACCTCGCCGCACTCAGCGCCAATCAGTTGCGCGAAGCGCGTCGCGCCTATCAGATCGTGTTTCAGGATCCGAGTGCGGCGCTCAATCCGCGCCAGACCATTCTCGACAGCGTGTGCGAGCCGCTTGAGATTCAGGGCGGACTCTCGCGCATCGAGCGCGAGGCCCGGGCCATCGAGGCGCTGGGCCGGGTGGGCATTGCGTCTGAATACGCGCGGCGCTATCCGCACATGCTCTCGGGCGGCCAGAAGCAGCGCGTGAACATTGCGCGCGTGCTCACCCTGCGACCGAGGCTCATCGTGTGCGACGAGGTGGTGGCCGCACTGGATGTCTCGATTCGCGGTGATGTGCTCAACCTCTTTGCCGAGCTGCAGCGCGACTTCGGCCTCACCTATGTCTTCATCACCCATGATCTTTCGGTGGTGGCACATGTGAGCGACCGGGTGGCGGTGACCTATCTCGGCCGCTTCGTGGAGCTCGGGCCCACCGAGGCGATCAACGAGGCGCCCCTGCATCCCTATACCCAGGCCCTGATGTCGGCCGAGCCGGTGGCCTTGCCCTCGCATCTGCGCACCACGCAGCGCATTGTGCTGGAGGGCGAGATTCCCAGCCCCATCGATCCGCCCTCGGGCTGCCGGTTTCGCACGCGCTGCCGCCATGCGCAGGCCGAGTGTGCGAGCCGTGAACCCGAGTGGCGTGAACTGCGCCCGGGCCACTTTGTGGCCTGTCACTTCGCGAAGTCCTGAAACCCAAAACCCCCCGGAGACCGCCATGAACGATGCCAATCCCACCCTCGACCTTCAAGGTGCGCCCCTGTCGCGCCGCGCCTGGCTTGAACTTGTGGCGGGCGCCGGGGGCGCAGCGCTTGCGGCCGGCCCGATGTCGGCGCTGGCGCAAGGCGCGCCCAAGCGTGGCGGGGTGCTCAAGGTGTCGGGCACGGCCAATCCCTCGAGCCTGGATCCCGCCACCGGCGGTGCGGGCTCGGATCACACCTACCTCTGGACGATGTACGACACCCTGGTCGAGTGGGACTACGCGGCTCTCAAGCCGATTCCGGGCATGGCGAGCTGGGCCTATCCCGATCCCAAGACCATGGTGCTCACGATCAAGCCCGTACCGAGCAGCGCTCCAACATCAAGGCCGACCTCTCCTCGATTGCCTCGGTCGAGGTGACCGGGCCGCTGCAGGTCAAGGTCACGCTGGCCCGCCCCGATTCGGCGCTGCCCGCGATTCTTTCGGATCGGGCCGGCATGATGGTCTCGCCCACCGCCGCCAAGGCCCTGGGCAACGAGCATGACCGCAAGCCGGTGGGCGCTGGCCCCTGGAAGTTCGTGAGCTGGGCCGACAACCAGAAACTGGTGGTGAGCCGCTACGACAAGTACTGGCGCACCGATCGCGGCTTTCTGGATGGCATCGAGTTTTCCATCATCACGGAGCTGGCCACGGGTCTGCGCTCGGTGGTGGCAGGCCAGAACGACATGGCCTACGGCCTGCCGCCGCGCCTGAAGCCCATCATCGACAAGGCCAAGGATCTCAACCTGGTCACCGGCCCCACGCTCTATTGCCTGCAGATCTACATCAACCTGGCCAAGAAGCATCTCGACAACGTCAAGGTGCGCCAGGCCATCAACTTCGCACTCGATCGAGAGTCCTTCGTGAAGGTGGCTCTTTCGGGCATGGGCGAAGTGGCCACGATGCAGCTGCCCAAGTCGCACTGGGCCTATGAGCCGGCGCTCGCCAACCTCTATCCGCATGATCCGGCCAAAGCTCGGGCCCTGCTGCAGGAGGCAGGCCTGGGCAGCGGCTTCGAGCTCACGGTGGGCAACTACACCGACCAGGACTCCGTGCGCCGTGGCGAGATCATTCAGGAGCAGCTCGGCAAGGTGGGCATCAAGCTCAACTTCATCCGCGGCTCGATCCCGGAGATCAGCGGTCAGTTCTTCGGCAACGAGAAAAAATTCGATCTGCTGATCTCAGCCTGGACGGGCCGCCCGGATCCGGCCATGACCTATGGCCTGATGTATGGCAAGGATGCCTACTTCAATGCCGGTCGGGTGGAGGTTTCGCCCGAGCTGCAGCAGCTGCTGCAGGAAAGCCGCGCGAGCGAGAACCTCGAGGTGCGCAAGCAGGTCTTCTCCAAACTGCAGCGCATCGTGATGGAGCAGGCGCTGGTCGCGCCGCTGGCCTTCACGCTCGAGTTCAATGCCATCCACAAGAAGGTGCAGGGCTACAAACCCAATCTGCTGGGCAAGCCCAAGTACGAATTCCTGTCGATGACCTGAGCCCATGCTGACCGCAGCCCGTCGTCGTGTCATTCGGCGCCGCCTGTTTCAGGCGGTGCCGGTGCTGGTGCTCGCCACCCTGGTGGTGTTCGGGCTGCTCAAGCTCATGCCGGGGGACATCGCCATCACGCTCGCGGGCGAGAACGCCACCGAGGCACGCATTGCCGAGATCCGGGCGCTCTATGGCCTGGATCGGCCGTTTCTGGTGCAGTACGGCAGCTGGCTCTTCCATGCCCTGCAGGGCGATCTGTCGAAGTCGCTGGCCTCGGGCGAGGCGGTGGTGGTGTCGATAGCAAGGAGCTTTCCGAACACCCTGCTGATCGTGGTGCTGGCCATGACGGTGGCGCTCACGCTCGGCCTCCTGCTCGGCATGCTGGCCGCAAGCCGGCCCGACAGCCTGCTCGATCGCTTCGTCACCTCGATTGCCTCGCTCGGCATTGCGGTGCCCAACTTCTGGCTGGCCATGATTCTGGTGTCGTGGCTTGCGCTGGAGTTCGGCTGGTTTCCGGCCACCGGCGCAGTGGCTCTGGCCGAGGATCCGCTCAAGGCCCTGCACCACGCCATCCTGCCCGCGCTGGCGCTGGCCGGCGGTGGCATGGCCGAGGTCTCGCGTCAGTTGCGCAGCTCCATGGTCGAGTACCTGGCCTCGCCCCCGGTGCGCACCCTGCATGCCAAGGGCCTGGCACCTTCGGCCATTCTCTGGAAGCACGGCCTGAAGAACGTGGGCGTGAACCTCATCACCGTGGCCACGCTGCTCTTCAATCGCATGCTCGCGGCCACCGTGGTGGTCGAGGCGGTGTTTGCCATTCCGGGTATGGGCGGGTTGATCGTGAATGGCGCGCTCACGCGCGATCTGCCGGTGGTGCAGGGCGTGGTCTTTGTGATGGTGCTGGTGGTGATCACCGTGAACCTGATCGCCGATGTGCTCTACACCGTGCTCGACCCCAGGATCGGCTGACCATGCGCTTTCTGTTCTCCTGGCTCAAGAGCGACCTGCGGGCGAGTTTCAGTCTGGGCTTTTTGCTGTTGCTCTTGCTGCTGTCGTTGGCCGCACCCTGGATCGCACCCTATTCGCCCACGCAGCAAAACCTCGACGTACCGCTGGCCGAAGCGAGTGCCAAACACCTGCTGGGCGTGGATGATCTGGGCCGCGATGTGCTGAGCCGCATGATCCATGGCGGCAAGTCCACGCTCTATGCGAGCTTTCTGGCGGTGAGCATCGCCACCCTGATCGGTGTGCCGGTGGGCATCGTGGCGGGGTTCCGAGGGGGCGCGATCGATGATGTGATCAGTCGCATCATCGATGCCCTGCTGTCGTTTCCGGCCATCGTGCTCGCCATTGCGGTCACGAGTGCGCTGGGCATTGGCCTGACCAACAGCATGATCGCGGTGGGCATCGTGTTCTCGCCGCAGATTGCGCGCCTGGTGCGGGCCCGCGCGCTGGTGGTGCGCCAGGAAATCTACGTGGATGCCGCCCGCTGCCTGGGCGCGAGCAACACCCGCATCCTGGTGCGCCATGTGCTGCCCAATGCGATTCAGCCCGTCATCGTGCAGGTCACGCTGCTGCTCGCCGCTGCCCTGCTGGCCGAGGCCAGCCTGAGCTTTCTGGGTCTGGGCATCCAGCCACCGGAACCCAGCTGGGGCGCTATGCTGGCGCGCGCCTACCAGAACATGGAGATCGCACCGGCGCTCATGTATCCGCCCGGCATTGCCATTTTGCTCACGGCCCTGGCCTTCAATACCCTGGGCGAGTCGATGCGGGTGGCGCTCGATCCGACGATGAAGCGCTAGGGGCCTCGGTCAGTGGGTTGCCGCGGGCGCGTTCAGGCGCTTGAGGGTCAGGGCGCAGCGCTGTTCGATCAGCTTCACGATGCGCTCGACGATGGCATGACCAGCGAAGCCTTGGCGCGGGTCGGCTAGCAGTTGACGCGCAGCGAAGGGCAGTGCGCGGGCAAAATCCTGGATGCGGCGACGGGCGGGTGCAACGCTCAATCCGACTTCCTGCGCGAATCGATCCCAGTGGCGTGGCTGGACCTCACTGAATCGATAGACGCCGCCGATCTTCATGGCCATCTTGGCGGACAAGCTCGAATAGACCGCGGTCGACAACAGGTCGTAGAGCGGTGCCAACACGGGCGTGCCACCCGGGAAGAGCAGCGAGAAATTCTTGGCATGCGCATCGTGATTGCCAATCAGGGCATTGAAGAGCACCGCATCGAACAGGCGCAGTACTTGCGGTGCATTCGGCCGCGTGACCCGTCGCACCAGCTCAAAGCACTGCACCAGATCCGGGCCGCCTTCATTCTGGTACTTCATTTCCGGGTTGACGCCCAGGGCCTGGCAGAAATCCTCCTGATGCAGGCGCTGTCTGTTCCCCTGCGGATCGATCACGCGGTCATAGCGTTCGACCAGCAGGGTGCGGTGCTCGCCGACGCCAAGGATCCGTGAGCGGGCGGTTTGCAGCCGCATGGCCCCCGCAAGCGCCAGGCAGAAACCTTCATTGATGACCGTGTCCTGCAGCGACCGGATCGCGGGCTTCAGGATGTGAGAGCTGGGTGTGCCATCGCGAGGCAATCCCAACCGAGTGCCGTCGAAGACCACGGGCAGTTTGTCCTGAGCGCCCGCCAGTGACAGACGCAGACCGTCTTGCCCCGCCAGCATGGGTCGATCGGGCAGAAGATCCAGCATCGCGACGACTTCGTCGTTGCTGAGCCATTGAATGCTGCCCTCGGA
>Ga0255092_1000950_pt1 | contig 10010 bp, 10 predicted proteins | sample Colum_Yuk_RepC_8_2_FD_188454 | JGI IMG/M metagenome (GOLD analysis project Ga0255092, IMG submission 188454) | Freshwater microbial communities from Columbia River, Oregon, United States - Colum_Yuk_RepC_8d | ecosystem: Environmental > Aquatic > Freshwater > River | place: USA: Oregon...
ACGTTGGCCGTCACGACAGTCAGGTTGGGCCGAGTGTCAGCCGGGGTGGCCGGAGGCAAGTTGCTGCGCACCGCGACCGCAGCCGCTGCGGCGGTGACTTGCTCCCTCATCTTCGCGGTCTGCTGGATGAACGCGGTGATGACGCGCGGAGAAACACCAATGTCCTTGAGGTAGATGAGCTCGTCGGCGGTGGGGCTGACACTGTTGGTGGCCCGCTCGACGAAGGCCTTCACCACGGATTCGTCGAGGCCGGACTGGTGCAGCCGGGCCACTTCGGCAACGGACGCGGAGACATTGGCGGCCGTCGGATCGGGCCGGCTGACGATCTGCGGTTCACCCGCCGGAGGCTGGGCAACGACGGGAGGCGTGGCTGGCGGTTGAGCCGCCTGCCGGGTTTGTTCCAGACAGCCAGCGGGCAGCACCGCACTGGCCGCCACGACAAGCAGGACAAAGGAACGGACGAGAAGAGTTTTCATCGGTGGAGAGCCGCATCTGGCAGAAGGCTGATGCAGCGGTTCAAGTTCAGGTTTGGCGGACCGATTCACAGTCGCCGTCCACCTTCAGGTGTCCGGCTGGCTAATGGACATAGTAAGTGTGCGTATTATTCAGCCGCGTCCATCCCAGGAAGAAAACCGCACAGATTCGGAGCGGAACACAGATGAAATATGAAGGCCACTCTTTCCGCGCCCCGCCCTGAATCCGGGGGCAGCCGGGTCAGTGTGGTGTAAGCACTTGCCGGCCGTATGGTGGTCGTGTTTCCTGCCGCCATGCCCAGCTCGCTAATCTGCGCTCTCCTCGCCGTGTTCCTGGCAGTCGTGGCAGCCCCGGCCCAAGTCGCGCTGCCGAATGCCAAGCCCGTCCCGCCCGTGCAGGCGTTGCCACAACCTTATGAACAGGTCTCCTTCCAACGCAACGGCGTGGAAGGGGCCCGGCTGCACTTTGGCCCCGGGCTGAACCGCCCGTTTGTCTTCCCGCTCCTCGGCCCCTCGGGCCGCTCCGTCACCCGCATGGGGCATCCCCATGACCCGGTCAGCCACAGCCATCACAACTCGATCTGGGTTTCGCACAACGACGTGAACGGCTGGAGCTTCTGGGCAGATCGTGGCACAAATCAGGGCCGCATCATCGGCCAGCGGCTCGAAAAGCTGGAAGACGGCGAGGACGCCGCGACCGCCATCATCTACAACCACTGGCTGGACAAGCAGGGACGCGTGGTCTTGGAGGAGCGCCGGCGCGTGAGCTGGGAAACGTTGCCCGGGGGCGAATCCCTCCTCGTGCTGGACCTGCGCTTCGAGGCAAAGGGCACGCCAGTCACCTTCGGCAAAACTCCCTTCGGCCTCGTGGGCGTGCGGCTGGCGAAGACCATCGGCATTCACGACGGCGGCGGAACCATCCGCAACTCCGAGGGCAACCTGGACGAGCAGGGCGACAACGGCTGCTTCTGGAAGCGCGCCCGCTGGTGCGATTACTCCGGCCCCATTCTCCCTGGCAAAAACGAGGGCGCGACCCTTCTGGACCATCCGGCGAATCCGAATCATCCAACGTTCTTTCACGTGCGCAGCGACGGCTGGATGGGCGCGGCCTTCACCCATGACGCGCCGCGCGTGGTCGCGCCGGGCCAGCCGCTGCAACTGCGCTACGCCATCTACGCCCACGCGGGAGTGCCGACCGTTGCGGCCTTGCAACAACGCTGGGCCAGCTTCGCGCAAACCCCGTTGCCGGACTTGAGCGGGAAGAAAAAATAGCGCCGGAGAAAGGCCGCGTCTGCGCATCCATTGCTTGCGGATTGGAGACAGGGCGAACATGGTGCGCTCGTGAGCACCGGGCCAGCCCCCATCTCCCAGCCAGAACAGGAACGACCACCCCGTCGGACGGCGCTGGTTTTCCTGCAACGCTGGATCATCCATACCCTCGCCATGCTGATGGCGACGCACATCGTCACGGGCATTGGCTATGACACGGTCAGCAGCCTGCTGGTGGCGTCCCTGCTGTTCGGCATTTTGCACGCGTTCCTCCGGCCGCTGATCTTCCTGCTCACCCTGCCGCTCGTGGTGGTCACGCTGGGCCTCTTCGTGCTGGTCATCAACGCGGGACTCCTCTTGCTGGTCGGCACCCTGGTCAAAGGCTTCACGGTGAAGGGGTTCTGGCCCGCGTTCTGGGGTGCGCTGCTCATCAGCGTCCTGTCGGTCGTGCTGAACACGCTCACCGGCACTGGCGATGGCCGGCTCCGCGTGCGACGCACCCGGGACAACAAACCCGCCAACCGCGGCGGGGACGGGCCGGTCATTGACGTCTGAACCGCCCGCCTAGAGCAGCAGGCGCTCGATTTCCTCGTAAGTCCGCACGACATGGTGGGCGTGCGTCAGCTTCCCGGCGGGCAGCGTGTTGGTGATGGCGATCGCGGTCATGCCCGCCGCGCGCGCCGCCGTGACTCCAGCAGCGGAATCTTCAACCACACAGCACGTTTCGGGAGCGACCCCGAGCAAGGTGGCGGCGCGGAGAAAGATGTCCGGCGCGGGTTTGCCCTGCGCCACATCCTGCGCGCTGACCACGACGGGAAAGAACTGCCGCAAACTCTTCATCGCCAGAACCTCATCAATGACCGGATGCACGGAGCCCGAGGCGACCGCTGTGCGATAGCGGGCAGCCACCTTGGCCACCAGCTCCGGCAGGCCGTCAAAGATGGGCTGATCCCGCCGAATGATCTCAATCAAGTGGTTCTGCTTCCAGGCCGTGAGCTCGTCGAGGGTCCACTTCGGATTGTGCTTAGCGATGAAATCGATCCACACCGCCCGATCGGAACGGCCGAGGTATTGCTCGAAATGGATGCCGTGCGTCTGGCCGTAGCCCATCTGCTCGAACACGTCGAGGAACGCGCGCTCATGGCGCGGCTCGCTGTCTATGATGACACCGTCCATGTCAAAGATGACGGCGGAGAAGGTAGGGTCTGGCATCTGGGGAATAGGGAATGAGGGAAGAACAGGATTAGGATTACGATCAGGAGCGGGAGCAGAGGTAGCGGGACGGGGCGGGACGTTTTCTCCTGCTCGTAATCCTGATCCTAATCCTGCTCCTTGCGGTTCAATGAAACACCGACCCCTGCGGCCGCTCGACGAGGTGGAGCAGATTGCCTTCCGCGTCGGCGAAAAATAGCACCCGTCCCCCGCCCCCCGCCGGCTTGGGCTGCTCGGTGAACGTTACACCGCGCCGCGCCAGCTCGGTCTGCGCGCCCTCAATGGTCGCCACCCGCAGCGCGAGATGCCGCCAGCCGGCCAGCCCGTTGTTCGCCGTGTCCGGCACCGCACCGCTGGCCGGATAAATCTCAATCATCAGTCCGCCGCCCAGTTCCACGAAGAAGGCCGGCGGAGTCTGCCCGTTCTCAAACCGGACCTTGGCCCCCAACGTCCGCACATACCAGTCCTTGAGGGCGATGGTGTCCTTCGCTGGCAGACCGAGATGTTCGACCGAGTAGTTGAGTTCGCTCATGCGCGGGGATTTCGGGCAAGCGGCCGGGCTTGCGCAACGGGAAAATGCAACGGCGCGGTGCCCGCACACCCCGCTTGCCAGCGCGCCGGGGAACTCGGACACTCCGGCCATGCGTCCTTTCCAGATCATCTTCAACCCGACGAGCGCTGCCGAGCTGTCCCGCATGCCCAAGGAAATGCAGCTCCAAATCCTCGGCGAGTTCCGCGGGCTGCCGCAGGAAATCATGAGCACGGAGATGGAGCACTTCGGCAAGCTGGAGCGCGAAGGACATGTGCTGCACCGCTTCCGCATCGGGGATTACCGGATTTACTTCGCCAAGCATCCGCTGGGCGTCGTGGTGCACCGCATCATGAGCAAGAACACGCTGAAGGATTTCCTCTTCCGTCACAGCCTGCCCACGGGCGAGGACGAGGTGCTGCAGGACAACCCGCGGTTCTGGGAGCTCATCCAGGCGGCACAAACCACGCCGACGAAGAGCTAGCCGGACCAAGTCAGTCGCCCAGCTCGACGTTCCAGTAGGCGAGATCGAGGAAGTGCTTCCAACTGTCGTGGTATTCCACGCCGTAGTTGAGCTGCACGAACGGACGCCATTTGGGCTTCTTCGGCTTGCGGATCAGGTGAATGCCGGCCTCGGAAGGCGTGCGGTTGCTCTTGCGCGTGTTGCAGGGCACGCAGGAGCAGACAATGTTTTCCCAAGTGGTCGGCCCGCCGCGATCCCGCGGGATGACGTGGTCGAGATTCAGATCCTTGCGGTCGAAGGTGTGGCCGCAGTATTGGCAGATGTTCTTGTCGCGCTCGAAGATGTTGTGGCGCGTGAACTTCACCTCCTTGCGCGGCAGGCGGTCAAACACGGCCAGCATGATCACCCGCGGCACGCGAATGCGGACGGAGATGCCGCGCACCGACTCCGGATGCGGCTCGCGATGCGAGAAATCCCGCCACTCCGCGAAGTCGTAGGTTTGGAAGGCCCCGTCCTGATCCCCGAGCACGACCTGGGCATGACCTTGAAAGAGAAGCGAGAGAGCCCGCCGGGCCGTGCAGATGTTCACTGCTTGCCACAGCCGGTTCAAGACGAGCACTGGTTGGTTGAGTAGCGTAGCCATAACCGCCGCAAGTGCGGGCGCAACGTATCAATGCCGGGGGAAATGTGTCAACGGGCAGCGCAGGCGCATGGCTGGCCGCGATCATAACCGCTCGCCGCAACCTGACTTCTGAGTTTTCCTTGAATCCGCTTGCTGTCCCCCCGGCGCTCCGGCTTAATCGCCGGGCCAGGGCCCGCGGAATGTTGACAGGCCAACCCCGCCAGGGCCGGAAGGCAGCAACGGTAACTTGCTCGCATCTGCCGTGGTCACCCTGGCATTTCTTTTCAAGGCAAAAGCAAAAAGGGAACTCCCCACCGACTGCCGCCGCCTTTTGCCTTTTGCCTTTTGGCTTTTGCCTTCTTAGCCTCCCCCCGTGTCCTACCAAGTCATCGCCCGCAAATACCGGCCGCAGCGCTTTGCGGACGTCATCGGCCAGGAGCACGTCTCGGGCACGCTGGCCAACGCCATCGCCTCGGGACGCATCGCCCATGCCTACCTCTTTTGCGGCCCGCGCGGCACGGGCAAAACCACGCTCGCCCGCATCTTCGCCAAGGCGCTTAACTGCACCGGCGGACCGACGGCGGACTTCGATGTCAACGACTCGCGCTGCGTGGAAATCGCGGAAGGCCGCTCGCTGGACGTGCTGGAGATTGACGGCGCGAGCAACAACGGCGTCGAGCAGGTGCGCGAGCTGCGCGAGACGTGCAAGTTCTCGCCCGCCACCTCGAAGTTCAAAATCTACATCATTGACGAAGTCCACATGCTCTCGACCGCGGCGTTCAATGCGCTGCTGAAGACGCTCGAAGAGCCGCCGGCACACGTGAAGTTCATGTTCGCCACGACGGACCCGGAGAAAGTGCTGCCCACAATTCTTTCCCGCTGCCAGCGCTTCGACCTCCGCCGCATCCCCGCCGCGCTGATCGTCAGCCACCTCACTTCCATCGCCGGACAGGAAGGCGTGAAGATTGATGACGCCGCGCTCCATGCCATCGCGCGCGGCGCGGATGGCGGCATGCGCGACGCCGAGTCCACGCTCGACCAGCTCATCAGTTTCTGCGGCACCGAAATCGCCGAGGCCGACGTGCTTTCCATGTTCGGCCTCACCGCGCGCGCGCAACTGCTTGCCCTGACCCGCGCAATTCTCGCGGGCGAAGTGGAGACCACGCTCCGCGAGCTGAACGACCTCGCCAAAAGCGGCAAGGACCTCGGTCGCCTCGTCACCGACCTGCTGAACCACTTCCGCAACCTCCTCATCTTCCAGGTTTCCCGGGGCGATTTGAAACTCCTCGAAGTATCCGAAGCCGAGGCCGAAGCCCTGCACGAGCAGGCCAGGCTCGCCCCGAGCGATGCCGTCACCCGCGTCATGGAGGTCCTTACCGACTGCGAAGGCCGGCTCCGCGACACCACCTCGAAGAAAATCCTCATCGAGGTTTCGCTGCTCAAGGCCATCCAGGCGCGCAACGCGGTGCCCATTGATGCCGTCCTGAAGCAGCTCCAGCAACTGCGCTCGGAGGGAGCCGGCACCTTGACTCAGCCACCCGCCGCACCGGCCACCACCAGCGTCCCCGTTTCCAAGAGCGTTGCTCCCGCCAGTCCACCACCGCCGGCAATTGCTTACGAAAAAACCACCCCGCCGGTTGCTACCTTGGCCGAAACACCGGCTCCTGCACCTAGGGCCAAGACCAGCGGCACGACCGACCTTGACGCACTCTGGACGCAGATGCTCGACGCCGTGGGCCGAGCCAGCCAGTTCATCCGCAGCCAGCTCATGGAGGCGCATCCCATTGCCTTCAACGGCAAGCTGCTGACCATCGGCTTCGACCCCGAGTTTGCCGACCATCTCGCACTGGTGGACAACTCCCGCAACCATGCCGTGCTGCAAACCAAGCTCGCCGAGCTCGGTCATCCGCACTGTCAGGTGAAGTTCATCAAGGCAGAGGCTCCAGTTCGCGCCGTAAACGTGCAGTCACCGTCTCCTTCTGCGGCTCCCGCTGCCGAACCAGCACCAGCAACGACAGCCCCTCGCCGCCCAGAGCCCGCCGCCGCGTTGGCCCCCATCCCCGGCGCGGCCAAGGCCGACAAGCCTCAGCCCTTCGTCTTCGACAAGGAGAACTTCAAGAACGATCCGCTCATCAAGAAGGCGCTCGAAGTCTTCAAAGGCACCATCGTGGAAGCACGGGGTTGAACTGGGAAGACTTGGCTCCGGATCACGGAAAACATGACCGCTTTCCTGCCCTGCCCTGCTTCGTGCTGACTGGCACCAGCAGCTCCGCCCCCCAGCTCGTCATTCCTTGCCGGGTGCGAAAGCCCCGGAGCCAAACCCCGCCTTCGGAAAGCGCGCCAGCAAACCCGGCAGCCGCTCGGCCTTCACCTGCTGCCAGGCATGGTGGGAATCGTGCTCGAAAAGAATGTGGCGCAGCTCCGTCCCGGCCAGCAGGCAAAACGCCTTGTCCACCCACTTGGGGGGCCGCAGGGCATAGTTGCCGTAGTTTTCCCCGCGCGCATGCGTCGCGTGGTGGAAGAGGAAGTTTGAAACCCCAATCACGAGCCGGATGGTGATGAGATAGATCAGAAACGCCTTGGGAAACACAGCCAGCAGCGTAACGAACATCACCGCCCGCACTGCGGCCAGCCGGGCCAAATCCGCCGTCAGACCACGATCTCGCACCCAGTGGAAAAACGCGATCTCAGTGGCGAGCAGCGCGTGGATAAAGGCCCTGAGATGCCCCCCGCGAATCTGGAAGAATTCAGGGTCCAACTCGGTGCCCGCGTGGCGATGGTGGCGCAGGTGGATGTCCCGATACTCCCGGTAGCCCAAGCACATGGGTGAATCCAGAATCATCATCAGTCGCTGGATCCAAAACACCTCCTCCGCCCCGCGCACATGCATCAGCTCATGCACGGTGAGGGCGCAGCGCACGTAAAGGACCGGCACGGCTGTCACCAACATCCAACCCGGCAGCCAACCCGCAAGCCAGCCAGCCAGCAGCGCATAAATCGCCAGCAGCAGTCCCAAGCTCAGCCACTGGTATCGCCGGGCGTCGTGATCGCTGCTGCAAAACTCTTTAGGAGGAGATCGCCGGACTGCGGACTGTCCTTCCACGGTCAGCAGGGATGCCGGGGCCAAGCCGGCGACCGGCTCCGCGACGAGTGACAAGTCCCCGGCACAACTTGCCGGCAGCACTTCGCGGCTCTCGCTTGGCGGGGCGGGCGGCATGGCTGGGAATTTGAGAACTACAGCACTGCGTTGGAAACCGACGGCGACACGGGGGGCGTTGCCGCCGCTGGCAACTGGGTTTCTGCAGGCAGCGTGACGGTGAAGGTGGAGCCCACGCCCGGCTCGCTGGTTACTTTCACATCGCCGCCCATGAGCTGGCACAGTCGGCGGGTGATGGCCAAACCCAAACCCGTGCCGCCGTATTTCTGGGCCGTCTCAGGGCTCGCCTGCTGGAAGTCCATGAACAGGCGGGACAACTGCTCCGGGGTCATGCCAATGCCCGTGTCCGACACGGCGAAGACGAGCTTGTCGCGGCCATCGAGAAACTCCCGGGTGACCATCAGGCCCACCCTGCCCTGCTTGGTGAACTTGATGGCGTTGGACAACAGGTTCAGGAGGCACTGGCGCACCCGGCTGGGATCCGCATGCATCGTGTCCGCGCGCGGAGTGATGTCGAGCGTGAGGGTGTTCGCATTCTTGGCCAGTAGCGGGCGGACCGTTTCCGCGACTTCCAGCACCAACTGGCGGACATCAAAGGTCTTCAGCACCATGTCCACCTTGCCCGCCTCGATCTTGGAGAGGTCGAGCAAGTCGTTGACCAAGTCGAGCAGGTGCTGGGCCGCGCCGCGGATGCGCTGCAAGTCATCGGTGACGTCGGGTTCCTTGCCCGTCTTTTCCTCGAGCAGCATGTCGCTGAAGCCGATGATGGCGTTCAGCGGGGTGCGCAGCTCGTGGCTGGTGGCGGAAAGAAACTGGCTCTTGAACCGGCTGGCGGCCTCGGCCAGATCCCGGGCGCGCTGCCACGCCTCGGCTTGATGGCTGCGACGCAAGTGGCGGGAATAGTCGAGGGTCTTGGTGATCGTCGTGCTGAGATCGTCCAGATCGATGGGCTTGATCTGGAAATCAAACGCGCCGCGGTTCATGGCCGTGCGCAGATTGGCCACATCGCTGTAGGCGGACACGATGACGGTGGGCGTAAGCGGGGCAAGCGCCCGCAGGCGGCCCAGCAGCGTGAGCCCGTCCATCTGGGGCATGTTGATGTCCGTGAGGATGAGATCCACGGCCAGTCCGGCCTCCAACTGGGCGAGGGCCTGCAACCCGTTGGTGGCGAAGACAAACTCGATTTCCTTGGCGCGCAGTTTGCGCCGGAAGGCCTGCCGCAGCATCGGTTCCACATCCGGCTCGTCATCCACCACCAGGATGCGGACCGGGGCGGACTGTTGGGCATCAGACTGCATGAGGACGCGGGGCTGCGTTTACCAGATCTTGGTCAGGACAAAAAGACCAGTGCCGCCGGCGGGCCGGTCACTGACCGCGAATTCCCGATAGTAGCGGAAGGCGAAGTGCAGCATGTATTTGGTCCAGAGCCAGTCCACTTCGGGCCCCACGCCAAACGCCATGTCCCGGGCACGCGGACCGGCGGAATCGTGGGTCAACTGCTTGGTGCCGTAGCCGACCACGCCCAGTTCCAGCGTGGGCTGGATGGCCTTGCTGAGGCCCCACTCCAGGTTCCAGTTGATGCCCGGGGTGATGCCGTCCGAACGCCGCGTGTGAAACTCGAAGCGGTGCGCGGTGGAAAACGCCCAGGTTCTTTCCTTGTCCAGATACAGCGTGGCCCCCATCGGAATCATGTGGCTCCAGTAGCCTTTGCCCGGTGAGGCGGGTTGCGCGGGCGACCACTCGCCCGTGGGTGCCCAGACGCCGTAGCCCAAGGCGAGATCGAGCTGTGGATAATGCCAGCCGATGAGGAGCGGCTCGATGAGGATGTCCCCCAGACCAGTCTCGGAAAAACGCGCGCCGCCAACGGTGAGCCCGGTATGCACGATCGGCACCGTGAAATCCGCCCCCACCTTGCCCCCGAGGAACTCCACGTCCGGAAAATAGAATACGCGGGTGGCGTTCACGTAGGCGAACACATCGAAGTTCACCGGCGCGGTATTGCCGGCCCCGTCCTTGAGGGTATCCGAGTGGTAGAACAGGTTGTAGTTCTTGGTGAACACGCCTTTGGGCGGAAGAGAGGCGTTTTTGATGCCCTCGGCTCCCATCGGATAATGATTGCCGCTGATCTGGGCCTGCCCTGCAACGCTGGCAAACAGCAGTGCGGACGCGATCAAACTCCAGGAAAATGGACGGCTCTTGGGCACTTTCGCGGCAGGCAGATTGGATTTTGGCTGAACACTGGCTATGGCAATGGAGTGCATGTTGGTAACTCCCCTCGGGATTGC
>Ga0255092_1000954_pt1 | contig 9990 bp, 7 predicted proteins | sample Colum_Yuk_RepC_8_2_FD_188454 | JGI IMG/M metagenome (GOLD analysis project Ga0255092, IMG submission 188454) | Freshwater microbial communities from Columbia River, Oregon, United States - Colum_Yuk_RepC_8d | ecosystem: Environmental > Aquatic > Freshwater > River | place: USA: Oregon | collected...
TGCCGAAGGCCGCTTTCGCGACCAGATCGTGCCGATCGTGCGCGAGACTCGCAAGGGCCCGGTCACCTTCGAGATTGACGAGCATGTCAAGGCAGGCACTACCGCCGAGTCGCTCGCCAAGCTCAAGCCGGCGTTCAAGAAAGACGGCTCCGTGACCGCTGGCAATGCCTCGGGCATCAACGACGGTGCTGCCTTCCTCGTGCTGGCCGATGCCGCGGCAGCCGCGCGGGATGGCCACAAGCCCATGGCGAGGCTGGTGTCCTATGCGCTCGCGGGGGTGCCCAACCACATCATGGGCGAGGGCCCCATCCCGGCCACCAGGCTCGCGCTTCAAAAGGCGGGGCTCAACCTCGATCAGATGGACGTCATTGAGTCCAACGAGGCCTTTGCCGCCCAGGCACTTGCGGTGACCCAGGGGCTGGGTCTGGATCCGGCCAAGACCAACCCCAACGGGGGCGCCATCGCGCTGGGCCATCCGATCGGATGCTCGGGCGCCTACATTGCCACCAAGGCGCTGTACGAACTGCGTCGTACGGGCGGGCGCTATGCACTGGTGACCATGTGCATCGGCGGTGGCCAGGGTATCGCTGCGATCTTCGAGCGCGTCTGATTGGCAGCAGCACCCTGATCGGCCCTCGGGGCCCGATCAGGCAAAGCCCAGCACCACGCGCCGGGTCTGGGCGGATTTCTTTTCGATCTTGGTCACGACCACCGCACCCACTTCGGCGGTATTGGCCACATGGGTGCCGCCGCAGGGCTGCAGATCGATGCCCTCGATCTCCAGCACCCGGATTCGGCCCAGGCCCCTTGGGGGTTGCACGCTCATGCTGCGCACCAGCCCCGGGTTGGCATCGAGCTCTTCTTCGCTGATCCAGCGATGGCGTACGGCACGCGCCTGGGCCACCAGACCGGCCAGCCCCGCGGTGAGCGCATCCTTGTCCAGGGCTTCAGTCATGTGAAAGTCGAGCCGGGCGTGCTGTGCCGTGATCGAGCAGCCATCGACCGGATGCGGCACCAGGGCGCACAGCAGGTGCGTGGCGGTATGAAATCGCATGTGCCGCCTGCGGCGATCCGCATCGATGATCGCGCGGACGCGATCCCCCACGGCAAGTCCGTGAAGTCCGGCTGCACGATCGTCGTCACTGGGCACATGGGCGATGGCACCCGGCCGCTCCTTGTGCTTGCGGGTGTCTGAAATCCGGATTTCACGCCCATCAGTCAGGCGCAGCAGGCCTGCGTCGCCGGCCTGTCCACCGCCCAGGGGATAGAACACGGTGCGATCAAGCACGATGCCCGATTCATCCAGGGCCAGGACCTCGGCGTCACAGTGCAACAGCGAGGCGTCTTCTCGAAACAGTTCTTCGGTCATGTCAGTCGATCCAGGAACTCAATCAGCCACAGGCCCCAGCAGGCGCCAGCGAGCAGCAGGCTCAGAAAGACGGCGGCGCTGCCTGCATCCTTGGCGGCCTTGATCGCCGGATCGATCTCGGTCGTGATGCGATCGCACAGCGCTTCCAGGCCGGTGTTGAGCAACTCAGCCACCCACACGAGCACGATTACGGCGCTCAGCAGCAGGGCATGCCAACGATCCGGCTCGAGCGTCCAGGCGACCACCAGCAGAGGCAGACCCAGCGCCAGTTCCTGGCGAAAGGCGGATTCGGAGCGCCAGGTGGCGATGAGTCCGTGCCAGGAGTGACGGATCGCCGGCCCCAGCCGCTGCAGGCCGGAACGACTCTTGAATGCGTGCGCTTGTGGATGGGGCCCGCGGACCGTCTCAGGCTTGGGTGATGTTGGCATGATCAAACTCTAACGCGACTGCGAATCCCTGCGCGGGATCAGGCAGGATCAGGCGGCCACCATGGGCTCGCGCCACACTGTCTGCAAGCATCAGCCCCAGTCCGATCGCGCCCGCATCGGCGCCCTGCTCGACCGCCTCGCGCAGAACCTGTCGGCGCTGCACGTCCACCCCCGGCCCATCATCCCGGATCAGGATTCCGCCGGCCGGCCAGGGTTCAATCCAGACCTGAGTCGCGCCATGTCGCTGCGCGTTGTCGAGCAGATTCACGAGTGCGGCGGCCAGCAGATCCGGGTCGGCCCGCAGCACGAAATCCGGGCTCACCGCCACGGACAGAGAGGGGGTGGGCAAGGTAAGCACCAGAGCGCCGAGCTCGAGCTCGACATGGCGCGCCGGGGCTTCACTTCGAAACAGGCCGAGCAGGGCGGTCACGACCTGCTGCAGCCGGCGTGTGGCATCCCGAACCCGCTGCAGTCGATCCCGATTCGGATCGCTGGCATCGCGCAGGGCCAGCGCGAGCTGGACATCGATGCCCGCGAGCGGCGTGCGCAGCGCATGCGCGGCATGGGCGCTGAAGGCGCGTTCCTTGGCCAGCCGATTGGCCAGGCGCGCACTGAGGGTCTCGACCGCCTCATGGATGGAGGCGAGTTCCCGACGGTCCGCTGGGCCCAGGTAGGAGGCCCGAGTGGTCGAATCGAGATTGAGGTCGCGAATGCGCTGGGACAAGGCCTCCAAGGGGAACAGCTCCCGCCGCACCTGGCCGCGCAACCAGAAATGACCGATCAGGGCGGCCAGCAGGGCTGCAGCACCGGCCACCGCGATGACCTCACGCCGGGCCTCTGCGCGTTCGGTCCGGCCTTGCCCCACGGTGAGCATCCGCTGGCCATCGAGCGGCCGGCTGTAGAGCCGCCATCCGGATTGATCCTGAAACCCTGCGGGCCCGGCGTTCGCCCAGTCCTGTTCCGGGGCATGTTCGGAACGCTGCAGGATTACGCCCTCAGCCGTTCGGACCTGCCAGGCAAACCGGATGCTGCCGTCTTCGCCGCTGGCCAGCCGTGCACGGTCCAGGGCTTGCGGCCCTGCATCGACCAGCAGGGCGAGCAGATCCGCGGCCGAGACCAGGGCGTCATCGAGCAGTTCGTTGACTTCGTGGGCAGCGGTGGTCCAGAGCGCCACGCCCAGCGCAATCACGACCGCGACCGACCAGATGGCCAAGGCCCGGGCAAGCTGTGCGGCAATCGAGATCACATCAGACCCGATCGATCCGGTAGCCCAACCCGCGGATGGTTTCAATCAGGTGGCGGCCCAGTTTGCGACGCAGGGCCGAGACATGAACCTCGAGTGCGTTGCTCAGTACCTCGCCTTCGCTGCCCATGACCAGGCGCTCGAGATCGGTTCGCGGAACGATCCGCCCGGATCGCCTGACCAGGGCCTCGAGCACGGCCCATTCCCGGGCGGTGAGCTCCACTCGCTCGCCACTCAGCAGGGCGGCCCGAGCGGCCAGGTCGACCTGAACATCACCGAACTGCAGCAGGGGTCCGCTCTCGAGGGTTCGTCGACGACCCAGGGCCCGGATGCGTGCCGCCAGTTCTTCCGGGGCAAAGGGTTTGACCAGATAGTCGTCTGCCCCCTCGTCGAGGCCCCGGATGCGGTCTTCGAGTCGATCGCGTGCTGTGAGCAGAATGGCGGGCACGGTATTGCCCGCAGCGCGCAGACGGCTCAACCATTGCACACCTGAGCCATCGGGCAGTTGCCAATCGATCAGCAGGAGGTCGATGGGCTCTTCGCGCAAGGCATCGGCCTGGCCCAGGCTGGAGCACCACTCCACCACATGCCCTTCGCCTCGCAGATAATCTCGCAGACCCTCGCCCAGCAGGGGGTCGTCTTCAAGCAGCAGCAGTCGCATGACGCAAACTTAGCATCCCGGGCTTCAGTCAGGCTTCATGCGCCTTCATTGCGACTTCAGGTGATCCGTGTGAAGTGACGAACTGATGAAATTCTGGAGCAATTCGAGGGCCCGATGGGAGGCCGCTCCCAACGATCGACGGCCTGCCTTGCGGTCGGCCGCCATGATTGTTGCGGTCAGTCTGCTCTGGCTGCCGCTCTTCAACCTCCCTCTGCTGCGCCGCATGCTGGAGGTGAATGCCCAGTCCGCGTCGGGTCAGGCGATGCTCTCGATCGCAGCGTTGGCCGTTCTGGTGGTGGCGATTCATGTCCTGGTGCTGGGGCTGGTTGGCATTCATCGTCTGCTGAGGCCGGTCATTGCGCTGTTGACCCTGATCGCGGCGCTGGCCGCTCATTTCATCGACGCCTATGGCGTGATGCTCGATCCGAGCATGCTGCGCAACGTACTGGCCACGCATCCGGCCGAAGCCTCCGAGTTACTGACTGCGCGCCTGGCCTTCGATGTCGTGTTGAAGGGGCTCGTTCCTGCGGCAATTCTGCTTTTCTGGCCGATTCGTCCGCTGCCCTGGCAGCGTGCCCTGCTTGAGCGTGCTGCCTTGCTGCTCGGTACGCTGGTGCTCATTGTGGTCACGGTCTGGGCGGCGTATCAGCCCCTGTCATCGCTGATGCGCAACCAGCGCGAATTGCGCTATCTGATCACGCCGGTGAATGTGCTCTGGTCAGGCGGTGTGGCTTTGAGTGCGCAGGGGCAGCAGGCCTTGACGCCGCGCATTCCGATCGGGCTCGACGCCATCCCGGGGGATTCCTGGGAGAAGCGTCAGCGACCGCTGGTGGTGGTCATGGTGGTGGGTGAAACCGCCCGCGCCGCCAATTGGGGGCTCAATCCGGGGGCGCGCGACACCACACCGCAGTTGCGTCGCCTGCCAGTGATCAATTTCAGCCAGGTCGAGAGCTGCGGTACCAATACGGAGGTTTCGCTGCCCTGCATGTTCGCCCCCGTAGGACGTCGCGACTATGACGAGCGCCGGATCCGCAGCCAGGAGTCCTTGCTGCACGTCCTGCAGCGCGCGGGCGTTCAGGTGCACTGGCTCGACAATCAGAGCGGATGCAAGGGAGTCTGTGATGGCTTGCCCAGCGAGTTTGTGAAGGATCGGACACCGGGAGGATGTCCTTCGGCCGGATGTCTGGATGACCGTCTGCTCGACGGGTTGTCAGATCGCCTGGCTCAGGCCAAGGGAACGCAGTTCTGGGTCCTGCACATGCTGGGAAACCATGGACCCTCCTACTTCCGGCGCTACCCCGAGGCATTCGAGCATTTCAGGCCTGCGTGCCGGGAAGATGACCTGCATCGTTGCAGCGTCGAGGCGGTGATCAATGCCTACGACAATGCCCTTCGCTTCACAGACCATGTACTTTCACGGGCCATCGAGTCTCTGGCCAGCCTGTCCGACCGGGTCGATTCCGCGCTGCTTTATGTCTCGGATCATGGCGAGTCCTTGGGCGAAAAGGGACTCTTTCTGCACGGCATCCCCTATCGGATCGCGCCAGTCGAGCAGGTTCGGGTGCCGATGGTCTGGTGGTTGAGCCCAGGGCTTGATGCATCGATCGGATCGCCCGCGGGCTGCACTGAACAGGCGTTGCGTCGCGGCTCGGGCCAGCCCTTGACCCATGATCATCTCTTTCACTCTCTGCTTGGGTTGCTGGACGTCCGGACAGCGTTGCGTGAGCCCGGACTGGATCTGCTGGCAGGTTGCCGCTCGGGCGGGTCATCGCGCTGATGGTCGAATCGAGAGCTCAGGGCGGTACCGGGCCGAGCACCGGGGGGCGCCCCCCACGGGCGGTCGCCCGCACGGCCACGGCCGTGATCGACCGGGGCAACACACCCACGCCCACGCCGCATGCGGTCTGGGCAGGCCGACACGACGCTCTGGGCGCAGTGATCTCGCTGCTGCTGCTTCTGTGCTGGGAAGGACTCGGGGGCGATCGCATCGTCACCTCGTGGATTGCCTCGGCCGAGACCGGATTCGCCCTGAGGGCCCATCCCTGGCTCGTGTATGGGCTGCATGAAGGGGCGCGACTGCTGAGCGCCGCGCTTCTGGTGATGCTGGTGATCGATGCGTCGCGACGTCATGGCTCAGGCCCTTCACGCTCCGCGCGATGGTTGGCGCTGGCCGCGGTGGTGGCTTGCATGCTGACCATCAGCGCGATCAAACGCATGTCGATGACCAGCTGCCCCTGGGATGTGATCGCCTTTGGCGGGCAGTTTCCGTACGTGCCGCACTGGCCTTGGATGGCAACGGATGGCGGCCCAGGACACTGCTTCCCGTCAGGGCATGCCTCTGCCGCGTTCGGATACTTCGCACTGGTTTTTCTGTGGCGTCCCTACGGGACACAGCGCGCCGCCTGGATCTTCGGTGGGGTTTGCCTGGCCGGCCTGCTGCTGGGTCTGACCCAGGTGCTGCGTGGCGCGCATTACATGAGCCATGTCTTCTGGACAGGCTGGATCTGCTGGACGGTATCGGCGCTCGCCATGGGTCGCTATCATGCAGCCCAGACAAGGAGACAGCATGGGCGCAGCACCGACGACCGACCTCAGGAATTCCGCGCAACGTGACCGCGATGCGCTGATGGCGCGGGTGCGAGCGCTGGCCGAACCGACAGCCGCGCTGGCCGAAATCATGGAGCGGGATCGACACATGCCGGCCTCGCTGGCAGGGGCCCTGGCACAGACTGGCATGTATCGCACCCTGCGGCCCGAAGCCATCGGCGGACTGGAGTGCGATCCTGCGCTCGCATTGCAGGCCTTCGAGGAAGCAGGTCGAATCGAGGCCTCCCTGGGATGGTGCTCCATGATCGGGGCCACTTCGGGCATCTATTCCGCCTACCTCGAGCCGGCGATTGCCGCCCAGGTCTACGGAGAGGGCAATGCCGTGCTGACGGCCGGCGTGTTCGCCCCCATGGGCCAGGCAGTGGTGGACGGTGATGACTATGTCGTGACGGGCCACTGGAAATGGGCCAGTGGAAGTCGCAATTGCCAATGGCTCAACGGTGGATGCACCGTGATCGAGGCCGGCCAGATGCGCAAGCTTCCCAACGGTGCGCCTGAAATTCGCGCCATGATGTTTCGTGCCGAGGAGGCCGAGCTCATCGACACCTGGCACACGATGGGCCTGTGCGGCACAGGCAGCGTCGACATGAAGGTGCAGGGCGTGCGCGTGCCACGATCGCGTTCGGTGTCCTTGCTTGCCGATCGACCACGACACGAGGGTGCGCTCTATGTCTTTCCGGTCTTTGGCCTGCTCGCGATGGGCATTGCTGCGGTGGCCAGTGGCAATGCGCGCGCGGCACTCGATGAATTCATCGAATTCGCGGGGGGTGCGCGCACGGCCGGTTCGCGCAAGCCCCTGGCCGACCGGGGCACCGTCCAGGCGACCCTGGCGCAGGCCGAGGCCCAGTACCGATCTGCGCGTGCGTTCCTGTTTGATGAGGTGGCGCAGTCGTGGGAGCTTGCTCAGCGTGATCGGCGAATTCCCGTGGATCATCGGGCTCGCCTTCGGCTGGCCGCCACACACATGACTCGCACGGCTGCCGAGGTGGTGCGCACTGTGCAGGACCTGGGCGGAGGCGCAGCGGTCTTCACCGACAACGCACAGCAGCGACGCTTGCGGGATGCCCAGACGATTACCGCTCACATGATGACAGCGCCGGCCTCGTACGAACTGGCCGGACGGGTGCTGCTCGGCTTGCCCACCGACGATACCGTGCTCTGAGCGCCGCCGTCTGCCGACGGCTGCAGTTCACGACTCCGGGCGTTTCAGGTCGAATCCCACCCGCCTGGGCGGCAGAGTGTCATTGGACGGGGCAAGGCGGGGTGCAATCAGGAACAGGCGTTCGTTGGACAGATCATGTTCGTCGCGCAAGACGCGCCGGGCATTCTGGCCTCGTTGCTGAGCCAACTCGCGCAGGTCGTCGTCGGAGGCCTGTGCCTGCGCACGCAACTCCTTTTCCCGGGCTGCGGTCAGCGGCTGTCGATTGCGTTCAATCAATTCCTTCAGACGACGCTCCGTCATGGCATTCCGATCCGACTCGGGGTCGGCGTAGCCGGTCAGGTCCAGGTTGAGTTCGGGTCGGGTCTTCAGGGCCCGGGCGAGCGCGCCCAACCGCTTGTGGTCCTGTTCGTCGAGTTCAGCGGATCCGGGCTCAAACACCAGATGCGACAGCTCATTGTCGGGCAGCCCGTCCTGGGCCAGTGCGGCCAGTGCCGAAAACGGCGCGGTGACCACCTTGAGCAGCAGATTGCCGATGGCCCTCCAGATCAGTCCGCCCACCGAGAACTGCGGATCCGACAGGGTGCCTGCAATCGGCAGGTCAAGATCGATCACGCCCTGGGCGTCCTTGAGCAGGGAGATTGCAAACTGCACGGGGATCTTGAAGGCATCGGGGCTTTCGACCTTCTCGCCGAATGTGAGCTGGTTGATGACCAGGCGATTCTCGGCTTTCAGGTTTTCACCCGTCAGTGTGTAGCGCAGGGTGGCCGTGAGCTTGCCTTTTTCAATCGCATAGCCTGCCCATTTGCCGGAGTAGGGGCTGAGCTTGGGTAAATCGAAGCCACGAGCGACCGCCCTCAGGTCAAGGAACGCCTGAGCGGCCAGCAGGTCGATACGACCGGTGATTTCAAGTGGGGTATCGCCGTCGACCCGACCACTGATTTCGACCTCGGCCGGGCCCTGCAGATCGCCGCGCGCGGGCGTGATCGCGCCATGAAGATCGGCCAGCTTGGCACTGTAATTGGGCTTGATGAAGCGGTCCGTGAAATCCACCTCACCCCCGGCGATGCGGATCGTGCCCAGACGAACATGCGGTGAAGCGCTCGATGATGCGTCGGCGGGTGCGGCCTTGCGCGGTCGGGCGGGGCTTGGGTCGGGTTCCCGGCTGATTTGCGTGCGGCTGGTCGCGTCTTGAGCAGCGGATTGGGGCTGCGTGAGCGACACGGGCGCCGCTTGCGGAACATCGGGATCAGCCAGCACGCTTCCAAGATTGAGCTTGCCGTCGGCGCCCAGAATGACGCGGGCGTAGAAATCCACCAGGGCAATGTCGGAGGTGACGAGTTGATCGTCTGCCGCCCGAGGCAGAGTCCACTGCAGCTGGAGCCCGGGCAGGGCCAGCGCACCGAGATTGACGAAGGGCTCTCGGCTGACCTTGTCGACGGAGCGCAGTCCATTGACCGAGAGGTCGCCCTGCCACTGGATTTGCAGCGCCTCTTTCGGGGGGGCTGCCTGGGTCAGCCGTAGTCGCCCGGCCCCCCAGGCCCGCCCGTCCTGGATGACAAGATTCAGGTAGGGGTCGGCATAGGGCTGCAACAGCGTGAGGTCCAGGCCAAACAGCCCTGCCTGCCCCTCCAGGCGCAAGGGTGTGGGCTGTAGCTGGCCCTGCAGGGCCAGTGCTCCTGCCTCACCCAGGCTGAGCCTGGCCTGCACCGGGATCGGGCGATTCAGCGTCGGTGCGAGGCCGCTGGCCTTGGCCTGCAGCGCCAGCTGGGGGATGCGCTGGCCCTTTGCGGCCTGAAATTGCGACAACTCAAGGTTGAGGGTGTCGATGTCGAGCAGCCCCTGTTGCCAGCGCGCATTGAGCCGGGTGATCCGACTGGCCTGGGCCTGCGCCAGAACGTCCCCAGCCTGGCTCACCTGCCAATGCGCCGTATGCAGACGCAGATCCTCAAGGGCAACCGATGTGCCCGCATCCGCCATCCGTATCCGCCCCTCGAGATCCAGCGGCGCAAGCTTCACGCCCGGGGTTGAGGCAGGCAGGAACGCCGGTAGCCAGGCCTCAAGGGGCAGCTGACGCGCGGTCAGCCGGCCCTCGATTGCGCCCGCGGCGTAGCGCGCCTCGGTCTGCACGGAGGCCTGATCGTTGATCCGGGCCGAGAGGGTCGCCTGCACCTGCAGCGAGCCCGGCTGACTCAGATCAGCCACAAGCAGCTCGCGAGCCTCCAGTTCAATCTGGGATACGGCGAGTCGAAGTGGCGTGTTGAGCGCCTGTTCGTCCCAGTGCACGGTGCCCTGACGGATGCGGAACTGATCAATCCGCAGCGCGGGCCGAGGGGGCGGTGCAGAGGCAGGTGCAGAGGTGGATGCAGAGGTGGATGCAGAGGTGGGTGCAGAGGTGGGTGCAGAGGTGGGTGCAGAGGTGGGTGCAGAGGCCGCTGCCTGGGTGGACCGCTCAGCGCCTGCGGCCTGAGGTTCAAGCACGGGCCAGATCAATGTACCGTCGCGTTGCCTGCCACTGCTCAA
>Ga0255092_1000959_pt1 | contig 9971 bp, 9 predicted proteins | sample Colum_Yuk_RepC_8_2_FD_188454 | JGI IMG/M metagenome (GOLD analysis project Ga0255092, IMG submission 188454) | Freshwater microbial communities from Columbia River, Oregon, United States - Colum_Yuk_RepC_8d | ecosystem: Environmental > Aquatic > Freshwater > River | place: USA: Oregon | collected...
CGGCAGCAGATCTTTGCAACAAGGTGTTCGACTCGACGATCGGCTCTTTGCTGACGGTGCGCGACCAGCTGGACCCCGCCGTGCTGGAACAGGCCATCACCCGGCTAAGTCATGCCAGCCGTGTGGAGTTCTATGGCTTTGGCGCTTCCGGATCGGTGGCTGCCGACGCCCAACACAAGTTCTTCCGTCTGCAGGTGTCCTCCGCCGCCTATACCGACCCACACATTCAGCTGATGTCAGCCATCTCCCTGGGCGAAAACGATGTGGTGGTGGCCATCTCGCAATCCGGGCGCTCCAAGGCCTTGATTCAGAGTGTCAATCTGGCACTTGAGGCCGGGGCCACCGTCATCGGCCTGGCGCCGCAGAATACGCCCCTGAGTGAGCTATGCAGCATCGCGATCCATGTGAATGTCGAGGAGGACCAGCACGAGTTCACTCCGGTGTCGTCACGCATTGCGCACTTGCTGGTCATCGACGTGCTGGCCATGGGGGTGGCACGCTCCCGCAAGACTCTGCTGAAGGATCACCTGAAGCGGATGAACAAGAGCCTGCGCACGCTGCGAACCTACAAGTCCTGACCCTTTTGCAGTCTTGCCTGTTACTCCACCGTGACCGATTTGGCCAGATTGCGCGGGTGGTCGACATCCGTGCCTTTGAAGATCGCCACGTGATAAGCCAGCAGTTGCAGCGGAATCGTGTAAATGATCGGCGACAGGATGTCCGGGACGCTGGGCATATTCACAACCTTGCAGTTGCGATCGTTTTCGAAGCCGGCTGACTCGTCCGCAAATACAAACAGCTTGCCCCCGCGGGCACTCACCTCTGCCAGATTGCCTTTCAACTTGCCCAGCAGTTCGTCGTTTGGCGCCACGGCGATGACCGGCATCTTCTCGTCCACCAGAGCCAGCGGTCCGTGCTTCAGCTCACCCGCCGGATAGGCTTCCGCATGGATGTAGGAGATTTCCTTCAGTTTAAGAGCGCCTTCCTTTGCCACCGGATATTGAACGCCGCGTCCGAGAAACAGGGCATGATGCTTGTCCATCAGGCTCTTGGCGACCAGCTTGATCTGCTTGTCCAGCAACAAGGTACGCGACACCAGTCCTGACAAGGCATTCAGATCACGGACGTGCTTTTGCTCCGTCTCTTCGCTCATGCCTGTGCGCCGCGCCAGCACAAGTGTCAGCAGAAGAAGTGCACACAGTTGCGTCGTGAAGGCCTTCGTGGAAGCCACGCCGATTTCGCGCCCGGCAGTGGTCAGCAGGCAGAAGTCGGATTCGCGCACGAGTGAACTGGTGGCCACATTGCAGATGGCCAGATGGCCGACATACGCGCCGCTTTCCTTCGCATAACGCAGGGCCGCAAGGGTGTCGGCCGTCTCGCCCGATTGCGAGATCGTCACGAACAATGTGCCGGGCTGCACGATGATGTTGCGATAGCGGTAATCACTGGCGATATCGATCTGCGACGAGAGTTTGGCAATATTTTCGAGCCAGTACTTGGTGATCATGCCAGCGTGGTAACTGGTGCCGCAGGCCACTATCTGCACCTGTTGCACCTTGTCGAAGATAGCGCGGGACTTCACTCCGAACGCCTCCTCCAGCACATGCGTATCACTGATGCGCCCGTTCAGAGTGTTGCGGATGACCTGTGCCTGCTCGTGGATCTCCTTGAGCATGAAATGGCCGTACTCGCCCTTCTCGACCTCGGCGATCTCGCTGGTGATGTGGGTGACCTCACGCTGCACGCGCTTGTCTGCGTTCCATATCTTCACCTCTTTCAGATTAAGCTCCGCGATGTCGCCCTCTTCGAGGTACATGAAGCGGTCGGTAACCTGACCCAGCGCCAGCGCATCGGATGCGATGAAGTTTTCACCGATGCCAACACCGATGACGAGTGGGCTGCCACTGCGCGCCACCACGATCTTGTCGGGCTCATTCGTGCTGATCACGCACAGGCCGTACGCGCCATGCAGTTTCTTCACCGTCTGCTTTACCGCATCCAGCAGCGTTAGCCCCTGGGTTGAACAGGCCTGATGAATCAGATGGACTACGGCCTCTGTATCCGTTTCTGAGGTGAAGACATAGCCTTGGGCGATCAGATCCTGGCGCAGTGACTGATAGTTTTCGATGATGCCATTGTGCACGAGCGCGATTCGACCCGCAGACATGTGGGGATGCGCATTGCGCTCACTCGGTTCGCCATGGGTAGCCCACCGCGTGTGCGCGATACCAATGCGCCCCTCGAAGGGGCGCTGCGCCATGGACTCTTCAAGCTTGGCGACTTTTCCGGTGGCCTTGATGAAGTCGATGTCGTTGGTGATGGAATCCAGCAGCGCCATTCCCGCAGAGTCGTAGCCGCGATACTCAAGCCGGCGCAAGCCTTCCAGCAGAATTCCCGAAACATCACGCTGCGCAACCGCGCCCACTATTCCACACATGTACTGCTCCTTTTGACGTCGTTGCATTCAGGTGGGCGCTTGCGCGATCGCGCGCCGGCCTCGCCGCCGCCCCTGGCTGAACTATGGACTGGATTATTTCTTGACTGGCTTCTCCCAGCCCTCGATGTTGCGCTGACGCCCACGAGCAATCGCGAGATGCTTGCCCGGCACATCGCCGGTGATGGTAGAGCCTGCACCGATCGTCGCGTTTTCGCCAATCTTCACAGGCGCCACCAGCGCGGTGTTGGACCCCACAAAGACATTGTCTTCAATCAGTGTTTCGAACTTGTTCACGCCGTCGTAGTTGCAGGTGATGGTGCCGGCCCCGATATTCACATCACGCCCGATGATCGCGTCGCCGACATAGCTCAGATGACTTACCTTGGAGCCAGGCCCAATGACAGCCTTCTTCGTTTCCACGAAATTGCCTATTTTGGAACCTGTATTCAGAACAGTGCCTGCTCGCAATCTGGCAAAGGGCCCGACGAAACATTCAGCACCAATGTTTGTGCCATCAATGTGGGAGTTTGCATGCACAACTGAATTGTCGCCAATTGTCGCATTTTTGATGCACACATTGGGGCCAATCCGCACGCGGTTTCCAATGACAACCTTCCCTTCAAAAATACAGTTGATGTCGATCTCAACATCTCGTCCACACAACAATTCGCCACGCACATCGATGCGCGACGGGTCGGCCAGCGTGACGCCGCTTTCAAGAAGCTGCTGTGCAATGCGTCTCTGGTAATGCCTTTCCAGCTGCGCAAGCTGTACTTTGTTGTTTACGCCGAGCACTTCAAGCTCGTCATCGACCATAAGTGTCTCCACTTTCAATCCTTGTACCACGGCCAGTGCCACGATGTCTGTAAGGTAATATTCCCCTTGTGCGTTGTCGTTTTTCAACTGTCCCAGCCACTGTCGCAACTGCGACGCTTTCACGGCAAGGATGCCGCTATTGGTTTCGCGGATCTTTTTCTGCTCTGTATTCGCATCTTTCTCTTCCACGATGGCGATGGCATTGCCATTGGTGTCGCGAATGATGCGTCCGAGTCCGGTGGGATCGGCGCTTTTCAAGGTCAGAACTGCCAGTGCACCAGACTGCGCAAGGGCGACTAGAGAATTCAATGTACTTGCCTGAATGAGCGGGACATCGCCATAGAGCACCAGCACCAGACTCTCATCATTGACATGAGGGATGGCCTGGGCAACGGCGTGTCCGGTACCCAGTTGCTCTGACTGCATTGCCCATTGCACGGGCGCGCTTTGAAAGCTGCTCTGTATCTGGTGCGCCTCATGGCCTACAACGATATGAACAGCACGGGCCTGCAAGGCCAGAGCGGAGTCAACGACATGCTGCAACAGCGGCCGGCCCGCTACTTTGTGCAGGACTTTCGGCGTGTCGGAAAACATGCGTTTGCCTTTTCCAGCGGCAAGAATGACAACTTCGAGGGGGAGCGGGTTCAATGAGTTCATGGCGAAGGGGTTCTGGATGACGGAACAGGCGGTTATCTTAACTGAGATTGCGCCGACAAGGTTTGCCGTGCATAAAAAAGGGCAGCCTGCGCTGCCCTTCCCGGTATGTCTTTTCTACCAGTTTACTTGCGCAGCTGACGCAATGCTCGCAATTGGGCAGCAGCTTCAGCGAGCTGGGCCGCTGCACGGGAGTATTCGAACTCGGAGTCCTTGTTCGTCATCGCGTCATTGGCGTCTTGAATTGCCTGCAGCGCTGCCGCTTCATTTACGTCATTGGCACGCAATGCCGTGTCAGCAAGCACTGTAACAACGCCGCTCTGTACTTCAAGGAAGCCGCCGGAAACGTAGTATATCTGCTCGGCTCCATCCTGCAGCACAACACGGACGGGGCCAGGAATCAGGGCCGTCAGCAGCGGGGCGTGCCCCGGCGCAATGCCGAGGTCTCCCAAGGTGCCTGTGGCAACCAGCAATTCCACGAGGCCTGAGTAGATTTTCTCCTCGGCGCTCACGATGTCACAGTGCATAGTCATGGCCATAAATCATTGCTCTCAGCTTACAGATTCCAGTGACAGGTTCGGATTACAGGTTTTTCGCCTTGGCGACAGCTTCTTCAATGCTGCCAACCATGTTGAACGCCTGCTCCGGGATTGTGTCGTAGTCGCCGGCCAGAATGCCTTTGAAGCCTGCGATCGTGTCTTTCAGCGACACGTACTTGCCGGGGGTGTTGGTAAACACTTCCGCAACGAAGAACGGCTGTGACAGGAAGCGCTGGATCTTGCGCGCACGGGATACGATCAGCTTGTCGCCTTCGGACAGTTCGTCCATACCCAGAATGGCAATGATGTCTTTCAGTTCCTTGTAACGCTGCAGTACAGACTGAACACCGCGAGCGACATCGTAGTGCTCCTGGCCAATGACCAGCGGATCCAGCTGGCGCGAGGTAGAGTCCAGCGGATCGATCGCAGGGTAGATACCCAGTTCGGCGATGGCGCGTGACAATACCACGGTAGCGTCAAGGTGAGCGAAGGTCGTCGCCGGAGACGGGTCGGTCAAGTCGTCCGCGGGCACGTATACGGCCTGGATGGAGGTAATCGAGCCAGTTTTGGTAGACGTGATGCGCTCCTGCAGAACGCCCATCTCTTCCGCCAGGGTGGGCTGGTAGCCTACCGCAGAAGGCATACGACCAAGCAGAGCGGATACTTCAGTACCCGCCAGCGTGTATCGGTAAATATTGTCCACGAAGAACAGAACGTCCCTGCCCTCGTCACGGAATTTCTCGGCCATTGTCAGACCGGTCAGTGCTACTCGCAGACGATTGCCGGGCGGCTCGTTCATCTGGCCGTACACCATCGCTACTTTGGAGTTGGTCAGGTTGTCCAGATCGATAACCTTGGACTCTGCCATTTCGTGGTAGAAGTCATTACCTTCACGAGTACGCTCACCCACGCCGGCAAACACTGACAGACCAGAGTGCGCCTTGGCGATATTGTTGATCAGCTCCATCATGTTCACGGTCTTGCCCACGCCAGCGCCGCCGAACAGACCTACCTTGCCGCCTTTGGCGAACGGGCAGATCAGGTCGATTACCTTGATGCCGGTTTCCAGCAGCTCATTGGACGCAGACAGTTCTTCGTACGCAGGCGCTTTGCGGTGAATCGGCATGCGATCCTGCTCACCAATCGGGCCACGTTCGTCGATCGGGTTGCCCAGAACGTCCATGATGCGGCCGAGCGTCTCGAGGCCCACGGGCACAGAGATGGGCGCGCCGGAATCTGTGACGTTGAGACCACGAGACAAGCCTTCAGTACTGCCCATCGCAATGGTGCGGACTACGCCGTCGCCCAGTTGCTGCTGTACTTCCAGCGTCGTTGCCTTGCCTTCAACCTGCAGTGCGTCATAGACCTTCGGGACCGAATCCCTGGGGAACTGCACGTCAATCACCGCGCCAATAATTTGAACGATACGACCGCTACTCATGTTCGGTTCCTCTTAAGTACTGAATTCCAGAATCTTGCTTGTCTGATTTGCCTGCGCATGCGGGGCGAGGCACTGTTCGTGTGGCTTATACCGCTGCCGCGCCACCCACGATTTCCGACAGTTCCTGCGTAATCGATGCCTGACGCGCCTTGTTGTAGATCAGCCCGAGATCCTTGATCAGATCTCCGGCGTTGTCCGTAGCGTTTTTCATTGCCATCATACGGGCAGCCTGCTCGCACGCTATATTCTCTACAACAGCTTGATATACCTGTGATTCGATGTAGCGAACAAGGAGTGAATCAAGTAGTTCTTGCGCATCAGGCTCGTAGATGTAGTCCCAGTGGTGCCTGTATTCCTTGTTTTCGGCAGCCTGCAGCGGCAGAAGCTGCGCGACTACCGGGGTCTGCGTCATCGTGTTGACGAACGTGTTGCTGACGATGTACAGACGGTCGATGCTGCCCGCAGCAAATTTGTCGAGCATCACCTTGACGGCACCGATTACGTCGTCAACTTTCGGTGTATCGCCAATCCCACGGACTGACGCTACAACGTTGCCACCAAAATTGTTGAAGAATGAGGCAGCCTTTGCGCCGATTACGCAGAACTCGATGCCGACATTCTCTTTCTTCCACCCCATCATCGCGCGCAAGGCTGCTTTGAAAGAGTTGACGTTCAGTCCCCCGCACAAGCCGCGGTCAGATGACACTACGATATAGCCAACCCGCTTTACGTCCCTTTCGGAGAAGTAAACGTGATGGTATTCAGGGGTTGCATTGGCAACGTGTCCGATGACTTCCCTCATGCGAGTTGCATAAGGGCGCCCCAGCGCCATGCGGTCCTGAGCCTTGCGCATCTTGCTGGCCGCAACCATTTCCATCGCACTGGTAATCTTCTGCGTGTTCTTGATGCTGGAGATCTTGGTTCTAATCTCTTTGCCGACAGCCATAACTCACCGTATTCCTGTCAATTACCAGGTTTGTGTTGCCTTGAACTTCTGAATCGCAGCCTTCAATTGCGCAGCGATGTCATCGTTGTAGTCACCCTTTTCATTGATCTTTGCCAGCAGAGCGGTGTGCTCACTGTTGGCATACGACAACAGGGCGCGCTCGAATGCGACAACCTTGTTCAGCTCCACATCTTTCAGGAAGCCGTCGTTGGCAGCGAAAAGCACCAGAGCCATTTCGGCTACGGAGAGCGGGGAATACTGAGATTGCTTCATCAGCTCGGTTACGCGCTGACCATGTTCAAGTTGCGCTCGTGTTGCTTCGTCAAGGTCAGAGGCGAACTGCGCGAAAGCAGCCAGCTCGCGGTACTGAGCTAGCGCGATACGGATACCGCCGCCCAGCTTCTTGATGATCTTGGTTTGTGCGGCGCCACCGACTCGGGATACCGACAGACCGGCGTTGATCGCAGGACGGATGCCTGAGTTGAACAGATTGCTCTCAAGGAAAATCTGGCCATCAGTGATTGAAATCACGTTGGTCGGTACGAAGGCTGATACGTCGCCCGCCTGTGTTTCAATGATAGGCAGTGCCGTCAGGGACCCGGTCTTGCCTTTCACTTCGCCATTGGTGAATTGTTCGACGTAATCAGCGCTGACGCGGGATGCGCGCTCCAGCAGACGGGAGTGTAGATAAAACACGTCTCCTGGGTATGCTTCACGACCCGGGGGACGGCGCAACAGCAGAGAGATCTGGCGGTAGGCCCACGCCTGCTTTGTCAAATCGTCATAAATGATCAGGGCATCCTGGCCTCGATCGCGGTAGAACTCACCCATTGAGCAACCGGCGTACGGAGCGATGAATTGCATGGATGCGGGATCAGATGCACTGGCAGCAACAACGATGGTGTACTCCATCGCGCCGTGCTCTTCCAGTTTGTTTACAACGTTGGCAATGGACGACTGCTTCTGTCCGATCGCAACATAAATACACTTAACGCCTTTGCCCTTCTGGTTGATGATTGCGTCAACGGCCACAGCAGTCTTGCCTACCTGACGGTCACCAATGATCAATTCGCGCTGACCACGGCCAATCGGCACCATCGCATCAATTGCCTTCAGACCAGTCTGAACGGGCTGATCAACTGACTGACGGGCGATTACGCCTGGAGCTACTTTCTCAACAGGAGAACTGTGTTTGGCATTGATGGGCCCTTTGCCATCGATTGGCTTGCCCAGTGCGTCTACAACTCGGCCTTCGAGCTCCGGGCCAACCGGCACCTCCAGAATGCGCTTGGTGCAGCGGCATGTCTGCCCTTCTGCAAGAGTCTTGTAGTCGCCGAGAACAACCGCACCCACTGAGTCGCGCTCAAGGTTCAGTGCCATACCGAAGATGCCGCCGTCGAACTCGATCATCTCGCCATACATGACGTCAGCGAGTCCGTGAATTCGAATGATACCGTCGGAAACGCTGACGATCGTGCCTTCATTCTTTGCTTGCACGGAAACATCGAGATTCTCGATACGCTGCTTAATGATTTCACTGATTTCTGATGGATTCAGTTGTTGCATGCTTTTTCCCTCATTCCCAGTCGTGCTAGGAATTCATTGCTTCGGCTAATTTGGTCAGTTTTCCCCGGACGGAACTGTCGATCACGGTGTCGCCCGCGCGAATCACTGCGCCACCGATCAGATTCCTGTCCACGCGGGTCTGCAACTTGATCTCTCTGTTCAAGCGAGTCTGAAGTGCCTGAGTAATTTTTTTCACAACGTCTTTGTTCAGCTCGAACGCGGTCGACAGCTCCACGTCTATTGTCATTTCCTGATTGGCCTTGAGTGACTCGAAAAGCTCGGAAATTTCTGGCAGCAGTTGCAGTCGCTTGTTCTCAGCCAGCAAGCGAACGAGATTTCCGGCCTTGGGCTTCAGCTCATCGCCGCACAGTTTTATCAGGATGCTGGCCTGTTCTGCTGCGGTCAGTGCAGGCGACAGCATGGTCCTGCGAACGGTATCGTGCGCAGCTACTCGTGCAAGCAGCTTGAGCGACTGGGACCACACGCTCAGCTCACCAGCGGCGAGTGCTACTTCAAAAGAAGCTTTCGCGTAGGGTCGGGCTAGTGTAATTGACTCTGCCATTGCTTATAGCTCTGCTGCGAGCTTGTTCATAAGCTCTTCGTTGGCGGCTTGATCAATCGTGGATTCCAGGATCTTCTCAGCGCCTGCGATCGCAATTGCGGCTACCTGTGCTCGCAATGCTTCTCTGGCTCTTTGAGTCTCCATGGCTATTTCAGCTTGCGCCGCAGCAATCAGTCGCTGTCCTTCGACTCGCGCTTTGTCTTTTGCCTCGTCGATAATCAGGTTGGCGCGCTTGCTGGCTTGCTCTATCAGCTCCGCTCCTTGCTGCTTCGCTGCGCGCAGCTCATCAGCCGCCTTGTTCTGTGCAAGATTCAAATCGCGCTGGGCCCGCTCTGCTGCCTCAAGTCCGTCAGCAATTTTGTTCTGTCTTTCTTCAAGAATCGCGGTAATGGGCGGCCAGACATACTTCATGCAGAACATGACAAATACTGCGAACGCAATAAGTTGCCCAATTATGGTTGCGTTGAGATTCATGCAAGTACCCCAAAATAAATATTTGTATTCAACATCGGTCTAACCGCTAACTTCCTGGCTATCCGCCCTGTCGATCAGATGAAGGGGTTTGCGAAAATGAACAGAAACGCCATGCCGACGCCGATGATGGAGATTACGTCCACGAAGGCTGCCACCAGGAAAAACTGGGTTTGCAGTTTCGGCGTCAGTTCCGGTTGACGCCACCCAGGCTACCAAAACCGATCGCGGTTCCAGCACCACAGATGCCGAAAATGATTGCGGCTGCGAGCAAAGAAAAGGCTTGTATAGTTTCCATTTTTATCTCCAAGGTTTACTAAAATTAAAAGTGAGTTATCAGCTTGTATCAGTGAGTCGACTGATGAGCCTGATTCATGTACACGATGGTCAGCATCATGAACAGGTAGGCTTGCAATGTGACCACCAGAATGTGGAATACCGACCAGCCAAAATGCAGCGGTAACTGCCAGTAGCCCAAAAGTGCGATCACGAGGAAGATCACCTCTCCGGCAAAGAAGTTGCCGTAGAGTCGCAATGCC
>Ga0255092_1000969_pt1 | contig 9862 bp, 7 predicted proteins | sample Colum_Yuk_RepC_8_2_FD_188454 | JGI IMG/M metagenome (GOLD analysis project Ga0255092, IMG submission 188454) | Freshwater microbial communities from Columbia River, Oregon, United States - Colum_Yuk_RepC_8d | ecosystem: Environmental > Aquatic > Freshwater > River | place: USA: Oregon | collected...
CTCGGGGCGCAGTGCGGCTACGACGGCCGGCAGACTGGTGACATCGACAAACGAGATATCGACACCCATGCCCACCAGGGTGTGAAAGAGCGAACTGGTGTTGCCAAACAGAAACTGGCTGCTCACCACATGGTCACCCCGACGCAGCAGCGCGATCATGGTCGAGGAGATGGCCGACATGCCGGTGGTGAACACCACTGTCCCGCGGCCCTGCTCCATCATCGTGACCTTGGCTTCCAGTGCGGCACCCGTGGGATTGCCCTGGCGGGAGTACACATAGCCCGACTGCTTGCCCTGGAAGACGGCAGCCAGGGTTTTGGCATCGGGATAGGCGTAGGTGGCGGCTACATGCAGCGGCTTGTGCACGGCATCGTGCTCGGAGCCACCGAGTCGATCGGCATGAAGAATGCGGGTGGTCAGACCAGTCATGGTGTGAGGCGGGATCGTGAACCCCGCAAAGCGGCAGCGCCCGGGCGCTGCGAGGGACTACAAGGGACGTCAATGGTACAGAAGCCGACACGGGCACAGCCAGACCCGCCCACGGACCGCTCGGGCAGAGCTGTCGCCTGGTGTGCCCGGAGCGCTATTGCTGTTGCGACTGTTGCGAAGACGACGGCTGTGGCGATTGCCACTGGCGGACGGAGTCATCGAGGGGCAGCCCCAGATGGCTTGCCAGACGCGCTCGCACCTGCTGGGCCGCAGCCTGACGGGTGAGCCCCTGCGAGTCCAGGGCCGGCAGCACATGGGCCTCCACCTGCAGCCGGGGATGCCCGGTGATGCGCCACAACGAGGCCATAAACGTGGTGTCGCCCACATACATCACGGCATGGCTGCGCTCGCCATCCGGGTCGAGATAACGCAGACCCACCGGAATCATGGGCACGCCGGCATTGAGCGCGGCCTGAATCAGGTTGCCATGAAACACCAGCAGGCGATCACCCTCGCTGGTGGTGCCCTCCGGAAAGACAGCCGCGCGATAGCCCTGCGCCATGCGGGCACCCAGGGCCTGAATCACACCATGCACGGCATGCCGACGGCCCCGCTCCACAAACACCGTGCCGGCACGGGCCACGAGCGTGCCCACCAGAGGCCAGCGGGCAATCTCGGCCTTGGCCACGAAGGATGCCGGTGCGATCGAATCGATCACGAAGATATCGAGCCAGGAGATGTGGTTGGGCAGCAGCAAACGGCCCTGCCCCTCTCCCTGCAGGCCGCGCAGCGCCGACAGCGGCTGCGCACCCGGTGCCACCTGCTCCCGCACCTGCACGCCACAGGCCCACAGCAGTGCGCGCGACCAGACTGCGATCAGCGACTCGCGGCTGGCCACGCGGATCCACGGAAAGACGCCAAGCACCGTGGCCAGTCCGAACAGCAACAGGACCAGCACAACGGGTAGCCGCCAGGCGCGCCGCAGGGCGCTCATGACGGTGTCATTTCACTCATGAACCACGCGCCCGCTGACCAGCGTGTACTTCACGCGCCCCAACACTTCGCGATGGATGAAGGGGGTGTGATGGCCCTGACTGCGCAGGCTGGACGGACTCACCACCCAGGCTTGCCCAGGATCGAAGATGCACAGATCGGCCGGCGCGCCCACTGCGAGCTGGCCGCCTTCACAGCCCGCGATCCGGGCAGCATCGACGGTCAGACGCGACAATGCCTTGACCAGCGGCACGCCCTGACGCTGCGCCCAGGACAGGGTGAGGGGCAGCAGGAGCTCGAGCCCGGTGACCCCCGGCTCGGCCTCGCCAAATGGCAGCAGCTTGGCGTCATCGTCCACCGGCGTGTGATCGGAGCACACGGCATCGATCGTGCCGTCGGCCAGTGCCGCGCACAGCGCATCGCGATCACGTTGCGTGCGAAACGGCGGTACCACACGGCAGTTGGAATCAAAAAAGCCGATATCGACATCGGTCAGGTGCAGGTGGTGCACGGCCACGTCGGCGGTCACGGGCAGGCCCTCGCGGCGGGCCTCGCGCAGCAGCTCCACGCCGCGCGCCGATGAGATGCGGCACAGATGCACCCGGCAGCCATTGGTGCGCACGAGTTCAAACAAGGTGTGCAGGGCAACGGTCTCGGCCGTGACCGGAACGCCCGACAGACCCAGCCGACCCGAGACCGGGCCGCTGTGGGCCACGCCCCCGCGCGACAGGTGCGGATCCTGCGGCTGGATCCAGACGGTGTAGCCAAAGCTGCGGGCGTACTGCATGGCACGCGCCAGCACCTGCGTATCGGCCACCGCCTCATTGGCCTGGGAAAAACCCACGCAACCCGCCTCGGCCAGTTCGGCCATTTCGGTCAGTACTTCGCCGCGCAAGCCGATCGTGAGCGCGCCCAGGGGATACAGATGGGCCTGATCCAGACTGCGCGCGCGATGCTTGAGCATCTCGACCAGCCCGGGTTCATCGAGGACCGGGTCGGTATCGGGCGGGCACAGCAGGCTCGTCACGCCACCGGCCAGCGCGGCCTGCATCTCGGACTCCAGGGTGGCCTTGTACTCAAAGCCCGGCTCGCGCAATCGGGCGGACAGATCGATGAGCCCTGGGCAGACCACGAGGCCTGCCGCCTCGATGCGGCGTTCGGCCACGAAGCCCTGGGGCGCGTCACCCATTGCGGCAATGCGGCCCTGGGCCAGGTGTAGGGCCTCAACCCGATCGAGACCGCTCGCGGGATCGATCAGGCGTGCTCCGGCAATCGTGATGTTCATCGTGTCCCCGCCAGGATGCTCATGACGGCCATGCGAACGGCTATGCCAAAGGTGACCTGCGACAGGATGACCGACTGGCGGCCATCGGCCACGGCCGACTCAATCTCCACGCCCCGGTTCATCGGCCCCGGATGCATCACGATTGCATCGGGCGCGGCCAACGCGAGCTTGTCCTCCGTCAGACCGTAGTGCTTGAAATACTCCTGCGCCGAGGGCAGCAGCGCCCCTCGCATGCGTTCGTTTTGCAGGCGCAACATGATGATCACATCCACGCCGCGCAGGCCTTCGCGCATGTCGGTATAAGTTTGCACGCCCATTTCCTTCAGACCGGGCGGCAGCAGCGTGAGCGGGCCGATGGCCCGCACCTCGGGCACACCGAGGGTGGTGAGGGCCTGGATGTCGCTGCGCGCCACCCGCGAATGAAGAATGTCGCCCACCACCGCCACCCGCAGGTTGGTCAGATCCTTCTTGAAATGGCGGATCGTGTACATATCGAGCAGGCCCTGCGTGGGATGGGCATGGCGACCGTCACCGGCATTGATCACGTGCAGGCCCGGCCCCACATGCTGGGCGATCATGAAGGGGGCACCGCTCTGGGCATGGCGCACCACAAACATGTCGGCGTTCATGGCAGCCAGGTTGTCGATGGTGTCGAGCAGGGACTCGCCCTTGGAGGTCGAGGAGGTGCGCACATCCAGGTTCACCACATCGGCTGACAGGCGGGTGGCCGCAATCTCGAAGGTGGTGCGGGTGCGGGTGCTGTTCTCGAAGAACAGGTTGAAGACCGACTTGCCGCGCAACAGGGGCACTTTCTTGACGGCCCGGTCGCTGACCTCCAGAAACGAGGCTGCAGTGTCGAGGATGTGGGTGATGACATCGCGCGGCAGTCCGTCGATGGTGAGCAGATGGCGCAACTCGCCATGCTCATTGAGCTGGGGATGCCGCATCTCAGGCGCCCTCCACGGTAAAGACGAACCGACCCGCCTCGCGGCCCAGGACCAGGCTGAGTTCGGGATCCAGGTCCAGGCGACAGCCGGCCGCCTCGGCATGCACGGGTAACTCGCGCCCGCCTCGATCCACGAGCACGGCCAGATCCACCCGCCGAGGCCGACCGTAGTCGAAGAGCTCGTTCAGGGCGGCACGGATGGTGCGCCCGGTGTAGAGCACATCGTCGATCAGCAGGATGTCGGCCCCCTCGACCTTGAAGTCGATGCGGGTGGTGCCGCGCTGGCCTCCGGCCTGCAGGCCGCGGCTTGAAAAATCATCCCGGTGAAAGGCACTCGACAGAAAACCGATGGGCGCCTCAGGGCACAGGACCTGGTGAAGTCGCTCGGCCACCCAGGCGCCGCCCGAATGAATGCCGACCAGCACGGGCGGTTTGAGGCCCGGGGCGAAGCGCGGTGCGAGCGTCTGGCGCAAGGCCTCGTAGGCGGACTCGGCATCGGGCACATCGGGACCGGACGATCCCGCGTGGCCCAACGAACCGATGGGGTGTTGGGGGGCATGCGAAGAGGAGGACATCAGGGCCTTGGAACGAAGACGGGAGCGAGACAGGGCAAGGGAAGGGTCAAACGGATCAAGGTCGGGACGGGCCAGGAGCTGCAGGAAGCGCGGCAACCCATGGCGCATGGGCATCGAGGGCCTGTTGCAGGATGACCGCCGCGGCGACCGCGTCATCGCCTTCAGGTTCGCCCGCTCGCCGACGCGGGCCGCTGGCGATGATAGCCTGCGCCTCGCGACTCGAGAATCGCTCATCCACTGCCAGCACAGGCAGACCGAAGCGGCCCCGCAACTGGTTGGCAAAACGCTCGGCCCGCGCGGTGGTGGCCGTGGGCGAGCCGTCTTCATTGAGGGGTCGGCCCACCACCAGGCCATCGGGCTGCCATTGCGCGATCAGCGCGGCGAGCTGGGCAAAGCGCTGGTCCACCACCACGGTGTTGATGACCGCCAGAGCACGGGCCCGCTGGGTGAGACTGTTGCCCAGTGCCACCCCGATGCAGCGCACGCCAAAATCCAGACCCATCACGGTCCGGCCGGGCTCAGGCATGCCCGGCCGCAGACGACAGGAAGGCCGGATTGATGCCAAGCAGGCCAAAGGCCCGCTGCAGGCGCTGCTCCACCGGAGCATCGAAGATGAGATCGGGATCGGCTTCGACGGTCAGCCAGGCATTGCGCGCGATTTCGTCTTCAAGCTGGCCCGGCCCCCAACCGGCGTAGCCCAGCGTCACCAGCAGCCGGTCAGGGCCCTGACCGCGGGCCACTGCCTCGAGCACGTCGCGCGAGGAGGTGAGCCCGACCTGAGGGCTGACCGTGACGGTCGAGCTCCAGTCGCCCACCGGCTGGTGAAGCACGAACCCGCGATCGGTCTGGACTGGTCCGCCAAAAAAGACCGGGTTGCTTGAGAGCGGCGCAATTTCCAGACGCAGATCGATCCGCTCGAAGAGCTGGCTGAGATCGAGCTCCATCGGGCGATTGATGACCAGGCCCAGGGCCCCCTTGGGGCTGTGCTCGGCAATGAAAACCACCGAGCCGCCAAACTGGCCATCCTGCAGGCCCGGCATGGCCAGCAGAAAGTGATTGGTCAGGTTGGTGGAAAGACCGTCGGTGTTCATCGGACGAATTCTAAGGTGCAGGCGCGAGCAGGCACAATCGGCGGTCCTGCGAGGGACTGACTCCCCTCAAGAAAGTCTGATGATCTCTCCTCCTCCTTTGTGCCAGTCCGATGATTCGGCTGCGACGCCTCACCTGGTCTGGCTGAGACGCGACCTGCGTCTTCAGGACCACGCGGCGCTGGCTGCAGCCCTGCGGGCGAGCCGCTGTGTGCATGTCGCCTTCGTGCTGGATACCGACATCCTTCAGGCCTTGCCCTCGCGCACTGACCGACGGCTGGATTTCATCGTGCGCAGCCTGTCGCAACTCGACGCTTCCTTGCGACAGGTGGGCGCCTCGCTGATCGTGATGCACGGTTCGGCCCCCCAGTGCATCCCGGACCTGGCTCGCCGCCTGGGTGCGCAAGTGGTGCACGCCGGGCGCGATTACGAACCCGCTGCAGTGGCTCGGGACGGACAGGTCGCCCACAAGCTCGCTCTTCAGGGAGCCTCGCTCGAACTCCACAAAGACCAGGTGATCTTTGAGATGGACGAGGTATTGAGCGCGGCAGGCCATCCCTATTCGGTTTTCACGCCCTACCGCAATGCCTGGATGAAGAGGCTTCAGGCCGAGCCTCAGGCCGTTGCGGAGCGGTCCGTACCTGAGACACTGCTGCGAGCAAGACTCGTCCCTCAGGCCCTGGCTCAGGCCTGCCTGACCGCCGAACCCCTGCCAGGACTGCTGCACGGCGTGCCCGAGCTGCAGGCGATCGGCTTCGAGCAGACCGGGCTGGAGGTCCTGGGCGTTGAGGCTGGCCCGGCAGGTGCACAGACGCTGGTCCATGACTTTCTGGGCCGCATCGGTCGCTACCAGGAAGCACGCGACGAACCCGCGCGCCGCGGCCCGTCCTACCTGTCGGTCCATCTGCGTTTTGGCACGGTCGCCGTCCGTGCCCTGGCACGCGCAGCCCTGCAGGTGATTCAGCACAGCCCCGCCGATGCGACCGGGGCTCAGACCTGGCTCAACGAACTGATCTGGCGTGAGTTCTATTTTCAGATCCTGCATCACCATCCCCATTCGGCCCAGCAGTCCTTCAAACCCGAGTTCGATGCCATCGACTGGGAACGGGGGCCCCAGGCTGACCGTCTCTGGCAGGCTTTCACTGAAGGCCAGACCGGCTACCCACTGGTCGATGCGGCCATTCGCCAGATCCTGCACAGCGGCTACATGCACAATCGGCTTCGAATGGTGGTTGCCTCGTTTCTGTGCAAGGACCTGGGATTGGACTGGCGACGGGGGGAGCGCTGGTTCGCCGAGCACCTCATCGACTTCGATCTGTCGGCGAATGTGGGCGGCTGGCAATGGGCAGCCTCCAGCGGATGTGATGCCCAGCCCTGGTTCAGGATTTTCAATCCGGTCACTCAGTCCAGACGATTTGATCCTCAGGGGCGATTCATCCGACGCTACCTGCCCGAGCTCGCCCGCTTTTCGGACAAACAGATTCATGAGCCCTGGATGACCAGCGGGGCCGAGCAGGCTGCGGCGGGCTGCATCATCGGGCGCGACTATCCCCAGCCGGTGGTTGACCATGGGCAGGCGCGCCTGAAAACACTGGCGCGTTATGAGGTCGTCAAGCGACCGACCAGTTCAAGCAGCTCAGACTCGTCGTAGGGCTTGCCCAGAAAGGCCTGCACGCCGAGGCGAGCCGCATGTTCGCGATGCTTGTCCGCGGTGCGCGAGGAGATCATCACGACAGGAATCTCGGCCAGGCGTGGCTGCTCGCGCAGGCGGGCAGCGAGCTCGAAGCCATCCATCCGGGGCATCTCGATATCGAGCAGAACGAGATCGGGGAGGTTGTCTTCGAGCACCTGAATTGCCTCCAATCCGTCTCGAGCGAGAAGCACGGTATACCCCTCGCGCTGCAGCAGGCGCTGAGTCACCTTGCGGACCGTCACCGAATCATCCACCACCAGTACGGTTGGTGCGAGCACCATGCGGGCTGGCTGCACAAGCGCGGGCCCGGATTCGCCGGCACCAGTACGACGTACCGCCGTGTCGATCTGCACCGGGTCGATGATCACAATGATTTCCCCCTGCCCAAGGACCGTGGCCCCGACCACGCCCGGCATGCGCGAGAGCATTGCGCCGACCTCCTTGACCACAACCTCCTGCGCAGGCTGAACTTCGTCGATATGAACTGCCAGACGCTGATGCCCCGAACGCAGGATGACCACCGGCGGCAGGCGCTGACCCACGGGATCACCCGGCAACTCCAGTAGCCGGCCCAGATAGACCAGAGGCAAGCTGGAGCCATCCTGCAACGTCAGGTGGCCAAGAGCGTGAGCCCGGTTGAGTGCCTCGGCTTCCAGCTGCTGGACCTGCTCGATGAGACTGGCGCTGATCGCAAACTGCTGGCCTGCCGCACGCACCAGAACCACCTGCGACATGGCCATGGATACGGGCAGGTGAAGGCAGAAGGATGCCCCCTGCCCGGCAACCGATTGCACATCGATGCGACCGCCCATCGCGGCCACTTCGGCGCGCACCACATCGAGCCCGACACCGCGGCCAGAAATTGCTGAGACCTGCTCGGCGGTGGTGAATCCCGGCAGAAAGATCAACTGAGCGAGCTCGGCTTCGGTCAACACAGAATCGACCGAGATCAGCCCACGCTCGATGGCCCGCTCACGTATTCGCGAGAAATCTAGACCTGCGCCATCGTCGGCGAGTTCAATGACAACGCTGCGACCTTCAACACGCACGCTCAAGGTCAACTGCCCTTCGGCCGGCTTGTCGGTCCGCTCCCGCTGCTCGGCCGGCTCGATCCCATGCGCGACCGCATTGCGCAGCAGATGCTCGAGCGGGCCCGCGATGCGCTCGAGGACCGCCCGGTCGAGCTCTGCCCGATCACCGGCAATCGTCAGACGAACGGAACGGGCCATGTCGCGGGCTGCCTGGCGCACAACCCGATGCAGCCGCTCGCCCATGCTGCCAAAACGTACACGGCGGATGGTCATGAGATCCTGCTGGAGGTCACGGGCCACCTGTGCCTGCAGATGCAGATCGCGCGACGCCTCCTCCAGACTGCGCAGCGCGTTTTGATGGACGGTGGCCACATCCTCGACCGATTCGGCGAGCAGTCGCGTGAGCTCCTGAAACCGGGTGTACTGATCGAACTCGAGCGGGTCGAAGTCGGGCCCTTCGGCCGTCTGAGCACGACGGACCGAGATGCGGCTGTCGGCCGCCACCTGAATTTCTCTGAGCTGGCCGCGCAGGCGCAGCACATTGTCGGACAGATCCGACAGGGCGGCCTGAACGACATTGAGTTCACCATCGAGACGTGCTCGCGCGATGGCCATCTCACCCGCTTCATTCACCAGCCGATCGAGCAGATCAGCCCGTACCCGAACGAGCGGCGGACTCCCCACGGCAGCCGCGGGCTGCGGATCCGGAGCACCTTCAGCGACAGGGGCTCCCGGGCCTGCAACGTCAGGCACCGTCTCGCCGCCCCTCATCGGCAACACAGGACGATCGGGAGCAATCAGGCTGTGAAGCAGTTCGGTGGCCTCATCCTGGCGCACAATGAGCTGGTCGATCAGCGCAACTCTCGATCGCAGCCCGCGCGCTGAGGCAGCCTCGGTCAGTTCGGCCGGGGCCGCGGTCAGATCGGCCTGGGCCTCGAGCAGACCTTCCATGTCATGAATGGCCTGCCCCAGGCGCATCGCCCCTGCCATTCGGGCGCTGCCCTTCAGGGTATGGAGCCAGCGCATCAACAAAGGCAACCACTGCAGATCTTGCGGCTCGGATTGCCAGCGATGCAGTGCTTCGTCGACCTGAGGCATCAGCGTTCGCGCTTCCTCCAGAAAGACCGGAAGCAGATCGTGATCCAGTTCATCCGCCCAGACTCCGGAGGGGTCTTGCGGCGAATCTTGCAATGGCGGGCTGGCCTGCGCCTGCCAATGCTCGGCCCAGGCCCGTGCGCGCTCGCGCAGCGCAAAGTCGTCATGCACATCCTGGGTCGCCGCAAATCGATGCAGTGCGGCGCGCAGTCCATCGAGAATCAACCGGAGGGTTTCATGATCGGAACCCTGCCAGTCTTGAAGACAGGACCGCTGTGCCTCGAATGAGTGTTCGATTTCCTGGGCTGCATATCCCACTGCATCCAGTTTCATGAGGCGTGCGTTGCCCGCCAGCGAATGCGCCGCTCGCACCGCGGAGTCACTCACCGGATCACCGGGGCGTGCCACCATGGCCTGAACGGCCGCCTCGAGTACCTCGAGAATCTGGTCGGCCTCCTCCAGAAACAGCCGAACCAGCGTGCCATCGAAGACAGGCCCGTGCTCAGGCCCGCCGCCATTCGCCCGCAAGTCTTTCAGACGCTCTGACCAGGCGGCCTGTTCGATTCGACTGGCTGGATCCAGATGCAGGGCATCGATCCAAGACAGGCACTGTTGCGCCCAGGCCTTGAGCAGTTCGCGCTGCCCGGAGCTCGACTCATGTTCCTGAGCAATCCAGTCAGTCAGCGCCTGTTCGCAGATCCAGGCCAGTTCGGCCAGATCATCCAGA